>Ga0209755_10006999_pt1 | contig 12314 bp, 3 predicted proteins | sample TergutCo191P1_FD_187301 | JGI IMG/M metagenome (GOLD analysis project Ga0209755, IMG submission 187301) | Cornitermes sp. P1 segment gut microbial communities from Petit-Saut dam, French Guiana - Co191P1 (SPAdes) (version 2) | ecosystem: Host-associated > Arthropoda: Insects > Digestive system >... | reverse complement strand
TTGTGTACATATTTTCAGTTTAATACTGATAATATGTACACAACTTTTTTACTATTCTTCTTCCAAATTTTCAAAGTTTATTCAAGGTAAGTCTCCTCTTCTTCAGTATCTGGCCTCTGTCTCTTTGCTAAAGGAGCAGTAAAAAATCTGTCCAAAGTTGATTGAACTTCTCTCCTGGAATGGCCCGACCGTTCATGTTTGCTGCTTTATGTTAGCGCATGCATCCACTAAAACATTTATTAGCCGAATCCATATTCGTTAGCCGAGTCCAAAAAACAGCGAAAAAAATCTTTGTTAGACGAAAAATTCATTAGCAAGGTCACTCGTTAGCCAATTTTCACTGTACACTCTTTTAGTCATGTTCTTTCTACAGTACAATAGCACTCTTATGTGTCCAAATGAAAATATAAACCACCAACTCACATTGCACTACCATCACAACACTTTTGTGATGAGATGTGCCAGAGGAATATTACAATTAGGCTTACAGCAGTACTGTACTAAGGCATCATGTGTCAAGAGTAAAGTTTGAGAGGTCAGTGTGAAACACTTTGAAAATGGATTTCTTGCACAAGCCTACTTGGCAATCATGACACCGACAAATTGACTCCACCTGTTTCTTCTGTAATGAACAAGCAACATTCTGTCTTTGATATGTAGGAATTTAAGGTATGTTACATTCTTCCATTTCCACTTACCCCATTGATATTTACATAATTTGTTTGGTAGAAAGTAGCTGTAGGTTCCACTTCCTTGAAACCATGGGGTAAGTGTAACATAGAGCTCACATAATATGTTTTGTTCCTGAGTCACAACCATAAACTGTGTTCTTATATTTATACCTCAGTTAGATACTGCATTTGTAGTCAACTATATGAAATTTTGACAAAACAGAACCTAAATTCAGTGAGTAATCACATATTAACCCTTTAAATGCCAAGTTAAATCCCATCTACCATTTGCTGGCATTATTGCTAGCTAACCATATTTTCCACGTTAGCAGGCTAAGGGTTAAATTTCACCTCTTAAAAATAGCGGTTCCACTTGTCCTGGTTCACCATATGTATCTCAGTCTGTCATCATTTTGAGTTTGACTCATCACTCGAACATTATTCCTCGACTACTGAATTATACTTGACTGCAGCAAGTTGCATTTGTGGTGGAGGGATTAACAGATAGGCAAGGAAGAGTAATCATATATAAATTTTGTCTTTCCCTTTAATAATTTTTTTTTCCGTATCATTTGTATTGTACTTAACATATGCAGTGTTAATTTGTAGAATGTTCCAGTACTTAGATGTGATAGAGAAAATGGAGAAGGCAGACCTTATAAGTATTTTTGACTTATAGTATCTCAAATTAACAACAACTGAAACTTAACTTATGCGTTTATCTTTATTTGACATTCTATGAAAGAATGGTTCTAGTCTGGTGCAACGTTATGAACTGCCAGAAGAAAGCCTGTACATGCATATTATTTCCTACACTGTGAACTTTGTAAAATTTATTCATACTTTAAATTTGATGAGTACTCATATGTCCCTATTTTTAAGTGTATATTTTCATATATTTTTTGCCAGCTGATGATGGAGGATTTGAAATGGGGACGTATAGGAACAAGATATGTCAGACACCAAATATAGATGCCTTAGGCAAGAGAAGCCTGATTTTCAACAATGCATACACGTCTGTGAGCAGTTGTTCACCCAGGTACAGTAAACAATTGGCTCTGAGGCCACAGTTTTTGTTTGTACAAATTGTGCATGAAATGGGAAATTTCATGTTCTGGCAAAGCGGAGCATCTCTATTTTGTGAACAAGTTTTCATTTTGAGGTGGCAGTATATTATCTTAGCAACTGAGCCCAGTTGTGCAATAAAGAAATAAGCAAAAACACATGCAATATAATGGAGGAACATGTTGCCTGGAACTAAAGTTAATGACTCCCATAAGAATCATTTGAACAACACCTGCCGTGAGAGCCTGGAAACTTACACCAGTAAGACATGACTGTACATCAAGGGTGAGAAAAACTTCCCACAACGGTGAGAAAAACTTCCCACAAGTTACTGAATCAACTCAGCAGCAGTTGTTAAATATTCTTAACAATAATATACTTATTTATATTACTTTCAGTACAGAGGAACAGTTGCCACTGAAATACAGAGCCACCATCTGAATGTGAAAGCCAGGTTAGGGCTCTGTTATCAAGCTGTAGAGACTCATTAATGGTAGTTTGATTGCAGTACACTGGTTATTCTGTGTCATCTGAAGGCTCAGTCACACAATCCACTTTCATATGTGGGGTGTAGCAGATATAAATAATTTTTGTTTATGAATATAAGTTCAGAGTAATTCAAAGAATTTTGATTTTGGAAACTGATATGAAGAAGAAATCATATATCATAATACATTGAGAAGTTTGAATCCCGGTGTTTCATTGGCCTCATAATCAACAGTACATTGACTGGTGAATACATATCAAGCAACAGGCTTCTTGTTAAAGAGGAAGCAAGAATGATCACTACATGTTCTTTTAGAATAAATTTTAGGTGATGATGCAGTACACTCTGAAGCATATCGATGAAAATCTTTTAAGATGTTTATTCCAGGAAACCAGTTATCAAAGTTAACTGTAGGAGAGATTGTTGAACCTTTGGCCAGTTTTTGGTTTTCATTTTTTTGTGTGAACAGGATTATGTGTTGTAAAGTTTCAAATGCTGCATACTGTTGTACATGTATCTGGTAACTGATTTATATTTTTTATTGAAACAATACTTAATTTGTATGGCTACTGATGATGTCTTAAAGGAAGGAGGTAAGGTGACCCAACTGTTGTGCCACCTGATGTACTTTGGGACTGAAGTCAAGAGAAGGGTAAAGCTGAGAGTACATTTACTTTTCATGCTTTATGTAGGTATGGGGCCTGCTATAGTAATAAATACATAACAACATATGTTATCAGGAATGGAATCCTTAATAATGGAAGAAAAGTATGTGCCATCAGTATTCTTCCAATAACATTCATTTTATATATCTACAAATAAAGAACAAGAAATATGCAAGATAAACTATGTCCAACTTAAAATAAGTTCAGTTACATGTATTCCTATATTTTGTAAAGCTAAAGAGGCAGCTTGACTCTATTTCAAATTAAATTTGCAAAATCGACTGGAAAACAGATGCTTGTCATTTGGACAGTCCTGCTGGTAAGGGTGGTGGAATTTTCCATAATATATCACTGTTAAGAATGCTGAAATAAGGTATTCATTTTCTTTGTCAAGGATAAATTTATTGGTGTTTTCCAGCCATTTGTATTCATAAAAATCATTCACTACTTTGGTTATGTTATGATGAATGCCTCTGTTACCTCCTGATTTACTAAAATAAAATCCCCTTTTGCAACATCACAATTGGCAAAACTTTCTTCATTAACATTTGCATTTTCTTTCTCACTCATCATTACACAATCTGCATGTGGAATCTCATCAGATCCTCTTCAGAGCAGTCAACAGTAATAAGCTCTTCTTTACCATTTTCTTTGTAATTATTTTCCCATTTTTGGCTCTTTGGTTTCCAGTTTCACTCTTCTCTAGTTTGTCTATTTGGATCCACTTTCTTCCATGCTTTCTTCCCCCAGTTTTTCTTGGTCCATTGTTAGGGAAGGGTCTTATTATTTCAGGGGTTACTTTCATGCTCCATATAAATCCAGCTGATGTTCCTCTTTCAGTGTTGTCGTTGGAGCTTGAAGGTGCAGTGACTGGTTCTGTTACCTAACTGTAAATTTAGTTGGTGTTGCAACAGGATAGGAATTAATCTACATTAAAAATATTTTCATTTAGGGGATAAATTCCTGTCACATGGAACCCCTTTTTCAATGTTGTGTTTGGTAAATTCCTTGCTGAAATATTTTGCAATAGTGCCAGCAACACTGTAAATTGTTGACAGGTTTGTCTGGGTTTGACATCATCCACTCATTAAGACAAGCTTTATAGTAGGTTTTATATGGACGAAAGATGGTGCAATCCAATGGGTGTAATGTATGTGTTGTATGGAGCAGCAGTGTAAGCAGGGCAATGCTGCCATTTCCTTTTGCTGTGTTGATGACAGGAATTGCTAAGTGCGACTCATAACTGTCTAAAATCAAGAGAACTGGATCTTCCTTACAAAACAATAAAATACTTCAGACAGTCACGAAGACCCTCTCATTTCACCACCCTGTTGGGTTTGCACCTCCAATTGGAGCTGTAGCAGCACCAGTCAACTTGTGTTTCTTGAAATGCACTCTTGTAAATATGAATGTTGGAGGAACATGGTTATGTGGCATTTACAGCCACAATCATTGTGACATTATCCCTCTCTCCCTTGAGTTCAAACTCTGCACTTGCTTGTGTCCCTTATCACAGATAATTATGTGAGGAACATGAAAATTTGTATTACCAGTCTCATCTAGTTTAATTATAGATTTTATTATGTGTGAAATTATGTCTTGATGCAGGGTCCCTTAAATTTTCAAAAAAATACTTTTACATTTTTACAATTAACACTTGTGCATCAAGTGAGGCTAATAGCTGTTGGTTTTCTCAAACACCAGGACTTATTATGTTTCTTCAGGGTCCTGAGCCACATATTGCCAGCACATTTGTTCATTATCCAACTCTCTTGTATATCTACACCATTTTCTGTGCCTTACAAAAAGCATATTTCAGAGCTTCCTTCATTGTGAGATTAGAATGTAATTATGCAACCTATTTAAAATACTTAACCAGTTTAATTTCCTGTATGGCAATGAAAATTTTCTTGAAAAAATTTTTTTTTGTTACTAGTTACATATTTTATGGTTTGTCCTATGGCTACTGAATCTACTTTTTTCTTCTTTTTTTTTACCTGACTTAACTGCATTCTCCTAGAAATGAAATAATTTTTATGCCAAATGTACTGAAAATACACGCCATGTTTTACCTTGGCCCATGACCCAAGGTACAACATGACATGATGACCCAAGGCACAACAGTAGACCAAAAAAGGAATAAATACACAAAATTTCATAGTTAGGTTAAATTTCAAGGCAAGCTGTATACATCGAATGAAAGAGCTAAAAATTAAGTTCGTACCTGTGCCTTGAATCATACAATAAATAAAAACACTGGAACACAAAACTTTGTAACAGTCTTCTTGAAAAATGCTTGACATAGCCATAATTTTCAAAATGTTCTAAACAGTAAAGAATGTCCTGCCAAACAAAGATTCATACACAATGTGCGTGATGGAGAAATCTTAAAAAGTAGGTAGTAATCTTTTTATACATGCCTGCAGATGACTGATTGATGGCTAATGGCTGAAATTAAAACTGGTTGAATGTACAACACTTTCCTCCACACAGAGCCATAAAACTGATTCATTTGATACCATGCCACAGTTTCATTTTTTAACTGGTTCTTTGAAGCAGTGTGTACTGGTGAAGTCGGTCAATTTTTACCTAATCTTACAAGTGAGATTACTTCAGCTGTAATATAAACAGGTATTCATGTACTGGTTGGCAGAAACTCTGTACACAGAAACTGAACTTAAAGGAATAATCAGGCATGCAGTTTTGGCAATGTCTAGCCAAAAAATTTGAAGAAGTTTTAATACTTTCATCACCAGGTGGTAAGCATATCTGAGAGTTGGAGGTCATTTCCATGTCTGTTTCAACATGTGGTAAGTTATAAAGTAGAGACTGTTAATATAGATTACATAGACAGGTGTTTAAATTATGTTATTGGGTTCCACTATGAGCTGCACATCCAGTACTGATGATGTGTTTGGAATACACATTTTGAGGTTCATAATGTATGTTCACTATTTTCAGGTACATACCTTACCATGATCAGTGTGGGGCTCACTTCAGATTTATTTTAATGTTTTACCACCTTGTAGACATCAGCCAGAATTAAGGAAATCATATTCAAATTAATGATTAATAATGTTACTTTTCTAATTTTGGTATGTGCAGTCAAAGAATTTAATTAAAATTTTCTTGGAAGGTTCTCTAGCCTACAGTTATTTTTAAACAAGGATGTCTGCCCCAAATTACAAAATAATTGCCTGCAGCATTTCATTTATTATAGGATGTGTGTAAATTTTTAAGGTCTTCATATTATAAAACACAGAATTGTATTCATAATTATCATCATCATAATTCCTAATTTCAAACAAAATTCTTGAGATTTAATCTTAGAAATAAAGTTTACAAACCTGTGGAAGGTGTTACTGCTGAGGTCACCTACCAACTAACCAGTTACTTGTCATTTATTGTAGTCGTTCAGCTATCTTAACTGGGTTACCAGCTCACCAGAATGGAATGTATGGTTTGCACCAAGGAGTTCACCATTTTAGTTCCTTTGAAAACATCAGAAGTCTTCCAGCAATTCTGTCAGACCATGGAATAAGAACAGGTGATATATGCATGTGCTCTTATAACATACAAGGTCCATAGTATGGAATACACTGAAAATAAATTCTCTGTTTACAGTCTGGTCCAGTATTTCTCAGTGTGCTGGGATAGCAAAGTTGGTATAGTGACTCTCTATGCACTGGATGGCCCTTCGATCAAATTCCAGTGGGGAGGCATGCTTTCTTCTTCTGTCCAGAATGGCTTCTGGCTCCATCCATCCTCCTGAACCATGGATACCATGTCTCCTTGCTGGGGGTAAAGCAGTTAAAGCAGAGTGTTGACCATCTTCCCCCATCTAGTGCCAAGGTTAACAAAACAGTAGAGCTGTACCTTTACTCCCCTTCTGAGCCTTCATGGCCTCTTCTGGGTTGTACTTGCTGTTAACTGTATGAGTGTATCTCACCTTTTTCCATATGGCAGTACACTAAAATGTCATTCAGTTTCATGGTTCACCAGATTATGTGTTCTCATGAAGTTGTGTTTTAGTATATAGACATCAGTGAATAATAAATTTAAGGTTTTCCTAATAATGATTTCTCATCAGTTTTGTTTGTGTAATGTCAAAAGTTAGAATTATTTGTGTATGATCAATTTGAAAGAATGTGGGAGGAGGTAATTATGGCCTACTTTAATGTACTCTGCAAATGCACTTGCCTAGAGGGAGGATGCGAGAAAAAATATGAAGTACATCAGTCAGGATAGCCTAATTCTGGGCCAAGGTTTCAACCACGAACTTTCAGAATACAAAGCAGAAGTGACACTTGTCCAAGTGCCACATTCAATTAGGATGCATGGGTGCTTTAATTATATATGTATAAGCAAAGAGAGTGGGTGGCACTCTGACAGTTATTGGCATCTCTTCATTCTTTTGTGCTGTAACAAGCTTTTTAACCATAATGGCGCCATCACTGAACAATATTCGGATTCAAGGATGTTTCGTCTTTCATGTGGTGACTGAGTTACCAACCAGAAGTGCTTTGTTTAGCATCATGACTGCTTGAAATCAGATGCTGTTAACAATTTGAACAAAGAAAGGCAATTTCTTAAGGTAAGGTTTAAGCACATCACTTTCTAATTTTTGAATTTTATTTTGTGACTTGTACCCATGGAATCCAGAAAACACAGACTTCAAAATGTCTTGGAAAAAATCTAGCCAGAAATGCACCATCCAGAAACCCCAGTATGACCATACCACAAAAAACTTTTGAAGAAATTGTGGAAAGTTAACTTTTAACAGAGCTCAATGTAGGAGAAGGAAAAAACGAGACAGATTGATGTATTAGAAGAAACATCATTAGAAGAGCTAGAACTTCCAGATAGCAATAGTGTAATAATGCATAATCAAGAAATATAGATCAGGTACAAAGAGAAACAAACAAATATTTGATCTTGAAATAGCAGAGATTATTCCATGCACTGTGGATGAAAATCCTAGCACAAGTATGGCCATATGAAGTCAGTCCGCAAAGTTTCCAGACTTTTGAATGAGAGTGCTAACATGAAGGTGGAGTGAGGTCCTGCTGGTTGTGCTGCATAGCAATGAGTTTCCTTAGGCAAATGCCACAAACTGGATCGTTGTAGTTTGCTTAGTTATTGTGCTGTGTCTATTAGAATGATGCATCTTGCCTGCCCATTGAAATTTTCGGTGATTAAGAATGGGTGATTTTCATGAGTAACACGTTTGTGTGAAATTGTGTTTCAAATTAGAGAAAACGTTTTTGGAGACTTTTGAAATGTTAAAACAAGCATCTGGGGACGAAGCCATGAGTGGAACACAAACCCATGAGTGGTCTAAATGTTTTAAAGAGGGTCAAACTTCAATTGAGGACAACAAACATGCATGATAACCTTCAACATCATAAAATGAAGAAAAAAACCAAAATTTTGGAAAGTGATTCATTCCATTTGTCATTTCACCATTAGTGAAGTAGCAGAGGAAGTTGGAATTTCAAAAACCATGTCTCATGAGATTCTCACTGAAAATTTGGGCATGCATAGTGCTGAAACCAAATTTGTGCTGAGCCTGCTGCATGAAGATCAGAAACAAAATTGTGTTCAACAGTAAAAGAGCTTATTGACCATGCAAGTGCTGGTGAAAACTTTTTCAAGAACATTGTCACAGGTGATGAAACTTGGGTTTAGGGCTATGATGTCAAAACAAAAGCCCAGTCTTCGCTCTGGGTTTCAAAAACGTCACCCACACCCTGAAGAGCTTGGCAAGTTTGGTCCAAAGCAAAAGTGATGCTGACTGTGTTTTTCTTATTGTGAGGGCATAATTCATCATGAATTTCTACCTTATGGCCAGATGGTGAACAAGGAATATTGTCTGAAGGTGATGAAAAGGCTGGAACAAGCACTGAGGAGAAAAGGCCTGATTGATGAAGGGGAAAAAAATGGTTGCTTCATCATGACAACACTGCTGTGCATTCCTCCCTTCTGAATCATGATTTTCTCACAAAACATGAGATGACACACATCCCCTAGCCTTCATACTCACTAGACCTTGCACCAGCAGACTTCTTTCTTTTCACTGAGCTGAAAATTGTTCTGAAAGGATTACGATTTGAGTCTCAAGGAGATTAAAGAAAATTCACTGGCAGAGCTATGCAGTATTCCAAAAGAGGCATTCTAGGAATGCTTCCAAAACTGGAAGAAATGCTGGGAGTGGTGTGTAAAAGTGGACGGGAGTATTTTGAAGCCCAATAGCTCCTAAGTAAGAGAGAAAAATGATTTATTTAAAATGTTCAGAATCCTTATGGACAGACCTCGTACATACAGGATCTGAAAACAGGCTTAATGATAAATACATTTCTCCCCTCCAAGAAGTTTTGCACTGGCAAAACACACCAAAAATAAAGTGTAAATGAAACACAGAGAGAATTCTATTTGTAGTAGTATGTAGAGCATGGAAAGCCTTATTTCAAGGAAAGAAAACAAGAAAAAAGAAAAATAACATGCTGAACTGGAAAGAAAGAAACAGTGAGAAAAAAACATGAAATAAGGACACAGCAGGTAAATTTAGTATTTAACAAACCAATGATAAAAGGCAAATGTGTTTCAATTGCACTGGGAGTGATAAACTGATAGACCTAGTGTGCTCATTATGCAACCAACTTTTCCATATGAAAAGTGTTGCATATCATCATAAAATTCACATACCTGAAGAAGAAGAAGGAGGAGGATAAAAGGGGGGAGAATGAGGAGGAGGAGAAAAAAGAGGAAGAGAAGGAGAAGACAAAGAAGGAGGAGTAGAAGAATCAGAAGGAGAAGAAGAAGAAGAGGAAGGAGGAGAAGAAGGAGAAGAAGAAGAAGAGGAAGGAGGAGAAGAAGGATCAGAAGGAGAAGAAGAAGAAGAAGAAGAGGAAGGAGGAGAAGAAGAATAAGGAGGGGAAGAAGGAGGAGGAGGAGGAGGAAAAGAAGGATGAGAAGGAGGAGGAGAAGAAGGAGAATAATAATAATAATCCTATATCTGCAACATGTTTTCGGTAAGCAGACAGTTCCTCTTACATAGCTGTGGATGATTCTGAATACCCGTAACATGCTTAATTATGTCACTCTAGTGAGTGCCAATAATTGTACAGCTTGGTGACATAATTATATATGTGTTTACCAGTGGCTTTGTTGTTCAGTATTTTTTATTAAATATTTTTTATTAATTAAACAAATGTTACAGAAAATTTAAAATATATATCCTTTTAATCCTTCAACTGTCGTTATTTTAATTCCATGTTCAAAATAAGTCATAACGTCACAGTGGTACATACAGTGCTACAAGAACAAAGGAAGGTGTCTTAATAGTGCCAACCACTGTATGTTTTCCCCCATAAATAAATAAATATATATATATACTGCATTAGGCTTCACTTTTGTTTAATTTGTAACCATTTGAGTATATAACAGGGAACAATTACCAATATTTCATGAATTATTATTATTAAATTCTTAGTAACAAACAGTTGAATTATTATGGTTAAAAACTGTTGAAAGTTGAGTGTTTAACAAATATGAATTTAAAATATTGATGGATACCTGCATTTCTCATCATGGCACACTGACAAATACTGGTCCAGTCACATTCCAGATAATCTGCTTTTACAGACTTCTTGTTACATTAAATTATGATTCTGATGTTTATTGGACCATGCATCATTGTGATAACTGAAGAATAAAAAGCCAACTACATGCCATTTATTATTTTATTGTACTTCTTATAGGCTCAACATGTTTCGGGCATTACTATGCCCATCATCAAGAGCACGTGACTATGTTGTTAATTACTGCATTGGTCGTTTCGTTCTTGGTTTGCTGTATGTTGGAATTTAGGTGTGGTAGGCTGGAGGCTAAAGCACAACTTTAGCCTGCAGCCTGGACACTACTCCAGCCTACTGCACGTAACCTCCAATATACAGCAAACCAAGAACGAAACGACAAATGTGGTAATCAACAACATAGTCGCAAGCTCCTGATGATGGGCATAGTAATTCCCAAAATATTTTGAGCCTATAAGAAGTACAATAAAATAATAAGTGGCATCTAGTCGGTTTTTTTATTCTTCAGTTAAATTATGGTTATTTGAATTTTTCTGATACACTTCAGACTTCATAAATGTTTGTGTAACTTGCCTTGGCTGTAATTATTTGCTGTACTTAGAGATATATTCACCTGTTTGTAACAGGCATTATAGGGAAGAAACATGTTGGTCCAAGTCAGGTGTACCCATTCAGTTTTGAAGAGACAGAGGAAAACAATTCCATCTTGCAAGTGGGAAGAAATATAACAAAGATAAAACTTCTTGTCCGAGAATTTCTAACGCAGAATTCTTCAGAGTAAGTAAAAGTTGTTGTCATTATTAATTACAGCCTCTTTATCATGGCATTGTTAGATCACATTCCTTTAGCTCCCACTTTAAGAGTAGTGTAATGTAAAGCAATCAAAAGTAGGATTGGAGTTCTAAGTTTTTCAGATTTTACTGTTAATGTGCAGTAATTCCTATAGTAGGAAATGTTGTTTACTGATGAGAAAGTTATAAGTTTAGTAAACAGCAAATTTTGAGAACAATAAATTAAATATCTCAACTTTCTAGTTTAGAAATTAAACATTTCAGTTTCTAAAAGCTTCATTCCTGTACTTCGTGACCATATGAGCTATGGTCCTACGAAAATACAATATGCAGATGTCAGACTCAGCAGACTTTTAAAACTAATTATCATACAGGCTGGGTGGCCAGGGCTCAATCCCTGGCAGATGCAGGACCTTCATCTTTCCAGTTCCATTCAGACCATCTCTGTTGCACACTTATTCCCCTATCCAATGGGTGCATAGTAGTGAAGCTAAAGAATGAAGTACACTGTCTTCCATCATCTAGGTCTGGATTGTGTAGAACTTAATCCGCAGATGTTAATATCCATCTGTGAGATGGGTACTTTTCACATATTTGCCAGTGATGGCAGGACTTTTCATTGCTCAAGACGTATAACTCTTAGGTGTGCTCTAACCACAGTAAGTGTTGGCATCCTACAATTTGTTCGTTTGAAGAAATCTGCATGAGGAGATTCCACAACACTTTATAAACCGATATAATTGTATAGGCAAGGTTTTTCATCCATCTCAGTTTTGACCAACAAATTTTACTGTTTATCCTGTTCTGTTGTTGTTGTTGTCGTCATTGTCGTTGTTGTTGTTGTTGTTGTTGTTGTCGTCATTGTCGTTGTTGTTGTTGTTTTTATCATCATCATCATCATCATCATCATTATTATCATTATCATTATTATCATCATCATTATTATTATTATTATTATTATTATTATTATTATTATTATTATTATTATTATTATTATTATTATTATTATTATTATTATTATTATTATTATTATTATTATT
>Ga0209755_10006998_pt1 | contig 12314 bp, 12 predicted proteins | sample TergutCo191P1_FD_187301 | JGI IMG/M metagenome (GOLD analysis project Ga0209755, IMG submission 187301) | Cornitermes sp. P1 segment gut microbial communities from Petit-Saut dam, French Guiana - Co191P1 (SPAdes) (version 2) | ecosystem: Host-associated > Arthropoda: Insects > Digestive system... | reverse complement strand
CGTGTATATGCGAAGGGCGGACAGGAACGAGGTTCGCTCCGGCGAGGACAGGTTTTCCGCCTATGTCTGGGCGGATCGCAGTTCGTGGTACAACCTTATGCTGTTCCCCGAAAGCGAGGATGGCTCATTGGGTATCCAGGATGTACTGAGGCTTACCGTGTATCCGCCGGCGGGCGAGGACGGGGAAGCGGTGCCCCCGATGGTTTTTACCCGTATCGCAAGGGCCTGGCAGGTCAACTTCGATGTCGAGGCCGTCAATTCGATGAGGGTGGACACCTACGTCCGGGACATACTGATGAGCGCTGGGGATGACTTTGCCGACCCGATGATCGGCGTGACGTTCGACGACAGCCGCCTCGTGCTGGAACTGGGTGACGGCAGCGTGACGACGGTCAGCTTCACAGCACTGGACGAGGGCAACAGGCGGCTGGCCTTGGTTTCCGGCACGAACCTGGTGTATACGATTACGGGCTGGATGCACCAGCGGCTTTTCCCCGCCGCCGAGTCGTTCGGGTTGTAAGGGCTAACGGATCCTGCCAAGAATTTCGGGGTTGTCCGCAACGTAATTCAGCACGTCCGCCATTATGCCCGTATAACCCCTGCCAAGAGCCTTGTATTTTGAAAGGGTGTCCGGCCTTACCCTGAGCGCAACCACCGGGGAAGGGTTCCTACGGTTTCTCCGTAATTCCCGTGCCATCGCCGCAAATTCGGCGAGACCCTCCGGTGTCGAGGGCGGACAGTCGGGGTCGTCAACCTTGGGCAATTTTTCAGCTTCCTTGACCTGTGCTTTCACCCGCTTGATCACTTCCCTAGGTATCTTTTGTCCAAGCCTTATCGTCGATTCGACAGTACCCATTGTGGCCCTAGCCGGAAGTACGGCGGCCTTCCATGAAGGCACGGTACTTGTCGGGGTCGCTCTTGAACGCGATGATGTGGGAAGCTGGGTCCATCATGGCCCGTTCCAGGGCTTCCTCGGCCTCGAAGATAAGGCGCGCAGCGTTGACGTCCCTTCCCGAACAGGCCGAAATGCCCATGCAAAGGTCGGTTTTCTGCTTGAAGACGGTGGGGTACTTGCCCAGTACCCTGCTGTGGAACTCGGTGGCGTTTAGGAACCCCATGTCCAGGCTTAGGCCGGGGCAGATGATCGTAAAGCCCAGCCCGCCCCTTTCGCAGATAAACTCCCTCGACGAAAAGAAACGGGCGGCATCCGCCGCAAGGCGGGCGTAGTAATTCTCGGACTCCACGGGCTTGAACTCCACGGCAATAAAGGCGAGATCCTGCCCCGCCGACACGCTGCGGAGTATTTCCTCGGCAAGCCTTCCCTCGGTGTGCTCCTTTCTGACAACGTGCCCACGCTCGGAGTAGTTCCCCGGCGCATGGGCCGAGGGTTTGGGTTTCCTCTCCCTAGCCTTCTCCGCCTCCGCCTCATTGCGTGTTTCGTCCTGCATCGGGCGCCGAGGCGCGGCGGAGGGCTGCGGCTCCCGCTCTTCCTCGTCGTCATAGCCGTCGGCCAGGATGTAGCGCCGCTGGAACGACGACTCCACGAGCAGGGTAAAAAACGCCACGATAAGGGCCGCGGCGATGAGTATCATCGCCCGCCTAAGGACGTCGGCAAGCTGCGCATAGTCGAACACCCCCGCCACCGCGTGGATGTTGACGTTCCACATCCCCTGTATCCGCAGGGGCATGAACAGTTCCTGCCTGGAAAAATCAAAACGGTTCCTGAATCTGGGCGAGCCGTTGACCCAGGTAATGGCGTGCCCGCGCTCCCTCTCAAAACCGAATACCCCGCCGGGGCTGGAGATAATAATCCCCTCGAGAACCCTGCTTTCGTTAAGGGCGTTCTGGACGATTTCGATGTAGATCTCGTCCATGAAACTGACGGCCCCCGCCGCGGAAGCCCTGTCCGCAAGGGCGTAGAATTCCCTGGCCGCGTTGGCACGGCGCTGATCCATACTGGCACTGATTCCGACAATTACCCAAACCAGTGCCCCAAGGTACACCAATATACAAACCGAGGCTATAAATGTGCCAAAGACCGAAGTCTTCTTTGAATTTTCTGACCAGCGCATAAGCTATTATATACGTAATCGACACATTTTGCTAGTGTCATTAGTATGAGCTTGAGAAAATCGTCGCTGGCCCCGGGCTGGTATCCCCAAAATTCGGAAGAAATAACCCATTTCCTGTCCGAATTTGACAGGGTGGCGGGTTCCACCCGCGCCGCCGTCGCCCCACACGCTGGCTGGTCCTATTCGGGCAGGATCGCCGCCAGGGCGGCCTCGCTTTTGGACAGGGTGGCCGATACTCTGGCCATCATCGGGGGGCATCTTCCGGCGGGGAGGAAGCCGCTTTTTGCCATGGAGGATGCCGTCTGGACGCCCCTTGGCAACATGGCCGTGGACACCGAGCTCCGCGCGGCCATGCTAAGCGAGACGGCAGGGGAGGGGGACCGTTCCCGGGACAACACGGTGGAAGTGCTCCTGCCCATGGCCCGTTTTTTCCTTCCGGATGCCTCGCTTTTGTGGATGCGCCTTCCATCCGAAATCTCGTCGTTCGAGGCTGGCAAAGCCCTTGCCGCCGTCGCAAGGGGGCAGGGGCGCAGGCTGGCCGTCCTTGCCTCCGCCGACCTAACCCACTACGGGCCAGGCTACGGCTTTGCCCCCAAAGGGGTCGGCCCAGAGGCCCTGCGCTGGGTACGGGAAGTAAACGACCGCCGTTTTATCGAGGCGGTGGGGTCGGGGGATCCGGCCTTGGTGCTGGAAAGGGCGGGGGCGGACAGTTCAAGCTGTTCCGCAGGGGCGGTGCTTGGGGCGATGGGCTTCGCGCAGGCCATGGGGGCTGGGAAGGCCAGGCTCCTCGAGTACGGCACCAGCGCCGACGCGGAAAAGCCCCCCCCGCCTGGTTCCTTTGTCGGCTATGCGGCCTTCGCGTTTTGAGGCGGGTGCCGTGCCGTGCATGACAACGCGCACGCAGGAATGCGCACGCACTTGCCTTTTCCGCCGGATTTGCGTACCTTTGTTAGTAGCATGGATTCCCCTTTCACTTTTTTCAACACACTGGGTCGGAAAATGCAGGCTTTCGAACCGCTTCATGCTGGCAAGGTCGGCTTTTACGGCTGCGGCCCCACGGTCTACAACTATGCCCACATCGGGAACCTGCGGGCATACGTCCTGCACGACATCCTCGTCCGCTCCCTGCGCTGGCAGGGCTACGAGGTGAGCCACGTCATGAACATAACGGACGTCGGGCACCTTTCCGGCGACGGCGACGAGGGCGAGGACAAGATGGTGAAAAGCGCGGAGGAACGGGGCAAGGCCGTGCTGGAAATCGCCGAGATGTACACCAAGGCATTTTTCGACGATGCCGGGCGCCTAAACATACTCCGCCCGACAGTCGTCTGCAAGGCGACCGACCACATAGGCGACATGGTCGCCCTGATTCAACGCATGGAAAAAAACGGCTTCACCTATTTCGCCGGGGGCAACCTCTACTTCGACACCTCGAAGGATCCCGGCTACGGGGGGCTTGCCCTTCTGCGGCCCGACGACGGGAAAACCCGCTCCCGCACGGACACGGACGAGCACAAACGAAACCCAAGGGATTTCGTCCTGTGGTTTACGAAGAGCAAGTTTGCGGATCAGGCTCTTGTCTGGGACAGCCCATGGGGCAGGGGGTACCCGGGCTGGCACATTGAGTGTTCGGCCATGGGGATGAGGTACCTGGGGGAGCAGTTCGACATACACGCCGGGGGCGTAGACCACATCCCCGTCCACCATACCAACGAGATAGCCCAGAGCGAGGCGGCTACGGGCAAAAGCCCCTGCGTGCGCTACTGGCTTCACAACGAATTCCTGGTGATGGACAGGGGGAAAATGTCCAAATCCACGGGCGAATTCCTTACCCTGCAAAAGCTCGTGGACTCGGGCTACCACCCGCTTGACTACCGGTATTTCCTGCTGGGCGGCCACTACCGGAGCCAGCTTCAGTTTTCCTGGAACGGCCTGGACGGGGCGAGGAACGCCCGGAGGTCCCTGCTTGACAGGGTGCGTGCCCTGTCGGCAAAATTAGAGTCCGACAAATCGGGCGGCACGGAAAGCCCGGCCGCGGCGAAATACGCCGGGGCTTTCGGCGCGGCAATCCGGGACGACCTGAACACCCCCCGCGCGCTGGCGGAACTCTGGGGGCTGCTGCGTGATGCCTCGGTTCCGGCGGCGGCGGCGCTTGAGGCCGCCTTCGGCATGGACCTGGTCCTGGGGCTTGGCCTGCGGGCTTCGCTTGGGGGGGAAAGGCAAGCCGCCGACATTCTTACGAAAGAGGAAGAAGGGGAAATAGAAAGGATCATCGGCGAGAGGGCCGAGGCGAAAAAGGCGAGGGACTTTGCCAGGGCGGATGCCCTGCGGCAGGGCCTTAAGGACAGGGGCATAATCCTAGAGGACGGCCCCGGCGGAACCACATGGCGGAGTGTCCGGGGCGGGGCATAATCCCGAATTGTCCGGCAGTAACTGTAACAAAAGATGGCAAGGCTTGTTGTATTATGAAAACGGATGCCAGGGGCGGCAAATGACAGAGGCGGAATTCCGCAGGGTGTACGACACCGCCTTCCCCGTACTTTACAGGGTGGCGTTCCGTATAGCCGGATCGGGCGAGGCTGCCGAGGATCTTTGCCACGACGCGTTCTCCCGACTGCATGAAAAAAACATGGTTTTCCCGAACCTGGACGAGGCGACCTACTGGCTGATCCGGGTGGTGAAGAACGCCGCCCTGAATTTCGCCAAGCGCAAGCAGCGCGAGCGCAGGGCCTACCAGCGGGCCTTCAAGGAGGACACCAAACAGGCGGAGACCGGCGAGGGCCTGCTTGTAAAAAAGGAAACCAGGGGCGAGGTGGTTGAGGCTCTCAACAAGCTTCCGGATAACCTTCGTATCGTACTGGTGTTAAAGGAGTACGCCGAACTGAACTATAAGGAAATCGGCCGGATGCTTGGCATAAGCGAAGGGAACGTCAAGGTAAGAGTTTTCAGGGCACGGGAAAAGCTTGCGGTACTGTTGAACGGAATCGTGCAGGACAGCAACCCCCGTATTGAAAGAGGAAGGAAGTCGGCAAAATGAACAAAGTTTGTCCAGATCGTCAGATGCTTTCGCTTTATTTCGACGGGGAGCTGCCCTCCCCTTGGAAGGAAAAGCTGGAAGAACACGTTTCGGGTTGCCACGAGTGCGCCGAACAGATGGAGACCTACAGAAGTATTTCCCTGGCCCCTGGTGCCGTGGGGGGCGAGGCCGTCGTCAGCGAGGCCGGGGAGAGGGTCTGGAAGAGGCTCGACGCCTCGATGAAGCAGGGCAGGGTGTTCCCCCGCCGCAGGGCGATATGGCGGCGCAGCGTCTCCCTCCCCGTTCCGGCGGCGGCGGCGCTGCTTGTCATCGGCCTGGCCTTCGCCTTCGTAATGATACCCATGGTGGACGATATGGAAGGCGTAACCTTCGCCTCCGAAACCGAGTTTGAGGTGACGGGCCAGAACATGGAAAGCGTGATCGAATACCTGATCAGCCGCAGCGGCAGCGAGATGCTTATACTCCACCTGCCGGCAAGCCAGAGTTTCGTAAGCAACGGCGAGCCTACCATAATCAGGGCCGCGGATTACTCCCGACAGGTGGCAAGCTGGAACATCCAAGGACGAAGAAGGCACTGACATGCGCCAGCTGTGCATCCTCCAATTCTGCATCCTGCTTGCCGCAAACGCCGTAACCGTACAGGCGGAAGGGACAGGGGCTTCCGAGCATGCGCAGGAAGCGCCTTACGGCCTGGGGCGGGCCCCAAGGGAGGAGGCCCAGAAGGGGCTGTTCCTCCGCCTTACCAGGCAGGCCGTCCTTTTGAACATAAACGCCCGGATAATCGAGCGCGACCGCGTCGTTTCCTGGAACGAATCCCATGAAAAAGTAACCATACCCGGGCACCCCGTGGAAATAAAGCTTGTAGGTACAAACCTGGTGGTCGCCGTGCAGTTTACCCCCTACCTGCGCCGCGGGAGCGGCCGCAAATTCCTTGTGGCGCAGGGGCAGATATGGATGGAGACCCCCAACCAGGGCATAAGCTACCACGCATCGATACAGACCATACCGGTGCAGTTCGGCGAGCCCATCTATTTTTTCCCGCTGGGGCCCGCCAGGGAGGGCACGTCCTCCATCGAAGTAATGCTGACAATGTACCCGTATGAAGCCGAAGAGGAAAACTAAGGGGATGCAGGCCGCCCGCCGCATTCTCGCGCTGCCGTTTTTTGCGGCCTTGTTTCTGGCCGGCTGCCGTTCCGATGCCCCGGTCATTTTTTCCATCCACCCACCCATCGGGGTCATGGGCGAGCCTGTGACCATCCTCGGCTCCTTTTTCGGCTACGAGCGGGATTCGTCGTACGTGACCATAGGGGGGGCCCAGCCGACCGGCACGGCGTACATGGAATGGTACGACAACAGGATCCGCCTTATTGTCCCGGAGTTCGGGGAGGCCGGGCTGGTCTTCGTCCACGTCGGCGGCAGGAGAAGCAACGGCGTGCTGTTCGCAAACCAGGCGGCGATGCCACGGGCGGCCAACGACGGGAGGGCTGGGCTGGGGCCGGAGCTAACATCGCTAAGGCCGCAGGCCGGCGCCGTGGGGTCCGTGGTCACGATCACCGGGAGCGGCTTCGGGGGGTCCCGCGGTTCCGGCGGCGTTTTCTTTTCCAGGAACACCGGGGAGGCCCCCGGCACAAGGCCCTGGTCGGGGGAACGGGAGTTTATCCAGGTTTCGGAGGCGGAGTTCGGGTACGAGCTGTGGAGCGACCGCGAGATACGGGTGCGCGTACCCAGCGGGGCGGCCAGCGGGAACATGGAAGTGCGCACGGCGAGGGGCAGATCCCCCCCGCTGTTTTTCGAGCTAAACGGGGCCCCGGGGATCAAGGACTTTGTTGACAGGCGCAGCTTCATGATCACCTATTCGGTGAACATAAGGACGGGCAACGCGGAGTCGCCGAATACCCTGCACCTTTGGGTGCCAACCCCCGCGGCCTCGGTGGCGCAGCAGAACGCCGAGCTGCTTTTCAGCAACCCGGAGCCGTTCATCCAGGACTACTTTGGGACCAGCCTTTACAGGCTCGACAACCTGGAGGCCCAGGGGAGCACGGACGTAAACCTTTCCTGGATGGTCGAGGTATACGGGGTGCGGACCTCGGTGCAGCCCCAGGCAATACGGCGCGAGGCGGTTTCCCCGGTACGGGATGCCCACACCAGAAGCTGCCCAAGGCTCCCCGTGGACGACCCGCGCATAAGGAACCTTGTGGGCTCGATCCTGGCGGGGGAGAACAACCCCTACCTCCAGGCAAGGCGAATCTACGAATGGATGCTCGCCGGGAACCTGGCCTGGGAGGACAGGGTGCAGGGGGACATTTTACAGGCGCTCGAAACCAGGCGGGTGGATCCCTTCATAGGCGCGCTTTTGTACGCCACCATGCTTAGGGCCGCGGGCATTCCAAGCCAGCCCCTCGCCGGGGTGCTGGTGGGCCGCAACAACCAGACCATGAACCACTACTGGGCGGAATTCTGGCTCGACGGCCTGGGCTGGGTCCCCGTGGATCCGGCGATGGGTGCCGGGGCGGTCCCGGAGGCCTTCGCCCGGCCGGGGGGTGCCGCGTTCGGGGACGCGCCCGTGGATCCGGCGGCCTTTTATTTCGGGAACACCGACAACCGGCGCATCGTGTTTTCCAGGGGCTTTACCGACCTTTCGCAGATGGACCCCCGCGGGCGCACGGTCACGCACGTCCGCTCCTTCGCGCTTCAGTCGCCCTGGGAGGAAGCCGTGGGCGGCATAGAATCCTATTCCAGCCTGTGGGGGAATATCATAATTACCGGAATGCATGCACAATAGGGGCATGGTAACAGTAATATCACTGGGCGGCTCCATAGTGGCCCCCGACGGCGTTGATTCAAAATTTCTCAAGGATTTTACCGGGCTTGTCCGCAGCCTCCTGGAGGAGGATGCCGGGCGGCGTTTTGTATTCGTGGTGGGCGGCGGCGGCCCCGCCCGTTCCTGGCAGAAGGCCTACCGCGAGGTGTGCGGCGAGGGCTCGCTCGACGAGGCGGCGGACTGGATTGGGGTCATGGCGACGAGGCTGAACGCCCAGCTTGTAAGGGCGGTAATGGCCGAGTGGTGTTCCCAGGAGGTGGTGACCGACCCCAGGTCGGTGGATCGAATCGACGGCAGGGTGCTGGTCGCCGCAGGCTGGAAGCCCGGCTTTTCCTCGGACTACGACGCGGTCCTGCTTGCCGAGCGCCTTGGCGCGGGGACCGTGGTCAACCTTTCCAACATAGAGAAAGTCTACACGGCGGATCCCCGCATCGACCCCGAGGCGAGGCCCCTGGATCGGATTTCCTGGGCGGATTTCCGCGCGATGGTGGGCGAGGAGTGGGTCCCCGGGAAAAACGTCCCCTTCGACCCGATTGCCAGCCGCCACGCGCACGAAACCGGCATTAGGGTTATATGCGCCGCGGGCAGGGACCTTGGGAACCTGCGGGGGATAATAGCCGGCGGGGAATTCGTGGGGACCGTTATTGGGGGCTGATTGCCTGCCGGTGGCTGGTGCCTGCTTGCCAGGCACCGGCGACTGCCTTCTGTTTTTTTCGCAAAATCACGACTTTCGCTAGGTTTTTTTTTCCGCTTCGTGTATACTGCAAAGTGTATGAAGAAGACCATGGGCTTGGTTGGAATCGCTCCTGTTTTTGGCCTTATTCTTGCCGCCTGCCCAGTAGCCCCTAGGGGTGTTCCTTCCGTTCCCCCCCTCCCTCAGCTCGCGGGGACGGTTACCATATACGGCGAGGCCATGGTGGGCGAGCGCCTCTGGGCGGGTACCGAGCTTAGCGGTACCGGGGAGCTTTTCTTCCAGTGGAGGCGCGGGACCGCCAATGTCGGCGCCGACATCAACAATTATGTCGTGATGCGCGCGGACATCGGCTATGTCATTACCGTGGTCGTGGTCCGCCAAGGCCATGCCGGGGCCGTTGTCGGCGGCCCGACCGATATTGTGGTCGATGGGGATCTTCCACCACTGCCGGACTCGGCGAGGGTGTCCATAGACGGTAGCCCCGTGGTGGGCCAGGTCCTTACGGCAAACACCGACCAGCTTGACGGTACCGGCGCCGTATCGTTCCAATGGCTGCGTGGGGAACCCCCAAGCGCAATAGCCAGGGCAAACAATGCCACCTACAGGCTGCAGCCCGCCGATTTGGGGCAGCGCGTTTCCGTGCTGGTAAGCCGCGCCAACCACTCCACGCGCCTTAGAAGTGCGACGGTAGGGCCCGTTGTTGGGCCCGGGGAGCCTTATTATCCGGATCCGCCCTCTGTCAGCATAAGCATCAGTTTTGCAAACTTCCAGGATCTGGGGCCGACGGTTCCGGATCAGACCGTTAGCATTATGGGCGAAGAGTCGCTGCGTTTTACCGTGGAGACCCCCGAGTTGTACGACAGCATTACATGGTACCTTAACGGGGTTCAAACCGACGATGAAGTTGACGGGGACAGGGGCGAATTCTTTGACTTTGTCCCCTACGTTGGCTTGATGGGGATAAACTCCTTGACGGTGATGGTGGAAATAGGTGGCAGGACGTACAGCACGGTTATACGTGTTACGGTAATGCCATAAGGGGGAAGGGGGGTATGGAAACGCTCGCGGGCGGCGCAGGCCGGGCTTGGGGCTTTCCCTTTTTATCGTTTGGGCCAAAGGATCTGGCGGCTTGCCTAGTTAGGCGCCAGGCTTTTGCATATCCCGTCCGTTGGACGGGCGAATAACTTTAGTGACCGTCCGCCGCCATAAGGCAAAAGCGGATGGCACAGACAATGAAGGAGGTTTTCCATGAAGAAAACCATGATTACGGCGGGAACCATTCTGCTTTTCGCCACCAGTTTGTTGTTCCTATCTGGGTGTAGGAATGCGATGCAACAGCCGCCGCCGGAGATGGTGGGACCGGGAATGGGCGTACTCACGCTGTCGATCGGGCACGAGAACCTGGCACGAACGATTATGCCAGGGAATGTCGCTATAGGTGATTTTACCCATTTTAGGATTGTCCTCACTCCTGGGACTGGTAACACTTTCGCGGGTGGGTTCTTGGAGACTGTCTTTTATGATGATGATGACCCTACTGATCCAGCACCAATCAGTGGTCCGATACCAAATATACCTGTAGGGTACTGGGACGTGGTTATAACCGGTTACACGGGTCTCGGTGCATTCACCGCAGGGGCATTCATAGCGAGATTCGAGGAGGAAGACTTCGAGGTAGAGGACGGCGCTAACACTCTCACTGCCGTGCTTACTCCAATCTTCACGGGGGGGGTAGGTGTCACCGGAACTTTTCAATGGGATATAACTGCCCCTGCTGGTACTGTGGGCACGATAAGGGTTACCCCTGGCGTTTACCCTGCTACTTACACTGAGGTGGCTTTTTATCCAACTGGTACCATGACGGATTTGCGGGTAGGCAACCACACCGTGGTTCTTGAGCTGACCAATGATGGTGGCATTGGCGAAGCGACGATAACATCGGCCATGCAGATATTTCAGAACATGACAAGCATCTGGGACGATTTGACCGTCACTCCCGCCATGTTCCTCTACCCTCTGGAGGAGATTATTTTTAGAGCAAGAAGCGGTGGCACATGGAACTTTGAGACAGGTGTTGCTGCTGGCATCACATCAGCGCATTTCGCTCTCATTGGTATCGATGGTCTTGGTGGCTATGACATTGTTGACGACATTCAATATGCGTTCAATACCATCTCCGTCACTGCTGGAGTGGACGTTATTACTGGTACTTATAACATGGATAGGTTAGAGCAGTTGGCCGATGCCGCGGCGATCTACTTGAATGAAGCCATTCGTATAATGCCAACTGGTACGGCTACCGAGCGGACCGCTGTGGAGACCGCAATTAATGCTCTTGCCGTGAACTCGCCTGTCACTATTGGGTTTGACTGGGATGACCACATTGACTATGGAGACCCACTAGTTGTGACCGTAGGCTCGTATTATGAAGTAACAATTGAATTCACGCATGAGACTGGAGATCTTGAAGTTACCATCAGTATTGGTACGAACTTCACGTTCACAAATGCGGCAGGCGGCTTCGCGTTTGACCCAGTTCCTACCATCAGCTACCTTAGCCTCATGACAGGAGGACCAGCTGATGGTCCTCTCCCTGTGACCGTTACCGTGACAGGTGGGACTTCAGCGGTCGTTAACGGAACTTCAGTCACCATGACTAGTGGCTCCTTTGAACTTACCTATAGCCTTGTAGAGATAGGGCCTAACTCCTTAACGCTGTTCTTTACAGCAATACCTAGTGGAAGGACTTACAGCGTGACCCTCCCATTAGTGGTAGCTCCTTAGGTTACGCGCCGGTGCCAGTCACCAAAAAGGCTTGGTGTACCAGGTCGCCCTACTACGCTATATGTAGCGTAGTAGGTGCAACGGCGCACGGCCTGTGGTGACAAGTTATCGCCGGCGAAGCCGGGAACACGGCTTTGCACCTGTTCTTCCTGAATGGGTGCAAGCTTGCCCTGGTCGCTTCGCCGAAAAAGTGGTTAGTGGTGTGATTGCCTGCGAAGGGTACATGCCACTAAGCACTTCCCCAATGGGGTAAGCACCAATTTAATCAGCGGTTCCTTCGGCCGGGGCAAAGCCCAAGCCCATGTGTGCCCCTTCTTGGGCTTTTGTTTTTTTTCAATGGGATATACTTGGGGCATGGATTTTGTTATCGAGTTCAATCCTGTCGCTTTTAACCACGGGGTGAGAAATGTATTCCATGCGATGCCGTGCAGGAATATCTATCACCATCTATTAGAATCGAGGAGTAAGAATGGCACACATGACCGACGAGGAAGCTGAAAGACTGGACGAAAAATGGACGAAAAACCCGCCTAGACCTGGCCCTAAGGGCACAGGGTACTTCAGCATGTGCAAGAAAACCGCCCATACGATAACGATCGACAATGTTACCGTTTGGTCGGATCAAAGCCCACGCCATGTGGCTTCCAGCCCCAGGGGCAAGCAAGACAAACACATTAACAAGCACACTGCTTCCCTGGGCTAAATCCCATGGCGACGGACTGGGTGTGGCTCCAGATATGTCAAATGCCCCGTATCCGGCTTTGGGAATTTTACGGGCGGCGGCTCAAACGCAAGGCAAGAAAGAAAACGGTAAAGCCAAGCACTGTAACAAGAATCCAGCTAACCAACTGAAAAACCATCATCTACCCCCTATAACCCAGCGCAAGACGGTATCCATAACGTCTC
>Ga0209755_10006997_pt1 | contig 12315 bp, 5 predicted proteins | sample TergutCo191P1_FD_187301 | JGI IMG/M metagenome (GOLD analysis project Ga0209755, IMG submission 187301) | Cornitermes sp. P1 segment gut microbial communities from Petit-Saut dam, French Guiana - Co191P1 (SPAdes) (version 2) | ecosystem: Host-associated > Arthropoda: Insects > Digestive system >... | reverse complement strand
CGGGCTCCGGGCCGGGACATGCGCACCCCGGGCATGAAATAAATACCCGGCGCGCGCACGTCCCGGCCCGGAGTGCGGGCTTTTCGCGGGTGCAATCCGGAGGGGGGCCAGCCGGGGAGGGCCCGGGGGTTGCTTTGGGAAACGGGTTTCCGCCTTGCTTTTCCGGGGTTTGCGCTTTGGGGAAGCGGCTTCCGGAGGGGCCGGCCGGGGGTTCGAGCCGGGGGATGCCAGCCGGGGAGGTTCCGGGGGCTGCTTTGGAAAACGGGGTTTTCGCCTTGCTTTTCCGGGGGCTGCGCTTTGGGGAAGCGGCTTCCGGAGGGGCCGGCCGGGGTGTCCCGGACCGGGAAACGCCGCCGGGGGGTTCCGGGGGGGCGGGGTGCCTTGGCTGGGCTGCCTGGGTTTCCTTACCTGCATAAAAACCCCGGGGCTTTCACACCGAAAACCCCGGGGTTCTTAAAAACTAACCATAAAGGCGTGGGTCGGGCAATCGCCCAACCCTGCACCTATCACCCCTTAGGGTGCGTTGCTATGGTTCATTAACAAAGCAACCTCAGCACCACCCGGGGCATCCACCTGTACAAGCTGAATACTGTCGACGATGAGGTTTTGGTTTGTTTCATTGAGGCGAATTACGATGTGACCTCCGCTTGTGGCTGTCCCCGTACGCATTTGAATACCGGTTCCGGTTGTCGTAAGCGTAAACGTTTCTACCGCGTTGGTCGCTCCGGATACCGTTGCCGAATCTCTCGTGCCATAAGGTGAGCTACTGCCAAACAGTTGCGCCGTAGTTCCGCCTCTGGCGCGACCGGTTACGGTCAGGCGGTAATACTGGTCATCCGCCACGTTTACGTTCCAAGGATCTGTACCACCCAAGCTTAGCTGGAGCGCAAGGCCGTAATGATTCGCCGCCCTATTCCCTACAAAAAAACCCAGGGCTTTCAAACCGAAAACCCCGGGTTTTTTTTAAAGCTAACGGGTACGCAGGAGGGTGCCAGTCACCAAGTCGAGCTATGCCCCAAGTGGGTGACTACCATAGTTACCCGCCCCCCCTGCGTCCTATGGTGAAGGAGGAGGAACCAATCTCCACAATTGAACTCCCACAATAGTAGCTCCATTTTGGATATCGATATTAGAACTCACCAGTGGCAAGTCAATATCCACTGTCCTCACTTCTCCAGCAGGGAATGGATTAAAACCATCAAGCGTTATGTTGCCAAAATGTCCCAAACCCCAACCAGTTCTGTCTGCACCTGCATCATTTCTAAGCGTAAGCCTTACTATGCTGCCAGATCTTGCCGCCTGTAGTACGGCAAACACGTCTGCCCCAATAGTGCCCGTTCCTGTTACAACACTTAACACACCAAAGACATCAACGGTGTCATCAAGAACAAGGATGCATTCACAGTCAGCCTGCCCGCAATAGTCACATGCGCAAGTACACGGGAAATTGTCACAATCGCCACAAGGATCGCCCAGATTAAACACAATGCCAGAAACCGTAAATGCCGTAGGACCTTGATCATACTCATCTGGATTACCCGGAGATCTTGCGTTAAACCAGATGCTGAACCTGACTTCACTTTCAGTAAAGGCTACCGCAGCATCGGAATTGATTGTAAAGGTAATCGGGGTTACGGCCATCCCGTGAACAGCTTGAGCGGGTGCAATCCTATTAGCAGCTACAATATTACCGGAGAAGTCCATAGCGCTTGCAATTAACTCAAGGTTTTTATTGCCAATGTCACCCGATACACCCTGATATGTCAATGTTACGGTTTCAAAATCGACGAGCCGATTGGTGCCAAAATCTACCGTGAACCACGCATAGTGGGCTTCCCAGCTTCCGCCTCTGGTAAACGTGAAGCCGTCCCCGCCCGGTAAAAAGGCAACAGAGCTATCGGCACCAACAACATTTATTGTGTCAATGATTTGTTCGGTTCCGGCAACAGTAATACTCACAGAGTCGCCGGTACCGGCACCGCCGTCGGTGCGGAAGACTGCTATGTCGTAGACATTAAGCGACACCAGCCCTCCTGTGCTCTCCGCATTGTTGATGGACAGCCTCAAGCCAGTTTCTGCATCAGTTAACTCTAAGGTTTGCAAGTAAATATGATTGAGCGGCTGTCCTCCGACTGTTACAAGAGCAGGATAGCCATAAGTACCGCCTACGTTTAGCGTCACCTGCCACCAGCTTGCAGTTGTGCCACCATCAACAGCCTGTACGGATACCCATACAATATCATCTTCAACCAAGCCACCGGCCAAACCACCTAGGTTTAATCCGCTAGCGTTAGATGCATCATCAGGCCATGTAAGTTGTACCCTTGAATTAGCAACAACCCCAGTCACGCCGCCGTGTAAAGTCAGAGTGGCAGGAAGCTCGGTATTCACCGGATCGGCAAGCCAGTCGTCGGCCAGAGACCATGCCAGTACGCGCCCAGCACCCGGTGCCGGGCGTGCGGGTAACGGGGTAAGGCTTACGGTTACCGGGAGGTTCGAGCTATCTCCACTGCGGCTTACTATCACGGTAAACGCCTGGTTGATGGCAACATCCGGGCGCGTAGCCGTAATTGTAAACGTGTTCGCGGCATCATCCGTCGTCGCCGAGAAATTCGGCGGCAGGCCGGCTATGTCATAGGTGATTGTACCGGTACCGCCTACCGTAACCGTGGCCGTGGGAACGGCGTTGGTAATCGTAACCGTTATCGGGCTAAGAGGGAGATCGCCGTCCGCACCGGGAACCCTGAAGGGTAGCGGAGGATCGGCGGGAAGGTTAGTGCCAAGCTCGATGGTGTAGATGTCAAAGTCCATAGTGGCAGTAGCGGAAGAAATACGGATGCCGATTAAGCCATCCATCTGAGCGGCGGTAATCGTATGCGTCAGAATAAAAGTGCCGTCCGACTCCGGGGTACCCGAGAGCATAGTGGCATAACCTGGCACACGCTGTAACCTTACCGCACCGGTAGCCCCTCCCGGGGGAACACGACCGGACACTCTTACGGTATAAACGTTTGCCGGATTCCCCGGCAGGAGGGACATCTGCCCCACCATAACGTCAACACCATGCCAGTCGGCAGTCCTGCCCCTGACAAGCATGTAGTTATAGCCTTGGTATTCGCTTACGGTAATGTTGGCACCGCCGGGGGCACCCGGTATCCTAAGATGGGGAGTGCCTTCAAGGTCCGTACCGGCTGAATCAAGCAGGGTCAGGAAGTATTCATCCGAGCTCAGAGTGTACACAACATCCCTAGCGTCGATGGGGTGGAACACCACCGTTACCTGGTAAGGTCCCACGGTCACGGTTGCGACGTTGCCGACTAGGAGCAAGTCCGGTACGGATCCGTTCGGCATCAGGCCTTCTATGAGATCCTCCAACTGTTGGCCCAGTTCGGCAAGGGTAAGGTCTACGATGTTAAACCCGGGATCCGTCGAGGCCATGTAAACCAGAGCCGCATCAATCAAGGTCATCAGTTGGAGCCTATCCTGGGGTACACTGGACGAATCCATGAGAGCCACGAACGCGGGTACTATCTCACTCAGGTCTATAGGAACGCCATGCATGATAACAGGAACACCGTAATAATAGTAGTGCGGAAGCCCAAAATGGAAGCCCGTAATGTCGTGAGACGCAAAGTAGGCAAGCATGTCATCAGCGTCGTCATAATAATCAAACGCGCCAAGAATGCGGGAAATCAGGGTTTCGTAATCAAAACCTATCTCGTCGGGCCTAAAGGTGCTGGTAAGGCCGTTGTAGATGTGAAGTATTTCGGCCACCGCCTGGTAGCCACCCTCGCCGTCGCTAAGCCAGAAAGCCACAATGTATCGGCCGACGGCCAACCCCGGGACATGGCCGACAACTATACCGGTGACAGGGTCGGCACTGAGGTTGGCATAGGTATTAACAAAGTTGTAGACAAAATCGCCCATACCGTCATAGCTGTACTCCCAGATGTACAAACTATCGATAGTGATGCCGGGGACCAGAGGTATCTCCCAGGCGAAAGTACCGAACCCAAAATGCCCGGGCCTAAGAATAACCGTGGCGGCAACACGTGCATTGGGCATCATATCCACAACGGCAGATCCTCCAGCCACCGCGTCCATTACCCCACCGTGGTCATAGGCAAATGCGTTAACATGCACATGCCACGTACCCTCCGGCAGTTCAATAATCGTCGTGCCCCGATTCCTCCATTCAAGCTCGTCAAATACCACGGTATAGGGATAATCATACGCGGTAATCAAAACGCTAACACGGTAAAAATCGTCCAGCGTGTAGTCCGGCAGAATTGTCCGGCCCACGGCCAGTCTGCCGATGTCCAGCGTAAGGGTGCCGACACCTGTGTCCCCGGGCCCTTCCCGCTGAGTCAGCGGGTTTTGGCATCCGGGCAGCATCATCATAAAAAAGGCGGCAATTACGGTCGCCAGGACAAGCATATTTCTTCTCATCTTCATGATCCTCCTTAGTTTACGGGCTTACCTCAAGGGTAATGCGCCGGCTGTACGGTACTCCGTCAATTATCGCGACCATCGTTATAAAGCGCGTGCCTAACTGGGTGCCAAGGAATCCGGCCGTCAAGGGAACCTGATACCCAGTATGGACATTCGGCCCGTTGTACCACCGTATTTCGTCTGTCAGCCCCCAGTTTGCCACCGTGAGGCTCCCCTCGTCCTGCAACCTTACATGGCGTACACCATCAGCGGTTACGTTACCGGTCCCGATAAGGTTAAGATCATAAGCCCTGTTATCGCCCCAGACAATATCGACATCCACTTCGGGCGGCCAGGGCAGAAACTCGATCTGGGTTACACGTACGCTCCAGTGCTGGGAATGCTGACCGCCCGCGTTAAACTGGAAGCTCATGCCGTCGCTAAAAGCGGCGGTCAGATAATTAAGTCTGGCACCGCTCGTGATATTGGGATATACGCTACCCATACTACCGTCAATATCGACATAGCCGGTAGACGCATTTTTCACGATCAGGGCCATTGTGTTGCCCTGCGATTCAAGATCCTCGGCCCAGAAGGTAAAGACAACCTCACGGAAGTCAGTCCAGTACACCCAGGCTCCGGAACCATCGGTCGCCGTGCCCGAAAGCCTGTTAAAGTCAGTTCTTATAGCAGGCCCCCAGCCACCCAAAAAGGTAAAGGAGTCGTCAGGGTTGTGCGTGACGTTAGGACCGGTCTCCCAAAACGCGGGGTTTTCGACAATGAGGCTCGTGGCAGTCCTGGTTATTACTTCCTGCCTGGGATCCACACGAACAATAATTTCGTCGTAGAAATCACTGTTACAAAGCGAGATTGCACTGACAGTAACCGTTCCCAGGCCGACGGTGTTCACGGTCACCGTATTGCCAGAACCCGGGATAAGCGTTACCACGCCAGGGGCAGAGAAAGCCCATGACACGCCCTGATTCGTGGCGTTATAAGGTCCTACCGTTGCGGTAAGAGTCGTGAACTGGCCTATGGTAAGAACCTGAGTACCATGAGGTATGGAAACATTTGTAACGGGTATCCTAAAGTAAACCACTACCGTGTAAGGGCCTATCTTTACTGTAAGCACGTCGGCTACCGGCCAGTCCAGCTCCTCGTTTTGCCACGAATAGGATTCAAGCGGGGTATCGTTTGCTCCGGCAAGCACTTCGCCAATCTGGTTCACCACATCCGCCCGGGAGGCGTGTTCGTTGTAATTCATGAAGGTCATATCCTGACCCAGTCTGGCAACCAGTGCCGCATCGACAAGGACCTTTAACCCGGCAACGGTTTGCGGGAACGGCAGGTATGCCGTTTCCTGTTCGTCATCGTCCCAATATGACAGGACACTGCCAAACAACTGGAAAAGGCCCGGCAAATCCGGCTGAAAAATACCCGGGAGGTTAACTCCCAAAATCTGGGTAAAGTGTCCAAGCAAAAGATTGTTAAGGGGATAGTCAAAGCCCAAACCGTTCCACGCTTCGGCCATCATGACAATCAGTTCTCTGGGAAAGTAGCTGCGGTTAAAGGTGTATCCAAAGCGACTGACAAGACCCTGGTAAACGTGCAGAACCTCGACTATCTCGGTCCTTTCATATTCACCGTTCTCCCCATTCTCACCATTCGTACCGTTTTTCTCGCGGGTTAACACAAGGCGCACAAAGTAACGACCGGCAGGCAGTTTGGCGGTGTATTCGAGGTCGTCGTATCTGGCGCGCCAATCGTCGCCGTCACGCCAGGCTTCAAAGTCGTAGATGTAAACGGCCAGACTACCTTCAAAGTCGTAAAACTCTACGTTCCACTCAAAATACCCGTACGAGCCTTCCCGTAGCACAGGTAGCAGGTAAACCGTTACGGCGTTTCTTCCCGTTTCGGCCACCACAATGTCCTGGGCGGTTCCGGTTACCACTACATAGTCGCCCGCCAGGATATTTACAGTAAGATCCCAGGTACCCACGGGCAACGTGATCTCAAGAGAATCCACCCAGTCGTAAACAGTTTGGGTTTCCACATCGTCGGTATCGACATTGGTAAATACAAAGTCGAATTGCTCAAAGTCGCTGTCGTCCGGGAGGATTGTCCGCGCCCCCTGTCTTTCCAGCGACAGTACCAGAAGGCCGGTTCCGGATTCCGGGACCAGCCTGGTCTGCGGTTCCATCGGGCTTCGACACCCGGGCAGAAACAGCATAAAACCGACGGCGAGCAGTACGGCAAATATACCCGCAAAGGGGTTTACCTTTCCCGATCGTATATATCTCATTTGTCGTTCCTCCTTGATTAGGGCACAAGCCTAAAGGTAATGCGCCTGCTATACGGCACAAGTATGCCGTTCCTGTCTACTTCCACCACAACCGTTATAGTATGCGTCCCTAACCGGTTACCGTGGATACTCGCCAGGGTAAGGGTATAGTGGGCCTCAATAAAGTTAGGGGGGTTTAACCAGTCGGGAACACGCTCTGCAAAGACAGCCTCCCCGGTAACATCCTGCCCGTCGTGGAGCCAGGTTATACTTTCGAACCTGTACGGCTCCCACAGGGTAATTCTGGACCAGTCATCAAGAAGATCGATGTCGCCGAGATTGTCGTCAATTTCGGTGGGTGCCCCGTCCTGAAAACCCTGGAAGCGGAGATCCATATCCATTCTGCGGGTGCGGTCGATAATGATCCCGTCAATGTAGAAGTGGGGGATCGTCATGTGATAGGTGTAATCCGCACCACCGATCCAGTCAAAAACGTACATCCGGAAACCATAGCCGTAGGGGCTATCCATGGAATTGTCGATAAATGCCTGGGTTATCGTGGTGCTTAGGGTGGCGGGACCAACCATGCCGGTAGCATAACCGGGGATCCCGACAGTCGGGCTGTACGGATACGGAACCCCGTGGGAGGTGCCGAACCTGAATGCCCGCCACATATCCGGTGCCGATTCGGAGTAGGCACGCATAACAACGGTTACATGGTCGCCGGGAAGTATAAAGGTATCATCCCTGTCAAGCATAAGCCCGTTCCAACGGCCGTCACCGACACCCCTGTTAACGCGCAGGGAAAGTCCGCCTTCGGGGTTTGCAACCCATTCCGCACCCAGATGCGACTCGGAAATAAAGAAGGGGCCCAAGGTGGTAAACGAATCGCCTTCCCTTATAGTTGTGTTAAGCCAGGCGGGGTCACCCATATCGCCAAGGGTTACAAAGTCGCGCATAAACCCTTGCCTTAGCGGCGCGCCTATAACCTCGATACTGCGAAGGTAAAGGGTGTGCGCGTAGGCTTGGTTTCCGCTCATAACATTGGCCACCAAGCGAAGCTGCGTGGGAATATCGGTTTCGAAACCGACATTCCATACAAGCTCGAAGTCCGTCCAACCGGTTGTATCGGTTATGCTATAATCATGGACTGGGAGAATGTTAAGGTGGTCAGGTGCCCAAAGGTCCATACGTGCATTGTCGCTGGCATTTTCGAAGTAAACGCCGCCCCTGAAAATGACAGTATCCCTTTGCTGTATGTTTAATCCGTCTGCACCAGTGTTAATCGTTATGCCATTCCAGTTAGCGGTTCTGTTGAACTGGGTAAGAACCAGAGTGTTTCCTCGGGGGACATTCCAATTTGCCCCCGGCTGGGATATGGGAACATAAAACGGATTCCCCGGGCCATGGCCCTGCACCCCACGACCTGTATGCCAACCCGGCAACGGACGGCCTTCCATATTGCCGCTAAAACGCACAACGTCGCTAATGTTTCTGACCCGCGCAATGTACCTGTATACTGGCGGGGACTGTACCGGATGCGTGGTGCCTACCGTGGCCCGGAAGCTAACCTCAACCGCAGGCGCATTGTCCGCTACGGTAAACATGTTAAAGCCTGCGGCACCAAAGCTACCGGCGTTCGCGGGGGAAACAGTCCAGGACGTAAAACTCGACAGCGCCCAGTTTGCATCGGGCGGGACCGTTGTGATGTTAAATAAATAGGAACCGCCGGGGGCAAGCCATGAAGGGATAGGGGCGGTCAGGTTGACCGAAACTACCAAGGGCTGGTTAAAATTGACGGTAACGATATAAGGGCCTACCATTACGTTTGCTACGTTATATGCCGGCCAGGTCACCGCGCTTACGGGAGTATTGTTCGCGCCGGAAAATGCTTCGAGATAGGCGGTTGCGGCAGCCTGGGTAACAAAGTTGCTGGACAAGACAGTGGGCCAAAAGGACATGAGCGTGGCATCGACAAGTACCGCCAATGAAGCCGGGCATGTCGGCAGTGTATGCGGCAGGTTCTGGGCGGTCAGGTAATTGAACCTGTCAACCATGTCAAGAAAGTTCCAGTTAAACATGTCCTGAATGCCAAAAACGGTAAAATGCCTGGCCTCTATGCCGGCACTAATAAGACCCCACGTATTGGTTGCACTGTCCCACGACCGCAGGATTATGTCCAGCAGCGAAACGGGGAAATAGCGATCATCGAAATGTCTTACCGCCCTGCTTGTCCTGTTCCAGTAAACGCGCAGTATCTCGCTTACAATCCCGGTCTCGCCGCCGTTGTCAAGCGAGAACACCACCAGATATTCCCCGACCGGCAAATCGATGTTATGGTTACTGAAACCCGCGATGTCGAAAACCATGGGCGGATTCAGCGGTGCGCCGTTGGGCTGCCTAATTTCCATAACGCCGGTTATTCCAGAGTCCCAAGTTAGTGCCCATTCGAAGGTTCCGGTACCCGCTCCAGGTATGGGGACAAGCACGACATCCGCTTCCGTGATAGCCCCGGAAGCTACCGACACTTGCCGGCTGGCCCCAGCCACAGGGTGATACTCGCCACCCTGGCTCGCATACGCGGTTACGATCATACTCCATGATCCCACCGGCAGCGTTATCCGCGGGCCAGTGCCACCGGTAAGCTGACCGGCGTTCCATATTACCGGGGGAATGGTCGCAACGGGGGTACCCGGTGCGGCGGTAAAGGTTATCCTAAACCGGGCAAAACCGCCCATGCCCATGGCCGGGTCGTAATCCGGCATTATCGTACGTCCGTCGGCCACCGGCCTGTTAAGCGTGAGCGAAAGGATTCCCGTCGCGTCACCGCCTGTCGCCGGCGGATCAAGCGGGCTTCGACACCCGGGCAAAACCAGCAAGAAGCTGGCCACAAACAGCGCGGCAAAGACGCCCGCCAAATGTCTGCCGTTTAACGGTTGCATATTTCTCATTTCTCCGTTCCTCCTTTATTTGGCTATAGGTCAACCCGGAAGGTGACGTTCCTGCTGTACATCCTTGGTACCGATGCGCCGCCTACCGTTACTACCACCGTAACGCGGTGGTACCCAATTTCGTTCCCATGGACCCTTGCATCCAGAATAAGGGTGTCACCTACATGGATTTCCTCGTAGCCACGGAACCATCTTATGTTACTGAAGTCCCCGGCGTTGAACACGGATACGCTTACGCCCGAGTCTGTAATAGAGAACCAGCGATTCACGTCGTCCATATTAACGTCGTCAGCCATATCCCTAAAACCTTCAAAGCTAAGGGTGAACTCGCCCTGACCGGGTGCGACCACGTTTACGGTCGCGGTGTCGTAATGCGCGGTACCGGTTGCGGTGACCCTTACGGTAAAGTTGGCTGCGGTTGGGATTGCGGGTACCGTTAAGAGACCGTTTACCAGGGTTACGCCGGCGGGTGCATTGGCAAGTGCCCATGTCACGGCCGGGTTTGCCCCTGCAGGTTCAAGGGTGTGGGCAAACTGGAAGGCTGCGGCAAAGTTCGTGGTAAAACTCTGCGCGGCAGGGCTTATGCTGATGCCCGTAACCGGGACGTTTACACTGAACGTCCTGGGGGCGGAATCTACCGTGGTGCCCCTTGCCCGCGCCACGATTGTTACTTCGCTATCGTGGGCCAGCGCGGTGGAAACCGTGAACCTGCCAGCCTCGTCAAAGCTGCCTGCGCCATCGGGTGTTACAATCCAGTCTATGTACTGGGCCGCATAGGACGGCAGTACGACCGCACTGAACTGGAGCGGCACATGCCTTGTTACGGTTGTCACCGCCGGCAATGGTGCCGTTATATTCACGGAATCGGGGGCATGATACACGGTTAGCGTAACAGTGGCCGTGGCCGGGCCAGCCGTGGCGGTTACGGTTATGTCGCCCAGTGGCGCATTATCCAAGACGGTAAGCCTGTTGTCCGCAAAAGTGCCGATGTTTGCGGGGACGCTCCAGACTATATCACTGGGTGCGCCCGTCGGAAGGACGGTGGCAGTAAAGTCAAATTCACCGCCGCGCGCAAGTCCCGTTCCCTCCGTCGGGGATATGTTGGTTATACTGGTAGGTATGACGTTTACGGTAAGTGCTATTACATCGTACAGCACGTTGTTGCCGGCCGGGCGCGCCGTGATGGCTACTGGGGTGCCGTGGGCCAGCGCGGGGTTAACCGTAAACCCGAACACACCGTCGATGTCGGTAGCGGCTATGGCTCCGGCATTTGCGGGGCTAAAGCTCCACGTTACGGCCTGGGATGCTTCTTCCGGCTGAATATTAACGGTTATCGTAAGGGTTTGGCCTCTCGTTGCCGCTCCCTGTCCAGCGGGATCCGTGTTGATTTCTATGCTTGAGGGCGAAGGTGCGGGATGCAAAGGTACGTTTACCGTGGTCTCGCCGAATATCGTATTGTCATCGTCCCAGGTGGCCCGGACGGTAAGCGTAAGCTCCCCGCCAGCGGCATCCGCCGCGATTTCCAAAAGACCCGTGTCGCTTATGGAAACACCTGATGTTTCCGGCGTAACACTCCAGTTTACGTCCTGAGAGGTGCTTGGCGGGTTTACGGTGGCCCTAAACTGCCGCCGGTCGTTGCGCCGCACCGTTACCGGGCCTACGGGGTTCATGGCAATGGTTATTGCCGGAACGTTTACCGTCGCCTCACCGAACACGCCGTCGTGACCGACAGCGGTGGCCCTTACGGTCAGCGTTAACGCACCGGCAGGTGTGTTTTGACCGACTGTAAGCATACCCGTTGCCTGATCTATGGAAACGCCAGTGGTTGCTGGCGTAACGGTCCAAATTACACTTTGGCTCGCACGCATCGGCCGTACCGTCGCGGTAAACTGCCGGGTGGCGTCACGCTGCACTGTCGCAGTCGCCGGTGTAACATCGACACCGTCGGGTGCCGGCGGTGCCGGTGGTGTCACGTCGTTTCCCGGACACCCCGTCAGAGCAATCGCCACAGCCACTGCGGCCGCTGCGAAAAGCCATTTTCTAAACGTCATTCTATAGCCTCCTTACAAAAGTGCCCTGCCCAAGGCACTCAGGTCTGCGGGATTCTGCCCGCAACAGAAATCGTTATTGATGCGCTATGCGCCAATTACCAAAACCACGGGCGAATGTTTCAAACATAGCCCTTCTGGATCGGTTAATTTTATCGTGCGGCCGAAATAGTGTCAAGGCATCTTGGCCCCGGATTTGTAAATTTGTGTTTTTCACGATGTTGTTTTAAGGTTGTGTTTCGTTAGAAAGCTGGAAGAGGGGCGAAAGGGAGCCGTTGTGATGGGCAAAACTTGATCCTAACACCGACAAGTTTTGCCCGTCACCGATCACCCCGCCGCGCCCTCAATCCAATGCCCAAACTTCCTAATCCGATGATTCCGCCGCCGCACAAGAACCTCCGGCTTTTTGGCGCAGAGATCGTCAAGATCCTTAACCAGAATCTCCTTGACCGTCGCGGCCATGCCGTCGGGATCCGCATGGGCACCACCGGAAGGTTCCGGGATGACGCTGCTGATCATCTTAAAGGCGCGAAGATCCCCGGAAGTTATCCGCAGCATCGCCGCCGCCTCCTTCGCCTTGGACGAGTCCCGCAGAAGTATCGAC
>Ga0209755_10006995_pt1 | contig 12318 bp, 9 predicted proteins | sample TergutCo191P1_FD_187301 | JGI IMG/M metagenome (GOLD analysis project Ga0209755, IMG submission 187301) | Cornitermes sp. P1 segment gut microbial communities from Petit-Saut dam, French Guiana - Co191P1 (SPAdes) (version 2) | ecosystem: Host-associated > Arthropoda: Insects > Digestive system >... | reverse complement strand
AGAATTGAAAACCATCGACGGCCCATCAACATATGAAGTCATTAAAAATCTATCGGAACATCCGGACTTCAAAGACCGTGGAAACGACTTTACTGTCACATTCGCAAATGGTGAAATCTGCGTCAATAAGTATTTTAAAGACATCATGAATGTATTGCTGAATGTTAAGTGGAACATCGAGATTATCTCCAACATGAGCGTGTACCGTGAAGAGTTGGCGGAACTGATGAAAACCGGCAGGGTTAAGAAAGTGATTACATCACTGGACTGCGGGACAAGGGAAACATTCAAGAAATTGAAAATCAATGACCGCTTTAACCAAACGGTTGAAAACCTTCATAAATACGACTTTAGCAAAACAACACTCATCGTCAAATATGTGTTCTTGGAAGGTTATAACGACAATGAAGCAGACATCGATGCGTTTTATGACATCGTAAAAAGTGTTGGCGGCATCGTGATGATTTCCGCAGACAATAAGACCAATAAAAAACCTTATACTGATAAAGAAAATTTGAAAGAATTAACCGAAAGATTGATCAGCCATGCGGTCAAGGGTAGCTCCCATGTCATCGCGGATGTCAACAATCTGAACGTTGCGGATGTCACCTACATCAATAAAACGGTTAAGAACTTGAAAACAAAGAAATAAACGTAAAACAAACAAGGAGCGATTGAAACATGAGCGTAATCTATTACGGAATGGAAAAGTCAGTAGACTATATGAAAAAGAAGGTCAATGAGTGGATCCAAATCACAGGAACCCCGGTGGCCTTCACATTTAAAGACAGAACATTGGAAACCATGAAGGATTCCAAGTATTTAGGCCGGTTTGAAACATTAAGTGTTCAAGCGGCACTGGAGAAATATCCGGATTGTCACATCTATCTGGTGTACCAAAGTGAAGCTGCGGCGAAGTCCGAAGCGGCTCGGTTGTTGGCACAGAAAGTACCCGGCGAGCGCATTCACTTTCTTGAAGCTGATCTGGTGTACCGCAAAGGCTGCTACCGTTTGGGACATGCATTGCATTTCAAGATGGGCAACATCCCGATGTGTACGGCAGGCAACCGCTCGGTGCCATCATTTGAAGGCAGCTCGGATGTCGGAAAAATTATTGACGATTGGCAAAGCTTTTCATCAAAACTCATTGATGCCAACCAACTGGGCATCAAGAACAAATGTGACGGCTGCCCGCAGTTAAAACATGGTTTTTACAACCGGAAACCGAAACTCAGGGATTTACGGTTCATGCAGAACCTAAAATACGATGCATGCAACCTAAAATGCGGTTATTGCTTCTCCAGCACATCCGACCGCTGGACAACACTGAAAAATGCAGACGGACCATCCACCTATGATGTGATTAAAGAGTTTGTCCGCCATCCTGAGTATGCAAAGATGGGTAAAGAGTTTACGGTCACATTCGCAAACGGAGAACTGTGTGTCAACCGTTACTTTGAACAAATCATGGAAGAACTCTCAACCGTACAGTGGAACATCGAAATATTGTCCAATATGTCCATGTACCGAGAGAGTTTGGCACAGCTGATGCGAGAAGGACGTGTGGGCAAAATCATTACGTCATTGGATTCCGGAACCCGTGAAACATTTAAAAAGCTCAAGGCGAACGACCGGTTCGATCAAACCGTAGAGAACTTATCCAAGTATCCGTTTGAAAAGACCGCGTTGTTCATCAAATATGTATTCGTTGAAGGCATCAATGACAATGAAGCGGACATCGACGGGTTCTACCAAATCGCAAAAGACGCGGGTGGCCTGATCATGATTTCCGCAGACAACAAAACCAACGGCAAGCCGTTTACCGACAATGAGCATTTAAGAAACCTGACACTGCGCATTATCAAAAAAGCCAAAGCAGATGGTGTTAAACTCATCGGTGATGCCAACAACATCAATCCGGTGGATGTAAAGTTTATTAGTGATCAGTATAAATTGTGTTAAATCAAAATAATAAGAAAAGTATAAAATATAAAATATTTGTGAAACAAATGTTGGGACAAGGAGCGTGTAATCTGCGCTCCGCCAACCGATTTGTTCCGCCACCGATGGCGGCGGCATGGATTTAAATATAAGAAAGGAGGTTGTTGTATGGCAGGTAAGGGGAGCAGCAGAATGGTCTATAAGGCAGAATGTCCGATAGAGTACCGGTTTGTGTGTGAAGCATGTGCGCATGAATCGGGGCCATTCACCGGTTATGTACAAGCTTATATGAATGCCAAAGTATCGTCCGGTTCGATGTTTCAAATGAGTTATGAATACAGTGTTGAAGCCAATGAAAAGGCGCGCATCAATGCAGAGCTGATCTTACTCAAAATCATTGAAAATATCAATGATACGGTTCATAACAACCTGATTACTACTGAAATAACCAATAAAAGAAATGAAATCGCAAAATGCTTTAATGATATTTTTACCCATGCAAAATCTTGTATGTCATGTAAGGCGGCGCAATCCTGGTATCCGATGCCGAGCACAAAATCTCAGCTTATGAAACAAGCACGGAAGACCAAGGAGCGGACAAGAACCGAAAAACCATTATTAAAGTACGGTTCGATTTCGACAACCTTGGAGGGTGGCTTGCCGGATACGGCGTATCAAGCAGACACGATTGATAAATCAGACGATGTGCTCATCCGCATCATCAACCGCAAAGATCCATCAAACCACGATATGGCCATATTGCATCTCTTGAATGTCAATTACACCCATTTGCAAAAGGTGTCCGCAATCAATGAACTGGGCCATGATGTTTTTTCGGTCAAAGAAGAAGCGATGGTGGATACGCCTTTATCCAAACGGATTCAAGGCAAGATGAATGAGGGTGATTATCAGGATTATATGCTGCAGTTGTTTGATGCGGTGGAGTTTTTACACACACACAATCCGCCGATGTGTCATAACAATATTCATGTCAATAATGTGTATGTGTCCGATCAAAATGTGGTCACATTGGCAGGGTATAACCATTTGTCAGTCAGTGATGCGTCTGAAAAAGACATTCACGATATCGGAGCGGTCATGGACCGTGCACCGGATGCGTTCAAGAAAAGATATCTGAAAGTCATCGACAAAGCAGTATGTGAAAAATATCTGAGTGTTGAGATGCTTCGCAGTGATTTTATGAAGGCAATGAAGACAAGCAGATTAAAGGCGGTTGCCGTTTTATTCCCGATTGTGTTTGGTCTGTTGTTCCTTGCACGGCGGTTCTTATAAAAAGCAGTGTGCCTGTGTCGTGTTGATCATATTAAAGAATTATGCAGGGGATGAACATCCCCCGCACATCCAAAGTGTAGTGGTGTTGTATCAATACATTTTGGAGGTGTAGTTATCTACACAAAAGAGGACTCGTCATCCTCTGAATATGAGACGATTTCGTCTTCTTCATTGCTTTTATCTTCAAGGACAATGAAAACCCCTTTCATTGCCTTGTACCGCAAGAAATGTATTTCTTGCACAACCATCCTTATGTGCAGGGACTTCGTCGCTCCTGCACACCCCTTAAACGTATAACACGCGTATAGGCATGTGATTTTGTATGTTTAAGGGGTGTGCGGTACAAAAATATGATGGATTCCCCGTGTATTTGAAAGCTGTTATAACGGCATTACTCATTGCAGAAGACTTTCAGATATGCTATTTGATTTGTCACATTTGTGAAAGGAGATTATATTGTTACTCACGAGAGAATGTGAATACGCATTACGCATTTTGCGCGAACTTAAAGATGAAGAAATGAAAATGATTAAAAGTGTCAGTAAGGTCCAGCATATCCCGAAAAAATTTGTGTATAAAATTGTTGCGAAGTTGCAAAAAGCAGGTATTTTACAAACAAGACGCGGTTCAGAGGGTGGGTGCCAATTGGCAAAACCCTTAGCGGAGATTAGTTTATATGATGTGGTTCATGCGGTTGATGCGCGTGCGGTGTATGTATGTGTCAAAGCGCATATCGATTGTCCTCATAATCATAATGGAGATTGCAGAATCCATCACAGTTTCCAAGAATTACAGTATATGATCAGTGATCATATGCGCACGAAGACAATTAAAGAAATTGTATGAAACTGGAATTCCAGAAAATGAGGTGACAAAAATAAATACCAATAAGACAGACAGCAAAGAAAAATTTTTGCTATGTATCATTTGTAATAATAAAACCCGAACGAAGGCATATCAGCATACGACACTGACCAATTTCCCGCTGTATTGCCCAAAATGCAAACACGAAACGATTGTGAATGTTGAAAATCTAAACGTAACCGTTATTAAAGAGCCAGACGTTAGACGCAGAGCCGATAATATGTGAAAGATAAACCTCTAAAGCATCTGTTTGTTTTAAAGGGTGTATCAAACCACAATTATCGGTTTTTTATGAATATCAGAAATTTATATAGTATAAACGAATATAAACGACAATGACTACAATGAAAAAATATAAGGAGCATGACGATGTTTTTTACAAGAGAATGTGATTATGGTTTTAGAATTATGCGCAGCTTATGTGATGGTGAGATGAGGACGGTTAAGTCTATCAGTGAAATGGAAAATATACCGTATCAATATACATTTAAAATACTAAAGCGGTTGCGTGATGCAGGATTCCTACAGACGATACGTGGACGCGATGGTGGATACGTGCTGAACACTTCTTTGGATGATATCACTATTTATGATGTTGCTGCTGCACTGAATGAAAATTTGTTTATAAACAATTGTTTGAAGAAATCAAGTCATTGTTCTGCGAAAAAGCGCGAAGTTTGCGGTTATCATCAAGAAATAAAACGTCAACAATTTATATTAGAAAAAGAGATGCGTTCAAAGAAACTTAGTGAGTTGGTTCATTCTTAAAAAAAGCATCGAGGGTTTTTGTAATGAAACTAAAATATGTCATTGCTTTTCTAAACATCATCTGATAAACTGATAAAAATTATTTCAAAGGGGGTAAATACTGTGCGCCAATTTACAGACAACCATCATAGTGTCGCTGTTGTTGTGTCTGCATTTCAATATTGGAAGTACAGGTTTGGCCTTTGTTGTTTTTGTATTCGTTAATCACGACGATATAACGGTAAAGCGATAAGGGGCTAAAGAATTAAAAACTTTAGCCTCTTTTATTTGGGGGATCAAAATGGTTCTAAATCAGTATTTAATTGATTATTATACGCAATATACAGAGGATGCACGGCTGACAACACAGCGCGGGTCGGTGGAATTTTTGACAACGATGCAGTATATTGAGCGTTATGCAAAATCCGGTGACCGCATTATTGAAATTGGCACAGGCACCGGGCGATATGCGCATGCACTTGCGCGGCAAGGTTATAATGTGGATGCGGTGGAGTTGGTACAACACAATATTGATGTTTTTCGGCAAAACACACATCCTAATGAAAAAGTGACCATTACGCAAGGCAATGCAACGGACTTATCAAAATTTAAAGACAATGTGTATGACATTACATTGTTGCTGGGGCCAATGTATCATCTATTCAGCAAAGAAGACAAACAAGCTGCATTGCGTGAAGCCATTCGCGTAACGAAACATGGCGGTGTAGTGTTTGCCGCCTATTGTATTTCGGATGCAAGTATCTTGGTCAGCGGATTTAAATTAAAGAAATACAGCATTGAAGAATTTATCGAAAAGGGATACATTGATGCACAAACATTTGCGGTACATTCAGAACCGTCACTGCTGTTTGAGATTGTCCGCAAAGAACACATTGACGCATTGATGGCTGATTTTCCGGTTACGCGGCTGCATTATATTGCGACGGATGGTTATGCTTTTCATATGAAGGATGAAGTTGATGCAATGGATGCGCCGGCATTTTCACTGTTTATGCAATATCACTTTGCAACCTGCGAGCGAGAAGATATGGTTGGATTAACAGCACATGCACTGGATGTGTTTAAAAAAGATTGACCCTTTCCCTTAATTTGTTTAAAATGGAAGTAATTAGTAAATGTGTGCAATGTTTCTTTGTATGAACTATTTATTTACATCATCATCCCGACTGGGGGTACCTAACATGATCGAAGTCGTCAAAACAAATACAGAAATTTGTACCGGATGCAACCGCTGTGTGCGGGAGTGTCCAATGGAAATGGCAAATGTGGTGTACAAAGATGGTTTGGGTGCCATCAAAACATCAGTTGCGTATTCTATGTGTATCAACTGCGGACGCTGTATTTCTGCCTGTAAGCACAATGCACGTTATTATGTGTCGGATACGGAGCGGTTCTTTTCCGATTTGGCAAACGGCAGGGAGATTGCGGTGATTGCAGCACCGTCCATCCGCACCAATTTGCCGGAATATAAGAAACTTTTTACATACTTAAAAAAACTGGGTGTTCAAAAAATTTACGATGGTTCTTATGGTGCGGACATTTGCACCTGGGCGCATGTGCGCACCATTGAAAACAATCCGGATGTCATGCCCATGTTGACTCAGCCATGCCCGGCCATCGTCAATTACTGCAAGATTTATCACCATGATTTGTTGAAAAAACTCTCACCCATCCACAGTCCTATTGCATGCACATCCATTATATTAAAAAAATATGAGCACTTTACCGGAAGTATTGCCGCCATTACGCCGTGTTTGGCAAAATCTGCTGAATTTGACGACACGCAACTTGCACAGTACAACATCACCTTTGACCATTTGCTTGAATATATTGAAAAAAATGAGATCATCCTTCCGGAGGAAGAAACCGAATTTGACAATGATGAAAGCGGTATGGGTTCGTTGTTTCCCATGCCGGGTGGACTTAAAGAAAATATTGAGTACATGCTCGGTCAGAACGTTCACATCATGACGGCAGAAGGCAAAGATGTGTTTGAAGAACTCAATAAATTTGCCGTACTGGATGCGCAGTCTATGCCGGACATCTTGGATGCGCTTAACTGCAAGGGTGGCTGTAACATGGGCCCCGCGCAAGCGGAAAACCGCAATGAGTTTCATATTAGCAAACGCATGCATGGTAAGCGGCAGCGTGTACACCAACGATTTTCTAAAGAATTTTACATAAAGCAGTACCAAGAATATGACCGTAAGTTTGATTTAAAGGATTTTTTGCGCACTTATGAACCCATCATGAACACCACGCCGCACATCGGTGATGCAGATATTGACCATGCGTTTTATTTGTTGGGCAAAAATACAAAAGCCGAGCATCATGTTGATTGCGGTGCGTGCGGTTCGGATACCTGTTATAACATGGCGCGAAAGATTGCACTCAATGTCAACATCCCCGCCAATTGCATCATCAAATCAAAAGAAGATGCACGGTTGGAACATGAAGAAAACATGCGTGCGCATCAGCAGCTTATGGAACTGGAGAAAAAACAAGAAGCGGATGAGCGTGTGCGTAAAATTGTGGATGAGGCATCACGCGCAATGGAACTGCAATTGTCCAAACTTAATATGGTCATTAAAGCGACCAATATCGGTTTATGGGAGATGCAGGTTATCAAAAAAGACCCCATTAATCCCGCCAATGTTATTCAGTGGTCCAATGAATTTCGTGCGATTTTGGGTTATGAAAATGAAGATGAGTTTCCCAATGTATTGGGGGTGCTCTCATCGCATTTGCATCCGGAAGATAAAGCCAAAACCTACCGTGCATTGTTGAATCACTTAATGGATCGTCAAGGCAAAACCATATTTGATGCAGAATTTCGTCTGTCACAAAAAAACGGAGAATATGCTTATATCCATGCATTTGGCGATACCATCCGCGATGAATCCGGTAATCCTGAGCGTTTTGTTGGTGCGCTGATTGACTTAACACAAATTAATAATTTAATGCAAGAAGCCGAACGCGAAAGGCAGACTGCAGAGCAAGCCAACCGTGCCAAGTCTGAATTTTTATCCCATATTTCGCATGAAATCCGCACACCAATGAATGCCGTACTCGGTGCGGCAGAGATTCAACTGCAAAAGGACGACATCCCGCCGGACACCGAAGAGGCATTTAATATGATTCACAATTCAGGGTCACTGCTGCTCGGTATCATTAATGATATTTTAGACTTATCCAAAATCGAAGCGGGCAAATTAGAACTCGTGCCCGATAAATATGAAATCCCATCATTGTTGTATGACTCTATGCAGCGTAATTTGCTGCGTTATGAAAACAAGCAAATTGAATTTGTATTGGATGTTGATGAAACCACGCCGCTGGATTTATATGGGGATGAACTACGCATCAAACAAATTTTAAACAATGTACTTTCTAATGCTTTTAAATATACAGACAAAGGACGCATTGTTTTTTCTGTTTCACATGAACCGCTCACCGATGTTGTTGATGACTTGGATGTAAACTGTGTGATTGTTTTTGGTGTTAAAGACACGGGACAAGGCATGAACGAGGAACAAATAGAGCGCTTGTTTGATCAGTACACGCGTTTTAATATGGATGTCAACCGCACCACGGTTGGTACCGGCCTTGGCATGAACATCACCAAACGTTTTGTGGACATGATGCATGGTGAAATTTCGGTGACCTCAAAACCCGGTGTGGGGACAGAATTTATCATTAAGCTGCCGATGAAGCGCATCAGCGAACATGAATGTGGTCCGGAACTTGCGGCGCGTTTGTCTTCGAATAGTTTCCAAGGGTTGAATAATTTGAAAAAAACCCACACCACTTATGAATTTATGCCCTATGGCTCGGTACTGGTCGTAGATGATATTGCGTCGAATATTTATGTGGCAAAGGGAATGCTGATGCCTTATGGACTTAAAGTTGATTCTGCCGCCAGCGGATTTGAAGCACTTAATAAAATTAGAGATGGTCGTCAATACGATATTATTTTTATGGATCACATGATGCCTAAAATGGACGGCATCGAAGCGGTGAAACAAATACGTGAACTGGGATACCATAAACCCATCATTGCACTGACGGCCAATGCGGTAACCGGACAGGCCGATATGTTTATGAACAAAGGTTTTAATGGCTTTGTGTCAAAACCCATTGATGTCCGTGAACTCTCTGCGGTGTTAAACCGATTTGTCCGCGACAAACAACCGCCGGAAGTAATTGCCGCCGCGCGCAAGGAAGCCGGACAGCATAAAACAAACAGCACTTCGGAAATCGGGCTTGATGCACATACGCATATCATGGATGCCGCTTATACGGATATCGTACATGGACTGCATGTGCTGCATCCAATAAAAATAGATACAGATGAGGGTTTGAAAACGTTTCAAACCACGATTCACGGGCTAAAATCTGCACTGCTGAACATTCATGAAAAAATAATTTCGGATAAAGCCGCACGGCTTGAAGTGTTCGCAAAAAATAAAAACATTGTCGGTATTCATGAACATATTTCGGAGTTTGTTTGTGACGTGGAAAATTTATGTGCGCAATATGAATCTGATAAAGTGGCGGCATCTTTAAATACAATCAATCCTTCGGAGGCTGAAACAAAACAAGAAACAAACATTACGCTGATGCCTTATGGTTCGGTGATGGTGGTTGATGATGTTTCCAGCAATTTGTATTTGGTTGAGGCGATGTTAGAACCCTATCTTGTTGAAACGGTCTTGGTTGACTCAGGACAAGGCGCACTGGAGATCATAAAAGGCGGACGGGTGTTTGATGTCATTTTTATGGACCACATGATGCCGGATCTTGATGGTGTTGAAACGGTGTTGGCGATGCGTCAGTTTGGGTATGAAGGCATTATTATTGCATTGACGGCCAATATGGAGGATAACATTGAAGCAATGTTTTTATCGCATGGCTTTGATGGATTTATTGCAAAACCCATTGATTTAAAAGAAATTGATGCCGCTTTAAAAAAACACATCAGGGACAAATATGATGCGTGCGATCATTAATACGATAAAATAAAATATTACAAATATGATTGAAACAAGTCTGTGCGGTTCCACAATAAGGTGAAGTGTGTTAGAATAAACTATGTAAATTAAATGGACGTGTGTTATGCGTCCTTACATAAATTAAGGAGGTCATCCTATGCGTTACGAGTTCAAAGGTAAAAACATGACGATTGCAGAGGGTACAAAAGAACGGACACAAGCCAAAATGGCCAAACTGGAGAAACTGCTTCCGGACGACAGTGATGTATATGTTACGTTCAGTGAAAATAAACACTTGATTAAAATGGAAGTTTCCATTCCCATGCACAAACAGCGCATCCTTCGTGCAGAAGTCACAAACGAAGATGTAACCGCGTGCATTGACGAAGCCGTCAATATATTAGAATCACAAGTAAAAAAATATAAGGCAAGATTGCATGAACGCCGCAGAAAAGCCATTGCTACAAAAGAAGAGCTGAAATTTATTAGTTTTTATGATAATGATCCGATTGTTGACGTAAAAGAAGCCATGGCACCTGAAATTGTCATCACACGCACCAAGCGTTTTGCATTAAAACCCATGGAAGCGACAGAAGCCGCAATGGAAATGGAATTGTTAAATCACAATTTTTACGTATTCCGCAATTCGTGGACGGATGAAATCAATGTGGTGTACCGCAGACATGACGGCCAATACGGACTTATTGAACCACACTGAGGCATTACATGAAAATACTGTATCATCATAAATTGTATGAAACCAGCCCATCCCAATCGGATGGGTCTTGTTCATATGTGCTCGCAACAAATAACCCCGGGAAAGTCAAAGAAATTGCACCGTATTTTAAAGATGCAGGGATTGAACTTATCGGCCTGGCTGATTTGGGGTTGCGGTTTGAAGCGCAGGAAACCACCGGAACCTTTGAAGGTAACGCAAAACAAAAGGCGCATGAAACACTGGCTTTTTTAAAATCACAGGGTCATAATAATTTTGCCGTACTCTCCGATGATTCAGGACTCATGATTGATGCGATGAACGGGCAGCCGGGGGTAGAATCCGCCAATTTTCTGGGACGCGAAACTCCGTATGAAAAACGTTTTGACGTTATTTTAAATGCATTAGGCGGGCTTAACGGCGCAGCGCGTGCGGCACGATTTGTGTGTGTGATGGTCTGCGCATTTCCTGATGGCCGTGAAATTGTCACATCAGGCACCATGGAGGGTGAAATTGCACAGGAGTCTTATGGTGCGGGTGGTTTCGGTTATGATCCGATTTTTTATGTGCCGGAACTAAGCAAAACCACAGCGCAAATGACCAAAGACGAAAAAAATGCCATATCCCATAGGGGAAAGGCACTCGCTGAAATGATTCGGTTGTTGGAAAACAAAAAGACTTGATAAAAGTTAAAAAATCTTGATCGTTCTTCCAACCATTTTGCAATGAGCATATTGCATTCCTTTTCTTGCCGTAAATATATTTTTAAATTATCATCGTTAAATTGAGATGCGTATGTTGAAACGGAGTTTACATAGTTTGTAAGTTTCATAATTTTTGTTTTGTTCGTTTTAAGCGATTCAATGTTTTTTATAAGATTAGAATAATTTTTGAGTAAAAAATCCCTTGTTAAGCATAATTTGTTTTCGGATATATCGAGGATTGCATTGGTCAGATTATTTGACAATGATATGTGCTTGTGGTTGATTGCGGAGGCTAAGACGATTGCGACTTCATTTGTTTCGTCCACTCGTGAAAAATATATGTCCGGATCGGATGTCTTTTTCATTAAATCCATGTTGTTTTCAAAAATATCAAGCCAATTCTGTGCATTTGCATGAGCGGTTCTATGTGCCCGTTCTTGTTCCGGCGATGTAATATCAATGCGCTTTGGTTCTTTCTTGCTGAATGTATATGCAAGTACCGCTACAAATAACGCAATAAAGAGTGCTGGGACGAATCCAAGAACCAACATGCTTAACATAAATGTGATTATAGGAATAATGAAGATTATAAAAAAACGAATCCCATCTTTTTGAACTTCATATTCATAATGACGTTGAAGTGGTAAAAAATAGATTTTTTCATTTTGATGTACTTTTTTATATTCATGCGCGGACATGGATGGTGCGTGAATATGGTTGTTTTTTTGTTTCGATGGTTTTTGTTGGGACATGCTTCTGACAACACTTCGTGCGGCGGCACTTCCCAATCCCCAACCAAAGCCTCGTGCGACACTTCTAAAGATAGACATATTTTATCCTTTCATAAAAAATAGCAGACATTTGTACATTATATCATACTAAAATACTCTTGTTAAGAATAAGACACTATTTATGCACGCCAAACGCATGAATGAACAAAATATAACAAGCAGAAAGAAAAAGTGATAAAATAACCCCAAAGGGGTTGAGAAAATGGAAAAGATATTGATGTATTTGGATTTTGCGCCAGAGCAACGGCAAT
>Ga0209755_10006994_pt1 | contig 12318 bp, 15 predicted proteins | sample TergutCo191P1_FD_187301 | JGI IMG/M metagenome (GOLD analysis project Ga0209755, IMG submission 187301) | Cornitermes sp. P1 segment gut microbial communities from Petit-Saut dam, French Guiana - Co191P1 (SPAdes) (version 2) | ecosystem: Host-associated > Arthropoda: Insects > Digestive system... | reverse complement strand
TTGCGGATATGGGGCGGTATATCGTGCCGGTGCGCGAACTGAAAAGCTCGCCGCGCAAGTGGAAGTATTTCAACAAATACAAATGCAATCAAAAACCTTCGTTCTGAGGCTTAAGTTGATGATGTTGCCACGGTCACCGCCGCGCTTACCAGAGCGGGCGGGCTTGTGGGGCACAGGCAAAGCGGCGAAATCCGGAACAGCGCGGCGTTGGGCCCCGGCGTAACGGCGCAGGGAAGCGTCACCGCCGCCAACCGGAACGCGGCGCGGATTTACGGCTTCCCGGCAACGGACATCGGTGCGGGCAATTTCGCCCTTGCGACCATGTCCATCGAAGAGGACGCGAGTTACGCCACCTTCGTCCCCGACCCCAGAGACCCCGCCCCCGTCTCCAACCCCGCCGGCCGCGACGGTGCGAATGCCTCGGCAAGCGCGTTTCGGGGGCAGAACATCTGGAACGGCATGGGCTTTACCGCCCCGACGTGGAACTTCATCGGCGTTTCGCGCGGCTTCCCGCATTTGGCGTGGCAGTAAGCGGGGGTGGTGTTGGCGGCTTGGCAGGGCATATCCGGGTATCAAACGCGGATATGCGGAACAACGCCGCCCTTGCAAGCAGCGTCTCGCTTTTCGCCGCCGCCCCGCCCGGCCGCGCAAGAGTCAGGGGAGGGGTGGGGGTTTTTGGGGTTAGGGGGAGCTTGCCAAGGGGGCGTTTTCCATGTCCGACATTTCAACGCCCTCAAGATGCTTTTTGATGTCTGCCGCAGTGTAGCCCTTGGCGATTAGCTCCAGAACGTCGTTGCGTACTTTGCGTCTGCCTTCGCGCTTTGCGTCAACCAGCTTGGTCTGCAAGTCAAGCTTGCCCTTGTACTCGCTCTCAAGACGCGCCCATTCTTCGAATGTACATCTGACACCGTTAAATGACACCATATCAGACATCTCAACTCCCACCCTCAAGATGCCTTTTGATGTCCGCCGCAGTGTAGCCTTTGGCGATTAGCTCCAGAACACCGCTGCGTTCTTCTTGTCTGCCTTCTTGTCTGCCTTCGCGCTTTGCGTCAACCAGCTTGGTCTGCAAGTCAAGCTTGCCCTTGTACTCGCTTTCAAGACGCGCCCGCTCGACCTCGTTGCGGCTTATGTTCAAAAGCACCCCACCAGCCATCTTGATACCCTCCTCGCATCCGACTATCTCGTTTATTTTCGCCCGCATCGCCGGATCCGTCAAGTACTCGAAAAACACCGCCCAGCGCTCGGCGTTACCCATCTCGTCAACCGACTTTTTCGCCACCTCCCCCAGCTTCGCAAGCTCCACAGTGAAAATCTGGGTTCTGCCGCCGAGTGGCACCTTGCGGGCGGGGTCGTAGTACTCGAATTCGTGAAAACGTCCCCGTCCGGGAAATACGTCTTGTTGCCAAGAATCGCTATCTGATACGTCCGCTTCAGGTCGTCGAAGCTCTTGTCCTTCCCCATTATGTCCTGCGTGACGAACAGCCTGGCCGCGTGGAACTCCAGACGCACCGGCTCGAAATTGTTGGGGTTAAGACACATCTCGACGTTGACCTTTTCGCCGTCCGGGGTCTTGCAGTTTATGTCGAAGCGGATCTGCCGATCCCTCTCGTCCTCCGGAGCCGGCTCGTTCGCCCTTATGTCGAGAACCTCCATCTCCCTGCCTACGATCGCCGAGACCAGCCCGGAAAGCGCGCGCCTTGAGTCGTTCGTGTTCTTTGTGAACACGGCTTTGAAGATGTTGTCCTTGCGGATGTCGAGCAGGTCTTCGGTCTCGTCGAAAAGTGTCGCTGTCGCCACGTTGCCTCCCAATATGCTCATCTCTTCCTCCGTCATTTTGCTCCAATAATCCAAAAAGGTAACCATGGAAAGCCAGGTCAAGCCGTTTTCAGGGGCTTGGTTTCGATTCGGGGATGGGCGAAAGCGTTTTGATTATGCTTTTCGTCGTGAACCCTTTGATTTCGTTGTGTCTGGGGACGGTCGTCTCGACATTGGTCGCAGGCTGTCTATAGACATCGTGTTTCTTTCCGTAGCGGACAAATACCACGCCCATCCGACTCAATATTGGAGCAGATGGGTTTTCTTCATGCAATCGCCAATTTTCGCTTGCGGTACTTTGCAAGATTCAGACATTCGTACATATCCAGCAACATCTCCTCAAGCTCTTCAAGCGTCTCGCCTTCGGTTACGTGCTGTGGAAAATCGGTGAAATAGCCGATATACCCGCCCTCGTCTGCCTCGAAATATGTATAGTCCAATTCCATCCGCCCATTATAAAACCCTTCCCCCTGGTTTTCAAGTTGCTTCGGCAGTGAAACCTCGCAGAAGTTAACGCATATGGTGACACTTTTTTTGTACGGCAGGGTTGGTTGTGTCATTCTGCCGGCGTATGCGTCAGGGCAAGCGGGGCGGTGGGACTTTTTCATGCCGGGGACGCGGATTCAGTGAGGGGTCGGAGATTAGCAATGACGTTTGCAGGAGGCGATGGTTTCGGGAAAGCGTAAAGCCGCGCTAGGGATCAGCCGCCCTGCTTTGCCAGAAGCTCCGCAACCTGCGCCCGCAAGCGTTCGTTTTCCGCGTCCTTGCCGGCAAGTTTGGTGCCCATGTCGGCGATCGTTGCGTCCTTGCCGGCAACCACACCCTGCCATTTCATGCGTTCCTCGTCGCGCGTCTTTCTCGCCATGGTTGCCAGCGCGCTCGCCTCGTTGTGCCGGGCAAGCGCCCGCTGACGTTCGATCTCACGGAACTCCGCGGATCCCGCGACCTGCGTGTACGCGTCTATCACCTGTGCCACTACCGGTACCTCCAGCGCCTTCAGTCTTTCCAGTTCCTCCTCCGTCGTAGCCTTGAAAAGCCAAAGCCACAGGAGGAGCATATCCTTGGGGTCAAGCTCCCCGGACGGAACCTTCCTCAATTCGAAAAAGTGCAGCGACATCCTGTCCGAAAGCTCCTCGTGACGGGTTACCTCCAGCGGGCGGAACTCCGAATGGAACTCCGGGCAGTCAAACAGGTCGAAGTCGGTGATGCTGATGACCACCGTGCGGGGCAGCTCCTTGTAGGGTCTTCCCTGCGGCAAGGCCGACGAGAACATCCTGGCCCAGTAGAACAGGGCGCGCTCGCGGTAGTCGTCATCTTTATCGACCTGCATCTCGAGGTTCACAAGCCGCCCGCCCACCTCCATGTTGATGTCCAGCCGGCAGAACTTGCCCTTGATCACGTCCGCCGGCATTTCCGCGTTGGTAACCTCGAAATGCCCGATGCTCTCGTGCGGTATACCAAGCAGGGTGGCCACCAACTGCTTCAGCAGATCCTGATGCCGCACGAAAAGCATTTTGAAAAGCGTGTCGGTTTTGAGGGTGTATTCCAGCTTCGCCATGTTGTAAATCTCCCCGAGCGTCAAGAATAGCGCGTTTCGCCCGGGATTTCAAGGGGGCGGTGGGTTAGTAATGATATTTGCAGGAGGCGATGGTAACTTGATCCTTTGCGACTTTGTACACCAGACGATGTTCCCGCGTAATGCGGCGCGACCAGTACCCCGCCCAATCCCATTTGAGCGGCTCGGGCTTGCCGGCTCCGCGAAACGGGTCGCGCATGATTTCCGCAATTAAAGCGTTAATCTTGTCGAAAACTTTCCCATCGTCCATTGCCCACTGCCGGTATTCGGCGAAGGCGGAATCCAAAAAACAGATCACCGCACTGCCGCTTGTGTCGCGCCTTCCAGCGTTTCAAACGCAATATGTTTCCCTTCCGCAGATTCCTTGAGGATCTTTTCCATGCGTTCGCGGTTGGCGGGGGTGCCCAGCAGGTATTCGGTTTCATCCTGCTCCCGAACCTGTATTTCGACGACCCTGTCGGGATACGCGGTCCTGACGGAGTCGATAAACGTACTTTCCAGTTCCGTGGTATTGAGCCTGTATGTCGTTACCATGCCGATAACTATAACGCAAAAACGGGAAGTCGGCAAGGCGTCAGGGATCAACCGCCCTGCTTTGCCGGAAGCTCCGCGACCTGCCGGATATTAATCCAGTTCCCCGACATCAACAGGCTCATACATTATGCGTTCATCATCTTCTACGACTTTGAAAGCGGAGGGTTTTCCCCGATTCCCGCGCAGGGAAAGCATGACGCATTTAAACAATCCGCCAGTTTCGTTTTTCAGCAATAGCCCGTCTTTATTCGTGCCGAATTTATGATAACAATACGAAGATCTGCTATTCGCTTCCGCAAAACAACAATCGATTTGCGTATAACCGTCCGGCAGCGAATCCGTGATTTGCAGAAGGTTACCGCACCAAGTGCCGGCGAGACCTTCGGTGGTGTCGGTTGGAATGCCGTCAGAAAAAGCCATTTCGGATCCGCCGCCTGTTTCCGTCAAGACGGGAACGGGGTCTATCACATAGATTTTACCTGTTGATTTGATTCTGGATTTTGACTTTTCGTGATAATCCGAAAGATTCACGGCCAGTTTTTGCGTGTGGTTGACGAGGTATCTGGAATAATCGACGGATTTTGTGTTTTCATAGTCAAAATACTTTTCCGCCGTATCCCATACGTCAATGCGGTTCCACAGCTTGCTGTTTTCGCCTATGCGTTTCGCCTTTTCGCGATGGTCGTCATCATGGGTATCTTTGACGTTTCTACTTAGGTCTTCGTCGTCCAAGAAAGTTGACAAACCAAGCAAGTCTTCTTCGCTTGAAAACTTTGACAGATCGCCGACGGTGTTATAACCGCCCCACATAATGCGGTGGGGTTTTTGGCGCAAAAGGTAGTGTAAAGAGTAAACTGCGCCGCAAAAGGAATAGCAGTTTGCGTGAAACTTATCCGCATGGAGTTTGCAACAGGTTTTGGTTTCGATGTCGTAAGCGGTCGCGTAAAATGTTTGCCCCACGTTTTTGTCCTTTGGTTAGTTAGTCTAATGTATACTACAAGGCTGTGGGTTTTTTGTACAGGGGGCGCGTTGCCTCACTGAAAATGTTACCGAAAGGAGAGGCTGTGTCAAAACTATTTTGAGCCTCAATTCTCATGCGATAAACGGGAACCTCCGTCGTCGTCTTGAACAGCCGGCGGGGCATATCCCTAGGGTCAAACTCCCTGGCCGGAACCTTCCTCAGCCGGGATTTCAAGGGCGGACGCCCGGATAATCCCAGAAATCGCTTCGATAAACTTTTCGGGCGTTATCGCAGGAATGGAGCCGGAGGCAAAGTCTTTGACATTTCGAGTGACGATATAGTCAACAGAAAGGCTTTCCCCAACCGTGAACTGAACGGAATCCTCGAAATCATCCCAATCCAGCCTAAGCGCCTGAAAGATATGTTCGTCGGTTACGGCTGCCGGCTTGAAAACGTGCAGAAGATTTTCAAGAGCTTCCTTTGCGGGCTTTTTGCCGAGCGCCCCCTTGGCAAGAAAGAAAATATCGGTTATCGCGGAAGCGGAAATGTAGCCGCAAAGAATGTTCTTCTCCGCCAGCAAATACACAATCATGGCATTGGCATAATCCGGCCTGTGCAGCATATAGTCAAGCGCAACGTTGGTGTCCACGAGGATTTTCTTCATAGATGTTTGGCAAGCCTTTCCATGCGCATTTCGTCAAGGTCAACATCCCCCATGCCAGACAGTATCCCCGAAAGCGCGCGGGTATGCGGACAGTCCCGCAGCATTTCGTCTATCGATTCTTTCGTGAGAATGATTTTCCCGCCGTCGTCCACGGGAAGCGGGGCGACCGCATCTTTTGGGGCGGCTTGGCCAGGAGTAAAGGTCAGGACAACCGGACCCGCCGGTATTTCGCGGGGAACCTCAAGCGTAATGCTCCGGCTGTTCGCCAGGATTTCCACGGTCTGCGTGATGGTCATGGGGTAAATATAGCATGACAGGCGCGGGTTTTCAACGCGCCCCCGCGAACATAACAATTTTGACATCTTCGCGAATTTCGCTTGTAACCAATCTGCCAGACATGTAAAATAAACGTGGAGATGTGCATACCCCTGAAAAAACGAGCTTCGATTCTCGCCCTGTCCCTTCCCCTGATCCTGTCCGCGCTCTTGCTGGGCCTTCCCTGCGCCCGGCTCGCCGCCGTCGATCTCTCGCTGCGCTCCGGGGGTTTCGCCTTCGTTCCCATGGGGGACGGCAACGAGGCGGCCGACGGGAACGAGCGCTTCGGCGCGGGCGGCGGCGGGAGCCTGGGTTTCGAGGTGGATCTTTCCTCGGTCTGGCCGAACAGGCTGGGGCTGAGTTACGTGGTCGGCGCGGAAGCCGGAATGCTGATGAGCGCCCTGCAAACGGACGACCGCCCCAACGCGGGTTTCTTTTCCCTCGGCGGGGTTGCGGGGCTGTACTTCTTCCCCCTTTCCCGGCTTCTCGTGCGGGTCGATGGGGCCTTGGGGGCGCATCTGGCCGTTCTTGATGAGGCCAGAAGCCCCGCCGACCTGTTCTGGCGCGCCGGCGGGGAAGTCGGTTTCCGTTTCACGCCGGGCTTCACGCTTGCCGCGGCCGGCGGCTGGCGGCAGTTTTCGGCCGGCGGGGGACTCGCCAATTCCGGCGTCTATGCCGGGCTGACGGCGCAGATGACCTTCAGGACGGGCGGCGGCTGGCGGGACGGGGCGACCGCCACACTCGATCAGCCGGAGGCGGCCTTCCCCGCATTCATGCAGCTTTACCAGACCCACGAGCTGGGAACGGTGTCCATACGCAACGCCGGAAACGCCGAGATGCGAAACGTGCGGGTATACTTCCGCGCCGGCGGCTACACGGCCTCGGAGTTCCCCTCCGGATCGGTGCCGATGATTCCACGGGGGCGCGTCGCGAACGTGCCCCTGCTGGCGGATTTCTCGCCGGAGATCCTGCACTTTACCGACACCGGGCGAATCATGGGGGAGCTGGTCATTCGCTACAGCTTTCTCGGTCGCCAGCGGGAGTCGGTGCGGGCCGTAACCGTGGCGACGCCCAACCGCAACAGGATCACGCCCGGCGACGCTTCCGCGCTTGCCGCATTCGTCTCCCCCACTTCGCCGGAAACGCTGGAGTTCGCCAGATTCGTTTCCGGGATGCACCGCGCCAACCGGCGAGCCGGGCACAACGCCAATATGCAGTACGCCGTCTGGCTTCTGGAGGGTCTTCGCGCGTCGAACATCCGGTTGGGCGAGACGCACATGGGAGCGGACGAGGCGCAGTTCCCTGCGGAGACGCTTCTGTTCACCACCGGGACAAGCCGGGATCTTGCGCTGCTCTTCGCGACGGCCCTTGAGGGTGTCGGAATCGAGTCCGCCTTCATCGGTACCCCGGACGAGCTTCTCGTGGCGGTGAACCTTGGCATCGGTCCCGCGGCGGCGGAAACCCTGTTCTACGACTTCGGCCGGATTCTGATTATCGACGGCGAAACCTGGCTGCCGCTGTCGATGGGCGCGTTCAACTATGGTTTCATGGCCGCGTGGTCCGCCGGGATCGACGTTTTGAACCGCGTTTTCGACGAGGGCGCGGATGCGGACTTCGTCATCGTGGGCGAGGCCTGGGCGTTCTTTCCGCTGGCTCCCCTGCCACGACTGGGAAGGGGCGTGGCCGGCACGAACACGGAGGCGATGATCCGCGAGGCGAACAACGCGATGCGGCAGTACATAGATCGGGACATCCTGCCGATTATCCGGCGGACGATGCCGGGCGCGGCGGGCAACCCTGCGCTTCAGAACAGGCTGGGGATGCTGCACGTCCGCGCAGGGAACATGGCGGAAGGCCGGGCGGCCTACGAGCGCGCGGCGGCTCTCGGCTCGGTGGCGGCGATGACCAACCGAGGCAACCTCGCGCTGACCGAGGGGGGGGGCGTCGCGGCGGAGCGCTGGTTCGGACAGGCCCTTCAGCGGAATTCCGGGAACGCCGCGGCGTTGCGGGGCATGGAAAGGGTTCAGGGAAGCAGGTAGCCTATCCGCTACTTTACGCCCACCGGGTCTTCGTCAACCGTCGCGGTTCCGCCGGAGGGAAAATGGAAACAGGTGAGTATTTTCATGATGGTGGTTTTCCCCGCGCCGTTCGGCCCCAGAAAACCCACTACCTGATCCCAGCCCACGGAAAACGAGACGTTTTTTATCGCCTCCACCTCGCCGTAGTTTTTTGTGAGATTCCGCACCTCAATCATGGAGTAAGGCTCCTTTGGGCAATACCGGATTGCCGCGCTTGAAAACCGACCGTAACCAGAATTGCTTTTTTAACAACGTCGAAAGCGGGAAGTTACGGCGGCGGTTCGCCTGCCAATCCGGAGAGCGGCGGATTCGGCGGGAAGAACGCCCCGGGCGGAAGCGGACGGCGGCGCTGCGTTGCCGGCCCTTCGAGGCTGAGCCGCAGGAACTCAGGGGCGGGCAAGCCGGAAGCCAAGATGGCAGCACCGGTCAGCCGGGCGGATCGCGGGCCGACTCGCGGAACGAGCGTTCCCGGCCGAAAGGAACCAGCTACCGCCGCGTCCCACGCGGGCAGCCGCCGGGGACGCGCCCACCGGATCGGTCTGCGCAACACTTGGGTATGCGCCGTACCAGTCCCAGACCCACTCCCAAACGTTGCCGCTCATGTCGTACAGCCCAAGCGCATTGGGCGCAAGCGTTCCCACCTCGCGGGTTCTGCCACCGCTGTTCTCCCAATGCCATGCAACCTCCGTGGCGACGTTGCTCCCGGAGAACGTGAAATTCCCGGGTGAACCATGCCCGCCGCGCGCGGCGAATTCCCACTGCGCCTCGGTAGGCAACCGATAGCCAGTGGAACCTGGAACAATCACAACGGCGTCCCACGTCGCATTCCAGGTCGTCGGCACTGGCCCCCAGTCGGCGGGATTCGTGCTTCCGCCTATGCTGTATGCGGGGGTCAGTCCCCTCGCAATACTCAGCCTGTTGCTGAACACCAACGCATCGTACCACCTTACACTTTCCACAGGAAGGTTCCGCCACTGGAACGTCGGTGTTGCTGTCGCACCACCCCAGGCGTTAGTCCCGTTGAAAAGACTGGGGCGCGTCCCCATCACGTCATACCACTCGCCCTGCGTCACCGGAAACCGGCTCATGTAAAAACCGCTTACGGTTACCACGCGCACGGGCCTTTCGTTATTCTTACTGCCCGGGGTTCCCTCCGGACTGCCCATCAGGAAAGTTCCGCCGGGAACGCGCACGAAGTTGGCGGGGTTCGGCCCGGCCGCGGGGTTTAGAGCCAGGACAAGCGAGATCGTCCGCACCTCGGCGGCAATCCTGGCGCGGGCGACGGTTACGGAAACCGTCCCGGGCGCAACGCCGGAAACCGCCAGATAGCGTGTGGTCCCCGCGCCGGAAAGCGCCCCCAAAGTCGCCGACCCGCTTCCGGGAATCAGCATGAAGTCCGCCGCCGCAAGCGCCCCCGGATTCGCGCTAAAGGTAAACCTGATGGCCGTGACGGGATCGCCCACCGCGACCGCGTCCCACGTAATACCGCCGGCCTGTCCGGCCAGCGTAAGCGCGAAAACCAGGCCCAATACAAGCGCCGCCGTCGGTACGCGCCGCAATCTTCCGCTTTTCATTTTTCGCTATCCTTTCCACACGTCAAATGCGCAAAGCCCGGCTTCCGCGAACAGGAACAACCGGGGCTCACAGTGGAAATTATACCAGTTTTACGCGGAAAAACAACCTGCGCACAACGCAATGCCGTGTACGCCGGAGTGCTGCCGGGGTTTGGGTATCCAACGCGGAGGGGCTGAGGGAACGCCTGGAATTAACCGCCCCGCTTTAGCTCCGCAATCTGCGCCCGCAGGCGTTCGTTTTCGGCGGCGTTCTGGATTCGGGTTTTGATGCATTGGACGAGGCGGCGGCACTGGTCGCGACACTATACCGTCGCCAATATGCTTTTGTCCGGCGAATTCCTCGACGACGCGCCTTGGTTCGCCTCGGCGATCGTCGCGCTTGTCTGGGCCTTGCTGATCGGGTTTCTTGTCACCCGCTTTGACACTTTTTTGTCGATAGTGTCCGGCGTGTCCGGCATCGTGTTGCTGGTGGCGGCGTTTCTGGTTTTTTTCTGGACAAGCAGAATCTACCTTGGCCTTGCGGTTCCGCTGGCCGCATCGACGCTCGCCTTCGTGTCCCTCATGGTGGGCAAGTTCCTGACGGCCAACCGCGAAAAGGCCTTTCTGCACGGCGCGTTCTCGCGCTACCTTGCGCCGGAGGTAATCACCGAAATTATCAATGATCCGGACAAGCTGAACCTTGGCGGCGAGAAGCGCGAGATGACGGCGATGTTCACCGACATTCAGGGTTTCGCCACGATCTCGGAGCAGCTGGATCCGACCCAGCTTGTCAAGCTGCTCAACCGCTACCTTACGGCGATGAGCAACATCATTATGGAAAACGTGGGAACGGTGGACAAGTACGAAGGCGACGCGATTATCGCCTTCTACGGCGCGCCGGTGTTCCGCCCGGATCATCCCGCCCTGGCCTGTCGCAGCGCGATTGCGATGAAGGCGGCGGAACGTGAGCTGAACAGGACGATTGTCGCGGAGGGTCTTAGCCCGGTGCCGCTGTTCACCCGCATCGGCATAAACACCGGCGACATGGTGGTCGGAAACATGGGCGCGGAAAACAAGATGGACTACACGATCATGGGAAACGCCGTGAACCTTGCCGCCCGGCTTGAGGGCGTGAACAAGCAGTACCGCACCGGCGGCATCCTGATCAGCGAGTACACTCGGGCGAAGATCGGCGACGAGTTCCCGCTTCGCCGGCTGGATCGCGTTAGGGTCGTCGGGGTCAGCGCGCCCTTGCGCCTCTACGAGATCCCTGCGGAAAACGTGACGGCGCAACTGCTGGAGACTTGGGAGCGGGCGATCGACCTGTACGAATCGCGGGACTTCGCAAGCGCGCTGTGGCTGTTCAACTCGATTATGCAGGCGCGGGGCGGGGACGGTGTCGCGGAGCTTTTCGCCGGACGCTGCGAGACGTATGTAAGGGAGCCGCCGCCGGAGGACTGGGACGCGGTCAGAAACCTGACGGAAAAGTGAGGCGGAAAAATTGGGCGCAAAGAAAATCATCATATTCGGTCTTTTGATCGCCGCGGCTTCCCCCCGGCTGTTCGCGGAACACGACGTTTCCCTGCGGCTTGGCGCCGGCGTTAAGGCTCCGATCGGGCTTCCCCAGTTCGGCGCGGGAGTCGGGGGCGAGGCTTCCCTTGACTGGGCCTTCCTGAATTTCGCCGGCCGCTTCGATCTGGGCGTAAGCGCGGGCGGCGGATTCGCGAACATCCCGGTGCAGGTCGGCGATCCCCTTGCGTTGCTGGAAGGCAGGGCGGGGCCTTTCCTGCGCTGGCGGCCCTTGGATCGCCTGTCCTTTCAGGCGGGGCCGTCCGCCGGGGTTTACCGACATTCAAGGGGGGAGGACGCCGGCACCGGGGGGCTTTTCTCCGTGGCCTTCGGCGGGGATTTCCGCCTGATGCCGTATTTCTCGCTGTTCGCCGGCGGCGTTTACATCCACCGCGTTTTCGACGCGAACCGGCCACTGTCCACCTTCGGCGCGAGCGCGGGCATTCGGCTGAACCTGTCGGAAATCATGGGCGGCCGGGCCAGGGTCAGAATCGAGCCGACGCGGCAGTACCGGATCTTCCCAGTTTCCTGGGCATGGTACGAACACAACCCCGTGGCGATGGTCAGGATTACCAACGATGAGCCCAATGCCATAACGGATCTGAGCCTTTCCTTTTTCATGGACAGTTACATGACCCAGCCCTGGACTTTCGCCGTCCTGCCACGGCTCGCCCCCGGCGAGAGCGTCGAGCTGCCGATGACCGCCCTGTTCAACGAGGCCATGATGACCCTGAACGAGAACGTGAACGCGCACGGGCTGATCCGGATGCAGTACCGCAGCCTTGGGGCGCAGAGGGTTACGTCCTCCTCGGTGCAGATGCCGATATTCCACCGCAACGCTTTTTCGTGGGACGACGATCGTCGGGCGGCGGCCTTCGTGTCCCCCAACGACTTCGCCGCGCGGTTTTTCGCCAGATACGTCGCGGCGGCCGTGAGCAGCGGGGGGCTTGCGGCGGAACGCGACACGCCGCGCAACGTCCTGTACGCCGTCGCGCTGTTCGAGGCGCTTAGGCTTTACGGCATCAGCTATGTCATCGATCCCGCCTCATCGTTCGTCCTCATGTCCGCGGACGCGGCGGCGCTGGACAGCCTGAATTTTCCCTACCAGACCCTGCGTTTCCGTGGCGGCGACTGCGACGATCTTTCGATACTGTTCTGCTCCCTGCTGGAAGTGCTTGGCATCGAGACCGCGTTCATCACCGTGCCGGGCCATATCTACGCCGCGTTCGACGTTGGCGACGACTACTGGC
>Ga0209755_10006993_pt1 | contig 12320 bp, 5 predicted proteins | sample TergutCo191P1_FD_187301 | JGI IMG/M metagenome (GOLD analysis project Ga0209755, IMG submission 187301) | Cornitermes sp. P1 segment gut microbial communities from Petit-Saut dam, French Guiana - Co191P1 (SPAdes) (version 2) | ecosystem: Host-associated > Arthropoda: Insects > Digestive system >... | reverse complement strand
TTTATTGTGGTGTTCCAGTTAGAACTTCTGAATGTTTGTGTCTTGCTCATTTCTGTTTGCCTCTGGGTCCCAGTAATGGAGAAACAGCTTCATTAGCCAGTCACCGAGGAGGTATCTGGATAATGAGCTTCTACACTCCTGGAACATGAAGGCTAAGGGGACTGTGTTAAAAATCTGGCACCACAGTGTTAGGAATTAGCATGAGGAATTTTTGGATCCCTGCTGCATTGTAGTTCACTTGAAGCTGACAGATATCTGCAGTTGATGCTCAGTGTCTCCGGTTGTTGGTCAATGATATTTGACTTCTCTGCAGCAGAAATAACACTGCTGGCACCACAAAACCTTCCGTTGAAAACGTGTGGGAATTTAGCAAGTAAATTCCAATGACTTCAAACCCAGAAATTTTTTCTATTAAGGCCACCTGGGAATACACCTTGTTGAAAACACTAGCCACGTCAAATGGGGACGTCATACTCCTGGTCTTCATAATTAAATCACAGTCCCTGTGAAATGCAGATTTTAGTGGCCCATAGAATATGACATCCAAGGACTGAAGTCTGTGACATGTAGAGTGGGACAGAAATCATCACAATGCCATTTGCTCTGTAAAACTTGTAGTACAACAGGCTTATATGGCTGTTACAATTATCCAGTATTAAAAGAACTGGATATTTTGGCTTGGGTTTTAAACTATCCACAAAATACTGTGACCAGATCACGAATAATTTCTCATTAGTCCACCCACATTAGGAACATATGTAGATTGTACCAGAAGGGCCATATTTTCCAGAAGAGTTGTCATCGTCTGTTGAGGGTATATGAACATTGCAGGCATGAAACTGCATGCTACAACCATTGCACAAATGACAGTCACAGTCTTGCCTCTTTGCCAGGTAGTAACAAAACTGACCCTTTTTGACCTTTCAGTGCTAGAAAAATGCCTGGTTCTTCGACAGTCAATATCCCAGTTTCATCCATATTATAAATGTGTCAGTGCAAATTTGTATTTAGCCATCGGCTCTTCTCCATTTGTATAAAATTGGGCCACTTCTTAACTGAAACCCAATATCCTCTTGATAATGGTGGCTTCTGGTTTCCTTGCGCTTATAGTCTGATTTCTCCTCAGGAACTTATATAGCCAGTCCTTGTCTGCAGCACAATTTTGTCTGCTGAAATTATGTTTCATTTTATTTTGTTCTGCAAAGTCAAAAGCTAAACTATGCAACTAACTGAATTCACACCATGAAACATTTTGGCTAGAAGGGAAACATGTGTTGCAATGCTTTCTTCCTGCCCTGGTGTAAATAAAGAATTTCTCCCTAATTTTGGGTTACCTGATTTACCTTTAGAAATCCTTTCCTGTAAGGTGCTGGTAGGTATGCAGAATGACATGGTGACTGCCTGTATTGTCCCACCATTTCAAATGGCTTTAATAGTCATTTCTAGCGTTTCTTTCATCCATGCTGCCTTTTGAGTTACTCTTTTTCTATTCCGGGCCATCTGCAAAAACATTAAGCACAGTTGCAATGAAAATAATTCTGGTCAGTTTTAGCAAACGCTGGGAGCAGTACCAGTCAACACACAACCTATCAACAAAAACCATGTGATTAAAACATATCACATAGCTGTCGGTAATTATCTGGCTAATCATAACATATAATACTTCACCTTTATGAACATTTACGTAACAATGTGTGGGAAAGTCATATCTGTGTACGCACCCAAACTTTCTGAAAAGGATTCTTTCATAAAAACCACCAACATCCACTTGTCATCCTCACATGACAAGCATACACACAGCAACGGCATGGCTGACCACACAGATCATATATAAGTCAATTGTAACTGTCAATAACACACACAGTTCATCTAGGTCAGTTAAAGATCTGTAGTCAGTAATGATCTATGCTTATTGTGCACAACGCTAGGTAGCGGCACTGGTAGGAACTTTTATTATGTACCATACACGAAATATTAAACAAACACCGTTACACACAATTCACCATTCTCCCTTACTAGGATAAAAAATTATAACGTGTACTACAGTAACGATCAGCAAATGAGACAAAGTGGCACTGAAGATACAGCAGACATTTCAAATATGTTTCATGTAATTAGAGAAAGCAACACCCTTTTCTATCCAATTTTCAGTCTTTCATATTATAACTCTATTTAAAAGTATTTCAATTGTGAATATGCATGAAACTTCTGTATGTGACTTTTTAAAGACAGAATGGAATACAATAAAAGAGGTTGAAGTTACAATGTGCATATATATATATATATATATATATATATATATATATATATATATTGTTACTTAAAAATAAAAGTTTACTGCCCTAATTGAAGTGAACTATTCAAACAAGAAATGTAGCCATTCAACAGAATGTTATGTGACACTGACAGAATTGTTTGTATTCATGGTGTGTTTTGCAATAGTTTGCATACCATATGACATGAAAGTGGTCACATGCAAAGACAATACCATACTAGTTGACAGAAGATGTCTGTATACAAACATCTCCTACAATAGATGGTTAAAGGTGTTTTCTCAAACAACAAAACACATACTACAAATTCTGTTATACTTTTAAGTTCACCTCAGTGGTTTCAGGAACAGTATCCTGCATTTTAACCTGTAAAGGAACTCTGAGCTTTTTCCTACATTTTCCTAATGTAAATGTCACATACCTTCATGACCTGGGGAAACTGATGACCATGTATATGTTTCAGCCCTTCTCTGTACATTTAACAGAGATGCAAAATAAACTATAATTCTTTTTATGGAAACACATGGAGGAAAGTTATAATTCTCAACATTCTCATTTTAGATATATTAGTAAAGAAAGTTATCTCTCACGAAATGTGTAGGATTCACTATCATCTTCACAAGAGACTGTCACAGTACAAGAATAGTCCAACCAACACTGCATAAAAATCCAGAAGAGTGAAGAACTCATCTACACCAAGGTGGAAACTTGAAATCTCACAAGGATAATAAAGTTCACATTCTCAAACCCTGTTTAATATCAATTGAATATTATCCTCTCACCTACACCTTGGTTCTCCCAAGTGATCTCGTTGCTTCTAGTTTTCTAACCACATTTCCGTATGCCCTTTTGACATCACCTATGACACATTTATTGTCCATCTGCTCCTCCTTAGTCTGTTCACACCAATAATACAGTGCTGAAGTGCAGAAATCATGCAGCTTCTCCTTATGCAGTTTCCTTCATCTTCCTGTTGTTTCCTCTCTCAGATACAAATATTCTCCCCTGCATCCTGTTCTCAGTCTTGATATATGTTCCTCCCTACACACAAGAGATTAAATTTCATGTAATAGCACAACAAGCAAAATTATATTTTTGTATACACTTTAACTTTTGCGTTTTTAGATAAAATGTGTGATGACAAAAGATTCTGAATAATTTTCTTTGACTCAGTGTGTTCTTATTCTTTGAATAAATGTAACTGTCACTGTTGCTCCCTGCTCAATAAATCACAGCCTCTTGCACTTCATAATGGTCAACCTTCACACAACACCAATGCCCATGATATTCCTCACACACCATACTGTAGTTTCCAATAATAATAAATTAGAAACTTTTATACTGAGATATATTACAGTTCATCTCTTGTGTACCTCTTGTACATTTTTAATGGTTCACACTTTGCTTGAATATTACATTCAAGGTCACAAAATTTGGTTGATTTATTCATTTTGTCAGTTTCTAATTCAAAGCCCTTGTGGCCAATTCACAGTAATTTTCAAGGGTGGATTTAATAGATTTTGACATACAGACTTCAAGAAGTTACCAGTTTATCAATTAATTATGAATTAATGTTTTCATTTGTTCTGAATGAATAACTGCTGAACATTGCCACATTTAATTTTTTACTGTACACTTTGGCATGTAGGTCTATATCTGCCAAATGTGTTTTGTGGCTGCAGTTTATTTAGCAGTGCTCCATGAAGAAGTGCACCACAACACAAAGGGTAAATGGCATTTTGCTCAGATGCACAACCACCACACTGCATACTTGCCACTGTTATTAAACCATTATAATTCAATACTTCAGCATTCTACAAAATACACTACATATACTTACCGCGTATACTTCAAGATGCTAGCCAGCTTAACCATTTAATAGTGTGCATAACATTAAACTTGTCTCTTTGGAAGATAAAACACCACTGTGATACTTCCAGTTTAGACACAAAGATCTTCCAGTCACTATTCCACAAAATCACATGGTTCACAGATCATCCAAAACTTTTAACTATGCTCAAAGACACACCTTTTGAATGTACCAGTGTGTGTGACATCATTTCCATACACAAATAGGCATGCCCACAACTGATCACACTGGATGAGGCAGAATTTGTTCATAAACTGGTAGACCACATTCTGTGCCCTGCTACAGACTTCAGATTGTTTATATGATAAAGTACAAAACAAGATACTCCTGTAAGAGAAGTTCAATGAAATAATGTGTATTTTGTTGCACTTTTTACTGAACATGAAGTGCACATTTAAAACATTCAACTCAGATGGAAGTGCAGCCACCTCCAGAAATTAATGGGCAGCAAATTCATACTCTACCACTAAATCTCAAAATTTTCACTTGTTCAAATGAGCAAAATAAAGTCTAGTTAACAATGTAAAACATCTATATATGAGGCTCACAGTTACTGTGCAGTGCAAGGGAATTGTTCCTATGTGCCCCCTAAGATCAATCACAAACGTGTACAAGGGGGTTAATTTCATGAATGATCCTTACCGAGTTCAAACATAACATTTACTACTTGAAACAGTTGCTTGGCTGGTCTCCTGCTATAGCTGTCAACAAAAGGTGCAGAAAATCTGACATAAAGGGAAGGAATGAGGTACTTTTATTTCAATATTAAGTGCAGTATATGGTTCAAAACCTATAGGGCAACTGTTGTCTTCATACTGTACCAACATACTAAGGAGTGTAGATGGTAACATGCTTCAAACTGCACCATCCTACTTAGTAGTAGAGATGGTAACATGCTACACAATTTTACTGTGACAACTTTCAATTCAGTACTCCAGTTACAATATAGGCTTACACATTTACTGGTTTACAATAACTGTTTCTGGTATCTGTATGATGGAACTAAGGACTTGGATAGATCCTTTGGAATGATCTAAAAAATGGAAAATGGACATGTCATTTGGAACTTGGAATGTGAGGAGTCGGAATAGATCACGGTCACCACACACAGTTGCAAGATAATTTGCAAAGTGTGTATTAGACTTAGAGAGTAGAGGAAGTCAGATGAGACAAACAGGAGCTGAACAAAAATAAAATTACTTTTTTATATTGAAAACTTAATGAAAATCAGTTACGGAGAGGTTTTTTTTTTAAAAAAAAAAGTATATATGAGAATCATAGCAGTTAAGGGAGCAGACTTTGTTAGTACAACATCCTATCAGATGTCATACATAGTGCTTGGCACTACGATATAGTTCTCAATGACATGCCCAATCAACAGAAGATAAAAGTAATGCCTCAAAAGGGCAGTTTCTATGGCAAATTAGAGCAGGTGTTTGATCAGTTCCCTAAGTACCACATCAAAGTTTTGTCAGGAGATTTCACTACTAAATTATGGAAGAAAGACAACTTGCCACACTGAGAAATTGTCAAGACAGCATTTTCCCATGTCACAACATTCACAAATACAATTGGACTTTTCCTGACTGGAAAACTAGTAACCAGATAATATCTTCATACATAGATGACATTCACATAAGACTGGATATGTGACCTTGCAGATGGGCTTAACATTGACTGGTGAGAAGTGGGTAGGAAGACTGTCAGTTAGTAAACAAGCAACACAGATGCTGAATATGGTGAGATTAATCTGAAGAAGCTACATAAGATGAAAGCTAGAAAACACTTGGTAAGGAATTACCATCATACACTGCAAGCTTTCTTTTTGGATTTCTTGACCCTTGAAGATGGGATCAATAGATTGTCCCGAAATGCCTGCAATGAATTACCACAATATGATGCATAATAATCCAGAAAAGTACAGATTTCAGTATCATTACTTTGGAGACTGGGTGGGTTCTAGACCTGGTCTTGATCTTTTGACAAAGAGAAAACCCATCCCTGATGAGAACAGAATCAAGGTCAGAGATTATTACTTTTATGTAAGATTTAAAATCCTAAGAATTAACACACAAAATTTAACTCTGGATAGACAAATGGACACTCTTCCAACTATCAACAAATACGTGCCTAAGCTGAAATTAAACGTATGTACCTTCACAGGAATAATTTTTCAACATTTACAATTCAGCAACCAGTTTAAAACACGTACTACTTCTGTAACCTAACAATGGCAGTACAGTATTTTTAATGCATTATGCCAAAACTGAGAGGGTTATGATAACACATATGTATCTAAAACATAATTAGTGATTATCATGGAGTGCCAACTGAATCACATGGAATATTGTCTTCATGACAGGCACAGATGCCCAGGCATGTTTAATAAAACTCTTTCCAAGTGGTTTCACTTGGAACAAATTGAATGTTACAACTGCCATAACTATGAATCAACACACTAGGGTCAACACATTTACAGGTTTATATGGCTGGATACCTACATATGACAATGGTTTCATAAATATGTAAAATGACTGTGTGCTTCATATGTAACTGCAATGTAATGTGATCACCACTGTATAGTTCACAATGAAATGTCTTCATACGTTAAGTTTTACATTATAAACATGAATCATAATATATTATGTAAACAAATGACTATCAACAGTACATATTGCAAATGGAAATCACGCCACCTTGCAGCAATGAATGTAGGACACAATGTGAATCTGTACCATTATTTTTTACATATACATGAGATAAGAAGAATATGGACACAAAAAAGCGAAACTACTTAGCATGTACTGTAGAATTGACACCTCACTTGGCAAAATGTTATGCCATAAGGGCCGTTAAATGTTGAAGCACTGTTAATAGCATTTTCTAGGAAGGTTTGTTAATATCATTTTCTTCGAAGGCTTACTTGCAAGTTTGAACTGTGCATTTAAAACATACAACATTCAGTAAAATGCATTTCAAATGAAATCTGAAAGGGGGGGAGGAAAGGAGTAAAATATTAATTTAATGGACACTGTCAGATGAAGCATTTGTCTTCTGCTCACACAGTGCTTCCTGGAATCTTATGAGAAGGACATTCCACATGAATGAGAAAGAACTGTTTTCATCAACACAAGAGTGTGCAGGCCACTTTAATGGATGACACAAAATTGTAAAACAAAATAATGGAAGAAATAAAAACAAAACAAACATTAAAATGTGTATAGCACTTATCAATGACAATGCAGATGTAGCACGTATTGCCGATCATGATTTGGGTAATTATATGAGGTATGCGCTGTGCAATATTATTATCTGAAGTACAAACTTTCACAAAACTAATCAGGTCACTTGGGATGCTGTGATAAGCAGGCCTTACCAAAAATGTAACAGAATCACATTCTAACTGGGCACTAAATAACAGAAGTCATATTTCAGCATTCTATACAAAGCACTATTAGCAGTTAGCTTTTACTCATAAGCTGACAGACGAATCTGATCAACACTTCAGCTTCTTTTATTGCCAGGACAATTTTTTAAGGTATGTATACATTTTTTTTGATTATAAACTGACCAGCAGCAGAAAGACTACAGATATTATTTTAAAAACCACGAAACTATATTCACAACTGGCACACTTCAGAAATGAATTACAGATAATCATGCTTAACACACAAACATGCCATACTGATTCAAATTCTAGGTTCTCACCAACTCTAGTATCTGAAAAACAAACTGCCATTTCAGATCTGCATCTTGAGACAGCACTTTGCCATAGGGTTGTTCCATCTGAATCCTATACTTGCAATATGAAAAGGAATAGGTGGAAAAAGGAAACTCCCACATTTGCACTAAATTCAAGTCCAATACAAGAAGAGGTTATCTGAATCAAAAGTGTATTTTGAATGCCGCGTGAATATACATGTAATTAAATTACAATGTATAACACAACTGACTTGATTTTTAATTTACAACTAATAATGTGTATAAATATCATATGCCATGCATGTAACAGATTACAACACAAAACAGACTGGATATTGTAACAACCTGCAGATGAGACTGCAAAACTTAACCCTGTTACTTCACTTTAGTTATAATGTAACCATAATTGAGCACTGTAGGAAGAGGATGTTATGACTGAATTCAGGAATATATTTTGTTATATACTGTACAGGAGCTTTAAAAACTGTTGCATATTGAAAACATGGTAAAACATATTATGGCATATGACATTTCTGGAATATGCCTGTGACAACTGGAGCTTCATAATACACCATGAACATAATAAAGGCACGAATATTCTGCCGCTGCCGAAAACTCCATCCTAAGATTGTATTTACAAGCTGAAATTTCAGTATCTGAAATGCTCACATACACCATTCTTAGATGACATGCACTGTAATGTTAAATTGTCATATAATAATGGAGAATGTGAATCTGAATTCGTAACTTTTCAAAGTGAATGTGTGCCAGCAGACCTACTGTTATATTAGGTACAGTCCAGATGAAATTTTCAGCAACTAATGAAAATGACAGCCAAGAACATTTAATACCATATGTACATACAAAGCAGTCTAACTCCTTTCATACAGCCTTCTCATATACTTTTTTCTATTCAAAAACAGTTTCATATATGTAAATATTTGTCCAAAACACAGCACACAATCATGAGTGTTCCTCAACAGTCACATCAAGCCACATCACCACGTCACACATCCATCATAAGAATAGGAAAAACCGCTTTTCCTTGCGGAATTGTCGAGGAGTGAGCCTGCCTTCTACACAGTATAGACATTTACATTATAATATGCACCTAATGACCTGGCCCATTAGAATATCACAGAAAAGCTTTCTAGAAAATTCATATTATTACCATTAACATTTGGCAATTTCATGAGAAATACTTCACATAGTATTATGCCATAACAATACCACACACAACTACATGTGGTATATTAAAAATTCAAAAGAAATTCTATGGGCCAGGCCACAGCTGTGTATGTGTATGTGTTTGTGTGTGTGTAAAAAACATGTCTGGTTACTAAAGTACTCCATCCCACTACAAACAAAACTACTAAGAATGCTAAAACAATTATATTAATTACATACTAACACTGTGAACATTCTCTTAAATAAATGGCACTAATTTTAAGGCCATTGTCAATTGTAGTAACAGATACATTGTTCCGACATGAAACATAATCTTACTGCGTTTCTACCGAAAATGTGAGGAATGAGGAGAGAGGACATAGCCCTCAAAAACCACAGAGGATGTTCACAGTAAACAGCATCCCTACCCCAAGGTGAGGCAACCTATACTAGCACCTGGTTACTTAACCACACAGAAAGAGATATTCTTTACATCATGACAGAACTGACACTGCAGTTCTCATGCAAGTAACCAGGCCATAAAGGACATCTACACCACAACAATGCAAAATGGCATTCACTTGTTCCACAAAAATCCTGTTTTACTCATTACAATATTGTGAATGCCATTTTAATTACATATTTGAGTTACTTAAATACTCACTCACTTACTTCAAGTAAACTGTATACTAACCCACAGTCTGGATGAAGTGACTCTAACCAGATCCCAGCAGGTAAAGTACATGAAACCAATGAATTGTACTTACCTGGAGCCTTTGAAAACAAATTATATTACTCTCAACGACAATGTCACCCCATCTAACAGACATATTTCAAAGGCTCTTTAAAGTAGAGTCTGACTTTTGCCATTGTTAGCATCTACTTCATAAATTTATAATGTTAAGTGTGTTTACATGTTTACATTTCCATTATTATATTTTCTTAAGATTAAATGGATAACTGAATGACAAACAAAAATGAAGTCAACTCCAGTGTGTTCAGTACCCACTTTTTTATTTATTTATTTATTTATTTTTTTTTAAGTTTTCATTATTATCTGTGAAACCTTCCTTCTAGAATTCAAGTGTTTGAGTTCCATGTTCATAACACATTCTTTCTGAATGGAGAATATGCAAGACATCTTCAGTTACATTTAACATACACATGTCCGCTTCTTATTTAGCATGTGCCCGTCTCACTGCCTTCTTGATACGACGTTCAGGCCTCCCAGCAGTAGCAGCAGCACTGTAAATACATTTAAAATTACAGTATACTGCAAATTGGCAGTTAGATGCTTTGCATTACAAAGATCATGTGACAAGCTAAAACATTTACAATTGCCTGTTACATTTATAACTGCCACCGTTTCTATCATGGAGCCAGGATAGCTCAGACAGTATAGAAACTAGGCAGACAATCTGGGATTTGATTCCTGGAAGGGACAAGAGATTGTTTTCTCTTCTCACAAATGTCCTGACTGGCTATGGGGCATACCCAGCCTACTATTCAATGGGTACCAGGGGCTCAGGGCATAAACCACTCACCTCCACCTACAGCAGTGCTTAAGAATGAGTAGAACTAGACTTCCACTACCCCTATATAAGTGTATGGCAACGACTGGGACAACTTTACTTTTACCATGTCCTCTATGAAGACACACTGCTTCATAACAATCCAGAAACACTGACTCTCTCAAACTGATTATAAAGATTCACTGCAAATTATAGCAATTACCAACACAAGAAAAACAAGAAATTCAGAGGAAAATTCATAAAACTTTCAACTGCAGATATTTCTTGTTCCATGGATCCATCAGAGAAACATTTTATTTTGTGAATAACATACTACTTAGGCCAGGGGTGCATAAATCTCAGGTGCCAGGTCATCCAAGCAACCATTTTGGACAGTGGCACATAATATTTGTGGGTTCTCAGTATGGAACTTGTTTCATATTACTCTTCTGGCACCTGGAATTTCAATGTGGCTCCTACATTTTTGGCACATCTACGCACCCCTGACTTAGTCACAGATGGCAACTGCATTAGAACTACTCAAAACTTAGCAGTGTTGTCATGCAGCTACTGTTTTCAATGAACCTGGCCTACACAGATTCCTGACAATCAAAGTTCAAAATTCTTTGTTCATAATTCATTGCTAAGGGTATTCTAATTAAATGGTCCAAGTCCACAGCCCTGTATAAAATTCTAAAACATGTAAAAATCACATGGCTTAAACTGAAAGTTCTGTTACCAAAGTCTACTTACGTAAAGGTAGGTGTTTCACCCTTGGTAAAGTTGAAGCTGGGCTTTATAGAAGGGTCAAATGTTGGGGCAACAGGCTGGGCTGCAGTTTGTGTAGACGGCTGTGTATGGCCAAAGCTGAAGTTAGCTGTTGGGCTATTAAAGTTTTGTACTGTTGATCCTGTGGTTTGGCTTGCTGAGAAGCCAAACAAATTTGAAGTGGGCTGTGAATTATTGCAGCCAAAGCTGTATGTAGGAGTGCTGGCGGCAGATGTGGTGGTGGTGGCAGGATTGTTGCTGCCAGGATTACTGGTACCAAATACTGGTGCTGCTGTACCGAACACAGGTCCACTTGCAGGTATCATTGTACCAAATGATGGTATCTCAGAGCTGGATGTTACAACTGCACTGGATCCAAAAGCAAACGCAGGCCCAACCTGAGAAGATGTCTGATTATTTGATGCAAAGCCAAATCCAGAACTCACTGCCGGTGTTGAAGGAGCACCAAAACTAAACACACCTTTGTTGGCCAAACTTTGATCATTCTGTATGCTGCCAAAAGAAAATGGTGTTGTCTGTCCAAGACTAGAACCAAATGTGAATGGTGAAGAACTGGTGGTTGGCTTGTTAATGGCTGACAGTGCTGGCTTCTGATCATGGAGTGTGGAAAATCCTGTACCGAAATCTGGAGAAGAAACACTGCTAAAACTGGCAACTGTTGTAACAGCTGTACTTGTAGAGGATGTTGTACTGGGTGTGCCAAATGCTGGAATTGTGCCTCTTGCTCCCAAACTGAAACTAGGTGCTGTGGTGGCAGAAGCAAAACTTGGCAGTGATGGTGACACAGTGGTTGTTGTGGTAAAGGATCCAAATAATGTACTGGGTGCAGTGCTGGTCAGTGTTACAAAGCTGGGCATCTCTTTGCTTGATGTAGTAATTTCAACAGATTCCTTATTACCACCAAGGGAACCAAAACTGAAAGTAGGCATAGTTTTTAATGTTGTGCCAAACGGAATTGTTGATCCAGAAGTACTGGCTGATTGCTGAGAGGAGCCTCCAAATGTCACG
>Ga0209755_10006992_pt1 | contig 12320 bp, 11 predicted proteins | sample TergutCo191P1_FD_187301 | JGI IMG/M metagenome (GOLD analysis project Ga0209755, IMG submission 187301) | Cornitermes sp. P1 segment gut microbial communities from Petit-Saut dam, French Guiana - Co191P1 (SPAdes) (version 2) | ecosystem: Host-associated > Arthropoda: Insects > Digestive system... | reverse complement strand
TGCCTGGAGGTTTAGCGAATCTATGATGCATTCTATTTGCCTTCCCAATGACGAGGTTGATATCAGAAAAAGTTCCACCTTATTCCTTTAACCTTGTAATGATGTTCTCTCTGCCGATAAAAATTAATAGTTTAGCGAGTTCTGGACCTGTTTTTGTCCCTGTTAGGACTAAACGTAGCTGCATAAACAAGTCTTTTGCCTTTATATCCACTGTCTGTTGAATAGCTTTGACCCACTCTGACAATGTGTTCTCGTTACAATCACCTTGAGGCAATGCATTGAGAGCAACTTTTGCAAATTCCTTATCGAGAATTACAGGTTCTATATTGAACTTACATATCTGCCACCACTTAGCAACTTCAGAAAATCTTTCTATATTGCTTCTTATAAAATACCAAAACTCCGAAGAGTTCACTCCAGTTTGACTTAAACGCTCTTCCATCACTGCAAATGACATTTGTTGTAGGACTTTGCTATTTAGCTTATATACTTCACTTAAGCTAAACTGCGCAGATGCTGAGCTAAATTTTTCAATGTCAAGTGAGTCAATTAAAGACTGAATGCTAACATGAGCCTCGATAGGGTCTGAAGTTCCAAGTTTTGCCAAATAACTAGCTAGTGCCATTGGTTCAATTTCATCTTCTTTGATGGATTTGATATCCAGTCCACCTTTGCGTTTTGATATCTTGCTATCATCAAAATGCAGTAGAGGAAGGTGAGCAAACGTCTGGATTTTCGCTTTTAATGCTTGAATCATTTGTATCTGCACTGCAGTGTTAGTTACATGATCTTCCCCGCGTACAACATGGGTTACATTAAAGTCAATATCGTCAATAACAGAAGGTAACATGTATGTGTAAATTCCATCTTCTCTTTTTACTATGGGATCACTGATGTGAATTGTTGCAATACTTATTTCACCTTTAACTTCATCATTCCATCTAACAACTTCGTTTCTATCTAACTTAAATCTAAAATGTGGTTTTCGTCCTTCCTGTTCATAACGAATTTTCTCTTGCTCAGTGAGAAATAATGCACTCCTGTCATATACCGGTGGTAGTCCCTGTTTTAGCTGCAATTTACGTTTAATGTCTAACTCTTCTCTTGTTTCATAGCATGCATAAATATGTCCTTCTTTTATTAACCGCAAAAACACCTCATTGTAGCGCTCAAAACGCTCTGATTGTTTAAAGTTTGAATCCCAATCTATACCGACCCATTTCAAGTCTTGTATGATGCTGTCTACGTATTTAACATCTGAACGCTGGAGATCAGTGTCATCGAAACGAAGTAGAAACTTCCCGTTTTGACTACGTGCGTACATCCAGCAAATGAGTGCAGTGCGAACGTTTCCTACATGAAGATAGCCAGTTGGGCTTGGAGCGAATCTTGTTAACATCCAATTTATGGTTCTGATTTGTTTTAATTTTATATAAATATATGGCCAAAGCAAGCAAAGCAGTTGTGCAACACCAGGTAGCCATAAAAAAACCACTTAGCAAATTCCTCCAGTTCCCCTTAATCATGACGTTTATAACAATGTTACAAAAAATAATATCATAGAATTCAATAGGACAATTCCTATTGAATCACTCATCTACAAAAAGCCAAATCGTGTTAATACTGTTTAGATGTAAAAGATAAGCCAAATTTTTACAAGAAGACATCCCAACCAGACCATCTAAAATTGATAGACTTCAGGAAAGCCAAAATACCGATATTGTGGAGTGAACAGCTCGAGAAGTTCTACGGCTCGACAGAAAAAGCTGTTTAGAAGATGTATCAAAAGGTGTGGAATCTTTTGAAATTCTTATGCAGCTGCTCCATAAACCAGACTTGGCCTGCGTTAGACTACTAACTACTGAGCTGCACATTGCTGATTACCACGGCATTAATTTATTGCTACATCAACAAGATACCCCGCTACACCACCTATCACAGCACCTGAATAGACACTGATGTTTTGAAGCAAACATAAATAACCAGCCACTACGAGGCTTCTTTTGTCCTTTTTTTCTGCTTAGTTTAGGTTATAACAGAAGTCGGGACTACTCCCATATTTCTCACAACAGCACCTGCTGTATCTTTTCCAGTGCCTGTTATACCTTTTCCAACTTCTACATTCTTTAACTCTCTCTTATAAAGATGTGTGATCAGTCCACTTCCTGCCATCAAAAGAGTGATGCCTACTAAACCCAAAGCGGGTCCAACAGCAGGATGTAAGAATGATGCTAATGCTATTAACATTATTCTCCTTATTAACATTATAGAAGAACCAGCAAACATTAAACTAGCAGCAGACATATTGTTAGCCTTTTTTTCAGATTTTTCATCAAAGCCAGAATTCTCTTGCTCTTTTTCTACTTCATGTTTTTTGCTTTTCTTGTACTCACAATAGAAGAAATTAGCGCTTGCCACAAAGTAGAATAAGCTAGAAATTGAAAAGGCTACGTCTTCTATTATTCCTTGATCCAATGCTTCGCTAACTATACTAGCTACAATAACTAATGTAGTTAAAGCAGCATCAGCGTAGTTAAGGTAATCATCAGCGGTATGAGGAACATCTCTCTTCTCTTTTTCTACCACTTCGCCATTTTCAAGATCCTTCAATTCCTGTTCCTTTTGAGCTATCTTCCTATTATTGTAAATTAAATATAGCGTACAAATAAGAGATAAAGCTGCAAAAGATAACATAGTGTGGCTTAATGCACAACTTATAACACCAAGCAATACCTGATCGCTGCATGTTTTTCCCAGCTCAATAGCCATCAGCAATGCAAATGGGGCCATTGTTGCCAATGATACGTATTGTCTATATAGCTCTCTTTTTTTCAGTGTTAATAGTTCTTGTGTGAGCCTTTCTTTTTTGACATCTGGATCAACTGTCGGCCAAAAATCCTGAAAAAAATCTTCCATTTCAGAATCTTTTTTATCTTTTAGTCTTTTAGAAGACTTAGTACCAAGGTTATTTGTAATACTAGTCATATAAATCCTATTGATTTATGAACTAATACATTATACATGATTTCAATTACTTAGTCAATTTTATTGAAATCTTAACTATTTGTATATTAATTGTTTCTCAAGGAATTCAGTCAATCTGCTTGATGCCGGCCATGACATAATTATAGCCAGACCACATAGTGATAATGGCTGCAATCCACAGACAAATTGCACCTATATATTGAGTTATTTCGTAGTCGTCCATTATTAGTGCCACTACAGCAAGCATCTGCAGAAATGTTTTAATTTTTCCAGCTTTGCTTACAGGTAGGCTAACATTTGTGGCAATCAGAAATTCCCGCAAACCCGAAACTAATATCTCCCGACAAACGATGATAACTGATGGTATTATCGTGTAGTCATTGATCTTATGCTTATAAACCAGCATCATTATTGTTGAAACCACTATTAATTTATCAGCAATTGGATCAAATAGCCTGCCAAATTTTGATTGAACTTTCCACGCACGTGCTAGGTAACCATCAAAAAAATCTGTAATGCATGCAAATATAAAGATTGATATTGTTATCAAGTTTGCATATTTATTTTCTATATAAAAACTTAATATTATTGCTGGTACTGCAAGCGCACGAGAAATTGTCAGTAAATTAGGCAAGTTTTTCTTAAACATGCAGTGTAACTTTAGTGCGGTATGGTAAACTTATACAGAAGTGGAGTGCAATTCACAAGCTAATAGTTTGCAATTGAACATTTATAAAAATTCCATATACTTAAAAATTCACTAGCCATGGGCTCAAAATATAAGGATATAATGATGAATGACGATTTAGATCATACCACAAAACAAGAAGCGCTTAAGTATCACAGTGGAGGCAATAATCCTGGTAAAATATCTATCCTGCCAACAAAGCCCTTATCTACCCAGTATGACTTGTCACTTGCTTATTCCCCTGGAGTTGCAGCTCCATGCCTTGAAATAGCTAAAAACTCTGATCTAGTGTATGATTATACGGCAAAGAGTAACTGTGTTGCTGTTATTTCAAATGGTACTGCAGTGCTTGGACTTGGCAACATCGGACCTCTTGCTTCAAAACCTGTTATGGAGGGAAAAGCTGTTTTATTCAAGCGTTTTGCTGATATTGATGCAGTCGATGTAGAAGTTGGCACAGAAAATGTAGAGGATTTCGTCAACGCAGTAAGATATCTTGGACCAAGTTGGGGAGGGATAAATTTAGAGGATATAAGATCTCCCGATTGTTTCATAATAGAAAAACGTCTAAGTGAATTGATGGACATTCCAGTATTCCACGACGATCAGCATGGAACTGCAGTGGTTGTTGCAGCCGGCATAGAAAATGCTCTTGATATTGCAGGAAAGAAATTAGAAGACGTTAAGATCATCATGAATGGCGCTGGAGCAGCAGGTATTGCGTGTTTGGAAATACTGAGGTCCATGGGCGCTAAAAACATAGTGCTGTGTGATAAACAAGGGGTAATATATAGAGGCAGAAAAGAGGACATGAATGAGTGGAAGGAAAAGCATGCAACTGACACTGAAGAACGTTCTCTATTTGATGCAATAAAAGGCGCTGACGTATTTATTGGGCTATCTGCAAAGAATGTGCTAAGCGAAGAGATGCTGAAGAGCATGGGTAAAGATCCGATTATTTTTGCTCTTGCTAACCCTGATCCAGAAGTAAGGCCTGAGTTTGCAAAATCCGTAAGACCAGATGCAATAATCGCAACTGGTAGATCAGATTACAACAACCAAGTCAATAACGTAATGGGATTTCCTTATATATTCAGAGGAGCGCTTGATGTACACGCAACAACAATAAATAATGAAATGAAAATTGCAGCTGCAGATGCGATAGCAAAGCTTGCTCGTGAGCCAGTGCCTGACGAGATATCTGCAGCTTATGGTGGTCGTAAAATGAGCTATGGATGTGAATACATAATACCTACTCCATTTGACCCAAGGTTAATTTCTGTGGTATCTCCTGCCGTTGCAAAAGCTGCAGTGCACTCAGGTGTTGCCAAAAAGGCAATACAAGATTGGGGTAAATATGAAAATCAATTGAAATCTCGTCTTGCGAGTGCTCTCAGCACGCTGAATTCATTGTCTTCACGATAATTCAGTTGCGCAAGGTAATTTTAGATTTATAATAAAAGTATTGTAATTTAAAGTAAATTAATGGTTATCGCAATTCATGAATTAGAGAAAATCATCAAACAATCATTTCCAGGCGCTGATATAGAGGTTAATGATCTTGCTGGAGATAATGATCACTATCATTTGAAAATAACCTCCAAGTGCTTTCTTGGAAAGACAAGGATAGAGCAGCATAAAATGGTATATAAGGCGTTAGAAGGCCAGTCTATACATGCATTGCAATTAGAAACTAGTGCTTAAAATTAAGGTGAATTTATGAACAATTTTGAACAAATAGAAAAAGATATAACAGAAAATGATGTGGTGCTCTATATGAAAGGCACTTCTGACTTTCCTCAATGCGGATTTTCTGGACTCGTCGTGTCAATTCTCAAAAACTTGAATGTAAAGTTTAAATGCGTCAACGTGCTAGAAAATGATGAAATACGTCAGTCCATAAAAAAGTTTTCTGATTGGCCAACAATTCCACAATTATACATAAAGGAAGAGTTTATTGGTGGCTGTGACATCGTTCGCGAGATGTATGAAAAAGGCGAGCTGCAAAACTTGTTAAAAGAAAAAAAGATTATGGCAGAGTAAGATTATCAGAAGAATGTTATCCCAAAATGTCTTCCAGTTCTACTGGCCTTTTTTGTGAGTTAAATCACAACATTCGTACGATCAGTAGACCTAAAGCCATACCTTTTTCCTTTCTCCTGACACTAAAATCCATATACTTAGCCTTAGAAACTTCGAAATAAGATGCGACCTAATATTAAGCAATTATTTTGCTATATAAAGCCCAACCTACATTACTTCATTGTAGCTTTTATTGCAGTTTTATTTTCAGCTTTAACGATTCTCCTTTTTGGTAGAGGTTTGAGCAGCATAATTGATTCTGGCGCAGAACACGATTTTACTACTAAACTAGTAGTAACAATATTTATAGTTTTAGCTGTTTCTCTTACTGCGTTCATTAGATTGTATTTCATTGGCATTGGCAGCGAAAAGGTTATTGCAAGAATGAGATATGACTTATATAGCAGTGTTACCGACTTGCAACCAAGTTTCTTTGAGAACACTGGTGTCCAAGATGTCATCTCAGCACTAATTACTGATACCTCTGTGTTGCAATCGATAATAAATAGCAGCCTACTCACCATATTGCGAAATTTTGTAATTTTGATTGGTAGTGTTGCCATGTTGTTATATACAGATCTGCATCTAACTGCATATGCGGCCGCGATAATACCCATACTACTTATTATCATGACTTCCCTTGGGAAAAAAGTGCGCAATCACGCACGCTTTGCCCAGAGTAAGCTGAGTGAGCTTGCATCACTTAGTGAGGAAAATTTCAGGTCCATAGTAACCATCAAGTCGTTTGTATTAGAGGAAAATGAAAAAATCCGTTTTAAGGAACATCTAAACTCAGTATCAAAATCATACATAAGATTAATACTCTTGCGCGCTATTTTGGTCACTTTGGTTATCTCGTGTGTGATAGGTTCACTGGTCGTTTTAATCTTTTTTGGTATTAAAGAAGTCTTAAGTAATAATATAACTATTGGGGAGCTATCTTCATTTGTATTTTATTCAGCGCTTGCAGCAGGAGCTGTAAATAATCTGAGCGATAATATCAGTGACTTACAACGGGGTCTTGGGATAGTAGAGCGTTTATTTGAATTTAAGAATATGAAAAGCTCTATAGCAGATGCTGATGATCCTATAAAAATTTGTAGTGTTCAAAAAGGAATTTCGTTTAACGGCATAACGTTTTTTTATGAATCTCGGCCTGGTAAGCCAGCGTTAAGTAACGTATCATTTTCCATAGAGGCGGGCCAAGCAGTGTCAATTGTGGGACCATCTGGCAGTGGTAAGAGCACCATTTTAAAGCTTCTGCTCCGTTTTTATGATCCAAGCAAAGGCAGCATTACTATCGATGGGCATAATATTAAGTCAATTGCGCTAAGTAGTCTCAGGTCATTATTTGGTTTAGTGCCGCAAGATCATATGATATTTTCTTGTTCAATAATGGAGAATATATTATACGGCAAACCAAATGCCGAATATGAGGAAGTGAGACAAGCAGCCATCAGTGCTTATGCGATGGAGTTTATTGACAAACTACCTGATAAGTTTGACACATTTGTAGGGAAAAGAGGATTAAAACTTTCCGAAGGACAAAAACAACGTATTATAATAGCGAGAGCCATACTCAAAAATCCTCAGATCTTAGTGTTGGATGAGGCAACTTCTGCCCTTGATTACAAAAGTGAAAACTTCGTACAAAAAGCACTGAGCAAATTAATGCAACACAGAACAATGATCATAATCACACACAGGCTATCAACCGCACTCAAAACTGACAAAATTATAGTGATTAATCACGGAGAAATAGAAGAAGTGGGGACTCATGATTCTCTAATAAGCAAAGATGGATTATATGCAAAATTGGTAAAGATACAATAGATATGAATATTATATAAGTAAAAAGAAGAACTAAGTTAGCTGTTATGCTAGATTTGAAATTAAAATTATTAATTTTTTAATCATTTTAACTTATAATAATTTAATATTATTTTTTAAAGGACTATTATGGTTTACACTCATGGTTTTTTACCACAACAACAATGTATGACTTCTCATTTACCAGCACCAGTTTTCCCAGTGCATACACCTTGTACGCCTGCACACATGCCTTATGCTGTTAATTCATGTCATAATCATTTTAACTCATGTCATAACTATTATGACGCATATCACAATCCTTGTGATACATTAGGGCTTGTTTACTAAAAGATTGTTTTAAACAACTTATATATGCACGTAGTGCTACTTTAGCACACGTGCTATGTCCCTTCTAAAAGCGCATGGGCATTATTTAAATAATGCCCATGCATCTTTTGCTTGATAAGGAAATTCATGAGCAATAGCTTACTCATACCAAATCCCAATGGTAATAGGACAAATTAAAGATTTAGTTCAGAGTTCTTCCCTTCTCCATCTAATGCTTAAGCTTAAAACATTAGATGCTTTTCACAAGATACAAGATTTAATATAAGGTCCCAATTATAAAAGCACATTCTCTTGTTGTTCAGTGTGAGTTGACTCACATTCATCATTTTTAATTAACTCGTATACTTCATTACCAACTTCGTGGTGAGGTTCTGCAGTTGGGTGGAAATAATCAAAAAAGAAATGACTCTCTAGCGTTTCTTTGCTACACCCAGGATTATAGTGAGCGTCAAGTTTTCCTTTGAATACCAGTTTTGAGAGTATTTTTATATTTTCTTTAAGTCCCCCAAGCTGGTCTGCAACATCCGATATACACGCATATTGATAATTTAAACCTTTGCTCTTATATTCACCGAGCATGTTTTTCATTTTAGAATTAAGGTCGAATGTTTTTATTTCAAGATCTGTACTTTTCTTCATATTATCCAAGCCATTGGCTAATTTTACATTGAAGCTCTCTGTGAGTTTTGCAGCTAGCTCTTTTGCTTCTTTACTTTTATTGAAAGCTGGTATTAAGCCAATGTCAGGCACATTTGCAACAACCACGTGCTTAACACCATGTTCGTTTAGAACCTTAAGTGCATTACATATTTCACTAACTGCTTGTTCCATTATTTCTTCCCCTTTAGTATCGTCGTAAGCGGTAGCAACCATGATATCATTTCCGCCAATCATGATGAAAAATAAATCTTCTTTACCTATGTCTGGATGATGCTTAATTACCGCATCTAGTTGGTTAGCTAAACGAAATTTATTGAAGAAATAGGAATAAATGGGATCAGAAATTTCAGATGCTGCTGCATATGAAACTGCATAGTTTTGGCCTTGCTGTTCGTGACATTTACCAAGAAATGAGTAACTCCATCCAGGTTTAAACTCTTCTAAATCTAAATATTTTGCTACGTATTCAACAGCAACAGGACCATTGCTGAAAGATCTTCCTTGATAACAAGGTTCATCAAATTTCACGTTTTTTGCAAAGGAGAATGTTTCTAAAATTCCACAAAGTGCACCATTATCAGATAAACTGTCACCTAGAATATAAAGGTTTTTATACTTAAAATTGTTATTTTTGTTTGCCATGATGTTTAGGTTAATGTACAACCGTGTTGTTTAACATGAGATCCATAAAAAAAAGCAAAGAATAGTAGTTAGATTACACAATTTTTTTGCAGCTTCTTACTATAAAACTTGCTCTTCATAACTAAAACACCTATGCTCCAAGTTTAAAGTAAGACTAGTGCTGCAGAGAAATTTCTTAATATGGTTGTTAGTATCTCTGTTTTATGCATATCAATACATATTGCGTGTAATTCCAAATGTTGTAGTTCCTGAATTGATGGTGAGATTTAATATAGAAACAACAGAAATAGGACAATTTTGCGGACTATACTATGTAGGCTATGTGTTAGCGCATATTCCTGTGGGTATTCTTCTGGATAGATTTGGTTCCAAAATTATCATACCTGCTTGTATTATGCTGACATCTTTAGGTGTTTTGCCTTTAGTTAGTTCTAACAATTGGAGTTATTCCATTGTTGGGAGAGTAGTTACTGGTATTGGATCTTCTGCTTCAGCACTCGGACTCTTTAAAATAATAAGCATCTACTACCGTAGAGAAAAATTTGCCATGATGTTCAGCATATCGGTTATTATTGGCATTTCAGGTGGTGTATTTGCCACCAAACCACTACATGTCTTATTTGATAAATTTGGATGGGATTATGTACTGACTGCGTGTATAATATTTGGATTATTGCTTGCTTTAACTACCCTTATATCTATACCTAAAGTTGGCACCTCAGGCGAAAAATTAAACATTAAAAGTTTAGGCAAAGTTATATTTAATAAAAACATTTTATTGATAGGTTTGTTTGGCGGTTTTATGGTTGGACCATTAGAAGGCTTTGCAGATGCGTGGTCCGCATCGTTCTTGCATGAGATGTATGCCATAGATAGACACGTTGCATATAGCATTTCAAAGTGGATACTGATAGGCTTTGGCTCTGGACATCTATTATTTCCTTATATATTAGCAAAGAATCCAACCAAGCACTATGAGATAATAATTTCTTGTGCTATGGCCATGATAATTGTGTTCTTGTTACTTTTTATATTCGATATCAATGCACCTCTGGCATGTGTATTATTCTTTATTATTGGCCTTGCTTCCACATACCAACTTGCTTTGGTCGCTAAAGTTGTAGGTTGTGTGGAAAACGATGCAGTAGCAAGTGCAGGGTCTGTAAGTAATTCTATAGTTATGAGTTTTGGTTATTTTTTTCATGTCGTTATTGCAAATATAATGAATTTTTATTGGAACGGTGAAATTGTTGATGGAAAGCCATTTTATGGGACTGACGTAATGATTAGATCTATGCTAGTGATACCTATATGTTTACTAATAGGGATGGTAGGCTTTTGGTCACTTAAAGTCAGAGCATACTATAAAAAGAGTTGATTTTATTCTTAAAGTATGAAAGGAGAGAAGACATAAATTCCCTCTGTAATGTGTAGAGTGTCTCAGTGAAAAAATTATGCTTGTATTAGAGTAATCTATACTGTACGCTATACATAATGTCTTTATAGGCGGGGTGAATATGTTCAAAAAAGTTATGCAGGGTTTCGCTAATGCAGGTTGGTTGGGATCTTCTCAAAGGAGTTTTCCACAGCAGGAACCAGCTTTATCTAATGACAGAAGTGTTAAAGGATTAAGCTATAAAAAGAATACAGCAAAAGTTCAGCAGCTAAAGACTTTTCCTACCCAATATGCCGGAGTATTAAGTTTTCTCTCCGGTAAAATTCCAGCAGGTGGAAGTAGTGGAATTACAAAACTATTTCCAGGAGGGGATGTTCAGTTTAAAAAACTTGGAGATATTGCTGGATTAAATCTAGCTTTATGTCATAGCGAAGGCCAACCTGTGAGTTTTGGCGCTAGTCAACAGACAGTAAAAAATATTCCTGCAGAAGGAGAAAAAAGTGATATCTTAAGTAGAATGGAGGATTTAATGCAAAACCCTATAAGCTATAGTTTTAGGGAAGGCGAAACGGTCAAAGGAAATGCACAAGATGCTGATAAAAACCAACAGCTAGAAACACTTGAAGATGAAAATAACAACCTGAAGACAAAGCTGCAAGAGTCTGAAAGCAAAAATAAAGAATTAGAGAGTAAAATTCAGGAGCTAGGAACACTTAGAAGTGCAAGTGAAAGTAAGATTCAAGATCTACAGAAGCAGCTTGAGAGCAAAAATAAAGAGCTGGAGGATAATAAAGACAGAAAACCCCCAGCAGTAAATGTTCAAGGAGTAAGAGGTAAGGTAAATTACGCCTCTGCTTCTTTCATATTATCTGGGGTGTGCGCTGTTGGTGCAAGTTTAGCAACACCTTATTTAGCAATATGCGCTACACTTGCTGTAGCTGCGTCGGTTTTTCTTGCATTAGGAGGTTACTGTTTGTACAAAGCAAATACTACACTTAGCAATGTTGAAGTTGATCAACAAGATAATCAGCAATTGCTTGAAAGTAGCCTGTAGAGTTTTATCTCCACTTTTAGCAGGTTTAAAAGTGTGAACTAAAGTGTATGGTCCCAAAGTGTGATGGTATTTTTTCTCACATTTTATCATACTCTGGAGCTGTACATCCAATGGCGTCAACTTAAGGAAAAATATCAGCGATTGTATATAAAATTTCTCTCTAAAATTTTTACCATTAAATTATCCAAAAAACTGCAAGGAACAGCACTTTTGTTTCTATCTTATTTCAATAAAAAAGTTTAAAAGGGGGCTCTTAAGTTGACGCCATTGGCTGTACATCTACTATCTAACTTTTCATCGTTACTACCATAGCTTATTTTACAGAAATTATACATTTCTAATAATTCCTGTTTACTAAATCCTGCAATTCGTATGTCGTTTAGATCACACTTGATAACTTCATAGGTATCGCTCTCAAAGCTACTACATTGAAAATCTCCAAGTTCATCTTCGCAAATAGCTGGTGTTTCTTAGCTTTTAACGCCTAAAACTTCAGATCCTTCTTCTCTTTCAATACCCAAATCTCTATAGCTAACCCAGATAAGATTTCCCCGAGCACTGGAAGACAAAATCAATAGCCGAATTAATATTGGGCCAAAAGTTCGGCAGCACTTTTCTTATTGCATGCTTAATTGCAAACCAAAACTTCTCAA
>Ga0209755_10006991_pt1 | contig 12320 bp, 5 predicted proteins | sample TergutCo191P1_FD_187301 | JGI IMG/M metagenome (GOLD analysis project Ga0209755, IMG submission 187301) | Cornitermes sp. P1 segment gut microbial communities from Petit-Saut dam, French Guiana - Co191P1 (SPAdes) (version 2) | ecosystem: Host-associated > Arthropoda: Insects > Digestive system >... | reverse complement strand
GCCTTGTGTTGGTATGTGCCGTGGCTGCGGGAAGGTTGTCAAGACCGGTTGGCAGGTATTGCTTCCACTTCTCTTCTACTAGTTGCTCAACATGTTTCGGGCAACCATGTGCCCATCATCAGGAGCTGACGACTGCGTGATTTCATAGCCTTGTGATGGTATGTGCCGTGGCTGCATGAAGGTTGTCAAGACCGGTTGGCAGTTAGTGCGTCCACTTCTCTTCTACTAGTTGATCAACATGATTCGGGCAACCATGTGCCCATCATCAGGAGCTGACGACTGCGTGATGTTATAAATTGTGTTGGTATATGCCGTGGCTGCGGGAAGTTTTTCAAGACCGGTTGGCAGCTAGAGCTTCCATTTCTTTTGTACTAGTTGCTCAACTTGTTTCGGGCAACGTTGTGCCCATCATTAGGAGCTGACGACTGCGTGATGTTATAGAATTGTGTTGGTATATGCCGCGGCTGCATGGAGGTGGTCAAGACCGCTTGGCAGGTAGTGCTTCCACTTCTCTTCTACTAGTTGCTGAACATGTTTCGGGCAACCATGTGCCCATTATCAAGAGCTGACGACTGCGTGATTTTATAGCCTTGTGTTGGTATGTGCCGTGGCTGCGGGAAGGTTGTCAAGACCGGTTGGCAGTTAGTGCTTCCACTTCTTTTCTACTAGTTGCTCAACATGTTTCGGGCAACCATGTGCCCATCATCAGGAGCTGACGACTGCGTGATGTTATAGAATTGTGTTTGTATGTGCCGTGTCTGCGGGAAGGTTGTCAAGACCGGTTGGCAGTTAGTGCGTCAACTTCTCTTCTACTAGTTGCTCAACATGTTTCGGGCAATCATTTGACCATCATCAGGAGCTGACGACTGCGTGATTTTATAGAATTGTGTTGGTATATGCCGTGGCTGCGGGAAGGTTGTCAAGACCGGTTGGCAGGTAGTGCTTCCACTTCTTTTCTACTAGTTGCTCAACTTGTTTCGGGCAACCATGTGCTCCTCATCAGGAGCTGACATCTGCGTGATGTTATAGACTTGTGTTGCTATATGCCGTGGCTGCGGGAAGGTTGTCAAGACCGGTTGGCAGGTAGTGCTTCCACTTCTTTTCTACTAGTTTTTCAACATGTTTCGGACAACCATGTGCCCATCATCAGGAGCTGACGACTGCGTGATGTTATACAATTGTGTTGGTATTTGCCGTGGCTTCATGGAGGTGGTCAAGACCGGTTGGCAGTTAGTGCATCCACTTCTCTTCTACTAGTTGCTCAACATGTTTCGGGCAACCATGTACCCATTATCAGGAGCTGACGACTGCGTGATGTTATAGCCTTGTGTTGGTATGTGCCGTGGCTGCGGGAAGGTTGTCAAGACTGGTTGGCAGATGGTGCGTCCACTTTTCTTCTACTAGTTGCTCAACATGTTTCGGGAAACCATGTGCCCATCATCAGGAGCTGACGACAGCGTGATTTTATAGCATTGTGTTGGTATGTGCCGTGGCTGCGGGAAGGGTTTAAAGACCGATTGGCAGTTAGTGCGTCCACTTCTCTTCTACTAGTTGCTCAAAAAGTTTCGTGCAACCATGTGCCCATCATCAGTAGCTGACGACTGCGTGATGTTATTGAATTGTGTTGGTATATGCCGTGGCTGCGGGAAGGTTGTCAAGACCGGTTGGCAGGTAGTGTTTCCACTTCATTTCTACTAGTTGCTCAACATGTTTCGGGCAACCTTGTGCCCATCATCAGTAGCTGACGACTTTGTGATTTTATAGACTTGTGTTGGTATATGCCGTGGCTGCGGGAAGGTTGTCAAGACCGGTTGGCAGCTAGTGCTTCCACGTCTTTTCTACTAGTTGTTCAACATGTTTCGGGCAACCATGTGCCAATCATCAGGAGCTGACAACTGCGTGATTTTATAGCCTTGTGTTGGTATATGCCGTCGCTGCGGGAAGGTTGTCTAGACCGTTTGGCAGCTAGTGCTTCCACTTCTTTTCTACTAGTTGCTCAACATGTTTCGGGCAACCATGTGTCCATCATCAGGAGCTGACGACTGCGTGATTTTATATCCTTGTGTTGGTATATGTCGTGGCTGCGGGAATGTTGTCAAGACCTGTTGGCAGGTAGTTTTTCCACTTATTTGTACTAGTTGCTCAACTAGTTTCGGGCAACCATGTGCCCATCATCAGGAGCTAACGAATGCGTGATGTTATAGACTTGTGTTGGTATATGCCGTGGCTGCGGGAAGGTTGTTAAGACCGGTTGGCAGGTAGTGTTTCCACTTCGTTTCTACTAGTTGCTCAACATGTTTCGGGCAACCATGTGTCCATCATCAGGAGCTGACGGCTGCGTGATTTTATAGACTTGTGTTGGTATATGCCGTGGCTGCGGGAAGGTTGTCAAGACCGTTTGGCAGATAGTGCTTCCACTTCTTTTCCACTAGTTGCTCAACATGTCTCGGGCAACCATGTGCCCATCATCAGGAGCTGACGACTGCGTGATGATATAGCCTTGTGTTGGTATATGCCGTGGCTGCGGGAAGGTTGTCAAGACCGGTTGGCAGGTAGTGCTTCCACTTCTTTTCTACTAGTTGCACAACATGTTTCGGGCAACCATGTGCCCATTATCAGGAGCTGACAACTGCGTGATGTTATAGCTTTGTGTTTGTATTTGCCGTGGCTGCGGGAAGGCTGTCAAGACCGGTTGGCAGGTAGTGCTTCCACTTCTTTTCTACTAGTTGCTGAACATGTTTCGGGCAACCATGTGCCCATCATCAGGAGCTGAAGACTGCGTGATTTTATAGCTTTGTGTTGGTATTTGCCGTGGCTGCATGTTGGTGGTCAAGACCGGTTGGCAGGTAGTGCTTCCACTCCTCTTCTACTAGTTGCTCAACATGCTTCGGGCAACGTTGTGCCCGTCATCAGGAGCTGACGACTGCGTGATGTTATAGCCTTGTGTTGGTATTTGCCGTGGCTGCATGGAGGTGGTCAAGACCGGTTGGCAGGTAGTGCTTCCACTCCTCTTCTACTAGTTGCTCAACATGCTTCGGGCAACGTTGTGCCCATCATCAGGAGCTGACGACTGCGTGATGTTATAGACTTGTGTTGGTATATGCCGTGGCTGCGGGAAGGCTGTCAAGACCGGTTGGCAGGTAGTGCTTCCACTTCTTTTCTACTAGTTGCTCAACATGTTTCGGGCAACCATGTGCCCATCATCAGGAGCTGAAGACTGCGTGATGTTATAGACTTGTGTTGGTATATGCCGTGGCTGCGGGAAGGTTGTCAAGACCGGTTGGCAGGTATTGCTTGCACTTCTTTTCTACTAGTTGCTGAACATGTTTCGGGCAACCATGTGCCCATCATCAGGAGCTGAAGACTGCGTGATGTTATAGCTTTGTGTTGGTATTTGCCGTGGCTGCATGTTGGTGGTCAAGACCGGTTGGCAGGTAGTGCTTCCACTCCTCTTCTACTAGTTGCTCAACATGCTTCGGGCAACGTTGTGCCCATCATCAGGAGCTGACGACTGCGTGATGTTATAGCCTTGTGTTGGTATTTGCCGTGGCTGCATGGAGGTGGTCAAGACCGGTTGGCAGCTAGTGCTTCCACTCCACTTCCACTAGTTGCTCAACATGTTTCGGGCAACCATGTGCCCATCATCAGGAGCTGAAGACTGCGTGATTTTATAACCTTGTGTTGGTATTTGCCGTGGCTGCATGGAGGTGGTCAAGACCGTTTGGCAGCTAGTGCTTCCACTCCTCTTCTACTAGTTGCTCAACATGTTTCGGGCAACGTTGTGCCCATCATCAGGAGCTGACGACTGCGTGATATTATAGACTTGTGTTGGTCTATGCCGTGGTTGCGGGAAGGTGGTCAAGACCGGTTGGCAGGTTGTGCTTCCACTTCTTTTCTACTAGTTGCTCAACATGTTTCGGGCAACCATGTGCCCATCATCAGGAGCTGAAGACTGCGTGATGTTATAGCCTTGTGTTGGTATGTGCCGTGGCTGCGGGAAGGTTGTCAAGACCGGTTGGCTGGTAGTGCTTCCACTTCTCTTCTACTAGTTGCTCAACATGTTTCGGGCAACCATGTGCCCATCATCAGGAGCTGACGACTGCGTGATGTTTTAGCCTTGTGTTGGTATATGCCGTGGCTGCGGGAAGGTTGTCAAGAACGGTGGCAGTTAGTGCGTCCACTTCTCTTCTACTAGTTGCTCAACATGTTTCGGGCAACCATTTGCCCATCATCAGGAGCTGACGACTGCGTGATGTTATAGAATTGTGTTGGTATATGCCGTGGCTGCGGGAAGGTTTTCAAGACCGCTTGTCAGCTAGTGCTTCCAATTCTTTTCTACTAAATTTTCAACATGTTTCGTGCAACGTTGTGCCCATCATCAGGAGCTGACGACTGCGTGATATTATAGACTTGTGTTGGTATATGCCGTTGCTGCGGGAAGGTTGTCAAGACCGGTTGGCAGTTAGTGCGTCCACTTCTCTTCTACTAGTTGCTCAACATGTTTCGGGCAACCATGTTCCCGTCATCAGGAGCTGACAAATGCGTGACGTTATAGACTTGTGTTGGTATATGCCGTGGCTGCGGGAAGGTTGTCAAGACCGGTTGGCAGCTAGTACTTCCACTTCTTTTCTACTAGTTGCTCAACATGTTTCGGGCAACGTTGTGCCCATCATCAGGAGCTGACGACTGCGTGATGTTATAGAATTGTGTTCGTATATGCCGTGGCTGCATGGAGGTGGTCAAGACCGGTTGGCAGGTAGTGCTTCCACTTCCCTTCTACTAGTTGCTCAACATGTTTCGGGCAACCATGTGCCCATCATCAGGAGCTGACGACTGCGTGATTTTATAGCCTTGTGTTGGTATGTGCCGTGGCTGCGGGAAGGTTGTCAAGACCGGTTGGCAGGTAGTGCTTCCACTTCATTTCTACTAGTTGCTCAACATGTTTCGGGGAACCATGTGCCCATCATCAGGAGCTGACGAATGCGTGATGTTATAGCCTTGTGTTTGTATATGCCGTGGCTGCGGGATGGTTGTCAAGACTGGTTGGCAGCTAGTGCTTCCACTTCTTTTCTTCTAGTTGCTCAACATGTTTCGGGCAACCATGTGCCCATTATCAGGAGCTGACGACAGCGTGATTTTATAGCATTGTGTTGGTATATGCCGTGGCTGCGGGAAGGTTGTCAAGACCGTTTGGCAGCTAGTGCTTCCACTTCTTTTCTACTAGTTGCTCAACATGTTTCGGGCAACCATGTGCCCATCATCAGGGGCTGAAGACTGCGTGATGTTATAGCCTTTTGTTTGTATATGCCGTGGCTGCGGGAAGGTTGTCCAGACCGATTGGCAGTTAGTGCTTCCACTTCTTTTCCACTAGTTGCTCAACATGTTTCGGGCAACCATGTGCCCATCATCAGGAGCTGAAGACTGCGTGATGTTAGAGAATTGTGTTGGTATTTGCCGTGGCTGCATGGAGGTGGTCAAGACCGGTTGGCAGGTAGTGCTTCCACTTCTCTTCTACTAGTTGCTCAACATGTTTCGGGCAACGTTGTGCCCATCATCAGGAGCTGACGACTGCGTGATATTATAGAATTGTGTTGGTATATGCCGTGGTTGTGGGAAGGTTGTCAAGACCGGTTGGCAGGTAGTGTTTCAACTTCTTTTCTACTAGATGCTCAACATGTTTCGGGTAACCATGTGCCCATCATCAGGAGCTGAAGACTGCGTGATGTTACAGTCTTGTGTTGGTATGTGCCGTGGCTGCGCGAAGGTTGTCAAGACCGGTTGGCAGGTAGTGCTTCCACTTCTCTTCTACTAGTTTCTCAACATGTTTCGGGCAACCATGTGCCCATCATCAGGAGCTGACGACTGCGTGATGTTATAGACTTATGCTGGTATATGACGTGGCTGCGGGAAGGTTGTCAAGACCGGTTGGCACGTAGTGCTTCCACTTCTTTTCTACTAGTTGCCCAACAAGTTTCGGGCAACCATGTGCCCATCATCAGGAGCTGACGACTGCGTGATTTTATAGGTTTGGGTTTGTATGTTCTTTGGCTGCGGGAAGGTTGTCAAGACCGGTTGGAAGTTAGTGCGTCCACTTCCCTTCTGCTAGTTGCTCAACATGTTTCGGGCAACCATGTGCCCATCATCAGGAGCTGACATCTTCGTGATGCTATAGACTTGTGTTGGTATATGCCGTGGCTGTGGGAAGGTTGTCAAGACCGGTTGGCAGCTAGTGCTTCCACGTCTTTTCTACTATTTGCTCAACATGTTTCGGGCAACCATGTGCCAATCATCAGGAGCTGACGACTGCGTGATTTTATAGCTTTGTGTTGGTATATGCCGTGGCTGCGGGAAGGTTGTCAAGACCGTTTGGCAGCTAGTGCTTCCACTTTTTTTCTACTAGTTGCTCAACATGTTTCGGGCAACCATGTGCCCATCATCAGGAGCTGAAGACTGCGTGATGTTATAGCCTTGTGTTGGTATATGTCGTGGCTGCGGGAATGTTGTCAAGACCGGTTGGAAAGTAGTTTTTCCACTTATTTGTACTAGTTTCTCAACTTGTTCCGGGCAACCATGTGCCCATCATCAGGAGCTAACGAATGCGTGATGTTATAGCCTTGTGTAGGTATATGCCGTGGCGGCTGGAAGGTTGTCAAGACCGGTTGGCAGCTAGTGCTTCCACTTCTTTTCTACTAGTTGCTCAACATGTTTCGGGCAACTATGTGCCCATCATCAGGAGCTGACGACTGCGTGATATTATAGCCTTGTGTTGGTATATGCCGTGGCTGCGGGAAGGTTGTCAAGACCGTTTGGCAGCTAGTGCTTCCACTTCTTTTCCACTATTTGCTCAACATGTTTCGGGCAACCATGTGCCCATTATCAGGAGCTGACGACTGCGTGATATTATAGCCTTGTGTTGGTATATGCCGTGGCTGCGGGAAGGTTGTCAAAACCGGTTGGCAGGTAGTGCTTCCACTTCTTTTCTACTAGTTGCTCAACATGTTTCGGTCAACCATGTGCCCATTATCAGGAGCTGACGACTGCGTGATGTTATAGCCTTGTGTTTGTATATGCCGTGGCTGCGGGAAGGTTGTCAAGACCGGTTGGCAGGTAGTGCTTCCACTTCTTTTCTACTAGTTGCTGAACATGTTTCGGGCAATCATGTGCCCTTCATCAGGAGCTGAAGACTGCGTGATGTTATAGCCTTGTGTTGGTATTTGCCGTGGCTGCATGGAGGGGGTCAAGACCGGTTGGCAGGTAGTGCTTCCACTTCTCTTCTACTAGTTGCTAAACATGCTTCGGGCAACGTTGTGCCCATCATCAGGAGCTGACGACTGCGTGATTTTATAGCCTTGTTTGGTATATGCCGTTGTTGCAGGAAGGTTGTCAAGACATGTTGTCAGGTAGTGCTTCCACTTCTCTTCTACTAGTTGCTCAACATGCTTCGGGCAACCATGCGCCCATCATCAGGAGCTGACGACTGCGTGATTTTATAGCCTTGTTTTGGTATATGCCGTGGTTGCAGGAAGGTTGTCAAGACCGGTTGGCAGGTAGTGCTTCCAATTCTCTTGTACTAGTTGCTCAACATGTTTCGGGCAACAATGTGCACATCATCAGGAGCTGAAGACTGCGTGATGTTATAGCCTTGTGTTGGTATGTGCCGTGGCTGCCGGAAGGTTGTCAAGACCGGTTGGCAGGTAGTGCTTCCAATTCTCTTCTACTAGTTACTCAACATGTTTTGGGCAACCATGTGCCCAACATCAGGAGCTGAAGACTGCGTGATGTTATAGCATTGTGTTGGTATGTGCCGTGGCTGCATGGAGGTGGTCAAGACCGGTTGGCAGGTAGTGCTTCCACTTCTCTTCTACTATTTGCTCAACATGTTTCGGGCAAAGTTGTGCCCATCATAATGAGCTGACGACTGCGTGATGTTATAGCCTTGTGTTGGTATATGCCGTGGTTGCGGGAAGGTTGTCAAGACCGGTTGGCAGGTAGTGCTTCCACTTCTTTTCTACTAGTTGCTCAACATGTTTCGGGCAACCATGTGCCCATCATCAGGAGCTGAAAATGCGTGATGTTATAGCCTTGTGTTGGTATGTGCCGTGGCTGCGGGAAGGTTGTCAAAACCGGTTGGCAGGTAGTGCTTCCACTTCTCTTCTACTAGTTGCTCAACATGTTTCGTGCAACCATGTGCCCATCATCAGGAGCTGACGAATGTGTGATTTTGTAGCCTTGTGTTGGTATATACCGTGGCTGCGGGAAGGTTGTTAAGACCGGTTGGCATGTAGTGCTTCCACTTCTTTTCTACTAGTTGCTCAACATGTTTCGGGCAAACATGTGCCCATCATCAGGAGCTGAAGACTGCGTGATTTTATAGCGTTGTGTTGGTATGTGCCGTGGTTGCGGGAAGGTTGTCAAGATCGGTTGGCAGTTAGTGCGTCCACTTCTATTCTACTAGTTGCTCAACATATTTCGGGCAACCATGTGCCCATCATCAGGAGCTGACGACTGCGTGATTTTATAGAATTGTTTTGGTATATGCCGTGGCTGCGGGAAGGTTTTCAAGACCGGTTGTCAGCTAGTGCTTCCAATTATTTCTAGCAAATGCTCAACATGTTTCGGGCAACGTTGTGCCCATCATCAGGAGCTGACGACTGCGTGATATTATAGACTTGTGTTGGTATATGCCGTGGCTGCGGGAAGGTTGTCAAGACCGGTTGGCAGTTAGTGCGTCCACTTCTCCTCTACTAGTTGCTCAACATGTTTCGGGCAACCATGTGCCCATCATCAGGAGCTGACGAATGCGTGGTGTTGTATACTTGTGTTTGTATATGCCGTGGCTGCGGGAAGGTTGTCAAGACCGGTTGGCAGCTAGTGCTTCCACTTCTTTTCTACTAGTTGCTCAACATGTTTCGGGCAACGTTGTGCCCATCATCAGGATCTGACGACTGCGTGATGTTATAGCCTTGTGATTTATATGCCGTGGCTGCGGGAAGGTTGTCAAGACCGGTTGGCAGTTAGTGTTTCCAATTCATTTCTACTAGTAGCTCAACATGTTTCGGGCAACCATGTGCCCATCATCAGGAGCTGACGACTGCGTGATGTTATAAAATTGTGTTGGTATTTGCCGTGGCTGCATGGAGGTGTTCAAGACCGGTTGGCAGGTAGTGCTTCCACTTCTCTTCTACTAGTTGCTCAACATGTTTCGGGCAACCATTTGCCCATCATCAGGAGCTGACGACTGCGTGATGGTATAGCCTTGTGTTGGTATGTGCCGTGGCTGCAGGAAGGTTGTCAAGACCGGTTGGCAGGTAGTGCTTCACACTTCTTTTCTACTAGTTGCTCAACATGTTTCGGGCAACCATGTGCCCATCATCAGGAGCTGACGACTGCGTTATTTTATAGCCTTGTGTTGGTATGTGCCGTGGCTGCGGGAAGGTTTTCAAGACCGTTTGGCTTGTAGTGCTTCCACTTCTCTTCTACTAGTTGCTCAACTTGTTTCGTGCAACCATGTGCCCATCATCAGGAGCTGACGACTACATGGTGTTATAGACTTCTGTTGATATGTGCCGTGGCTGCGGGAAGGTTGTCAAGACCGGTTGGCAGGAAGTGCTTCCACTTCTCTTCTACTAGTTGCTCAACATGTTTCGGGCAACCGTGTGCCCATCATCAGGAGCAGAAGACTGCGTGATGTTATAGCCTTGTGTTGGTATGTGCCGTGGCTGCGGGAAGGTTGTCAAGACCGGTTGGCAGGTAGTGCTTCCAATTCTCTTCTACTAGTTGCTCAACATGTTTCGGGCAACCATGTGCCCATCATCAGGAGCTGACGACTGCGTGATTTTATAGCCTTGTGATGTTATGTGCCGTGGCTGCATGAAGGTTGTCAACACCGTTTGGCAGTTAGTGCGTCCACTTCTCTTCTACTAGTTGCTCAACATGAATCGGGCAAACATGTGCCCATCATCAGGAGCTGACGACTTCGTGATGTTATAGAATTGTGTTGGTATATGCCGTGGCTGCGGGAAGTTTTTCAAGACCGGTTGGCAGCTAGAGCTTCCACTTCTTTTCTACTAGTTGCTCAACATTTTTCGGGCAAACTTGTGCCCATCATCAGGAGCTGACGACTGAGTGATGTTTTAATATTGTGTTGGTATTTGCCGCGGCTGCATGGAGGTGGTCAAGACCGGTTGGCAGGTAGTGCTTCCACTTCTCTTCTACTAGTTGCTCAACATGTTTCGGGCAACCATGTGCCCATCATCAGGAGCTGACATCTGCGTGATTTTATAGACTTGTGTTGGTGTATGCCGTGGCTGCGGGAAGGTTGTCAAGACCGGTTGGCAGGTAGTGCTTCCACTTCTTTTCTACTAGTTGCTCAACATGTTTCGGGCAACCATGTGCTCATCATCGGGAGCTGACATCTGCGTGATGTTATAGACTTGTGTTGGTATATGCCGTGGCTGCGGGAAGGTTGTCAAGACCGGTTGGCAGGTAGTGCTTCCACTTCTTTACTACTAGTTGTTCAACATGATTCGGGCGACCATGTGCCCATCATTAGGAGCTGACGACTGCGTGATATTATACATTTGTGTTGGTATTTGCCGTGGCTGCATGGAGGAGGTCAAGACCGGTTGGCAGGTAGTGCTTCCACTTCTCTTCTACTAGTTGCTCAACATGTTTCGGGCAACCATGTACACATTATCAGGAACTGACGACTGCGTGATGTTATAGCCTTGTGTTGGTATGTGCCGTGGCTGCGGGAAGGTTGTCAAGACCGGTTGGCAGATAGTGCGTCCACTTCTCTTCTACTAGTTGCTCAACATGTTTCGGGCAACCATGTGCCCATCATCAGGAGCTGACGACTGCGTGATTTTATAGCATTGTGTTGGTATGTGCCGTGGCTGCGGGAAGGTTGTCAAGACCGATTGGCAGTTAGTGCGTCCACTTCTCTTCTACTAGTTGCTCAACATGTTTCGGGCAATCATGTGCCCATCATCAGGAACTGACAACTGCGTGATGTAATAGAATTGTGTTGGTATTTGCCGTGGCTGCATGGAGGTGGTGAAGACCGGTTGGCATTTAGTGCTTCCACTTCTCTTCTACTAGTTGCTCAACATGTTTCGGGCAACCATGCGCCCATCATCAGTAGCTGACGACTTTGTGATATTATAGCCTTGTGTTGGTATATGCCGTGGCTGCGGGAAGGTTTTCAAGACCGGTTGGCAGCTAGTGCTTCCACGTCTTTTCTACTATTTGCTCAACATGTTTCGGGCAACCATGTGCCAAACATCAGGAGCTCACGACTGCGTGATTTTATAGCGTTGTGTTGGTATATGCCGTGGCTGCGGGAAGGTTGTCAAGACCGTTTGGCAGCTAGTGCTTCCACTTCTTTTCTACTAGTTGCTCAACATGTTTCGGGCAACCATGTGCCCATCATCAGGAGCTAACGACTGCGTGATTTTATAGCCTTGTGTTGGTATATGCCGTGGTTGCGGGAAGGTTGTCAAGACCGTTTGGCAGCTAGTGTTTCCACTTCATATCTACTAGTTCCTCAACATGTTTCGGGCAACCATTTGCCAATCATCAGGAGCTGACGACTGCGTGATTTTATAGCCTTGTGTTGGTACATGCCGTGGCTGCGAGAAGGTTGTCAAGACCGGTTGGCAGGTAGTGCTTCCACTTCTCTTCTACTAGTTGCTCAACATGTTTCGGGCAACCATGTGCCCATCATCAGGAGCTGACAACTGCGTGATTTTATAGCATTGTGTTGGTATATGCCGTTGCTGCGGGAACGTTGTCAAGACCGGTTGGCAGCTAGTCCTTCCACTTCTTTTCTACTAGTTGCTCAACTTGTTTCGGGCAACCATGTGCCCATCATCAGGAGCCGACGAATGCGTGATTTTATAGCCTTGTGTTGGTATATGCCGTGGCTGCGGGAAGTTTGTCAAGACCGTTTGGCAGCTAGTGCTTCCACTTCTTTTCTACTAGCTGCTCAACATGTTTCGGGCAACCATGTGCCCGTCATCAGGAGCTGACGACTGCGTGATTTTATAGACTTGTGTTGGTATATGACGTGGCTGCGGGATGGTTGTCAAGGCCGGTTAACAGGTAGTGCTTCCACTTCTTTTCTACTAGTTGCTCAACATGATTCGGGCAACCATGTGCCCATCATCAGGAGCTGACGACTGCGTGATGTTATAGCCTTGTGTTGGTATATGCCGTGGCTGCATGGAGGTGGTCAAGACCAGTTGGCAAGTAGTGCTTCCACTTCTCTTCTAATAGTTGCTCAACATGTTTCGGGCAACCATGTGCCCATTATCAGGAGC
>Ga0209755_10006990_pt1 | contig 12321 bp, 11 predicted proteins | sample TergutCo191P1_FD_187301 | JGI IMG/M metagenome (GOLD analysis project Ga0209755, IMG submission 187301) | Cornitermes sp. P1 segment gut microbial communities from Petit-Saut dam, French Guiana - Co191P1 (SPAdes) (version 2) | ecosystem: Host-associated > Arthropoda: Insects > Digestive system... | reverse complement strand
TCGTTCACTCATTCAGATTGGAATTGGCTGCAAAACAGGGCGAAGGAATACAAAGCCGCTGCGGCGGAGGCTGATGGCGCCCAGGAAACAACCCGGCTTGGCGTTGACCCTGCCGAGATAAAATTCTACGACTCGCTGGTGAACAGCGCGAAGGAAATACACCATGATCAAAACTTTGAAGCGTTGCTCACAGAACACGTCGGCGAGCCGCGGACGGCCCAGGCATTTATAGACTTGTTTCATACAGACCAGGGCTTTAACAATTTGCTGCGTGGTGTGGCCGCCTTCATTGACGGGCCCGAGCAGGGCATGACCGACACGGAAACGCGGCGGAAAGAGGCAATTCATCGCCGCGTACAGGCTACATTTAACAAGGACAATCCAAACTGGAAAGCGGCGCTTGAGAATACCCGTACCGGGCGAAGGGTTGACGACCGCGTAAAAAGAATACTGCGGGGCATGATTCGCAACAGGCCTCTGCAATACATGGAAGCCTGGGCAATGATGACAGGAGATGATACCTGGCTGCCTGCGGAGAACGACATACAGCGTATCAGGCGGCTGGACACCGAGGGGCTTGTTGACGAGGAATACCTTGAACGGCAGAGCCCGGAGGAAATCGAGCGTATCGGGCGGCGGCTTGGCTCTGATCGCGTGAAGAAAAAAATTGACGATGGAACGCTGCTTCTGGAGGATCCTGACCTTGCCGCCTACGAAACTCAACGCAAAGAAGCGCTGGCCCGCGCCGAAACACTTATAGCCGAGCGAAAAGAAGGACTAAAAGATTACCGGTGGATGCTGGAAACCGCCGAGCGCAACGCCCGCAAGGAACAGCTATTGTTTGAACAGCGGGCATCGGACACCAGCGCGGAAGGCCTTAAGGCAAGCAAGGCGCAGACCAGAGCGCTGGCAAAAGCCCATCAGCAGGTGCAGAACGTGGTAAACCAGATGGAACAATTCACGCGGAACGATTTGACACCCACACAGCGGGCAGCGTTCCTTGAATTGCGAAACCAACTGCGGGAACGGGAACGGATACAGGCGGAGTTGAACGCAATAAATCAGATCCGGGACATCAAAAAGAGGGCTTTGAGCCAGATACTGCGCCGCCCGGATTTAAACACGGTTAGCACAGTCGAAGCGCGGCTTATTGAGTGGGTACAATCGCACTATGACAGCTACCAAGCAGTGGCCCGCTATATAGGCCGCGGGGCGAAGGACATACAGCAACTGTACAACGAGTTCGCTACAAGCCCGGAGTACCGCGAAGCCCTGAAAAGGAAATTGCCTGCAAGTACCTACTACCAGATAGAGCGGATAGTTTTCCGCGACATGGCCAGTCGTGAAGTACGCGCTTACGCTGACATTAGCGCACACCAACGAAAGGTGCTGTATAACAACCTACAGGATTTTCAGGGCATTTTTGAAGAGACGGGAATAGATATCCGCGTCGAGCCGCGCAAATTCAGCCCATCGGAATATACGGCTATTCGCGCTGAAATGCAGAACCGCATTTCAGCGGACTTGTTGTACAAGCTGGAAGGATTGCTGGTAAAAGACGGGCAAGGCGGGCGGCGCTTTCGTGTTGCAGACTTCAATATTGAAGACATCCAAACTTTGGCTGGCGCAGTTAATCGCTTGCGGAAAGAAGGGAGGGAGCGATTAGCAGCCCAAAATGAAGCGAGGGCGCAGTTGAGAGACGAAGCGCGGGAAAAGATACACAGCACTGTAAAAGCAAATATGCCCGGCGATACGGATCGCGAACGGATGCAGGGCACTATTGAGGCACGGCGCGTGGATGAAAAGCGTTCCAGCTTGCGGAAAATATGGTACAGCCTCCATAACCCCCGGCGTTTTTTCCGAAGGCTTGAAGGCGGCCGGGACGGATTCCTGTACAGCACTATAACAAATCGGGTGTACGACGCGTTTGATCAAAAAGAGCGCTATGTCGATGAACGCAGGGTACTGGTTGAAAACCAGCTTAAAGAACACGGAATACGCATCCAGGATATTTACAACCATTCCTTTGAATTGTGGAACGGCGACAGGGTAACGCTGGACGAAATGCTGTCATTTTACTACGCGCAGTACAACGAGCGCGCGCTACATGCAGTAATATTCGGCGACTTTGCCACACCCCAAGAGCGCAGCACGTTAAAAGCTATGGCGGACAACAGCGATCAGGCGGGGCAAATGCACCTTGAGGGGGAGATAGCCCAGCGGTACTGGAACGACATAAAAAAGCTGGACGCTTTTCTCGCTCAAGAGGGAAATGAAAAGTTTCGGGCTGTAATGGAAATTATCGGGCGCGATTATGACAGGCACTATGAAAGGCTTAAAGAGTTTGTGGCCATGGAATACAACGAGGTGCTGGGCAACGAGCCGAATTACATGCCGCTTCAGCGGTTGGGAACAATCGCGCAGGAAGCAACGGAAGTGGAGCTGGCGTTATCGGAAGCAGGGTTGTCGCGGTATATCAATAAGGGATTCACCAAAGGCCGCGTTGACATACCGTCATGGGGGCAGCAACCGATTAAAGCGGGGCTTTATTCCTTGTGGGCCCAGACGGTTGACAAGCAGGAACACCTTATGGCCTTTGACCCGCTGATGCGGGAATTCCTGTATATATTCGAGGGGCAGGGCAGCGAAACGCTGAGAGACACGCTACGGCGAGGGCATTCCCAGGCGGCGCTGGATTATATAAGGGATTTTATCAGCGAGATGGCGCAGACTAGCGCACAATTGGATATATCGGCGCTGAACGGGGTAAGCCGTTTTATCCGGGGGCACTTCCCGGCGGCCGTTCTGGGATGGCGGTTTGCCGCATCCTTAAACCAACTGATAAATACCCCGCCGCCGTTCTTCCAGTTTGTGAGCCCATTCGAATACATAGCGGCCAAAATGTCGTGCCTGCGCAAAGAGACACGCGACATGGTACGCGAGAAAAGCATTTTTATGAAAGTGCGGTATGTTGATCCATCAATCGCAGTTATCAAAGAAATGGAGAACATGGCCACGCAAGGAAAGCTGGGGAAGATAGAAGCCGTGACGACAAAAATATCAGCAACTGGCATGTACCTGGGGCAGCAACTTATAGACATGTTTGACACGCTCCCCGGTTGGCTTGCGGCATACAGGAAAAAAGAGGCGGAGTTAAACCGGACAGCGGCGGATTCCATGACGCTACAAGAGATAGACGCCGCAGCGATACGCTTCGCCGACCAGGTGGTGCGCGACTGCCAGCCATCCTCCGTAATGATGGACAGGGTTCCGATTTTGAAAAATCTGATGAAAAATAAAAATCCCTTGCTGCAGATATTCACGCAATTCCAAACCCCGGCCGCAGTTATATTCCAAAACCTGTTTATAGACGCGCCAATAAAATGGAAACAGGGGCGGTATCTGGACGCGATGTGGGCTTTTGTAATCTACGCAAGTATAGGCGTAGCAATGGGGGTGCTGCGCGATGATCCGGAGGAAAGGGACAATCTCAGGCATCGTGCAGGAGACGCTGCCAATGGATTGCTTTATGCCATTCCAATTTTTGGCAGCGGCATAACCTTCGCGGTGCAGAGCTATGTTAGGGACGGCAGGATGCGCCTGTCCTCGAGAAGCGATTTCCCTGTAGCGGATTCCGCTGTCAGGGCATTTAACGCCGCCAATGATGAAGACTGGGCAAGGGCGGCATCAAGCATGGTGGACGCGCTGTTCTTTGCTACCGGGCTTCCGGCGGCGAAAAAGCGCGATATTGAGCGGGCAATTGAAAACGGCGAATGGCAACGCCTGTTTGGAATCAGGTAAAGCACAGGAGAGCGGTGTTGGAAAAAACAGTTCAGAACGGTATTTCGGATTGCGCTTCTTCTTTCGCTTTCTCATCAAGGATATCACGAAGTTTTTTTGTATGTTCTGTCATATCGCCTTGGAGAACCCATAATTCTTCCTGTATTTTGTCTTTAGAGAGTTTTGCTGTGCTTAGGTATAATATTTTTTGTACTGCGTCATATGTTGTTTTTTCTTCAATGTTTTTTATATGGTGTTCTAAGATAATTCTTGATTCCATCTTCATGCCTGGAAGAGACTTTTGCAAAAGTTCACGAAGATACCAGTGGTCGACTGGGAGACTATTATCCAGAAGTATTAAGCTGATAGTCAGCAAACCATCCCTTTGCTTTTCTGTGATAAGCAACTCATCTCTTTGTTTTTCCAGCCCCTTTATTTTTTCACGGAAGTATTTTCTTTCCCACCATAAACTAAGAATCGTAAGCAATAGTGCAATAATCAAAAAGCAGATAAATACCAATACCATATCCATAACCAAACACCCCCGCTACAGGTATATTCCCCCAAAACCTGCGGAAAAACAAGCCGTATCCAACGGCAGCGCATATAGGGGATTAAATAACACAGGAGGCAAGCAATGCTAGGAGAAGCATTTCAGAACAGGCAAGGCGGAGGCGACCGGATAGACCGGATACTGGCGCTGACAAAGCGGCTCAAAAAGATTGACCAGGCGATAAGTCATATACGTTACGAAAACGACCTGGTGACGGAACTTCCGGACGTGTTGAGGACACTGGGAGACGCGAAGGAGGCGGTAATTGCGGAACTCAAGACGGTATAACGCACAGGAGGATAAATGACAGAAAATTATGTGTCGTACATATCGCTCGCACTGTCGCTGGTAACAACACTTGTGATGTTGGGAATCTCCGTGGGGATTTTCCGGTCAAAGCTTAATACCCTTGAGCAAAGCCTGAGCGGCATGGGGAAGCGGTTTGACGATGAGTTCAAGACGCTGAAGGAAGAACACCTGAAGGCGGTCACGGAACGGATCAAGGAGAACGAGCATGATACCAAAAAGCTTGCGGAAACGGTTATCCGCATGGAAGAGCGGATAATTGCCTGGCAAGGCGCATTTGACCTTAAGTGGGAAGCCCTTGGCAAACAGATAGAAAAACTGGAGGCGCAGGTATGAGATGTGAAAATTGCGACACCCAATTCAAGTGGAGCTGGGCGAAATTCTTCAAGGGCAAGTGCTCCAACAAGTTTATCGCGTGGATTGCCGCTACCGCCGTCATTGTCTGGATAATAGCCGCGCGGCTGGCAGGCGACCACTCTTTTGCCGGCTTTGAGAAGACTGTCTTGATAATATGGGGGGCGGTTACGTTTATTTTTATGCTGTCCGGCTCCATAGACACGGCGGTCGCGAACATGAAGATATCCGCCGAACTGAAGGCGGGGGCGCAAATGGCTGTGAATACCGACACAGCCAAAGCCATCGAAGTGACACAATAATTTTTGGGGCGGAATTATGGGAAAAAGCACAGGGTTTTACGCGACCCGAAAGCGCGAATCCCGGAGGGCGTTGCTCTCCCCGCGCCGGGCATGGTTGCTTGTTTTGCTGTTTGCGGCATTGGCGTGGATAGCCGGGGCCGCGCAGGCATTAGGAGGGTTTTGATGTGGAAAGGTTTCTTTTTATTGTTGCCGCTGTTTTTTTTGCCGTGGGTTTTGCCGGCTGCGCCACAAGACCAGTTGTTGTCGCAAGCGACGAGCATCTCGTCGCAGCTCAGAGAAACGCTGACAGGCTCGCAGAAGTATCTGCAAGAATTGGAGACACGCTCGATTTTGCTTCAGCGGAGGTTGGACGAATCCGAGATCTTGCTGGAAGCGCAGGGGGAGGAATTGCGGATGCTCTCCGACTCCTTGACGCATACGATGAATTCGTTTTCAGCCTTATCGCTCGAATTGCAGAACTCCGTGATGCGGCTGCATACGGAACGGGTGCTGAGGCAAGCCCGTGACCGGACGATTGCGGTGTTTGCTGCGGCGTTTCTTGCGATGGTTGTCGGAAAAATTACCGTTGCAATGCTTAGCAAGAGAGGGGTGCCTGTGCCCAAGTGGCTCAAAATCATCGTCTGACGGTGGTTCAAAAAATACAGAGGAGAAAAGGATGAAAATAGCAATTTCCAGCGGGCACGGCCTGCACGTAAGGGGCGCCAGCGGCATCATTGACGAGGTAGACGAGGCCCGGCGGGTCGCAGACATGGTAGCCCAGATGCTGGTGGGCATGGGGCACGGTTGCGCAGTGTTCCATGACGATGCGAGCACCACGCAAAACGCGAACCTTGCCGCCATAGCAAACTGGCATAACGCCCAGGAGCGGGACGCTGACGTGTCCGTGCACTTTAACGCCTTTCACGATGCGTCCGCAAACGGGACAGAGGTATTGTACCGGACGAATGATTCCGGGGAGTTGGCGGAAAAAGTTGCCCAGGCTATGGCAACGTCCGGGGGGTTCAGGCTTCGCCCCGCGCAAGGAGGCGCGCGCCGGCAGGGAACCGCGCTCCGGAACGACCTTTTCGTTTTGAACCGCCTTACGGAAAAACCGGCGATCTTGCTGGAAGTGTGCTTTGTGACCAACCGGAGGGACGCCGACCTTTACCGCGAAAATTTTGACGGCATTTGCCGGGCCATAGCCAGCAGCTTAAAGTAGGGGGCAAAGATGGAAGTACCTATAATACTGGCCACGGATACGACCGAAAACTGGAACCGCAGCGACACGGCGCTTGGCGCCGGCGAACTTGCAATAGAGCTCGCCGGGGTGCGGGCGGACGGCTCGCCGGTAAAGCACCTGCTTGTAGGCGACGGCAAACCCACCGGCCCTAACGTTGCCCGGCTGCGGGCCACGCCCGAAATCATAGCGGGCCTGCCGCAGGCGCTGCAAAACCTTGCCGCCAATACCGCTACCGAGGGGGGCGCATGGCGGCAGGCCGTTGCCGCTGAGGCATCAACCAGGGAAAACGCCGACCGGGCGCTGCAAGAGTCAATCAACAGCCAGGTAGCCGGGGAAAGGGAAGCAAGGAAGGCAGCCGCCCAGTCGGAGGCGGCATCGAGGGAGAGCGCCGACCAGGCACTGCAAGAATCCATTGACAGCCAAGTAGCCGGGGAAAGGGAAGCATGGCAGGCAGCCGCCCAGGCGGAAACGGAAGAGAGGGAGCGGGCGGTACAGGCGCTTGACGACGCTAAAATCAGCAAAGCCGTTGCCGGCGACAAAGGAACGTTTGTCCAGTCGGTGGGCGTAAAAGAGGTTACTTCCAACGGCTTTATTGCAGCCCATAAAAATGTGGATGTTGAAAGCGGCGCGGTAACGGAAACCTGGTTTGAGCTTCCCCAGGCCAGCGAGGAAGAATCTGGCATTATGCCGGCGGAAAGCTTTAAACAGATCGCCGATAATACCCGGCGGATAATGTCCCTTGAAGGCCGGGGCTTAATTTTTCCGGTTGAATTAGCGTCAGAAAACCCATCACAATCTGAATTACAGGCAGCGTTTGAAGCGGCTTCCGGCATGATCGGGGCCCCGCCAGATCAGGCAACTTTGAGAGACAAGACCTTTGACAAGACTTATATATTCTTCGCAACTCTGGCCGAGTGGGTTGATATGGGAGGCACTACAATAGCCCCGTTTTCAAACGACAACCACGGGCTTATCCGCGGTGACAATGAAGACGGCAAAGTGTTCGCGGAAAACGACGGCACCGGAAGCGTAGTCGGGTGGACGGAATTAAAAACAAGAACGGCCAACAATGAAACCAACATAGAGCAGGCCCTATCGGGACTGGAAGGGCTTATCCCCGATGGGGGGCTTCCTGTATCAAGGGGAGGAACAGGGGCCACTGCTGCTGCTGCTGCAAGAACGAATTTAGGAGCGGCCCCTATCGTAAGTCCCACGTTCACCGGCGTTCCAAATGTTCCAATTGCAAATGCTGCTGTGGCAGCGGCGGCTAATCCCACGGATGCCCAGTCTAGAAGAGTTGCAACAGTCGGCCAAATAGCCGCGACACGAAACGCCATCAATGGGGAGATCACCACCGATGTGTGGCGGTGGATCACTTTTAATGATTTTACCCGCGACCCGTCAATCCGCAGAGGCCCCTTTAACAACGCTCCCAACGAAGGAAGATTTTATGTTCCAGGGGATATTGTCATCTCAGTAAGGTGTCACGATCCAGTTAACAGTCCACAGCTTCGCACCGGCTTCCTTTTTTTGTGCGTAGAGCAGACAGCCCGCCCGCCACTTGTAGTGGCGTCCGCAAACGGGTCTAATAACCATCATGATTGGACATGGGAATCAAACATGGAGGCGTTTGAGGTAATAAACGTTACGCGGCGCAGTTTGCCCATTATTTTACTTTCTCTCGTCCCGCGCTTAAGAAGCTTGCTTGGCCCGAACGTGATAAACGTGGTGTATAACATGGCACACTTCGCGGGTATTAGAAGACAATATGGAGCCGGGTTGGGCATATCCCCTACTGGTCGGGATTTCACGAGAAAACAACACGCGGCATATACAGTTCAGCTACGTCATATTGACAGTTTCGGCATCGTTTCTTTCTCGGCTAACACCATGACAAGAAAGATGCACGTTGTCGGAGCGATGGGCGGAAACTTCACGCTCCCCGCCCAGAATTATCGTTTTTTCGGAGAACGCAGCATAGACTCTTTCGGCGGCACGCTTCCAGTAATCCCCCTCATCGCCAGTTTTGAAGCAGCCGTTCCCATTGTAACAGCGGACGACCACACGCCTAATGTATTCCATTTCCCCGGAGTAGGCAGAAATATTTTCCGCGACTTCCTGCACGGCATACGCGACAGCAACCCCGGCACACCCCCGGACGATCTTACAGTTATCACTTTCACGGACAGCGAAGAGCGGGAAAAAAAGGCCCCCCTTACACGGCAGATGAAAAAAGCCAAAGTGCCCATTATAAACGCCGGACTCAGGTTCCAGCGGGATAAGGATCTGTACAAGGGGTGGCGGAACTTTCTCAAATGCAAATATCTATGTGAAGTTCTGCCGACAGTTACCACCAAATACGTTCTGGTACTCGACGCGGACGATGTGGCCGTACAGACCTTTGACGGCATACTGGACAACTTCCGCAAGTACAATCTGCCGGTACTTTTTGGCGCGACTTTGGCAAGGTTCCCGGACGAGGAAATTGACACGGTAGAAAACAGGGAGTCGCTCGGCCCGTTCAACTACCTTAATGCGGGAACGTGCATAGGCGAGACTAAAAAAGTGCTGGAGTTCTATCTCCTGTGCTGCAAAGTCGAGCCGGAAGATGTACTGCTTAATCGGGGCGAACAGCACACGGTACGGCAGGTCTTTAACAATTGCCAAAGCTGGGTTGGGTTTGACTACCGATCTAGGGTGTTCCAGTTGGTTGGAACAAGGTTTGAAAAGTGGACGAACATCACGCGCGAAGACAACAGATTTATAGTAAAGGTGGAGAGCAGTGGTTAAAACATTTTTTTTGGTTTTATGGCAGTTGCCGCAGTATGTGCTTGGTTTGGTGCTGCTGCTTTTTGTGCGTCCATTCAAGGATTCCAAGGAAGGGATATCTTATTGGTACCACCCCAGGTTTCCAGGGGGAATCTCACTTGGGAGCATTATTATTGTGAGATGCTCGCCTGACGTAAGGCTTGTTAAGCACGAGCATGGCCACAGCAGACAGTCGCTTATGTTTGGGCCACTGTACCTGCTTGTTGTAGGTTTGCCGTCCATATTAACAGCAGGGTTAGGCATCCGATGGCCGGGAGGCTGGCCGGAAGCTCAGGCCGACCGCCTCGGCGGCGTAGACGCTTGAATTTCCCGTCAAGGCGATTACCCCGCAGGAAGCCCATAGGGGGCTTTCCTGCGGGGGCTTGTTGCGTGGAGTAACTTCAGCGGTCTTATGCCTTCCGGGTGCGTTATGGGGCTTCTATAGCCGCCTTTTCATTTTGCTATATAATTATTATATATTAATATAACCTTTATATCATATTATATTTTTACTATACAATTATATAATGTTTTTAATATTTTCCCTTGTTTTTTATATAACAATCCACCTATAATTGTTATATAATAACGATACAAGCAGGAGGAAGAATGAAAACGTTTGCTTTCAGTTTGCAAAAGGGGGGTAGCGGCAAAACAAGCGTGTCCGTTTCGGTTGCCGCAGAGCTTGCCAAGAAAGGGGACACGCTCCTGGTTGACGCGGATCCCCAGGGCAATGCCAGCGCGTGGGTTGGGCCAGAAGAAATCAGCGCAGAGCTGGCAGGGGTGCTGTTTGAGGAATACAAGGTGCAGGCCGCGATTGTAAAAACCGCAACACCCGGCTTGTGGCTGCTTCCGAGCGCCGGCCAGGGGGGGAATTTAAAAAAGTTCATTGAGCGGGGGGCGGCGGACAACCCCTTCTGTATGCAGGCCCTGGCAGACGAGGCCGCAGGGCTTGGGTTCCGCTACATGGTAATAGACCTCTCCCCGGCCTTCGGCACCTTTGAACGCGCCGCAGTAACCGCTGCGGACGAGGTGGTGACGCCGGTAACGCCGGAACAGTTCTGCCTGGACGGGCTGCGCATTTTTGCGGAGAACCTGGCGGACGCCCGGAAGAAACTGCGTAGCGGCAAACCTGTTTACAACAAGCTGGTGGTTACGGCCCTCAATAAAAGTTTCAAGCGCCACGTGGGGCTTTTCCGGACAATACAAAAGGCTGCCGGCGGGATGAAGGTGTACGTCATTCCGCAGGATCAGGTATTCGGGAACGTCCAGGTACTGCGGCAAACGGTGCAGGCTACGGGCGCGGCAAAAGCGGAAACCCTGGAAGCGATAGAGCTCCTGGCCAGGGACTTGGCCGATTTAGCGGGGGCCGCGTGATGGGCAAGCTAAAGATGGATCTCAACAAAGCGCTTGAAAAAAACGCCGAGGAACTGGGGCAGCACATGAAGTCTTTGGCGGATAGCGATGGCGCCGGCGCGGAAGACTGGGACGGGCCAAAGAAGGGGCCGAGAAATACCGCCGTAAGCTTCACACAGGAAGAATATGATTTTATAAAACAGGTTTTTGAAACAAAGGCCCGTGGAATGAAAGCGGCCACGGGCATCAAGATGGCCGCGCTGTATGTAGCGGAGAGGCTGGATGCAGGGCTTATCTCGATGAGCCGGGCAGGGATTATAGAGCGGAGGTGATGGATGCGGGTAGTAAAAGAAACTGACAAAGGGCTGCTTTTGGAAAAGGACTGCGTGCAGTTCTGGATACAGAAGCGTTGGCTTTCCGGATACAAAGAAAGCCCGACCGCCTGGCAGCTTACACCGGCCGGGGTAAAGGCTTATGCGATGGCGGCCCGGAAGCATTGGAAGAATTTCGGCTTTGATGCCTTGCGGGTTTTTGAAACCCTACGGGAAACGGACAAGGCTGTTCTTTTGCGTTGCTCGGTGGAACTGCCCCATTCCGGGGAGGAAAAAACGGCCGACTTCTGGGTGCCGAAGTCAAAGGCCACGGACAGGGGTTTTGTGGTGTTGAAGATAAAGGAAGTGCTGGAACGGTTCCCGTTTGTGGGGGCCAGGGTGAAAGGTTTCGCGGCCTGACAGTCAGCTAGGGTATCATAGCGCCGGGGGCATCCAGCCTTCCGGCTTTTTTTTGCGCCTGCCAGTCCGGCCTTCTTTCTGGGGGGCAGGCGGGTGGGTGGGCGGAAAATACTCTAATCATAAATAGTTTGATAGATTCGGCCTTTTTTAATTACTAAAGCCTCCCTGGCATTCTTTAGTGTTGCTTCCGGAAATGTAAAGGTCTGTAAAGGGTACCGAAAAACCTTCCCAACTTTTTTCCTAAAATGTGAAGGTCTGCAAAGGTTATGTAAAGGTTCTGAAACCACCTTTGCACGCATAATTCCTTATGCCATAAGGAATTGCAGCATCCTTGTAAAGGGTGTGAAGCTTTTTTCTATCCTGAGAAAATCTTGATAAAAAAAGCCTGTCAATATAAAGTATAACAATATAAGTAGCTATTAAAAATTAATGGCAATATGATTTGTAAATTTAGTATATGGTGTATGCTGAAAAACCTTTACAACCTATGCAACCTTTACATGACAGGAGGAGTAAACAATGAACAAAAAAGAAGAAGGCAAAATATTAATTTTGCCGAGCGTTAAGCGAAATTAGGTAAAAAATAACAGAAAGTTATCATAAAACAAGATAAAGCGCATGAAAAAGCTTGCGTTATTTTTTTTATTTGTGGTACAATGATACAACTGAGCGGGTGCCCCTGCACAGTTGTTAAGGCAGCCATGTTCAATTTTCGTTGGGCATGGCAATTTTTAGCCTTAAAACCACCCCCCAGAAACGCCCAAGAGCCAAAAAATTAATAAATATAAAAAGAGATAAAGTAATATACAGCGACAGTGCGTACACAGGAGAAGATATTCAAAAATGTATCCCCAAGCATATAAAGAATAGAATACATGAGAAAGGCTATAGAAACCGGCCGTTGACTAAAAC
>Ga0209755_10006988_pt1 | contig 12324 bp, 12 predicted proteins | sample TergutCo191P1_FD_187301 | JGI IMG/M metagenome (GOLD analysis project Ga0209755, IMG submission 187301) | Cornitermes sp. P1 segment gut microbial communities from Petit-Saut dam, French Guiana - Co191P1 (SPAdes) (version 2) | ecosystem: Host-associated > Arthropoda: Insects > Digestive system... | reverse complement strand
CATTTGCTGTCACGGCGGCGCTGTTACGGGAAAGGCAGTAATGGAAGCGTTAAAAAAAGCCGGATTTCGTGACGCGCTTCCCGGCGAGTTTACCTTCCGCGCTTTTATGAACGGCAAACTCGATCTTACGCAAAGCGAGTCTGTCATGGAAATAGTCAGCGCGAAAACTGAAGCAGGCAGACGGCACTCTGTAACGCGCCTTTCCGGCTCCCTGCAAAAAGAAATAAACGATTTAAAACAATTACTTTTACAGGTTCTTGCAGGCGCGGAAATTTTTCTTGACTATTCGGAAGACGAAATAAGCCCCGCCATAGACATCGCCGGTGCCGAGGAATCTGCCGGTAAACTTCCCGACAAAGATACAGCGTTGTTAGTTTTGTCACGTTTACAAAAACTGTCCGGCTCATGGCAGCTTGAACGCATTTATCGGGAAGGAATAACGGTTGTTATAGCAGGCAAACCAAACGCCGGAAAGTCCAGCCTCTTCAACTCCCTCTTAAAAGAAGATCGTTCAATAGTTACCGAAACGCCCGGTACCACCCGCGACTGGATTGAAGCATGGGTTTCCATTGACGGGATTCCAATCCGTCTTGTTGACACAGCAGGCTTGAGAGAATCCTCCGACTCTGTTGAAAAAATAGGAGTGGAACGCAGTTACGTGCTTTTACAGGAAGCTGATATTATTTTGTACTTGATAGACGGAGAGCACGGTATTACTGACGAAGATAAAAACTACATTGAAAATAATTGTTCGCATAGCGTCAATGGCACTAGGCGCCTTTTTATTTGGAATAAATGTGATATTGCGCCTTTGCCGCAGCCGTTTCCGGCTGCCGATTGCACTCCGATTTGTGTCAGCGCGAAAACAGGCGAAGGGCTTACGGAACTTTACGCCGCCATTACCAAAACAATTCATTTACAGACAACAGATACTCATGAATTGTCCGTCGCTTCACTGGGGACTGAGCGGCAAAAAAAACTTGTTGATTCCGCCTGCGCCGCGCTGGAAGAAGCGCTCGCGCTGACAGAGAGAGATGAACCTCTTGATTTAATCGCGCCGATGTTAAGGGAAGCCGTCAGCCTGCTCGGAGAAATTACCGGAGAAGTATCAACCGCCGATATCCTTGAAGAAATGTTCGGCAGGTTTTGCGTTGGCAAGTGAGCCGTTACAAAATCCGGCAATTGTCCCTGTTTTTCATTTAACAGAATGTAAGTTAAGAACTCTTGCTAGAGTTATATTTCTTTGTTACATTATTATCATGGGATTAATTTGTGTCTTTGTGAACCAAAAAGGCGGCGTCGGCAAAACTACCTCTGCAATCAATATCGGCGCGTATCTCGCCGATGCCGGAAAACGCGTACTTTTGGTTGATTTTGACGCTCAGGCTAATCTTTCCACCGGGATTGGAGCAAATCCGTCGGAGCCGGGGGTTTATGAACTGCTTTCCGATACGGCAGATTTACAAACTGTAATAAAAAAAACAACAGTCAAAAATCTCGATGTAATTACTTCTAATATCAATCTTTCCGGAGCTGCGGTTGAACTCATCGATCAAAAAGAAAGAAATTATTTCCTGAAAAAAGCGCTTGCTCCGATAAAGGACAGTTACGATTACATATTGATTGACTGCCCTCCAAGTCTTGGTCAGTTGACGATGAACGGTCTTGCCGCGGCTGATTTGGTTTTTATTCCCATGCAGTGCGAATACTTTGCCATGGAAGGGCTAAAGCAGCTTTTACAGACAACAAAACTTTTGCAAAAAAATCTAAACCCCAATTTAAAAATAGGCGGCATTTTTTTTACAATGTATGATCCAAGAACACGGCTTGCGAACGATGTAATAAAACACATCAGCGCTATTTATAAAGATATGGTTTTTAACACAATCATCCCCAGGAATATACGCCTCTCGGAAGCTCCCTCTTACGGTATGCCGATTTCAGCTTATGATCCTCAGTGTCCGGGCGCAAAGGCGTATCATGCTCTCGCGCAAGAGCTTCTCCGCCGTCCTGTGCCGTCAGGCAGCGTTGACATTCAGGCGAAGGAGGATTAAGTGCCGCGAAGAATCGGATTAGGGCAGGGCATTAACGCATTGCTTGATAACAATGATGACAGCCCGCAGATTGTTACTGCTGAAACTCCGGCTGCCGCGCACGCTGCGTCAGTTGCGCACATTGCTTCAGCTTCGCACGCAGCTTCAGCCGCAAAAACGGATGCTGCGTTTTCACCCGCGAAAAACAAAGGGCAGGATATTGAGCAGTTACCTGTTGATAAGCTTGTTCCGAATCCCGGTCAGCCCCGTAAAAATTTTGATGAAACCGAACTTCAGGAACTCTCTGAATCAATAAAAACATTCGGCATCATTCAGCCCATAATAGCGGCAAATAACGGAGACGGAACCTACATCATCATTGCCGGTGAGCGCAGGACACGCGCCGCAAGACTTGCCGGTCTTGAAACAGTCCCCGTAATCATCCGTGACTACACAGATCAGAAACGCCTTGAAATCTCTCTGATCGAAAACATCCAACGAACCGATTTAAACCCGATTGAAGAAGCAGCCGCCTATAAAAACCTGATGGACTACTCCGGCATCTCTCAGGAAGAGCTTGCTGCAAGGATGGGTAAAAACCGCTCCACTGTCGCCAATTCATTGCGCCTTCTCAAATTGTCTGTTGAAGTGCAAAAAAGCATCGAAGAGGGCAAAGTCAGCTCCGGACACGCAAGAGCGCTGCTCTCCGTAACCGACACGAAAGCGCGAGAAAAACTTTACAGGGAGATACTCGCGCAGGAAGTTTCCGTAAGAGAAGCGGAAAAACGAGCCGCGGCGTTAAACGCGGAAAAGAGCGGCGGTAATTCCGGAAAGGAAAAAGCCGTCAGCGCAAAAAACGATAAAAGCCGGTCTCCTGAAATTGATGACATGACTCAAAAATTTATTACCGCATTAGGAACAAAAGTCGTTATTGACGGCGATCTTAACAAAGGCCGTATTCAAATTGATTATTACTCTATGGATGATTTAGATAGGTTGTATGAGATATTGACGAAAGAGAAAAGTTAAATGAGCCTGTTTCAAAATTCTTTTTTGTGATAAACAGTGATTTAGCGTCATAAAATATATCAAAGCAATCAAGGCTTTCTGTCCATGCGCTGGACGCCCTGACGGGTTGCGTGGGTGAAAACATTTGCTAGGAGTCCGCCTACGAGCCTTGACCGCAAAAACTAAAATAATTTTAACTGTTACTTTTCTAGCCAAGGCTTTTTATTTCTGATTAAATATATTAAGAGATTTCACTAATGGTTTTTGTGGTCAAGTCTCTACGGCGGAGAACAGCAAAATATGTTTTCACCCCCGCAGCCCGCCAGCCTGCCCAGCGCATGGATATGGAGATTGGTACTTTGTTATTTTACATCAATGCACAGTTTAAAGAGGTGCAATTAAAACGTTTTATTATTTACTTTTTACTACAGAAATGTAAGTAAAACGTTTTATAATCCATTGCTTTTTATCACGTTAAAGTTTAGTGATATAAAGTAAACCACTACGTGTATGAGGCAGAGGCAGGGGGAAGCGGGATTGCAAAATGATCTTTGCGGTTCCCTGCACAGACTCTTAGCAAACGTTTTGCAATCCCGCCTGCCGTCTGTCGGCAAGCCGCTTGCGCGGCAATTTTAGGATCATACGGATAGCAATTTAACTTTGATTTACAGCTTGACAACAAGGGATAATTAGAGACGATTAGAGATAATGAGAGATAATTAGAGATATTAAGGGATAATATGGTCAATATAAAAGACATCAAAATTACGACAGATATGCTGGCGCAAATAGCGGAAATTGATGAATTTAAAGGATCATGGACTGGTTTTGAAATTATTCAGCCGGAAGAAGATTCTTTCTTCGACAATGAATTGACTCATAATTAAATATGGATCAACAAAAGGCGCATGGTATAAAAAACGACAATCTATGTAAAAATCAACATTGAGTTATATATTTACATAGATTGATTTTAACCATAAAAAAACCCGGCAGTTCAACGACCGCCGGGGTTTTTAAGCGCTGTTTTAATGGCGCTTATGTGCTAGAGCCAGAAACGAATTCCAAGTTCGAGCGGGACGCCCCAACCAAATCCTACCGTGCTATCTTCCTTAAATTGAATTCCCCATAATGTAAAATCATAACCGCTATACAATCTTGCGCCCAAAGTTGCAACCGCTTGAAAGTAAAGATCAAACGTCGAGAATGTGATGTTAACGCCTACGGGGATTCTTGCGGCAATATTTATATAGTTATAGTCTGCAGTATCTGAATTGCTTGCATACCTAAAGGTTTGACTGTAAAGATCCATTCTAAACAATCCGCCTATTCCTAACCACCAATTCAAATTTCCGCCAAGCGAGTTTTCTATAAAATGAAAATCGCCGATTAGACCAAACCCAAGATAACTCCAATCTGTACCAGAGTCAAGACCAACGTTAAGTCCCCAGAAAACCGGAACGCCAGGGAGCTTAATCGCTAAACCGCCGCCGGTGCCGCCAATATCGCCGAAGCCGTACTGACCGAATATACCAATACCAAACCCGTTCGGATATTCTCCCGCAAATGTCGTGCCTACTCCGATGATTGCAATAAGTGCAACAATTAAAACAATTTTTTTCATTAATTAGCTCCTTTTCTCTTCCCGTTTTTTTCAAACAGGCATACAATTATTACTCGCCCTTTATGGGCGGGATTAACTCCAACGGAGTATATATTGAGATTATACTCTAAAATTAAGAAAAAGTCAATATATTGCAACATTTGTAGAAAAAAAATGTCTAAACGAAAATGTGTAAAATGTTTCCGGGTTTCTAAATTTTGTATTGAAAAACTGTGTATTATTAATCAGTTTATCATTTTTTTCAAGATTTTTGCGCCGACTTTACCTATTTCCTCTTGAAGCAATGGACCTCACTATTAACCCTCGTAAAGAGGAAATTGTCGGCGCTCATGGAGATCAAATAATACACTCTGTTAAGCTTTATTCGCGTCAATCCCTTCCTTCCTTTTCAAAAACCCCGTTACCCAATATGTAAAAGGCGTTACTAAAACTTCGATACCGCATTTCATAATGTAATTCGTAATTACAAGCGGCCAGAAAATCTCCCAGCCAAAGACGCCTGTTAATGTGGCTATGATAACGAAAATCATTGTGTCCAGTAATTGACCGACTAATGAGGAGCCGATAGTACGCACCCAGAGCATTCGCATCCAGCCGGTGCGCCTTCCCTTCATCTTTTCTTTTATTTTTGATAAAACCGCTGCGTTGGAAAATTCTCCGGCAAGATAGGCACAAAGGCTCGCAAGCACAATACCGCCGTAACTCATTCCGCCGAGGATGGCGTTGTATGCTGCGTTGCCGCCTGTTTCCGCTTCCCAAAAGGCTTCAGACGGCAGAATACCCAAGACAAAGAAAACAAGCGCCGCGAGAACCATCGCGGCGAACCCTGTCCAGATAACCCTGCGTGTTGTTTTAAAGCCGTATACTTCCGTGAGGACATCTCCCAGAACATAGACAAGCGGAAAGAGCAAAGTTCCGCCGTCAAAGGCAAGCTGGATTGAAAAAATCGAGATGCCAAAGTCGACAATTTTCGCCGAAGAGGCGATATTGCTGATAATGAGGATACCAACGAAAAACGAGGCAATAATATCCAAATACTTGAATGAGGTTTGCTGAGACGATGTGTTCATTTTTAATCTCCCTGTTTTGTTTAAGCGGGTTAATCTAGGATACCGCTGTTGATAATTTCATTATAGCGGAAATATTTTTCAATATCTACCACTTTTTAGGATCTTTGTACGGAGGCGTTATGTTAAAATTTTCACCGGATGGTTCTATCAGGAAAAAACCCTGACTTAATGCGTATTCTCTTACATCATCTTCAACAACAATTCCCGCGACAGCTCCTATAAAATGACGTTTATCACCGCGGATGTCGGCAAACCTTCGCATTTTTTCAAGGCGTGTTATATGTCTATTTATGTCGCTGATAGTAAGATCTGCTTTAATTTCAACCAGCATAGCTGTATCGCCGTTTTGCAGATAAACATCAATTCATATTCTGCCCGGCTTTCTTTCATTTGTTCTCGATCTTCCATCAGAGCAGCCCAGACTTGCTCGAAGGTTATGCCTTTAGGGTATGTTGGCTGTGTATGTATTTCTCCCATAAATATCTCCCTATTATAATATAATACTTTTTTCAGGTTTTGACAGAAGAATTTTACCGCTCAATTATTAACAAAAACAGATTAGATAAAAAAAGCGGAAGCATTACGCTTCCGCTTTTTCATTTTAATACTCTTTCTCTAAAATTAATTTTTTACGCCCACTTGATGAACCCGCATCTATACGGATGCACCAATGCGTCGTGCTTGGGCAGAATACGTACTGTGTGTCCCTGCATTCCTGTATCCATACATTCAATGCGTACCTGGAATAGGTTTAGGTTATCCTCGCTTTTGAGCCACTTCATTTCTGTTTTGTGAGCCTCGGAAATTCCTGAGAATTGGTTTGATACTGTGCCGTGGTAGAGTTCAACCTGTAATTCGTTTGGAGTAAGTCCGCCGAGGTCGAGGAAAGCTGTGACTGTCAGCGTATCTCCGCGCTGCATAACCGGTTTGGCGTTTGATTCAATTTTGGCTATTTTTATGACATTCCATGACTGCTGGAGTTTCGCAAAATACGCCGCGAGTGATTTTGATTCGGTATAGTCATCTTTGCTGAAGCGGCGGTAATTTTTCAGCGCCGGGAAGTAGAAGTTGTTTGAGTAATCCATCAACATTCTGTGGCAGGACATCGACTGACCGATTTGCTTCATGCACTCTTTCATCATTTTGATCCATTCGCGGGGAAGATTGTCATTTCCTCTGTTGTAGAACATTGGGATGATGTCGCGCTCGAGAAGATCGTACAGCGCCTTGCTTTCAATTTCGTCTTGAAGTTTTTCATCCTGATACTCTTCGCCGTGGCCGATTGCCCAGCCGACTTCGGCATTGTACGCTTCGTCCCACCAGCCGTCTAAAATCGAGCAGTTGAGGACGCCGTTCATTGAGGCTTTCATGCCGCTGGTGCCGGACGCTTCCATCGGGCGGCGCGGAGTGTTCAGCCATACGTCGCCGCCGGAAGTGAGGTACTTCGCTACATTTATATCGTAGTTTTCTACGAATACAATGCGGCTTGTTACATCGTATTTGTCGGCGAAGTGAATAATGTCGCGGATTAAATCTTTGCCGGGCATATCGTGCGGGTGCGCCTTTCCGGCGAAAATTAACTGTACGGGGCGGTTGTTGTCTCTTACAAGACGGAGAAGCCGTTCCGGATCGCGCAGAAGGAGGTTGCCGCGTTTATAGGTAGCGAACCGGCGGGCAAAGCAAAGAGTCAGCGCGTAGGGGGAGAGGGCGTCTTCCGCCTGACGAATGCGGCGTTCAGCGGCTCCTGTTCTTGCGTACTGCTCACGAATACGTTCGCGGGCAAAGGCAACCAGACGTTCACGGCGGCGCTCGTGGGTTCGCCAAAGTTCCTCGTCCGAGATGCGGTCAATGCGTTCCCAGATTTTAAGATCGGTGGGTTTATCTTCAAAGTGCGGACCCAAATATCGATCCAGAAGGTCCAGCATACCGGATGAAATCCATGTGCGGGGATGAACGCCGTTTGTTACGTGACCGATAGGCACTTCGTTCAGCGGGAGACTCGGCCATAAGCCTTGCCACATATTACGGGAAACAACTCCGTGAAGTTTTGCTACGCCGTTTGCATAAGCCGCCATTTTCAGGGCAAGCACTGTCATGCAGAAAGTTTCACGATCATCATTGACATTAACTCTGCCAAGACCGAGAAAATCCTTCCATGAAATGCCCAATACCTGCGGCCATGTGCGGAAATATTTTTCCATCATTGAGATATCAAAACGCTCGTTACCTGCCGGAACAGGAGTGTGGGTTGTAAAGATATTTGTCGGCCAAACAGCTTCCTTCGCTTCGTCAAAGGTAAAGCCTTTTTCGGTCATGATTTCGCGGATTCGCTCAAGACCGAGCAGAGCGGCGTGACCTTCGTTCATGTGAGTTGCGGCGGGGTTGATGCCAAGGGCTCTTAAAGCGCGGATACCGCCGATGCCGAGGAGAATCTCCTGCCGCATACGGACTTCTTTATCGCCGCCGTAAAGAGCCGAAGTTATATTTCGAATATCCGGCGCATTTTCTTCAATGTTGGTGTCTAACAGATACAGTGAAGAACGGCCTACTTTTACTTCCCAAATTTGAGCGATAGCCTGCTGTCCGGCGAGGTCAACAGAAATCTTTAATGAATGACCGTCCTTGCCGATTTTCTTTTCGACAGGCATATTGTACCAGTCGTTCTCTGGATAACTTTCCTGCTGGAAGCCGTCGGCATTCAGCATTTGTTTAAAATATCCCTGCCGGTACAAAAGTCCGATACCAACAAGGGGCAGACCCAAGTCCGAAGATGTTTTCATGTGATCGCCTGAGAGGATTCCGAGACCGCCTGAGTAGATTGGCAGAGAAGCGTCCATTCCGTATTCCATTGAGAAATACGCGACAACTTCTTTATGACTGCCTCGGTACCACGTTTCGCCTTTTTTATAGCGCTGGAATCTGTCATAGACTTCTTTAAGGGCTGCCAGATAGGAATCGTCTTTGGCTGTCTGAGCGAGCTTTTCCTGGCTCACCATGCCCAAAGTTCGTATCGGGCTCTGTTTTGACAGAAGCCAGCAGTCATAATCCAGCCTGATAAAAAGCTGAACCGCGTCATAATTCCATGATAACCAAAGATTGCGGGCAATCTCTTCCAAAGGTTTTAAAACCGGCGGAAGTTTCGGTTTAACTGTATAGGTTGATATATTCATACATTGAATTTTAGGGCGGGAAATGGTTTCTGTCAATGAATTTACGTAATTATATTTGTTTTTTCTTGTTAATACGATGATAAATTTGTGTAAAAGGCGGCAATCATACTATATTACAGCCAATGAACCGTGAAAAAGGCGCCATCGAACTTAATGTCAGGCGCTTAAAAACCCTAGTGCTATATGCGTTTTCTAAAAAATTTTCTTTTTTTTCATTTTCGGTCAAGCAAAACAGCAAGTCCGCGCCATGTATAGGTATGAATAATTTATCAAATGGGTTGACAGATTTCGACCCGCTCAACAATTTCTTTTTCTACAAAATTTTTGGAGAAAGAGGCGATGAGGTCCAGCTTCTGGGCTTTATCAACGCGGTTCTGGGTAAAACCGGAAATGACCAATTCACGTCTGTAAAAATCCATGAAAGTAAGTCTTTCATGGCGGAGATCCTTGGTAACAAGTCTTGTGTTTTAGACGTGAGAGCCAGGCTGCCGAACGGTTCGTATGTCAATGTTGAAGTCCAGATAAAGGACAAACACAACTTTGACAGACGCAGCTTGTTCTACCTGAGCAAAGAGTACACAAGGAGTTTAAAATCGGGGGAAGACTATGTTATATTACCGAATGTTATCGCAATCAATATAGTTGATTTCGATTTTCCAAAAACTAAAAACTTCCACAGCTGTTTTCACTTGCATGAAGATTCAGAACATGAGATAATCATGACAGACGCGCTTGAAGTACATTTTATCAACATGGTAAAATACAGGAAACAGCGAAAAGACAGGCAGGCATTAAAGGATCCATTGTACCGATGGCTGTTATGGTTTGATAAAAATAGCCCGCATGAGATGCGCGAGGAGGCAATAAGCATGGATTCGGCGATCAAAACAGCGGAAGAAAGATTTAAAAACATTATTCAGGACGAAGATGAGCTGGATGCTTACTACAGATATTTAATGGCCGAATGTGACAGAACCAGCGAATTGAATTTCGCTATTGAAGAAAATGATAAGAAGTGGCAAATACTGCTTGCTGACAAGGAAGCGGAAAACGCAAGACTCCGCGCTGAACTTGAATTAAAATCAAAGTAAGAATTTTCTTATAGGAACTTGTGTTGTTGTGATACCGCAAGTTCCTGTAAGAATTCGTTTTTTGAATGAGCTGTTTCTAAAATCTCAACTATTATCACCCGTCACCTGCCTGAAAACCTGCGTTACAAATTGTCCGTCTTCAAACAGGTACCGCACATAGAGCAGGCTGCCCAATTTGTTTCGTTCCCAGAGGCCGTCTTTTTGCTGTTCAATTGCCATTTCCAGCCACTCAGAGCGGCTTAGCGGTTGGGCGGAGCGCTGTTGTACGAGCAGATAAAGCCCCTGCGGTAGGGTGACTGTTTGAGCCGGGTTCCCATCTTCACCGGCTTCCTGATTTGTTAAAAAATTTTTTTCTTCAACCCGGAGCCCGGAAAAAATATGGGAGGCAAGAAATTGCTCTCGATCCGGCTCAATGTTGCTGCTTTGCTGAGGGTTTATGCTGTAACATTGTATAAAATCATCATTTTTTGATAAATTTATACAAAAATCATCGTTTTTTTCTATTTTTTGGTAAATAAGAGGGGCGCAAAGCCTGAATTTTAAATGGGGGGTGTCCATTGACTAATTTTACCATTTTTTGGAAAAATAAAAAGACTTTTAAATAATCATTGACAGTTTTCAATTCCTCACCTAGTATTATATATATGGCTGATACTCAGTTTCTCGATGATGCCAATTTTGAACTGTACCGCGAGCTTATTTACGCTGAAAGCGGTATAACTTTCACACCGACCAATCGTTCGATTTTGGAAAGCAGGTTAAAGGAACGCCTTCGTGAAAGAGGTGTCGATTCTGTAAGGGTTTATATTGATAAAATTAAATCTGATAAAGAAGAAATGAAAGGTTTCCTTGATTCTATTACAACCAACTTAACCCGGTTTTTTAGAAATCAAGCGCAGTTTGACGCGCTGGAAAAACACGTCATTCCGGAACTGATTAATAACATTAGGAAAGTTCCGGGTACTATCAGAATATGGAGCGCCGGTTGTTCCACAGGTGAAGAACCGTATACTCTCTCTATGTTATTAAGCGAAGTTCTTCCCAAGTCATGGAATTATGAAATCATGGCCAGCGATATTTCGCTTAAATGTTTGATGACAGCAAAGGAAGGCTTTTATTCTGAGAGCAAAATTGTCGGTATTCCGGACAACTATCTTGCGAAATACTTTACTAAAGTTGACGGCGGTTTTAAGATTCGCAGTGATATTCAATCAAAGATCAAGTTTGACTATCACAACCTAAAAAACGATTCGGGGTTAAGAAATTTTGATGTTGTTTTTTGCCGGAATGTAATTATCTATTTTGATGAGGTAGCTCAGACTGCGGTAATGGGCAGGTTTTGGGATGCTATGGCTTCAAAATCATTCTTGTTTATCGGTCACTCAGAATCACTTTTTGGAATGAATACAAAATTTGAATTTGTTAAAACTGAATGGGCAACCTTATATCGGAAATTTATTTAGGAGTTATTTGTGGCAGATGAAATATCAGTATTAATTGTTGATGATTCAGCGCTAATGCGCAACCTTATTGGCCGCATTGTCGATGATACACCGGGGCTTGTTGTCGCAGATAAAGCGATGAACGGTCATTTTGCTTTGCAGAAGATTCCCCGTTGTAATCCGGACATCATCATTTTAGATCTTGAAATGCCGGAAATGAACGGTATAGAGTTCTTAAAAGAACGAAAAAAAAGCGGTATTGACATCCCTGTAGTGATACTTTCATCAATTGCCGCAAAGGGCGCTGAAATTACAATGGAAGCCCTTTCGCTTGGCGCAAGCGATTTTATTCAAAAACCATCCGGTTCAATATCGGAAGATATTCATGTTGTCAAAGACAATCTTGTCTCCAAAATCTTCGGGTACGGCGGCTCTTACCGCAGATCCAAGGGGAAAAAAGTTCTTACTCCGTCCGAGTATACGGCAAAAACACCTTCGGCAAAAGCTTCGGATATTGCAATCCACTTTAATCTTGCTGTCGCGGAGCCGACCGCTCCGGCAGCGCCTCCCACTCCGCTGCGCAAACCCGGTAGAACGGAAATCATCGCAATCGGTATCAGCACGGGCGGTCCTGACGCTCTTCGCGTAGTATTCGCCAATATTGACGCCGACCTAAAGGTTCCGATCGTTGTCGTGCAGCATATGCCGGCGGGTTTTACCAACGAATTCGCCAAAAGCCTTGATCGTATCTGCCCGCTTGATGTTAAGGAAGCCGAAGACGGTGATGAGATCAAACCGGGCAGAATTATCATCGCTCAGGGAAATAAACATCTTGAGGTAGAGAAAAAACCCGGACACGCCTGCGTTCGTCTTTCTGATTCGCCTT
>Ga0209755_10006986_pt1 | contig 12325 bp, 5 predicted proteins | sample TergutCo191P1_FD_187301 | JGI IMG/M metagenome (GOLD analysis project Ga0209755, IMG submission 187301) | Cornitermes sp. P1 segment gut microbial communities from Petit-Saut dam, French Guiana - Co191P1 (SPAdes) (version 2) | ecosystem: Host-associated > Arthropoda: Insects > Digestive system >... | reverse complement strand
ATCCATACAGAGGGCACCATTATGTTCTGCAAAATGTGCTGATAATGCAGGCCGTCCAGGTGACCCTCTATACAATGGAGAACTCCAGCCCGTTCGTGGGAGATCCAGCCCCAACATTGGACAGACACACGACCACTGCGTTTGCTGGTATACTGCAGGTTGTAACGCTCTCCCTGAGGTCTTTAAACTAAATTCGGCCCATCATTTGCTTTCACTTTCAGTTTTATGATAGTATTCGTCTTTTCTGCCTGGGCTACATAAAGAAATATGTCGATAGTGGGGATCGAACCAACATAGTTTGTTTCCGAAGGCTACTGCTAGCACACATTCAACTGCCTGGGCTACATAAAGAAATATGCCAATAGTGGGACTAGAACCAGCATAGTTTGTTTCCGAAGGCTACTGCTAGCACGTGTTCAACTGCCTGGGCTACATAAAGAAATATTCCAATAGTGGGACTCGAACCAAAATAGTTTGTTTTCGAAGGCTACTGCTAGCACGCGTTCAACTGCCTGGGCTACATAAAGAAATATGCCAATAGTGGGACTTGAACCAACATAGTTTGTTTCCGAAGGCTACTGGTAGCACGCATTCAACTGCCTGGGCTACATAAAGAAATATTCCAATAGTGGGACTCGAACCAACGTAGTTTGTTTCTGAAGGCTACTTCTAGCACGCATTCAACTGCCTGGGCTACATAAAGAAATATGCCAATAGTGGGACTCGAACCAACATAGTTTGTTTCCGAAGGCTACTGCTAGCACGCATTCAGCTGCCTGGACTACGCCTGCCAACAGTAAGAATGGTACAGTCCAATCGACTCATCCAACACTAGCAGCAAAGCTAGCTACCTAGCCTCACGCCTGGGAAAGTTAATGAAATTAAATTAATGCTTTAATTTCAAATGAAATGTATTGTTGTCTTTGGTTAATATATGCATGGTGTGATTGATTGTAATGAATTGAAGACAGAGAAACGCCACGAATGCACAAATATGGGGAAAGTAAAAGACTCAAATTTTGATGGCAACTGTACTGCACGTCACTGCCTGAGCGGGACGTACGAAACATTAGGCGGATGGATTTTTGTTCAGCGGAGTGTACAGCAGGCTGCAGTACCAGGGACTGAACCTCAACTTACAGCTGGTACAGCAGGTACAACAAACTGCAATACCAGGGACTCAGTCTCACCTCACTGCTACAGCTGGTATGAGGTGTGATCTTTCAGCACCCCAGTGTAACCCATACAGCAGATGTTAGACACGCAAACTGGTGCAGTAATTTCACGGGGAATTTCTGGGCCATCTGTCCTCTTGTTAGGGCTGCTGAAGGAAGATTGCTGATTTCAAAACAATGATGAAGTAGAAATGGCTCTGTGTGATTGGTTGCAAATATAGAGCCCAGTTTCTTCTGTGATGGAATTCTTAAACTCGTGTGAAGACAGGACAGACTTATCAATGTGCTTGCATATTTTACTGGAAAATAATGATACTTCAGTCAAATAAATGAGCTACATTTAATGCTGTAATGACTCATTTAATTTTGTTGCATAGGAAATCTTACTTTATTGAACATTCTTCATAAATTGTGTCTTATAGTGTTTATTTATCATTTTGCCAGCATAATAGTCCATACTAAAATGTATTCAGAAGTAGTATGAGTTTCTATTCCTTTAAGCTTGCATTGAATCTAACATTGATGTATACATGTGTTATTAGGTAATGCAGCAGATTCTGCTTTGATCAGGACGCAGCGTGAGGGTGCTGATTATGAAACAGTGACACTTAAATGGTGCACTCCGAGGGGCTGTAGTGCATCGGAGATGCAGAACTGTACTGCCATGCACCGTATCACTCCTGTCGATGTGAACAGGTATTTATGTAAATTAAGAATTAAGTAATGTAAGAATATAAACTTTCATGGTGGATTAATGCATTAAAATCTAATGAGGCAATTGGCTGAATCAGGATTAAATCCAAAGCTGCAAGGGTTGAGTTCTCACAACATTATTACTGAGGATTTTATGATATATCATGGAACAAATGGTTCTTGTAATTTCAAAGGCTTGTAGTGCTTTCAGAACACTGGGAACCCTCTCACATTGTGACAGCACCGCAGCCCACAAGACCACAGTCCTCATATCCAGACCTGCCATCTTCCAGGTCAACTGAAGTTGCCTTTCAACCCCCACCCCCTCCATTGTTTTCACTTGGGTCTGTGCTCTGCTTGCATTCTTTTGTTGTTTCTTCCTTTGTTTGTTTTAGGGATGTTTTTAAAGTGATAAGAACTACATTGGAATGATAATTGAATGCAATACACAAATTAACAGATGACCTGATAAACAATGAAAAGTAAAACCAATATTTTTAGAGTCAGAAAGTTACAATTTTTTTTTTTATACTACAGCAGATATTGGGTTATAGACATGTGAAACTTTGTTTATGTAGCTACAAAGTGACTTACTTGTGGAATGAAATGAAATGTGTGTCAGGGACTGAAGTCATTGCTCTATTTCACAGATTCTATTTTTGGGGCAGTTCGTATCGTTCATTGTACAATTATAAAAATTTTGTGCAACATCTGAGGTTCTCACAGCACTCCCAATGAGGGTTAGTGTCTTCTGAGATGTGACAATGTGTCAGTGATTAAGTATGTCCCAGCATTTCATACAGTTTTGTCACCTTCATCACTGAGGGTTGTTAGTCCATGGAGAACAGACTTTCCAGAAGACTTATATTCTCACTAAGAAATGTAATTTTGAATATGGCTTTGCTTTCTTAGAACAAACTGTACAGAAACATGATGCAGTTAACATTGCATGTTTTAATGACATCTGTTTCAAGTCGCCCATCATCATGCTTGATCAACTTCCTACTTAACGGACGCTCAGTGATGCTGGAGATGCCTCGTAAGGCAGGCGGCAAGATCATATCACACATGCTGGCTGCACACGGTGGTGAGATATTTGTTCACACACTTGTCACAGCAAGAAGTGTGCTGGAGGACCCTCCATCCATCAGCGAAGGCTGCGGTGGCAGAGTCACAGACTACAGAATCACGGTAACACAATACAGCTGCTAAATACAGGAACTTCATTCTTGTCCATGAAACAAGTTTGTTCCATGCTACAGTGGATCGTATCTGCTGCTGGATAGTTTTTGGCATCAAGAGTCAGGCCTTCTGGGATGTGACATTTTGTTGTCAGGTGAGTATTTTATGACATTCTGAAGGATCATAGTGTCTTCATCTTCAGGGTCAAGCACCGAAAATGAAGACACTTCATTCCTTTGAAACATCAAAGAATACCCACCCAACCACAGGATATACATCCCACAAGTCTTGATTTTCAGTTATACCACTGTGATAACCTGCAGTTTCTCACATTTAGTCACATTCACATCTTTGGGGTGTGCCTCTTAAATTCATTTAGTGCCTTTGTCCATCTGTCTGTCTAGACATATAAACAAATTTCACTGCTGAATGGATTACCATTACATTTGATAGTGGGAAGTAGTATGAAAATATGTTGACACATTCAAATGTTGGTTAAAGCCAGACTTAGCAGACACTTTACATGAAGAGCTACATGCAGGTCTGTGTGCACTTCAAGCATAATGCCTGAAATAATTATCGGAACAAAAAATACTTTGAGGAAAAGCTTACGGAAAAATGAAACACATTTTTTGTGTTCATACACTTGCCCATTAGTTTTTTTGGTTGCCCAGAGAATTAGACAAAAATTGGCAATATTATATATACATTTTGAAACTTGTTTATTCAATGATCATGATTGGTTCTTTTGCAAACATGCAAAGCTTACAAAAGTCTCTTATTCTCAATCAGTAATTAAAGATGCCTTCCACATGTCTGCATGTATGTATACATTTATGTGTGTAATTGAAATATAATTTTACATATGAGCATAGACACTTCCTTGGACTTAACTGAATACATACTTATAATGCTTGAGCTTGTTCCAATAAATTCTTATCATTCATGCTGGCATGTCATAATTCTGCTCCTCAATGTGCCTATCAAGCTTACCCAATTTTTACAATTTTATTTTGCATTGTAGTGATACCTGGTATTCTCAGCTGTCCTCAAATGTGGTCATTGCATTTATGATATGCCTCTCTGTATCCTGCAACTGCCTTATGGAAGTGCAGTTCTTCTGTCACAGTTCAGATATCTGATCAAAGAAAACTGGCTGTAAGTCTTGTGATGTTTGAGGTTCAGACAGAGGTTCCTGCTGAAGCTGAAATTCTTCTGGCATGTGTTGATGTGCCATTGAGTGAGCAGTTTCTGAAGTGTTGAAAGCACATTATTGACCACTTGACCCTGAAGATGAGAGCACTACAGTCCTTCAAACTGCAGGGAACTACTTGCCCAACAACAGAGTGTCACATCCCATAAGAATGGAATCTTCAGCACCATTGTTGTGGAACCTCAAATCTTGCAGGGTGAGCCCTCGGGTACCTCATCCGACCAGGTTGGGGGAACTAGGTGTCAATCGGAGGACTGACACATAACTTCGCCATCGATCTTTTGAGCGGTCGGGATCTGGGGTACGGGCGTCTTGTGGCAATGATTAGTGTATGACATAAATACAAATAAACTTAACAAGCAACTGTATTATGAAACCAGGAAAGATAATAAAACAAACAAGAAAACAATACCAAGTTACATGAGTTGCCCAAGCATGGAGCTTGAAAGTGCATGTAGGTTAAGACAGCGTATCAACATGCTTTCGTACACAGGCTGCAGTCTACCCAACACAGGCTACACAGCCATTAACATAACACAGTTACAATACTTCACTTCAGGTAGACTTGCAAGCTCAACAGACATAAACATACGCCATACAAAATATATATCTCCTCCAGCAGTAATAACACGCAACAAAAGTTTACAAAAGAGTCACAACATAACAGGCTCGCCGGTACACAGTCTTGTCCCACACAATATTGGCGAAGCGACATTGGGAACGGTGAGTCCATACCGGACCCGTGCCGCAGACGTCGGGAATGTCAAGTGCACGAAACAGAATTTAGAGTAAAGAAAACCAAAACTAACCTCTTTCTAACAGTACCACATTCGCGACGCCTGGGTTGAGCTGCAACTAGCAGCTTCCTGCTCCTAGGTGGTCTTCGGGATCCAAAGTGAACGAAGCGAAGGACTAACTTTGGCAGAAATATACACTCATTACCAAAACTCGGGTCACGCCCCTTAACTTTCACTTTTCATATGAACGACCAATGGCCCGGATAATAGACTCAGGGAAAGGAGAAAGGGGTAGAAACCGATCTGAATACCCAGTCCGGAAGCAAGGTCACGGCCAGCTCCTAGCCGAATGGCTGAAATGGTTAATCTTACTCATAGAGAGGTCTGAGTTTTTTTAACTGAGTTCAGAACAATGTGTATTGTCTAGTGTGATGTCATTTATTTGTCCTGTTAATAAGAATGTTTGGCATAAGGAATCTCAGTATCAGGTTACAAAGTTGAATGCAAAAAGGACATTATTCTCTACAGATTTTGGCAAATAAGATATATGAACTTTTTTAAGAAATACCGGGGTGTGTATTCATTGTTTTAATACTATTTGCTGCTGAATTTGTTTGAAATTTTACTGGTTATTTATGATTGAGTTCATTGATGAAAATGCACACATACAGGTCTCCTTTTATGTGATTTATTTTTGTGTGATAATTTTCAGTTTAACACGATTTGGCGTCGTTGATCCGTGGCTGCACTCATTGTCTTAGGGGGCTAGCAGTTAGTGATGTCACTGCCATGCCATCAGTCACATGTATGGATTAAGTTGTTGTTATCACGCAGGTCATGTATTTTCCTCATTAACAGCATTGGCTCCTCTTACCAGCATGAGGGAGAATGTAAATCTACATCACCTTGTACAATCCAAGTAAAAAAGCAGCAAAAGACGGTCACTACCGATGAGAAATTAGATGTAATAAGCTGATGTGAAAAAAGGTGAACGAATTGTTGACATGTGCTGTAACGACGGACTCACTTATAATAACATACAATTCGTGACAGTAATGACAGAATTAAAGAAAGTTCTCAGTCTGGAAGTAAAGTGTTTGTGTAGTGAGATAACCACAGTGGTATAGTCATATGTTATATAGGATGAGGTTTTCAATCCCCTAAAACCCCCACGAAATAATCTGTTTTAAATGGAAATTTTGTGTTTGATTTGCACATTTTTCAGATATGTAACCCTGGTGTAAAATGAGACGTGCCTGTACTTGCATGGAAGAGATAAAATCTGTAATCTCTTCAAACAGTCCTCTACCTGAATATCTATTTTGCACCTACTACAATTCTCTCTCTCTCTCTCTCTTTATATTGAATGTGTTTTTATTGTACAACAAGTTTTCTGTCCTAGTTATTCCATATTTTGTTGTATAGTGAAAGTAGGTGAAATCATTTGAGAGTGTCAGTGTTGCTAATGTGAACATTGACTTTCAACAGCTGGATGCATGATATGGCATGATGAACAGTCATTATGTTGTGCAGAAGAATAGCATGAAATTACATAAAGGTAAAGTTGCCCAGTGCATGCCATGGAGGAACAGATAGAAGTACAGATATAGCTCCACTCATTCTCAACTTCAGCACTGGATGGAGGTGACAGGTCAGCAGCTGTACCCCTAGGAAGAAATCCCTGCATCTGTTGGCATAGATGTTGAATGGGGCTCAGAATTCATTTTGACGTAGTTGGAGATGAGAAAATCTTCTGCCCTGACCGGAATTCAAACTCTGATCCATCCAGCCTATAGCACAGTTGGTATAGTGGCACTGCTTCCCCAACCCCAGCAGTGAGTCGCATGTAAGTAATTTTGTCCGTGTACATGTGTTTAAAACAGTTGTTACAAGAATGTTGTAGGTTCAGGTGCATGATGTTTTCTGGGACTGTGCAAGACTGGACAACACGTGTAAAATATGTATGATGTTTTCAATTAGCAGGTTCTGGTTTAGATATTACAAGGACACATGGTAGACACACAGTGAGAAGAACCTGGATGAAATGTTACTAAGTTTGAGATGTCCATAGAAGAACACTGGTTTAACTTGTATAGCAAAGGGGCACATGTGCATCATCAGCATGAAATGCAACAAAACCATTGCATTATTATCCATAGAAAACAGCTGTGGTTTACATACTGTGCAACACATGTCTTGAAGCAGAATTGAATTTTGTAAGCTGGCGCCTTTATGGGGAATATTCTGGAGAAACGGACCACATGCTTATTCTGCCTAGCAGTGAAGCTTTGTTGCATGTCAGTTGTTACATGATCGATTAGAATAAAAGGTACTACCGGGCATAGAATCTCATGTAAATCCATGAAATACCATTATTTGATGTTGATGTTGGTGTGTTTTGTGCTGTGAGAGCAACAAGGATTATTGGGCCCTTTTTCTTCCTTCTGAGGTCATAAATTCACACTGACATGTTACACATATTCTGACACCATTTTTGAACACCTGTCCTGTTACACAAATGCCTGTTCTTAACAAGAAGGTGCAACAGCTCATATCGAAAACAGTTCATTATTTTAATATTTTAGATAAACGCACTGTGTTCTTTAGTTCTGTTCGTTGTGTTCGTGAGTGTCTTTGGTAACAATAATGAAGGGATTGTGGCCTGCTTTTTCACCAGATCTGAACCCTTGCAATTTTTACTTCTGTTCATGTTAAAAGGTTGAAGTAAATAGTAATAATACTTTCACTAAAGACAAGCTGCAATAAAGCTTTCAGAATATCATGTTTTTAGTTTTACCAGCTAAATGTCGACATGTGAGAATGTGTTGGATGTGACATGTATGTCTGAGCCAAAGGGAATCACTTCCAGCACCTTCTTCAGAGTTGATGAGTTAAAACTAATTTAACTTACGTATAAGGTAAAGATAAATTAGTCCCATTACAGGCCCAAGGTGCCCAGAGGGTTCCAGGAAGTCAAGGTTCCAAGATTACGTGACAACGGTCCAGAATGGTGGTAAGGTTTTCAGCCTTACACACCAGCCGCTTTTACCCACAGGAAATACTCCTGGTACTCATTTCTGTTAGAGGCTGAGTCGGCCCCAGGGCCATGGTACGATCCGAAGGCTTATGTCAATAAAAAATTCCAAAGACATATTGAACTAAACTACATTGACTGCCACTCATGACAATGTGGAATAGCACCAGTCACTGCCCTGCCTGCTGTCACTCAAAAGTATAGAGCGATGCATGATATAGTTTTAAAAAATTCAACTGTATTTCCATGATGATAATGTTAGTAAATGCATTTTCTTTAAGTTAATTCTTACAAAGTATGGATTGCAATTTTTTTTTTAAAAAAAAAAGCATAATTAGTTCCATGACAGGTGAACTCACAAGGAAGCTATGAAGTGGCCTAAAATGCACAAAAGTTTTCAATGTCATGGCTTGAGACCGCTGGAGAGAGTCATTTAGGGCTTTGCAACCGATTCTGTTTGATGGCTAATATGTGTAGAGTTCATGGTGGTGATAAGAACCCTTTAATGCTAAAACATGTTGCCCACAGGCTCACGATGAATTGCACTTGTACTGAAGATGATGATTCTTTGATCAGATCAATGTTAATACTTTCCTTAGCCACTTCTAATCTGACGACAAGAGAGAAATAGGAAGTGGAAAGGGGGCGGTGGTGAGAGACATTGCTTTCAATACAGGATAACTTAGAGCAAACTTAGGGCCCTTAAGTTTCCTAGGCAATGCCGTCATGTGCAAGTCGGTTGAAGGTAAGGAAAAGAATTCGGAAGTCAACTTGAAAATGTATTAGGGGTGAGTATTGTTGTTGACGTTGGGAAGGCTGTAATATTTTGGAATTCTGATACTAACGCTGGGAGAGCAGCATTATGCTGGAAATTAAATTTTGATGTTGAAACCATTGTGAATCTCACGCAACGATTCAGTAGTCGCTCTAGAACCGAGAAAAGCCATGGAAGAACCGTTCTACTACAATCGGAAAAGTGTCAAAATATTTTTCTTTATGCTTTGTTTCCGAAAGAGCGTCGGTTTTGTTGGGAGAACCTAGGCTTCGTCTTTTGTCTTACTGTTAAGAGTACTGTTGAAGATGAAAGTGAAGAGCGTGGAGAATTCGTGACTTGATATAGAGATGGGAAAACCTCAGTTTTCGAAGAAAGTAGTAGTGTCACATTATCCACCGAAAAGCTCACGCAGACTGGTCCGGATTCAAACCAGGGCCTCCACCACAACTTTCACTCGGACTGGCTCGGATTCTATCCCCGGCCGCCGCCGTGAAATTTCGGCGACTAACCGCGTGATCCATGACAGCCTGAAATTCGTCTAAATAATGTTGAAGAATGCAGTTCTTGTCTTACACGAGAACACCTGCTTGCGCTGTACAAAGGGCAACCGGTGAACGCTGTTTTGGGATCTAATCACCGTTTGCTGTGAGAATAAAACAAAACATACTCTGTGTTTTCGAAAACGCCTATTTTGAATGTCAAAACAGGTGGTATGTACAGTAACCAACTTGCTTGCAAGGGTTGACAGAAAATGTTCGTAGGACCAAAACTGATGATGGCGAACAGGCTACAGCCTTTATCGGCAGCAAATTTACGGGCTAGTAAAGTGAGTTGTGTATTGGCAAATGTAAGTATATCAGATGTTAAACACTCTCGTCAAAGTTAACCTGCAATGTACGTCATTTTATCCATGAAAATTGTATCGAAATTGAAAAAGATAGGCAGTGGACGTATAAACGAAGCACTGAGGCGCCTTTGTTTAACCATTGCCGTACGAAAGCAAGATAAAGTACATATTCTGGGTGTGTGTCTGTAGCCGTAATTATCCAGCATGCAAGACGGATGTGCCGTTTTGTATTGTTACCTGTGGCTTATCTGACTATACAATATTTTTCCACATTATCTCACAATGGCACGATATTAGGAAAAAAAGTTTTTGATTGTGAAATGTTTGTTTTGATATTCTCTAGAATTTATTTGTAAAATATTTCTCATTGCAAGAAGAATTCAGCAAGATATTATAAATGTATATTAGTCGTCATGTAAAGTAACCTTTGTGCTTGTCAGATTGTAATGAAAATTTAATTTTTTCGATGAATTTTCCAAAAAACCTCAAATATCTAATTGCGTGAAATCTGTTCAGTGGGAGTCATGCGGACAGACGGACAGGCAGACGTGACGAAGCGAATAGTCATTTTTCGAAGTTTTGCGAACGCGTCTAAAAACGGTAAATTTTGAGTAACATTTCCTAAATAACTCCATGGAGCACAGTCCGTCCGTAAGCAGTAATAATTTCTTAATTGGGGCAGAATTTATCTGCCTTTTGTGGAAACCAAATATTAATACTGTCTTAAACTGATCCACCCATCACCGTTTAAATTATATTATGTACTCATTATGTACATTTCAATACAGGTCTCGCCTCTTACATTGTTTTTATTGATATTCGACTGTATGGTGTCCTACATAGACTAATGTCTATCCAAGACATATATGGATATAAACAGTACTCCCGTTTGTTACTGATCAGACGCGTTACAACATTGTCTCTTAATTTTGTCTCCATAGTAAGTGAAATATAAAGAAAAGGGCGGCATTTTTTGTGCTTATTCTTAAAGAATTTTTATTTAAACTCAACAAGTTTTAAGCTTATAAATAAAGTCGACTAACAAATGTATTTGACGATACAATAAACATCAAATAAAACTGTGTAATATAAGGTGTGAAATGCGACACAAACCAAGCACAAAATTAATTTTTTTGGACAACAGATGTCTTAAATAATAATATTGTGAGCACGCTGTTAATTTTAAAGCAGAAACGAATGTGAAGCCTTTGTAATTTATTCTGTAGACGTCGCATAATCTCCCTGATGACGACCATCAGTGGCCGAAATATAGTGGAGCAAAAATAAGTTCACGTGTTATCAATAACAAATTTTGTACATTAATGGACCTTTAGTAAGCTGTATTCATTACGGTGTTTACAAGACCCCAACACCGTCCCGCCCTCAGCCAAACTGTTTCAGTGCATACATTCACACCCAAATGTCTTTAGGACCAATTTTAATATTATCGCCATCTCCGCCTAGCTGTCTCTTCCCTTCAGTTTTTCTGACCAATGTACTGTGTACTGCGTAACGAGTTTAAGTGCAATTAATTTATTTAGAAATCTGAAATTACCGATTGAAATGTAGTACCTCGATATAAATAATCACAGCTATATATTCACAGATGAAACAGACTTTCTCTCCCATATAATGTTCTAACAATATTTAACGCATGTTGACAGAAGCAGTAAGGCTCTGACTCGTATGCAGGATATGACCGGTTCGAATTTCAACCTCAAAACCGACATTTCTGGCGGTATTTTGTGAAAATTCAAGTCCTCTGATACATAACGCTGTGTCGTTAGGTAAATAGTTACTGGCGTTTAGAAAGCGCCAGCTCTCGCCATCTTCAGAGTCGAAGTCAGTTCTTCTTGGACTCTTGGACCCTCAAAATGGAAGCAACAAGCTCCTCCAAAACGACAGTAAATTTCTTAATTGAAAATCGACAGTGGGTTTTGTCCCAGAAGACTTTGAGTCTTCATCATCATCATCACTGTAAGACCCTCATACGTATCTCTATTTTATTTTTTTGTCACGCCTACCAGGCAGATCTTCATTTAGGCCACGGCCGCTTCCTTATTCGCTAATCATCCTTGCCCTTCGACGCCGTATTACGCGTTGTTGGCAGCTCGCTGATGGCCGGGGGCCACCCAGCTGTAATGACAATGAATACCTAAAAGGACAGACGTGGTGTGGTTGTTTTCTGTACAGATAAAGGACTTGTTCTACCTTTTAACATTATCAGCATTGATAAAGTCACTGCTGATCCTGTTATTTGCTGGATGACTGTGCAGGGTCACTCAGTCACCTACTGCAGATGATTGATGGATGGCTTCAATTTTACAGTAGCTTCGTCCGTCCGTAGGGAACAGGAAATAAATAACACGCTCGCTGTTACGATTAGAGCTGGCTCTTAAATTTAATCGTAATATGATGGTAGTGTCGGGTACAAAGCTGTCATCATCCGAGTTGTCCTTTCATTCGTCCCGCCTCTATTTTCCTTTCTTTAAATCCTTCGTTCTTTTTTCCCTTCTTAATTTCCACCTCTTTATTCATTTACAGGTTTCTTGCCTTTCCATCTTTTCCTTAACCTTTATTTGTCTCTTAATGGCTCCATATACGAACCGTATGAACCTGAGACACATCAGGTTTAGTAACTAAATTGCAGGGTTTTTTGTCCCCCCCCC
>Ga0209755_10006985_pt1 | contig 12325 bp, 14 predicted proteins | sample TergutCo191P1_FD_187301 | JGI IMG/M metagenome (GOLD analysis project Ga0209755, IMG submission 187301) | Cornitermes sp. P1 segment gut microbial communities from Petit-Saut dam, French Guiana - Co191P1 (SPAdes) (version 2) | ecosystem: Host-associated > Arthropoda: Insects > Digestive system... | reverse complement strand
AGTTTTTCTGTGTAGTTTTTTTGACCTTGCATAATATAAATATAATCTAATTAATGCAAAAAAGAACTATTTTTCTTCAATAATTAAATTATTAACAGCCGAGTTGCGCAACAGACACAAATCGGGGTTCTGACGTTTTCCTCTCCACATCATTCAGCACTTTCATCTGCCAAGTAGCACTACAAAAACTTCAAAATCCCAATTTGGCATGCTTTCCACAGCACAACGTCGATGTATCCTCTGTTCAGCCCCGTTGCCTTTTCAATCTGTGCAAACATCTTATCGCCAAACACAGATTCAAGTCTTTGAATCCACACATCGTGTTTAACAACGTTAATGCCTAAATTGCGGGCTATGTGATTTTTGGTTATCTCGCCAATGTGAGGCAGAGTTGCCAAATAAGTTAATTTTTCGGCATCTGTTTTCAATTCATAAAACCCGTTGCGGTAATTTTTACTATTATTCCAGATTTTTATTATAGCCCGTATCTTATTCACATTTCCAAAAATCGGCAACAATTTCTTTTCGCAAACATCGCCGCCGGCATATATAAAATCCATAATTTCACCAAATTTTCGCTTTGCTATTTTTTGCCTAAACCCTCCGGCTAAAATAACATATATACACTCTTCCGCAAATTCATTTGCGCTTAAAATAGGCGGATTGTGCAAACGCTCTTTTATGGTTTCAAAACTGTCCTTGTCTGCGCCCAAACCGGAATCTATTATATATTTTTCCAAGGCGAAAAACAACGCAGAATCTATTTTTTTTACAGACTTGTCGGTTATAGTACAGAAGATTTGATTCATATTGAGAATTTAGACATTTTCTACATTACACTTACCTTGGGGATATAGCTCAGTTGGTAGAGCGACGCGTTCGCAATGCGTAGGCCAGGGGTTCGAATCCCCTTATCTCCATTATGCTTACTGAACCTTGGATGATTTTGCGTTGCCCGGAGATCGCCGTTTATATATATATTATGCAAAAAAACAATGGCTTTGACGAAATTTTCCCGGAAATAAAATACAATTCTCTTGGCAAGCCGTATTTGCCTAAAGGACAAGGCTTTGTGAACTGGAGCAACAGCCATGAAAAATGCATTCTCGCTTTTTCAAAAGAATGCGAAGTTGGCATTGACTTGGAATTTTACCGTGAACGAAATTTTAAGGCTATCTCAAAAAGATTTTTTGCTCAAAGCGAAATTACAGATAAAGCGGAAATATTTTACCCTCTCTGGACAAAAAAAGAAGCCTATTACAAATGCATGGGCGGAGATTTTTTTTCCATTCTAAAAACCGATTCATACCCAAACGCAAAAACATGGAACCTGCAAGGGCCATACAAAGAAAAACATGAGCTTGCGTTATGTGTGAAATTCTAGCTCCCGTAGGTTCTTACGAGTCTCTTATGGCAGCTATAAATGCCGGAGCAAACTCAGTTTATTTTGGCGTGGAAAATTTAAACATGAGAGCCAGAAACTCCGTAAACTTTAGCTTGGAAGATTTGGCAAAAATAATAGCAATATGCAAAAAACATAATGTGAAATCATACTTGACTTTGAATACCGTAATCTACGACAATGAAACGGAGAGAATGCGGCAAATAGTGGATGCTGCGGTTGGGATTGATGCGATAATAGCCTCGGATATGGCAGTGCTGAATTATGCGCATAAAAAGGGGATTGCGCTTCACGCATCTACGCAACTGAATATTTCAAACATAGAAGCTGTGGAATTTTTTTCCGCTTTCTGCGATGTTATGGTTTTAGCAAGAGAACTAACCCTTGCTCAGGTTGCAGATATAATAAAAGAAATTGAGAGAAGGCAAATAAGGGGACCATCGGGAAACTTGGTTAAGATTGAAATTTTTTGCCACGGCGCTCTTTGCATGGCCGTTTCGGGCAAATGCTATTTGAGCTTGCACCACTACAACCACTCTGCGAACAGAGGCGATTGTTTTCAGATTTGCCGGCGAGGTTACCTAGCAAAGGATTTGGAAACAGACGAAGAACTTGTGATAGACAACAAATATATAATGTCTCCAAAAGATTTATGTACAATCGAATTCATAGATAAGATTATTGAAGCAGGAGTTAGCATACTGAAGATAGAGGGTCGGGCACGTGCCCCTGAATATGTTAAAACAACTGTGGAATGCTATAAGCAGGCAGTAGAAAGACCTTTGACAAAAGAAGAGAAACTGAGTTTGAAGGAGAAGCTCTCCACAGTTTTCAACAGAGGCTTTTGGGATGGCTACTACCTGGGGCAGAGGCTCGGCGAGTGGTCTGATGTTCATGGAACAAAAGCCGCAAGAACAAAGATCTATCTGGGCAAGGTCACAAATTATTTTTCAAAAATAGAAGTAGCCGAAATAATATTCGAAACCGGCGAAGAGCTTTGCGTTGGCGAAGACGTGTTGATAATAGGACCCACCACCGGGGTGGTTGAGCAAAAAGCAGAGGAACTTAGGGAAAATGAAGGAAACATCCCAAAAGTTCAAAAATTCAGTTTATTTTCAATGCCTGTTAAAAAAATGGTCAGAAAAGGGGATAAACTATATAAGCTTAAGCCTCTTCAGTTATAGGCATTGCGCAGTTTCCGTGGAATTCTGCGTTTTCATTTATCACTATCTGACGAGTTTTTATGTCGCCGATGAAGCAGGAACGGCTTTCCAGTGTCATTAAGCCATCGCATTCTATATTGCCATGGATTTTGCCTGCAATGGTAGCTTGGCTTGCTCTTATTTCGCCTTTTATTTTACCGGTCTGCTCAACTATCAGCGCTCCTTTTGTATCAACAGAGCCGGTAACAGTACCCGCAATGCGAATGTCGTTATCCAACTTTATATCGCCTTCTATAATAGTAGAAGAACTCAGATGCGTAAGCTCGCCATTGAATTTATTTGCCATTTAAAACCTCTAAAAAGTCAATGTTTGGAACATAATATAGAAAAAACTAAAAATACTTTTCCGGATTCATATTGTTTCCGTTGATAAGTATCTCATAATGCAAATGTGCGGCGGTGGAGTTGCCCGTATTGCCCACATAGCCTATAATATCGCCTTTGCGGATATTAGCTCCCTTTTTTGTCATCGGTGAAAAACGGGATAAGTGCGCATAAAGAGTTGTAATGCCTCCATGGTCTATTTCAATCGTAAGACCCAAATCACCCTTATCGCCTATAAAAATCACCTTGCCGCTTGCCGTGGCAAAAACCGGCTCATTCATGGCCGCAGCAAAGTCCACCGCTTTATGCTCTTCCGAATAGTGCTGGCTGATGACAGCACCTATAACCGGAAGCATGTTCGGAAAAATCTCCAAATTTTGCCTGTTCAAATTTATTTCGGCCTCAAAATCCGTATCTAACTGTACTTTTTGCGAAGATATATGCATGAGGCGGTTTCTGTCTAAAATAGAACGAACCTTGTTTGAGTCGTTTTCCAAATAAGTTTCCAAGATATTCTGTATCTGGGTCTCTATGGCGTAAATGGAATCAAGGTCGGAAAAAGCCGCCTCGTATTCAGCATGCCTCTCCATGAGCCATTTGTTGTCTGCTTGAAGCTTCCATGAGTTTGCGAGTTGCACATTTATCTCTGCGAACTTCCAAATAAACAAACAGAATAAAACGATGGTGACGCAAATAAGCCATGCAAATAACTTAAACCAAAACCGGTTGATTCTATATGTTTGAACCTTTGCCGAATCTTCAGGAATTATCTGAATCGTGTAGAGCTTTTTCATACTGCGTTTACCGCCTGCTGGATACGGGTTAAATCCTCATAAGAATTATAAGTTATTATCAACGTACCTTTTTGTGGGTTTTTAGGAGAGCTTTTGCATTCGACTTTCGTTCCGAAAGCACCTTGCAAAGCGTTCAAAAATTTTTGCATATCAGGGCTCACCGCCGATTTCAAAGCCTGCCGAGGCAAACCGGATGAGGCTGGCTTTTTGGCAAGGTTCTCAGCATCTCTTACGGAAAGATTATTATCAATTATATTCTTAGCCGCCTTTACAGGGTCGCTGATGTTCGGAGAAAGCAACGAGCGAGCTGCGCCAGCCGAAAGCTTTCCCTCTGCAATCCAAGTTCTGACTTGTTCCGGCAAGTTTAGCAAGCGCATGGAGTTTGTTATCGCAGCTCTGGATTTGCTGAGCCGTGTAGCAAGGTCTTCATGGGTGTATCCGTGAGATTCAATGAGTTTCTGATAAGAGGCGGCAGTCTCTATGGGGTCAAGGTCTTCACGCTGGATATTCTCAATTATTGCCCATTCCGCCATTTTTTTGTCTGAAAGTAAATCAAAAACCCTTGCTTCAATTTCTTCCAAACCTGCAATTCTGGCGGCTCTAACACGCCGCTCACCGCTCACAATTTGATAACGCCCTGCGTGCTTGCGGAGCAAAATAGGTTGCAGAATTCCTTGCAGCTTTATGCTTTCGGCAAGTTCCTGCAAAGCCACTTGGTCAAAATGCTTGCGGGGCTGAAACGGATTGGCATCAATGAGCCTAAGAGATATTTTTGTCACGTCGCTGACTTTTTCCGCAATATTTGCAGAATGGTCACGTAAAATCTCGGCCAATCCTATACCCAAACCCATTGCTTTTTTACCCATTGCCAGTCTCCAGAATTTCTTTTGCCAACTTCATATACGCATGACTTCCTGCGCTTTGAATATCATAAAGCATAACCGGCTTTCCGTGCGATGGAGCTTCTGCCAATTTTACATTGCGAGGAATTACCGTATTAAATACTTTACCCTGAAAATTTTCACGCAACGAATCTGTAACCTGTTTTGATAGTGAGTTTCTTGAGTCGCACATTGTGAGCAGCGCACCTTCAATTTTCAAATTAGGATTCAGATTGTTCTGCACAAGTTTTATAGTATTCAAAAGCTCCGCTACTCCTACAAGCGCAAAAAATTCGCTTTGAACAGGTATAACAACGCAGTCAGCTGCAGTCAGGGTGTTTATTGTCAGCAAATTCAAGCTGGGCGGAGCATCTATAATAATGTATTCGTAATTGTGCTCCAATATTTTTATAAGTCTCTGCAATCTGCGTTCTCTGCTCATCGCATTTACAAGTTCCATTTCAAGCTTTGCAAGCCCCGGACTTGATGGTATAATGTTGAGATATTCGAGATTGTATTCCTGATTAATAGGTTGTATAATTTTAGATAACCTTTCAAAGGTAGCTTCTCCCGGAACTTCGGTCAAGGTCAGAGCTTCGTAAATGTCTTCTTCTTGAGTTTCGTTTATGCCTATGCTCTGGCTTGCATTAGCTTGCGGGTCAATGTCTATTAAAAGAGTTTTTTTTTCAAAAATAGCAAAACAAGCGGCTAAATTAACCGCCGTCGTGGTTTTGCCAACTCCGCCTTTCTGGTTACAAATCGCTATAGTTTTAGGCATCTCATCATTTCGTATCCGATTTTGTGCTTTGTCTGCCCAATATATGGCGAGCATTCAAAACCAAAAGCAGTTCGCGATCCAATGGGCAAACTCCCATAACAATACCATCTTTAGCTCTGCGAAGCTCACGAACCGCATCGGATGCGGCGTTTGATTCGCCTGCGCGCCTGTCCACAATGCGATTCTGCTCAACAGAGACAACATCGCAGACTTCGTCAACTAAAATTCCAAATGGTTCGTCAACGCCGGATTTAAACACAACAACTTTGCCGCCAATGGAATCTTTGCTATGCCTGTGGTCAAAACCAAAGGTCTCACGTAAATTTACCACAAGGAGAATTTGGCCACGAATATTTATGTAGCCGCAGACATCCGGCGGTGCATGATAAATAGGGGTTACATTCGTGTTCTCGTTAACTTCCTTAACATCAAGGATATTAACACCGAACAAACGGTTTGACATGCGAAATGTGCACATCTGCATTGTTGAATTTGCCGGAGCTTCTTCTTCGTAATTCATACTTGACCTCCATACCACATTCCATCAACAAGATGCATCAGTTGCTCCAAGTTGACAAGAACTGTCATTTTCTTTTTAATTAATGCGGTGCCTTCAACACCTTCTGCCTGATAACTCTCTTTGTTGAGCTTGACTTCGTAATGTCCGCTGTCTATCAACTTTTCAACCAATAAACCATAAGGTTTTCTAGCATTTTGAGGAATTAAGAAAAACATGTTTTCCGGCTGAGTGCAGCTTTGAATCTGTAAACCGTCTTCTAAACGCACAACTCTTGTGGAGATGCCATCTAAAGTGATGTATTCCTGAGAGCCGACTCGTTCTATAGCAGATGTTTCTACAGCTTCTACACGTTTTACATCTTGCATGGAAACGCCGAATTGCTCGTTGCCGCCATTGGAGAACAAGAGCAAGGAACGGAGTTCTGTACCATCCTCGGCCATGCTTTTTTGCTTTTTGTTGTCTTTTCCACCGCCAACATCACGCACATTATAGTGCCTTGCAAGGCCGGTAGCATCCAAAATCATAGCTACTTTTCCGTCTCCAAGCACTGTTGCGCCGGAGTAAAGCGGAATGCCTTTTACAGCTCTGTGCATAGGCTTAACCACAATTTCTTCACTGCCGTGAATGCGGTCTATAATCAAACCAAAGCGCAGATTACCGCTACGCAAAACTGCGAAATTCAGCGAGTAATGTATTGAATGTCCGTTAGTTTCAGCTTCTTTATATTTTTCGGCCATTTCCTTGCGAGCTTCGGAATTTTGCTCAGTGACCTCTGAAAGAGAATCTTCGTCAAACATTCTTTCACGGGCAAGCGCCTCACGCAAGCGAACCATCGGAAGCAGAGTATCACGCAAGCGGAATACCTCTCTTGCGCCGGCACATTCGATTCTGGTGAATGCATCTTTGTCGTAAAGGCAAACGAGCTCTTCCAGGTTGACCTGCGGAATTGCAAAGCGTTCTTCGCCGCTTTGAACGATGAGTGAAGGTATAATTGCAAGTGTTAATGGCAAGCGCAGTTTTACAACCGAGCCTTCGCCTTCAACGGAAGAAAGAGAAACCGAGCCGCCGAATTTTTCAACGCCGGTTTTTACAACATCCATTCCCACGCCACGTCCGGAAACATCGGTTAGTTTTTCTGCAGTTGAGAAACCGGGCAAGAATACGAGGTTCAGCAAATCCTGTTCGCTCAGTCTTGCAAGCTCGTCTTCTGTTTTGAGATTTTTTTCCAAAACTTTGCGGCGAATAACGTCACGGCACATGCCTTTTCCGTTATCTGTTATATCTACATGTATTTGTCCGCTTTCATGATATGCGCTTAGCGTTACCTTGCCTGGGTCGGTTTTGCCTGCGGCAAGTCTGTCTTCGTTTTTTTCGACGCCGTGGTCGCAAGCGTTGCGAACCAAGTGAGTTAGCGGATCGCCAATTGCTTCCAAAATGTTTTTGTCAAGTTCAACTTCATCACCTTCTGTTACAAAGTCGATTTTCTTGTTGAGCTTGCGAGAGAGATCGCGCACCATTCTTGAATAGCGTGAGAATACTGTGCCAATGGGCTGCATTCGGGTGCGCATGATTGTTTCTTGGAGTTCCGTTGTAACGGAGTCAAGGCTTTGGGTTATGCTACGGAGTGTGGTATCTGCCTGCTCCAAGTGCATGAGTTGCTGGTTACGAACAAGAACGAGCTCGCCTGCGAGCATCATAAGACGATCCAGCAAGTCCACCTTTATGCGCAAAAATTCTTCGTGTTTGCTGTCTGTTGCAGCGCCTGACTTTGCAGCGGCAGGTGGCGCAGCAACTGGTGCTGGCGCAGCAGCGGCAGCAGGGGCAGCAGCAGCTGCGGGAGCTTGAGCTGGAGGCGCAGCAGGGGCAGCAGCAACTTGTTGTTCCGGCGGAACAAATGCTGCGAGTTCAGGAAACTGAGACAAAACATCAGCAACGGAACGAGTTCCCGGATCTGCGGCAGGCGCAGCAACAGGAGCGGCGGGTGCAGCGGCTGCAGGTGCAGCAGCGGGAGCTTGCTGGACAGGATCTGCCGAAGTGCCGCTATTCAAACCTTTCAGTGTAGTTACGAGTTCGCTTACATCAACTTTGTTGCTCGAATCGACATCGTCAAACATTTCGCTTAACCTGTCTGTGCCTTCCATAAGAGTGTCCGAAATCGGCTGTGTTATGGTAAGCCGACCCTCACGTAGAGAGTCTAGAAGACTTTCCATTGCGTGGGTAAGAGTTCCTATGCTCGTTAAACCTAAAAAGCCTGCGGAACCTTTTATAGTATGAATTGCACGAAACAGATCGTTGATCGAACTGATGCTTATTTCACCGGTCTTCTGAAGCTCTTCAAAAATCTCTTCTATATGAGTGAGATGTTCGCGAGATTCTTCAACATATTCCGAAAGAATATCGTTGTCAGTTTCCATTATTAAAACCTCCGTTATAACTTTGTGAATGTAGAAAATTATTTAAGGCTGGTTTAGCGCTTTTGCCAAACTCAGTGCCTTTATTTGCGTTTTCCATACCAACTCCGGGTTGTCACAGCGTAGCCAATCCATGTATTTTGAGCCCATGTAAGACCACGCAAAGATGTTCTTTATGCCTGTACCTGCGGCTATTTCAGTCGCTTCCTTTACAAAATGTTCGGTTCCAGCCTCAATATGATAGTTCTTTATCCATATTTGGGGCTCTTTATTGTGGATTTTCGCCAAATTTGCGATTTTTTCGCTGACTTCTTTATAATCGTGCCGGACCTTCTCAATGGTATCACCCTTTTCCCAGTAGGGGTCGCTGCCTATTTCGTCCACGCAGGGTAGCTTTGCCACCTCTTCCCAGTTTTCCAATCCGGCTGGGAACCAGGGCGGCAGCAGGCAAACAGAATTTCTTTTGCCGTATTTGTGCACCTCTTCCGTTAACAAAGACAGAAACGAAATGAGGCTTTGCTGTTTTGAACTTTGTTCGGCGCAATGCTTGCAGTGGCAGCTCTGTAACTGCGGATTGTTTTTTTCAAAATAAAAATGCGGTTCATCCCAGAACACGGTTTCAATATCGCACTGGCAAACAAACTTTATCCACTTCTTCATGTAATCTCGGAATGCCGGGCTATTGGGGCAAGCAGCTACGAGCCTTTGTCCATCTTGGCTCACCTGTGCCATTTCCGGAGTCCGTGCTGCAAGCTCGGTATAAGCTTCACCGCCAAACACTCGACCTACACCCCAAGGGTTCACGTAAACATTTAAGCCCTCTCTTTTGGAGAGGGCTATGATCTCTTTCATCGTTTGCGGATAGTATTGCAAATCTTCTTCTGAGAATGTGTGCAACACGTGATTAAATCCGGCTTCTCTGATAGTTTGCATATCTTTGCGAACCCACTCGGGATTTCGCACGCCAAAGTATGAGATGCCGGTTTTCACTTATCTTAATTAGTTAGCGATAAATTTTCCTTGAGCATCTTTAGTTTTGCCGAGCATGGTCAATATCATATCGATAAGCCACCATAAACCAAGACCACCTAAAGTGATCAATTTCAGTATGCCGAGCCCAATTCTACCGGAGAAGAATCTGTCCACGCCCAAACTACCTAAAAATGCAGAGAACAACATAGTTGTGCTCCAAGACACAGAACTTTTCGGTTCTACTCCTTCGTGTATTACCTGAACAATATTCCCGTCTTTATCTTTATAGCTACCGAGAACGATCATTATAAAATCGATAAGTGCCCAAATACCGCAACCACCCGCCGTAAGCAGTTTCGCTATTCCGAGCCCTGTTTGACCGTTATAAAATCTGTCAGCGCCAAAACCACCGAGGAATCCGGCAAGAAGCAATAGCGTTAGACCGTTTTTTTCATTTGCATTAGGCATGAAAATATCTCCTTTTTAAAATTTATATGAATTTAGAAATTTTTATTATGCATTTTATCCAAACCCAGCAAAATATAGGAAACACAATAATCACCGCCAAGTTATATTCAACCGCCTTTTTTGGCTCCAGTTGCACCATTGAAACAATTGCTCTTGTGATTCCACATCCCCAGCAATCAACTCCAAAAATATTTTTAAATAGACAAATTGTTCCCGGCCCTTCAAGCCAAGCCATCGGAACAAAAAATAAAACAATCGGTATGGAGAGTAGACCGAGCAGCATTAGTTTTTGTTTCATATCTTACCTGCGGATTGCAATATAGTAATCCAACCCCGGCGGGAAAACAAATGTGCTCATTGGCATCCATTTACATGGATTTGACTGACATTTGACGTACCCTTGACAAATTAGGGGATATTTTCTATATTTTGGGCTATGAATATGAAACATCTATTTCCATTCCGCTTAATGAGCTTAGCCTCAAGGCTAGGCCGAGCTGTTGTGAGAACAAACTCAATAGCTACATACCCACTGTATCCACCTGCACGTGTGTAATAGCTTTGAGCGAAAAACGGCGATTTTGGCCTAAAATCGCAATATATGCCTTCTTTGCTCATTTTTTTTGAGCTATATAAATTTTTTTTGTACTATTAAGCAAAAAATAATTTATTTTATAACACAAAGAACATCGCTTATAGAACAGAGATGTACCCTTGAACTGTTAAATGGAGGATTTATGGATTTCGTGAAAATCGTGTTAGGCACATTTTTGCTAGCTATTGCATTTTGTATGGCAACCGCATGGGTTGTAATGATGGCAATCAACATAATATTGCCCGAAGCGAATGTAACGGAGCACTACGTAGCTATCGCAATGGCGATCGCTATAATGCTTGCAATTGTTGCGACTGCATACGAAATCAGATGGACGAGAAAGCTGAGAAGGCATCTATGGGCACATTCAAGGAGGCCGAGATTCTGATAAATTGGACATTGTGGCATTTGCTATATTAACTCCCATAATGGGAGTTTTTTTCTTATTGATATGCTTATCTTCGTTCGCTTTTGCCGGCGAAGATCAACTCTTGGATACCGGGCGCATTCAGCCCATATTTCAAGACGGAAAATATATAAATCCGTTTCCAATAGATTCTTCTAAAATTCAGCAGCGCAGCAGGAGCATTTTTAGATTTTTGTTCAGGCCAAAAGCCGAGAATTCCAAACCGGCAACGCTTTTGCCTACGAAATATGCGGATGTAAACAACGCTTTGCCAAAAGAACAGAATGGATTGTATGTAACTTGGCTTGGGCATTCCAGCTTGATTGTGCAAATAGACGGCGTGCGCATATTGATAGACCCTGTTTTTGAAAATGAAGTCTCCCCCGTTCCTTTGCTCAGAAGCGTGCGTCGCTTTCAAAAAGATGCGCCTGTTAGCGCAGATGAACTTCCTTTTATAGATGCGGTTTTTATTTCTCATGATCATTATGACCATTTGAATGCGAAAACAATTATTGAGCTCGCTAGCAAAGTAGGTTATTTTTTAGTGCCGATCGGCGTAGGTGCTTATTTGAAAATGTGGGGAGTAAGCTCGGAAAAAATCCAAGAATATACATGGTGGCAAGAGGGAAAATTGCAAGGCAAGTCCGGGCAAACGTTGCGCTTTGCTTGCACGCCGGCTCGCCATCGCTCTGGCAGAAGTTTGTATGGCGGCAATACGAGTTTATGGGCATCCTGGGTTTTAATAGGTCATACGCACAGGTTGTTTTATAGCGGAGATACAGGTAATGGGGTGTATTTTAAGCAGATTGGGCATCGCTTTGGGCCATTTGATGTTACGCTTATAGAAAACGGCCAATACAATGTCAGGTGGTCGCACAATCATCTTTTTCCGGAAGATGGCATTCAAGCGCATTTGGATTTGCGTGGAAAATACATGATTCCAGTGCACTGGGGTTCTTTTGACTTATCTCCTCACAACTGGCGTGAACCCATTGAGCGTGCAACCAGTGCTGCCAAAGAGCAAGGCGTTAATTTGCTCACGCCGCAGATAGGAGAGACGGTGAAGTTTTTAAGGTGAACCAAAATTCAATTCCCCACCCCAAACATATTTGCTGAACTTTGCGCTTTTTTGAGCACCTATAATACAGGTATTGGCAATGCCTAATTTTTTAGCATATTTGTTAAGAGCGGTTAAATCTGCATTAGTAGGCGTTTCCTTGGCTTCCAGCGCAATTGCGTTTTGCTCTTCTTGAAGAAATGGAGTGCGGACAATAAAATCTATCTCACAGGATTTATCCTCGTAATAACTTATCCTTTCAAAGTTTAGCAACGATGCCAAAACTGCATTTTCAAAAATCTGACCGCTTGAAAGTTGAGCGTTTATGCTTGCAATGCCGTTGTCTATAAAATAAACTTTCTTCAGCTTTCTGTTTTGAACATCTGGAGATTTGGATTCCACGGGTATGGTTTTAATCAGATATGTTTTTTCCAAAAATTCCACATAATTTTCCACCGTTTGCCGACTGAGCCCGCTCACAGCAGAAAGCTCGT
>Ga0209755_10006984_pt1 | contig 12329 bp, 13 predicted proteins | sample TergutCo191P1_FD_187301 | JGI IMG/M metagenome (GOLD analysis project Ga0209755, IMG submission 187301) | Cornitermes sp. P1 segment gut microbial communities from Petit-Saut dam, French Guiana - Co191P1 (SPAdes) (version 2) | ecosystem: Host-associated > Arthropoda: Insects > Digestive system... | reverse complement strand
TAGCCGGACTTTTTGAAAAGCAGGGTCTGGCGATGATCATAGGCGCGTATATTGCCGGAATCTCCCTTTCAAGGACCGATATTGCTCCGGTTATCCAGGATCGCATACACGGGATTTATGATTTCTTTGTACCGATATTTTTTGCCGTTACAGGCATGATGGTGAACATTCGGGATATTATCGATCCGCAGGTGCTTGTTTTCGGGGTGATTTTCGGCCTGGCTGCCGTTGTCGCAAAGCTCATCGGCTGCGGCTTCCCGGCTTTGCTTTTTGGTTTCAACCTGAAAGGCGCCCTGCGTATAGGAATGGGAATGTCGCCGCGTGGAGAAATGACTCTGATCATAGCAGGCGTCGGCCTCGCACTTGGAATTCTCAGCAGTGAAATTTTTGCGGTTCTCATCTTTGTGATCCTGATAACAACATTAATCTCTCCTCCTCTCTTAAACGCCGCTTTCAGGATGAAAGGTTCGAGTACCAGAAAGCCGGCAAAGGATGATGACTCCTCGTCAATGACCTGGAAGTTCTTCTCAGACGAAGTTGCCGACCTTGTGGTAAGTACATTGCTTGGAGATCTCCGCGACGAAGGCTTTTATGTTCAGGTAATGAGTTATGAAGACGGGATTTCCCATGCGCGCAAAGACAATATTTCCCTTACCATACGCGAGGAGGAAAAGGCCGTAACGATTGAAAGCGCCTCCGCCAATATGCTCTTTGTGAAGACTGCTGTTTTCGAAGTCATTTTGGAACTTTATGAATCCATTCAGAAGCTGAAGGAGACCGCTGATCCGGCGGCGATGAAAAAAGAGCTTCTTGATGGCGGTATGATGACCTATCACCATTTGTTAGCTCTGATAAACCCGGAGTGTGTGACGCTCAACCTGAAAGGGGAAACCAAGGAAGATATCATCACCGAATTGGTTGATATTCTTGCGCTCCGGGGTATGCTTCTGAACAGGGAAATGGTTATCCGGGATGTGATTGAACGGGAAAAAGCCATGACAACAGGAATGGTGAACGGCGTTGCGCTGCCTCACGCGAAGAGCGACGGAACTGAGGATATTAAGGTGGCGGTGGGGATAAAAAAAGAAGGTCTGGACTTCGGGTCATTGGACGGAAAAAAATCCAGGCTTTTCATTCTGGTAGTTTCCTCAAAAAAGTTTTCCGGGCCTCACCTTCAGTTCCTTTCAGCGATAAGCTCTGTTCTGGAAAACAGCGCTGTCTGTGAAGCGGTGCTCGAAGCCCCTACGGTTGATAGGGTGGTCGGACTTTTGAGAGCAGGCAAGCATAAGAGTTAGTAATAACGGCAGTTGGTTTTTCCCAGCTCCTGAGCCTTTTTTACCAGCGATTCAGATAGGGCTTTAGCTACAGCTTCCGTTTCTTCCATGCCGTTCCAAGCGGGGTCAAGGCAGTTTCCGCCGCGGAAAGCTCTGATATACCAGGGTGAATCATCAGTCAGCGGAGCCAGTTCTTCAATGTCCTTTTCGGTAATGAAAGCGCCGGGCAAGGCCAGGGTGCGGTATTCATGCGTTATGCCGGATTCGCGAATCAATTTCGCGCTTTTGATAAGCGCTTCGGCGAGGCCGGATGATGTAGAGTTTTTTCCACCCGCGCTTAGTTCCGCATAACGCCGGGGGGCAATCTTCAGATCCAGGGCAATGTAATCCGGCTTTGTTTCTTCCCGGGCTAAGAGTTTTTCCAGCATTGCCGGATTTGTTCCGTTGGTGTCAAGCTTAACCGGAAACGCCGCATCATCATCCGGACGGGCGATTTTCCTGATTTCTCCGATGAGTTCCGGAAGCCCTTCCCAAACACAGGGTTCCCCGCCGCTTAATACCGCGCCGCCAAGTACAGACCTTCGTTTCCGCAGATGCGCGAGGGCTTCCTCAATTTCAACCAAATCTTCTGCCCGCTTTGAGTCCGGGTCTTCGCCGAGTACAAGTTCCCGGTTGTGGCACCAGGGACAGCGGAGATTACAGGCGGGGAAAAATAGCACTGATGAGATACACCCGGGGTAATCGACAAAGCTGGTTTTTCTTAATGCGACCTTTACCGGCAAAATTTAAGACTGCGCCTAAACGGCGAGTGACAAAGCCTGGGCGTTTACTTTATCAAATAAGCCGCCTATTGCCTCAGCGTTCGACGCACGGCCCAGTTCTTTACCGTCCTCTGAGAATAATATGGCCGTGGGAGTAGACATCACGTTGAGCTTTACGGCCAATTCCATGCCCTCGCTTGTATCGGCGTTTATCTGGTCCACCGGGATGCCAAGCCGGTCCGCCGCCAGCTTGGCGCCCTGACAGCCCGGGCAGGAAGAACGGGTAAACAAAAGAAGCCTCAACTCGCCAGAAACAAATGATGGGGAAGGGACGGCGGGCCGCGATCCGTTGTTTATGCGGAAGAGCAGGCGCTCGCCGTATTCCTCCCGCTTCCCCAGATTCCAGTTTCGTACCGATCGGTAATAACCAACGATACGGCTGTAAACTTCCGCAGGCGTCCCTTTCACGGATGAAAGGGCCTCCCTCGCCTCCGTCAGTTCCTTCTCTATTGCCTCAAGGTTTCTCATATCAACTCCAATGTGTGCCTGTTTTTTTAAACCGGGACTGCGGATAAAACCGCCGCCCGCTCTTTTTCCAATTCTGAAATTGTTTCCATAATTTCGCTTTCTTTTTCCGCCTTGCATTTGGGACAAAAGAAATGCTCTCCCGGTAAATAGCCGTGCAGCGGACAAACCGAGAAAACCGGTGAAATTGTAAAGTACGGAATTCTGTACTGCGCGGCTATTGTTTTTACAAGATCACGACAGACTTGCCAGTCCTTGATTGCTTCCCCCAGGAAGCCATGGAAAACCGTTCCGCCCGTATACGCTGTCTGAAGCTCTTCCTGCAGATCCAGGGCTTCAAATATGTCATCGGTTTTCATAACCGGGAGCTGGGTTGAATTTGTGTAATAGGGTTCGTTAGTGCCGGCGCTTATAATCCTGGGGTACTTTTTCCTGTCGTGTTTCGCCAGCCTGTAGGAAGTGGATTCAGCCGGAGTGGCCTCAAGGTTAAAGAGCTCGCCGGTCTCTTCCTGGAAGTCCGCCAGTCTTTTCCGCATATATCTGAGAACCTCCAGCGAGAAGGTTCGGCCTCGGCTGGTGTCAATTGTAACTTCCCTGCCCAGGAAATTCTGCAGACATTCATTCATGCCCACAAGGCCAATGGTGTTGAAATGGTTATCCAGGTTTTTAAGATAACGCCTTGTGTACGGGAAAAGCCCGTTTTCAAGAAGTCTGCTGACGACTTTGCGTTTGATTCTGAGGCTTCCCTTCGCCAAAACCATAAGCCCATCCAGGCGGTCGAAAAACTCTTCTTCGCTCTTCGCGAGGTAGCCTATGCGGGGAAGGTTGATTGTAACAACGCCGATTGAGCCGGTAAGCTCGTCCGAGCCGAAAAGGCCGCCGCCCCTTTTGCGGAGTTCCCGTTTGTCCAGCTGTAAGCGGCAGCACATTGACCTGACATCGGAAGGGTTCAGATCGGAATTCAGGAAATTCTGAAAATACGGCGTTCCGTAACGGGCTGTCATTTCAAACAGGAGTTTCGCGGTATCGCTGTCCCAGTCGAAGTTCTCTGTGATGTTGTAGGTGGGAATCGGATACTGGAAACCACGGCCTTCAGCGTCCCCTTCAAGCAGGAGTTCGATGAGGATGCGGTTCACACGGTTCATTTCTTCCTGGCAGTCCCCGTAGCAAAATTCCGCTTCAGTTCCGCCTATAAGGGCTTTCTTGAACTTGAGGTCCTCCGGGCAGTTCCAGTCCAGCGTGATGTTGGTGAAAGGCGCCTGGCTTCCCCAGCGGCTTGGGGTATTCACGCCGAATATGAAACTCTGCAGGCACTGCTTTATTTCCCGGTCTGAAAGATCATCCGCTTTTACAAAAGGGGCGGTGTAAGTATCGAATGAGGAGAAAGCCTGGTGCGCCGGCCCACTCGTTTTGAGGCAGCCCAGGAAATTAACCGCCTGCTGCATCAGGGTGGAAAGGTGTTTCGCGGGCTTGCTGGTTATCTTGTCCGCAACGCCGCCGAGGCCGTCGGTAATGAGCTGTCTCAAAGACCAGCCGGCGCAGTAACCCGAGAACATTGAAAGGTCGTGAATGTGAAAGTCCGCGTTTCTGTGGGCCTCGGCGATTTCCTCCGGGTAGATGTTCTTGAGCCAGTAGTTCGCGGTGATGCTTCCGGAATTGTGGAGTATGAGTCCCCCGAGGGAATAGTTGACATTGGCGTTTTCATTTACCCGCCAGTCGGATTGCTTAAGGTAACCGTCCATGGTGCTGTCAATATCCAGCATGAGCTTTTTCACGTCCCTCATAGCTTCATGGCGGGCTCTGTAGAGAATATATGCCTTGGCAACAGTTGTCTCTTTCGCTTCGATAAGAGTGGTTTCCACCAAATCCTGGATTTCCTCTATGGCAGGAATGGAGTTTGGATGCCGTCTCGACATCATCTGCTCAATTAGGGTTTCTACCTTTTGGGTTATATCCTCAACTCTCGTTTCAATTGCGGCGTTTTCACCGGAGGAGGTTTCACTGCCCAATGCGGCAATAAAAGCTTTGTTTACTGCGTTGTATATTTTCTTGCGGTCATATACTTCTATTTCACCCGATCTTTTTACAACTTGTTTTATCATATTTTTCCCTCCCGGGGATGTTCCGAAGAATGGTCGTCAAGTTTCTTTATTTCCATCATAAACTCATCCAGATTCTCAAAATGTCTGTAAACCGACGCGAAGCGGATATAGGCTACTTTGTCTATAGCCGCCAGTTTTTCCAGTACCAAATCGCCGATTTTGGCGGCGTCTATTTCATGGTTTACCTCTCCCATGATTGCCGCCTGATCTTCAATTTCGTTGATCAGGCTCTCAATCCCCATCTGGGAGACAGGCCTTTTCTCCAGCGCCCTTGTTACTCCCCTCTCGATTTTTGTCCTGTCAAATGGTTCCCTGCGGCCGCTCCTTTTGATGACCATAAACTGCTTGTCTTCTGTTCTTTCGTAACTGGTAAAACGGTAGCTGCAACTGACACATTCCCGCCTGCGCCGGATGGCATCACCCCCCGCCAGAGTCCTGGATTCTATTACCTTGTCATCAAAACTGCCGCAATGGGGGCAACGCATCTAGTGGTACCTCTGATTTTTCTATCGATATATAGCGCCATATATATAGCGTTCTTTTTTAATTAAAATCAGTATATCACGCTATATCTTGTGTGGCAATAGGTAAATGTAAATTTTTGCAAAAAAGTGATAAATTTTTACGGTTTTTTCAAGCTTTTAGGATTTAAGAGTTTTGGAAATGGCTCTTTTGTTTGTCCGATTTAATGTTGTTATTTACCCTTTTACCTGCTATAATAACTTGATGAAAACAGGAATAGATACCTTTGCCTGCGACAGCGGTAAATCGGCAATAGGCGCCTATTTATTCAACATATTGAAGAGAATACCTCCCTCCGGAGAATACTTTGAACTTTTCGGCTGGGAATACGATCGCTTCTCCTTTAGTGACGCTGCTCCGAATATGGAATTTATCTCCCGCTGCTCCGTAAACGGCCGGGCGGCCAACTATCTCTGGCATACGTTAAGGTATCCGAAATTTGCCCAGAGCCGGGAGTGGGACGCGTGTTTCTTCCCGGCGGCTCACAGAATAATCCCCGAAAAATCTCCCTGTCCTACCATAGGAGTAGTTCACGACATGGCCAATTGGTGGGGAAAAAGGAGCGGCAAGTATCTGAAAGCCATAATCCAGACGTTTTCACTCAATACGCTAAAGCGCGTTGACAGGATTATCGCGGTTTCAAACTGGATTAAGAACGAATTAATCGAGATTATGGGTATCAAGGAAAATAGAATTGATGTGGTTCCCAACGGTATTGATACCCAGGCGTTTTATCCCCGTCCCAGAGGTGAGGAAAGCGTTGTACTCATCCAGCCTTTCAGCTTCCGCAGACCGTATGTTTTATACGCGTCAAGGATAGAATACCCGATGAAGAACCATGTCACTCTTATTGAAGCTTTCGGAATCTTTAAGGAAAGAACAAAATACCCACACCGGCTTGTCCTTGCGGGAGCAGACAGCAAGGGAGCTGATATTGTGAAAGCCGCCGCTGTCGCGTCTCCCTACAAAACTGATATTTTCTTTACAGGGCATTTCCCGGTCACAAGCCTGCCGGAATTGTACTCGGGGGCCGACATTGTGGTTATACCTTCCATGTGCGAAGGGTTTGGGATGGGTGTCCTGGAAGCTATGGCCAGCGGGGTTCCGGTTGCCTGCGCGAGAGCGGGCTCTCTTCCTGAAACGGCGGAACACGCTGCGCTTTACTTTGACCCCATGAACGCCGAGGATATGGCTGAAAGAATGGTCACCCTGACGGCAAACCGGGATGTACACCGGGAATGCAGACGTCTGGGTCTTGAAAGGGTTCAAAGTTTTTCCTGGGATATTTGTACTAACCGAACTCTGGAAATTATCCGGGAGATGGGGCCTTAACTCTGGTTGTATTCCCTGGCTTTTTCCAGGCAGTTCTTGCAGAGGGTTCGCTTTAGGGATCTGAGCTTTTTTCCGCATCTTGGGCAGCGGCCGCTGTCTTTACGTTCTGCGTATTTCTCCCTTCTTTTTTCGTTAATTTCTTCACGGTGGTTTTCTAAAAAGCGCTGCTGACGCAGGCGGTTGGCTTCTTTCTCTTCTTTTGTTGACATTTACAGATAACTCCTGAAATCAGTTTAACACGGCTTCGAAGCAACTTCAACACATTAAGATTTTATTTTCTGTTATTCCGCGAGATGAAGATCCCGCGATGTCCTCAAAACGGATTCCCTGACCTGCCGGTATTAAGGCCCTTGCCTTTAGCCCGATGATCCTTTCCTCCCAGGAAGGCGGCAGGCCAGGCCTCAATATTTTTTCCGTTCGCAGAGAAGCTATCATGTGCTTTTGTATGATTTCACCTTCCCGTATTTCCTTGAGGGCGTGGATTGAACGGTTTGTCCGCTCATAATTTGCCTTTTCGGATTGAGCCAGGCGTTTTACCCCGTCTCCGAGTATACCGTCTATCAGCGCTTCTCCGTGTTCAAGCTTCATGGCTTTGATGGTTTCTTCCGGCCCTGCTTTCTCTGCCCTGCGTATAGCCTTGACCATTGCGGAAAAAGAGTCCGGTGGAAGGGCAATGGGATCGTCCAGCCCGGGATCCGAGCGGTCAAGGCAAAAGTGCTTTTCGATAACCGAAGCCCCCATGACCGTTCCCAATACCGGTACAAGGCAGGGGTCAAGGCTGTGATCGCTCACCCCGACCGGAACGCCAAAAATTGCGTTAAGGCTTTTTAAAACCGATAGATTATAGTCTTTTTCCGGGGCAGGGTAGGAAGTTACGCAGTGCAGAAGGCAAACTGGGTTTTTACCCAGTATTGATAGGGCTTCTTCAATATCTCCAAGCATGGAAACCCCGCTTGAAAGAAATACGGGCAGCGAGTATGCAGCGACTTCTTTTAATAGTGCGGTATAATTCAATTCCGGCGAGGCGATTTTTACGCACTTTGGCTTCAGTTCGTATAGTTCACGGGCGCTTTGAAGCCCGAAAGGTGTGCAGAGGAAAATCAATCCTTTTTTTTCAACCTTTTCCTTCATTTCCGCGAAAAAGCGCGGGCTGAGTTCCAATTCCCTGAATCTGTCGTAAAGCCTGATTTTTCCTCCGGGAAGCGTTACTTCACCTGTGTTTGGATGCAGAATTTCCCCGGCATAAACTATTTGGAACTTTATACAGTCAGCTCCGGCCTCAACCGCAGCTTCTATGAGTTCGGAGGCTTTAATTAAGTCCGCGCCGTGGGAAGTCCCAAGTTCCGCGATGACCAAAACCTTCTTTGAGCTGTATTCATTGTCGTCTATGAAGAATTTTTCGTTTTTCAATCATTTCCCCCTCGACTTTTTTCGCAATAGTTACTATACTCTTTTAATTAATGATTGATTTTCGGTAATTATCGCGCAATTAATCATTAATCTCAATTAAGTCAAGGAGTTTGATATGAAGACCTTAACCTGTGATATTTGCCATAATATCATCCAAATGCCAGCGTCGAACAGTAATTATTTCCACATTGCCCATAGGGATATTTGTGAATCCTGCCATGATAAACTGCAATATCAGATTAAGCCGGTAGTTCGGAGTAAGTTGCCATTCAATTATCAATGGTATTCCAAGCTGCTTCAGGAAAACATAGAAAAATCCATTCAAAAAGGCAAAGTTGACGTAAAAATGAACTGAGCAATCCTGTATGATGTATTTACGGTTTGCCGTATAAATAAGGAGATTCTATGTCGGGACACAGTAAGTGGGCGACTATTAAGCATGCTAAAGGCGCCGCGGATGCCAAACGCGGCCAAATGTTTACAAAGTTAATCAAGGAAATTTCCATAGCGGCCAGAACAGGCGGAGGAAGCCTTGATTCCAATCCAAGACTCAGAACCGCGGTTTTAAAGGCTAAAGCCGCCAATATGCCAAAGGATAATATTGACAGGGCCATTAAGAAAGGCACCGGAGAACTTGAGGGCGTAAATTACGAAGAACTCACCTATGAGGCGTACGCCGGAGGCGGCGTGGCTCTGCTCATCGAAGTGCTGACGGATAATAAAAACCGGGCTGCTGCTGACGTGCGCAATATTCTTACCCGCGCGGGAGGGCAGCTTGCCACTTCCGGTTCGGTTTCGAGGCTTTTCAAGCGTCAGGGCATTATTAATCTGGACGGAGAAAAATACACCGAAGACCAGGTGATGGAAGTAGCCCTTGAGGGAGGAGCGGAAGATATTACTCTTTCGGGCGGCATCATTGAAGTGACCACCTCTCCTGAAGATTTTGAAGCCGTTATGAATGCTCTAAACGGAAAAAACTTCGAAACCCTAAGCGCTGAAATAAGCATGGTTCCTGAAGCTGATGTTTCCCTTGATAATGATGGAACCGCCAAAGTTTTAAGACTCATAGACAAACTTGAAGAAAACGACGATGTTCAGAATGTCTACTCCAACATAAATATCCCTGACGGATTTGAAGCGGAGTAATCGCAGAATTATCGGAATCGACCCCGGCCTGGCTTCAACCGGCTGGGGTATGCTTGAGTTCTCCAATGGGGAGTTGCGTTATATAGCCCACGGCTGCGTTGAAACGCAGCCGGATATGCCCCGGGGAGAACGCCTCGCCCTTATCCATAAATCCATTCTTGAAATACTGGAGACCCACAAACCCACCGAAGCCGCGATGGAATGCCTCTATTTTGGTAAAAATGTTACAAGCGCGCTTGTAGTAGCCGAAGCCCGGGGAGTTCTTTTCATGACCCTCGCTTCGGCGGGTATTCCCGTTAAGGAACTGACTCCCAATGCCATCAAAAAAGCCGTAGTGGGCGTGACCAGGGCGGATAAAAAGCAGGTTCAGGAAATGGTACGCTTCATATTGGGACTTTCGCAGGTTCCTAAGCCGGATCACGCGGCCGATGCCCTGGGCGCGGCAATCTGCGCCGCACACGATACCTAAAATTGAGCCTGTCCTAAAAATTGAAATTTTGAAACAGCTTCATTTGCCAAAAAGTCCAAAAATACCGATATTAGTATAAGCCGTATTTAAAACTCTGTTTGTGCGGGCCTGCCGGAAACCAAGCCGCGGCCCGGTGAAAATATACAGAAATCCGGAGGCATTTTTGTGAAAGTAAGCTTTCTTATCCTGATCTTTATTTTTACTATTTTTGGCTGTTCCAGTGATACAGGGTCAGTTAATGATGCCGTTACAGTTAAAGCTGAAAATGTACGGGAAGGAATTCGTCTTACTTTCAGCAATATTCCGCAGGATACAAGCCGCCTGTTTATACACTTTAACAGGATAGACGAAGAGGCGTTACGCAGCGAAGTTTCCGGCGCAAATCAGATTTCAGTTTTTACGGATATAAGGGACGCCTCATTGGAACTTGTGAAGGAAAGCGGCGTTGTAACCTGTCCCTTTGTTCAGAAAGGTCATGAATACTATATTTCGATAATGATGTTTAATAAATATAACGAGCAGAATCCGTCACACTGGATTCGTGATGAAATTACCGCCGATTCCGGAATATATGCCCTGAATGATGTCTCTCTTTTATTGAATGATGCCCGAACTACCGTAACGCTTTCACAGGAACCCAAATTTTCCGCGGATGTAAAATACGCTTCAAAAAAATACAGGTACAGCGTCACTGTAAAAAAAGACGCTTATTGGGGAATAACTTATTCAGAGACAACCGGCAATACTCTTACATGGGATTTTTATACGATGTTTGAAAAATTCAAAAATGAGAATATAGGTGTAGGCGGTTCATTGCCAGCTTACGTAACCGCGTCATGCAGCTTGACTTATGAGGATCTGTTATGGGATGTTGAAATCGCCAACAGCAGCGAGTTTTTTGTGGCGTTTTGAAAATAACATGAACAAACTGCAGCTTGGTCTTAGAGCCCACGATTACGGAAAAAACGTTTCACCGGAAGAGCTCGCGGAGATCCTCGCCGCCTATAATCTCGCTTCCATTCAGCTTGCCCTCGCGAAGGCGTTGTCCGGCTCTCCCGGGCCGGGTGCTCTCAGCCCCGGTTATGCCAGGCGGATTAGGCAAATCCTTGAGGAGCGGCGCATTGCCGTCGCCGTATTGGGCTGTTACATCAACCCCGTACATCCGGACCCGGAGCTGAGAGAGCGGCAGCTCCGAAGCTTTGAAGAACATCTGCGTTTCGTCCGCGATTTTGGCTGCGCTCTTGTCGGAACCGAAACCGGCTCATGCAACGGCGACTGTTCCTTTCATCCGGATACCGAAAAACCGGCAACTTTTGATCTCCTGTGCCGTTCTCTTGAACGCTTAATAAAGACAGCGGAAAAGTGCGGTTCAATCGTTGCAATTGAAGCCGTAGCGGATCAGCACACTGTTTCCGGTGTTGAGAAAATGGGACAGGTTCTGCGCCGTCTTGCCTCACCCGCTTTGAAAGTAATTTACGATCCTGTTAACCTCATTCCCAATGCCGGCCTGAATGAAAGCCAGGAGCAATTTTTCACGCGGGCGTTCGACACTTTCGGAGACGAGATCGCGGCCATTCACGCGAAAGATTTTCGCTGTGAAGGCGGCAGGAAGAATGGAGCGTTAAGCGCCGGCGCCGGCGATTTGGATTATAAAGCTCTGCTGCGAATCGTTAACGAGAGAAAACCGGGAATAGATATTTTGCTTGAAGACTCGAATCCCGCCAAAGTGAAAGAAGCGATGGCGTTTCTTCAAAATACGGCAGCCGGAATCCTTGCCTAATTCCGGAGTAACTGTCAAGATTTAATAATGTTTAACAGCATACGCGGAAAAATTACTGAAAAATCCGATGGAAGTGTTTTTCTCCTTTGCGGCGGCGCGGAATGGGACATTGCCGTGCCGCTCACCGACATAAACAAACTGCCTCCTTTGGGTGAGGAAGGCCGGATTTTTACCTGGCTTTATCACAGGGAGGATCAAATGAAGCTCTACGGGTTTGCCTCCCGGGAGCGGCGCGACACCTTTCTTGAGCTTCTCAAGGTAGAGGGAATCGGCCCAAAGGCTGCTGTCAAGATCATGGGCGGAATAGGTCAGGAAGAGCTTGAACAGGCGCTGGAATCGGAAGACCTTGCGCGCCTTGAAGCTGTTCCCGGACTTGGGAAGAAAACTGCCCAGAAGATGATCCTGGCTCTGAAAGGTAAACTGGTCAGGCCGTCCGCTGTGAATGAAAGTCTCTACGGGGATCTTGTTGAAGCACTGGCGGGTATGGGTTACGAAAGGCGGGCCGCCGCTGACGCCCTGGCAAAAGCGGGAGCGGAACTAAAAAGCGGTATTACAGGCGAAGAAAGGGAAAAGCTGCTTTTCAAGCAGGCGATAGTATTTTTGAGCAGTTCTTCCTTAGGTAGATGATGGGAAAAACAAATGATATGACGGGGATTCTGCACCCTGAAGATCCGATGGATGAAGACAGCCGTGACTCCGCATTGAGGCCAAGAACTCTGAAGGAATTTCAGGGCCAGAAGGCCATGAAGGAAAATCTTTCGGTTTATATCGAAGCCGCCAAGTCGCGGAACGAGAGCCTGGATCACCTTTTTTTGATTGGCCCGCCGGGTTTGGGAAAAACCACTCTGGCCCAGGTTGTGGCGCATGAACTTGATTCAGATTTTAAGGTTACTTCCGCGCCTGCTCTTGAAAAGCCAAAAGATCTGGCGGGAATCCTTACCACTCTTACCGAAAAGACAGTCTTCTTCATTGATGAGATCCATCGCCTGAAGCCAGTCATGGAAGAAA
>Ga0209755_10006983_pt1 | contig 12329 bp, 6 predicted proteins | sample TergutCo191P1_FD_187301 | JGI IMG/M metagenome (GOLD analysis project Ga0209755, IMG submission 187301) | Cornitermes sp. P1 segment gut microbial communities from Petit-Saut dam, French Guiana - Co191P1 (SPAdes) (version 2) | ecosystem: Host-associated > Arthropoda: Insects > Digestive system >... | reverse complement strand
CGCTACAAACGTGACTATGAAACAAGACGTTACGTTCGTGCTGGCGCAAACATGAGAGCCGAATTTGACCCAAATCACACTGGACTTTTTCCACGTATGCACAGTATGTCGAACGAACCCGGTCGTCCGCACCACGATTTTTACCATTTCTTTGGCCGAATTACACCACGATTTTACACGTGTCGAATAACTGGCGAACAGCGCCAAATGAAGCCAACCATGGCTGAAAACATGCGTTTTTTCATTCGCTATCAATTGGGTTGGCAATATTTTAGATACTTCATGTGGAATTTCGTCGGTCGACAAAACGATTTGCAAGGACAAGGCTACGACCGACAAGGCAATCGCGATATTTTGCACGGCAACTGGATCAGTGGCGTACGATTTATTGATGAGGCACGACTTGGGCCTCAGCGAAATCTGCCCGACTTTATGAAAAATAATCAAGGGCGAAGCACCTACTTTTTCCTACCGCTAATCTTGGGATTGATAGGCTTAGCCTTCCAATACAGAAAGGACAAAAACAATTCATTTGTCACGTTTTTGCTGTTTTTCATGACTGGAATTGCGATTGTGATTTACCTCAATCAGCCATCTACCGAGCCGCGAGAACGTGATTATTCCGTGGTTGGTTCGTTCTACGCTTTCGCGATATGGATAGGCATTGGTGTGCTTGCCATTGCCGATTTCCTGCAACGACGAACAAAAATGAACGGCATTGTTGCCGCTGGAATCGCTACAGCTGTCACGTTTGCAGCCGTTCCAGCCTTGATGGGACAACAAAACTGGGAGCATCACGACCGCTCAAACCTAACCGCAGCGCGAGATTTTGCACGAAACATGCTAAATTCTACCGCACCAAACGCGATTCTGATTTGCAACGGCGACAACGATACATTCCCGCTTTGGTTTGCACAAAACGTTGAAGGCGTAAGGCGAGACGTACGTGTGATCAACTCCGCATTAGCCAATTCGTATTGGGCGATTCTGCCGTTATTCACGCAAGTTTACGATTCGCCACCGCTGAATTTTACACTCACCAAACACGATTATCGACAAGGCGGACCAAACCAACAGGTCTTTATTCAAGATCGAAATGTTGGGCGTCGCGAATTGACGGAATTACTCCGATTTGTAGGTAGCGACAATCCAAACACACAAGTTGGACTGCGTGGTGGAGGCACTGCAAACTTTTTACCATCAACACAATACGTTTTAACGATTGATCGTGACGATCTTTTGGCAAGAGGCATCATTACTGAAGAACAGTACAGATTTACCGTTACGCAAATGGAACACGATATTCAAGGTGGAACTATTCATCAAGCCAGTTTGGTCTTTTTGGATATTTTGGCCAGCAACAATTGGGAACGCCCGATTTATATGACAAGTCCATGGGCGCAACGCAACGTTTGGCCGATTCAGTTCGCGCAAGGCGTAGGTATTTTGCACAACCTCGTGCCTTTCCACAATCCAAACAGAGGACTAACAAACGCTCCGCTCAATGGTATTGAAGTTGACCGAACGTTCGCGTTGTTTATGGATGAAACGGCAACTTGGGGCAATGTTAATCTCCCAAGAGTACGTGTTTGTGGCGACACACGCCGTCATGCACAAAGCCAAAGACAACAGTTCGCATTCCTTGCACAAGCACTGATTGCGGACGGACGAATGGAAGATGCTGTTAGAGTTTTGGACAGAGGATTGTACCTTTTCCCGCATCGCAACATTGATTTCGACAATATGGTCATTCTCTACGTACAAGGCTATCTCAGAGCTGGCGAAGTTGACGCTGGTTTAGATTTAGCAAGTAAATTGATGGATATTAATGAGAGAAACCTGTTGTTTTTCGAGCAGTTTCCTCCAAGACATCGCAGATTCTTAGAGTCGCACAAAAACGACGCGCTTTCGATGTTTGTGAACTTGCGCCATTTCTTGCAAGGTTTTGAAGACGAAGCCGAAGACTTGTTTGGTCGCATCGACAATCTTTTGGCCGCTCGCGGAATTACGGAATAAACCTGTAGGGGCGAGGCATGCCTCGCCCCTACACAGGCATAAAAGAAAACTCGCATGAAACATGCGAGTTTTTTTTATTCAATAAAGAAAGAAAAACTATCTTCTTCCTCCCCTATCTTGTCTTGCATCCTGAACTCTTTCTTGAACTCTTTCCTCCACTGTAGGTTCTGGCTCCGGCTCTGGTTCTGGTTCTGGCGTTGGTGCAGGAGTAGCTGGTTGCGCTGGTCTTGGTGCAGGCGCAGCAGCTGGCTGAGCAGGTGCAGCTGGTGCTGGAACTTCCTCAACTTCTACAACTTCTACATAAACAACTTCTGGAGCAGCCTCTACAGTTTCAGCCGGTCTTGGGTTACCGCAAGCAGCAAACAATAACGCTGCCATTGGGAAAATTGCGAATACTTTTTTCATTTTTTCAGATTTTTAAAATTGGTAAATAATTTCTTTTTTTTGCAAAGTTACGATTTTTTTTGCAAAAAAGCAATTTTTTTTCTTGTTTTTTGTGTTTTTTTTTCGTACCTTTGCAGATTGCTATATTTGTGCTTGTATTCAAACTTAACAAAAATATCAACCTAAAAAAATTCAAAGCATTATGAAAAAACTTTTTTACTTACCACTTATGCTTGGCGCGATTGCCGTAGCATTCACAAGCTGCAACGGTGATGATGATCCGACATCAGCAACTCTTTTACTCTCATCTACACTAACGCAAAACGATGCACCTGGCGTTAATCGCGTATTGGCTGCAACTTGGGGCAACGATGACCAGCAGCACACCGTAGCATACTCTGCATTTGGCACAACGGGCTTTATGCTATTGCTTGATGCAACACCTCACCCAAGCACACTTGACACCGTTGGTACTGACGATTTCTTCACAATTAGCAATCCTAATGCAAGAACTGCAATTATTTGGGAGCTTGAAGGGTTCACGTCCTCTACTGGTGCCTTTCTTGATGCAGATTTCGCTGGTTGGTTTTACAGAGCAACAATGGTAGATACAGACGATGAATATTCGTACACCTTTGAATTTTGGGTGTACGCAGACAGAGCTGTATCAATTACTGGAACAGATGGTGGAATTGATGATGGCGACCGCTGGGAAGAAGTTGTTAGCCTAAACTTGGTACAAGGCTGGAACAGAGTGTTTGAAACCATTGGTGCAAGAACGGAGGAAGAAGGTATTGTATTTTTCTACACAACAACGACCTCACCAGTTTCTGGTATGACGTGGGTATTTGATCCTGCTAACGGCGACGATGATGATACTCCTACAGGCACTGCAATGCAAGCAAATGCACAAGCAGATAGCATGGAAGCAAGAGTAGCAGAAAGAGCTGCACAACGCAGAAGCGAGCGTAGATAAGCGATAGGCTTTTTAGCAATTCTAAGTAAAAAAAAACAGCGACAAGTTTTGTCGCTGTTTTTTTTATTGATTGTTGTTGTACAACACTTACGGCTTATGGTGTAGTTACAAGCTCAAAGTGTGCTGTAGCAGATGTAAAGGCTGCTTCATCAGCGTTGAATTCAAACGTAAACGTAATGTTGTAAGTTCTGGTTTCTGTAACGAGAACAGTACCTCTTGGCGTACCATCCTCATTGAGAAGACCGAGATAGTCTGTATCGCCAGTAACTTCCATAGCAACAGGCTCTGAAACAGGGCTAAACCAGCGGAGTTCTGCACCATCTACAAAAATAGGAAATCCAAAATAGCCTCCACTAGCAAGTTCTAAATTCTCCATCGTAAATACAGCTCTGCCTGGCTCGCTCGTAGTAAGTGTAGCAGCTTCCGTATTTTGCCAACCATCTCCAACGATATTATTACCGCGAAGTCTAACCTCCCAATCCTCAGCAGGTGCGAAAAATTCGCCAAGACGCTCGATGGCTAATGTAAAGCCATGTCCTTCTCTGTTGCTTCTCCAAGCAAGGCTTAAACGGAAATTGCCATCCTCTAATCCTGCTGTACGCAAATCTCCTGCTCCAACAACCAAGTCATTGATTGCACCGCCAAAGTTTGTGTTTACTACAACAGGGACATTTGGGAAATTGTCGGTGTTCCATGCTGTTTCATTGAAAGGTGCAAGAGGAATTTTCCAACCGGCATTGTAGGCCAATTTGAACCAATTGTCATTTCGGAAAAAACCTATTCTCTCAAAGTCAACACCGTCTGCAACTCTTGTAGCTACAAAAGGTGAAAAACTACCGCTGTTGAGACCGCCACGCAAGCCCATGTAATCTATTTTTGCAATCATAACGATTGGGTCGAGATTTTCATCACCTTGGAAATAAACGATGTGGTGCAAACCGGCTTCGGTAATCGTGAATGTACCTTCATTTTCAGGGCGGTAAAATCTGCCTCCCCAAGCACCATTACGACCTCCGACAAATTCACGATCGTCTTGTCCATGATACGTGAAGTTTGCAGGCGTTCCGCCAAATGTACGGGCAGTTTCTGCTCCTTCTAAAACTGCAATGTAGAATGTTCCAGCCTCAAGCCATGCATACATTTCGTGAATTCGTGGGTCAAGCGCATTGTTGTTTGCTTCGTTTCGTCCAGCAAAAAACATTGAGTAAATAGTTGGCTCGTCAAACTCCGTTGCTTCACCCAAAATGTGAATGGTTGGTGGAGGTGGCGGCGGCGGAACAACAACCGGGTCGTCGTCGCTACACGATGTGAGTGTGAATGCTACTGCCGATGCTGCAAGGGCAAAAGCGAAAAATTTTAGTTTTTTCATAATGTTTTGTTTTTTGTTGTAGAGACGGGGCATGCCCCGTCTTTACGTGGTTTATAATTAATATCCTGGATTCTGTTGCAATTCACGGTTCGCCATAATATCACGTCCCGACAATGGGAAAACATTGAAATGCGACGACACAGGAATTCCGTTTTGCTCACCGCCGCGCCATTCCCAAGATGGGCCTGATGTAAATCTGTTGAAACGCACCAAATCCGTACGGCGATGGCCTTCCCAAAAGAGTTCACGGGCACGTTCGTCCAAAATCCAATCCAATGTAAGTGGTGGAGCATTTGGCAAACCTGCTCTGGCTTGCAGTTGGTTAATCAGCGCTTCTGCTGTGGCCATGTTGCTACCGCTACGAACAGCGGCTTCGGCATAAATCAAATGCATTTCTGCTAAGCGAAACAGCGGAAAACTGTTGTCGGCAAACTGGCGTTCGTGGTCATTCCCGAAAGGCGTATTATTATCCATGTGGCGTTGGAATAAATTGCAACCTTCGTTTGGTCCGCAATACGTGCAATTCACAAAACGACCGCCAACCAAATTTCTATCACACCCTTGAAGCACCATGCGCGACGGAATGTTGCGGAACTTGAACGTGGCCATGCCGCTGGCTTCAAAATCCGACGTGGCATTGCCAATACGGTCGCTTGGTCCGACGAACAAAAAGCGTCTGTCGTTGGCACGATCGAAGCGTTGGAGAAACTCGTATCTTACGCGATATCCCGCCCAATTGGCGTTTTCAAAGATGCCAAAATGCATCAAACGTGCTCTGTGCGTTGTTTGCTGAGCACCTTGCGATGAGGCGTTGATTAAGAATGTTGTTCCAGAAAATGTTCTGGCGAAAGCACCATCAAAAATCAAGCCCCAGATGATTTCTGGACTCTCTCGGTTGTCGTTCAAGAACACATGTTCATAATTTTCCGAAAGTTGAAACGCTCCAGAACTGATGACACGGTTTGCAAAATAAATGGCTTGTGTGTAGAAACTTGTGTTTATGTTGCTTTCTGGACTCCCTACGGGATTATTATACACATTTGCATTGAGATACAGACGAGCAAGCAAGGCCCAGGCGGCTGCTTCGCAAACACGTCCGCGAACGCGCGCTCCGACGGGTCTGAGCAAATTATTGTTCACGATATCCAACAATTCGCTTTCAATCCAACGGAACAGCATTGGACGTCCGATGTTTATATCTCGGTCTTTTTGCGTTGGCAATACGCCAAGCAGCATCGTTTCATCAATAAACGGTGGATTCCCAAAGATATCCATCAGCACCCAGTACAAAAACGCACGAATAAAACGGGCTTCGGCACGCATAATCGCAATTTCAGCACGGTCGGCCGCCGAAAATCCTCGTTCTGCCAAAACAGCATCGTCGCTTTGACGCATGAAATGATTGGCATACAGAATATTCAGTAACGCTCTGTTGTAAAGCGCCACAGAAAACGGATTTAGCGCTGTGAAATCCAAATGATTTAAATCAGCAACGCCTGCGTCGCCCCAATTGCAAAACGCTTCATCGGTTGGTGTCACTTGTAGGTTGAAAAATGTTCGTGTAAAGCCCGAAAACCCTTCGTCAATGCCAGCAATATCAGGCATTCCAGCTGGTCCAGCGTTGCCGGTCAAAATCATTGCACCATACACTTTGGCCAACGCCATTTTGAAGCCCATCACATCGCGATAGACCTCCTCTCCAGTTACATCGTTAACGGGAAATCTGTCTAAATCGCTGAAGCAAGACGTCAGCACGAGCGACATGCCTGCTAAGATTAATGCTATTTTTTTTGAGATATATTTCATTGTTCTATGTTTTTTTTTGTTTGTTGTCATTCCCGCGTAGGCGGGAATCTCCTTGCTATTGACCGTTCCCTATCGTTAGGGGATTCCCGCCTGCGCGGGAATGACGGTTAGAATGTCAGGCGTAGCCCCAAGTTAAACGTCCGCGGAATTGGAAATAAATTATTATCAATACCGCCTGGTCTTTCAGGGTCAACGCCGCTGTATCCTGTGAATGTGAACACATTTTGAACGGTAACATTTCCCGTAAGGTTTGAATTTCCACCCAACAAGTTTCCGAAATTGTAAGACACCGAAATGTTGTCAATTCTCAAAAACGATCCATTTTCCAAATAGAAATCCGACAACAATTGACGGTTGTAGAAGCCCGAACGGAAAATGTTTTGTGTGGTATTTTGGAAAAATCCAGAGTTGAACACTTGCGAATAATTGGCGATATCTGCATTGATATTATTGAAAATATAATGGCCAATGTTTGAGCGCAACATCGTTGAAAACTGCCATTCTCTCCAGCTTACACGTGCATTGAAGCCCAAAAACGCGATAGGTTCGGGTTGTCTGAACAAGCGGCGGTTGTTTTCGATCATCGCGTTGCTCACTTCGACTGGAAATCCGCCCACGAACGGATGTTGAAAGATGTAGAATGTGTTTGGCGCGTGGCCAACCATGTGCATTTGTATCGTTTGACCGACTGCTCCGCTGATTCCGCCTGTAAAAATACCGATATCATCAGCATCGTCATTCAATGTCAATTGTGTGATTTCGCGTCTGTTTAGGGTTAGATTTAATCCCAAATCAACCCTCAACTGATTGGTGTGAACAGGCACGTAATTTATCGTAAATTCAATCCCTTGATTTTGCATGCTACCAATGTTTTGAGTCATACGGTTTGTGAAATTCGAGCCCATTGGCAAATCCACAGTATTCAAAAGATTGGTTGTTACGGAATGATAGGCATCGATAGAACCAAAGATTCTACCGCCCAAAAATCCGAAATCCACACCAACGTTCCATTGTGCGGTTTCCTCCCAGCCGCGTGTTGCGTCGAAATACGCTGGACGCCACATGTAGAGCGTATCGTCACCAAACAAAATTCTGGCGCGGTATGTGCTTCTTTGGTAGCGCGGAATATGGTCGTAAAGTCCGATTTCTTGTTGGCCTGTAACACCCCAGCCGGCGCGTAATCGCAACGATGTTACGAATGGATTGTTGACTAAAAACTGCTCTCTATCCAAACGCCACGCCGCAGAAATCCCTGGAAATACGCCCCAGCGATGCTCTCGCGCAAAGCGTGAACTACCGTCGGTTCGCAGCGTTGCTTGGATCATATAGCGATCATCAAAACTGTATTGCACACGTCCGAAAAACGAAATCAAAACAGATTCATACAAACGTGTTGGGAAATCTACGGGCGATGAAACGGTGTCTCGGTTGTACCAAAATGTTGGGAAATTTTGATATTCTGTTCGCAAACCGTGATAAGTGTAACCGCCCATAATGTCAAAACTATGTCTACCAAACGTTCGCGAATAGTTGAGGTGAGCGTCTAAAAGTAAATCGGTACGCGTTTGGTCGTATTGCGAAAAACGGCCTTGTCCCAAAACGCCCATTCGCCAAGGTTTTTCGATGTTTTCGCCAAAGCCATTTGCGACATCAAAACCAAAGTTTACATTTGCGGTCAACCCTTCGATAGACTGCAACCTGTACGACGCGTGAATATTACCAAACATACGATTTACAGTACCTCTATTTTCACGAGATTCAAGGATTGAAACCGGATTTGTGGTTGCCATGGATTGCCACGCGCGTTGTTGCAAATTCCCAAGAGCATCCACCGGCAAAATCGGTGTTTGCCACTGCCAAAATCCACCAAATTCCTCCATGTCGTCAGCTCTTACAGGCTTTGTAGGATCCATACGAATGGCTGCACCGATAGCACCGTCATCACCAAAATGACTTCTTTGGTGCGAACCTCTAACATTCGCATTTATGTTTAGGTGATTTCTGAAAAAACTTGGTCTTAAAGAGATCGACGCCGTTGTTCGGTTGATTTGGTCTGTTCGCAACACACCGTTTTGATGGAAATTTCCAATCGAAATGCGGTAGGGGAAATTTCGTGTAAATGCGCCTGAAATCGAAACATTATTGTCTGTTGTAAAAGCCACTCGGCGATAGATTTCGCTTTGCCAGCAGGTGTTTGCAAAACGCTGTTCTTGGCGGTATAGCGGATTTCCTTCGCCATCAACTTCGCCCGTTGGCACAGTTACCCAATAGCCAAGCATGTTGCGGCGAGGTTGCTGCAATCCTGGGAAAAGACGGTTGATATAATCCTCTGTAAGGCTTCTAAATTCGCTGGCCGAAAGCACATCTACTTTGCGCGCGATGGTTGCAAAACTGTTGGCTGTTGACACTTCAACATTGATTTGTCCAGGTTGCATGCCGCGACCGCTTTTTGTTGTGATGATGATTACACCGTTTGATGCTCGCGAGCCGTAAATCGCTGTTGCCGAAGCATCTCTCAAAACGGTGATGCTATAAATATCGTTTGGATTGAGCGATGATAAAGCATCGTTTTGTCCAGCGATTCCGCCAGATGCTAACGGCAAACCGTCAATCACGATAAGTGGGTCGTTGCTTGCATTCAACGATGAACCGCCTCTAATTCGAATTCTATTTCCTGCTCCCGCACGACCGTCGGAAGTTGAGACATTAACGCCCGCTGTTGTTCCCGCCAAAAGCGAGGCAGGACTTGCAAAAACACCTTGTCTGAAATCGGCTTCACCAATCGTGGTTACCGCGCCAGTCAAGCGTTCGCGTGTGGCTGTACCAAAACCGATAACCACAACTTCGCCCAAACCGATAGCACCAGAGCTCAGCGTAACATCTATTGTCGCTTGTCCACCAATGAAAATTTCTTGCGTTTCCATGCCCATAAAACTGAACACCAAATGTGTTGCTTCCGCTGGAACATTTACCGAAAACCGACCATTAATGTCAGTTGTAGTGCCTATTGTGGTTCCTCTCACCACAACTTGCGCCCCTGGAATTCCCAGATTGTCGTCAGCACTCAATACTGTCCCCGTAATTGTACGTTGTGCCATTGCAGAAAGCCCCACAACGAGTAGCAAGGGCAACAATAACACGCGAAAGTTTGAAATTCGTTTTTTCATATATTTTAGTTTAAATTATACGTTCCTTTTTTTGTATCTTTACAAAGAAAAGTTATGATTTACGGTTATATTCGTGTTAGCACAGACAAACAAACGGTAGAAAACCAGCGTTTCGAAATCATTCGGTTTTGCAAGAAAAATAAGATGAATGTTGATGTTTGGGTCGAAGAAACGATTTCAGGCACTGAGAAAATTCAAGAACGAAAACTCGGAAACCTGCTCAAAAAAATGCAAGCCGACGACATTTTAATTTGCTCAGAATTATCCCGTTTAGGCAGAAATCTATTGATGATTATGAGTATTCTCAACGAGTGTATCAATCGAGAAATTCAAATTTGGACCATCAAAGACAACTACCGTTTGGGCAACGATATCAACTCAAAAGTTCTGGCATTTGCATTAGGTTTATCCGCAGAAATCGAACGCAATCTCATCTCGCAACGCACCAAAGAAGCCCTTGCACGTAAGCGCTCAGAAGGCATGATACTCGGACGACCCAAAGGCAGCAAATCCAAGCGAAAAAAACTCACTGGACAAGAGGAAAAAATACAGGCTTTACTGAATAAAAAGGTCTCAAAATCAGCGATTGCACGCAAGCTCGGTGTACATCGAATTACAGTATCAAATTTTATAAACGAAAAAAAATCGCAAATTTAATGTTAAAAATTTGTTAAATTCAAATATATTGCATATCTTTGTGGCGTGTAAAAAACATACCAACGTATAACCTAAACAAAAAATAACAAATACTATATGAAAAAACTAATTTCAAACTTTCGCGTACTATTGCTGCCACTACTACTCGTTGTAGGGTTCTCAGCAATGGCGCAACGTACAATAACTGGAACGGTTATTAGTGCAGATGACAATCTGGGAATTCCTGGTGCTTCGGTTGTCATACGAGGAACAACAACGGGAACAACAACCGACATCGACGGTCGGTTTGCGGTGAATGTGCCAGCCGATGCAACACATTTGGTGTTTAGCTTCATGGGCATGGAAACGCAAGAAGTTGCTATTGGCGGACGCTCCATCGTGGATGTTCGATTAGCTTCTGGTGCTATCGGTTTGGGCGAAGTGATGGTTATCGGTTACGGAACCATGCGACGAGAAGACCGCACGGGAGCGATTGCTCACGTGACCGCAGCTGAATTACGATCGGGCGTAATGACACAAACCGTTCAATCGTTACAGGGTAAAGTCGCAGGTCTTCAAATTTCAAGAGCAGGTGGCGACCCTAATGCAGGATTTTCTGTAAGAATTAGAGGACAGGCTGGAATTGAATCCGGATCAAGTCCTCTTTTTGTTATTGATGGTGTTCCAGGTGCTGATCCAAACAGTGTGGCTCCAGGCGATATCGCTTCGGTAACTGTTTTGAAAGATGCTTCGGCAACAGCTATTTTCGGTACACGCGGTGCAAACGGTGTAATCCTTATTCAAACCAAACGCGGTGAAGGCGCAGGCTCTCTCAACGTTAATTCAAGCGTTTCGATTGAAACGGTTAAGCGCAGACTGCCCTTGCTTTCTGCCGCAGAATATCGTGCGTTTATGGGTCAACACGGCATTGAATTTGTTGATGGTGGTGCAAACACCGATTGGCAAGATGCAATTTTCCGCACGGGTATCACAAGCATTCATAACATTTCATACGGTGCAGGAAACGACCGCTCGTCGTTTCGTGTTTCTGGAACGCTCAGTGATTTTCAAGGCGTGATTAGAGGTTCAGGACGACAAATGGGAACCGTATTGTTTACAGGAACACATACCGCTGTGAACAACCGCTTGCAAATTGATGCTGGACTATCGGGAACATTTGAAAGCAACCAATGGATTCCTTACGATGGAAATGGCCCGATGGACGTGCTTTATCAAGCGTTTCAGCGTAATCCAACCGACCCAGTTCGTAATCCAGACGGCACATTTCACGAGATAAACCGTGCATTCCAATACAACAATCCAGTGGCGATTATCAACAAGCGTGTTGATGAAAGAGATCAAATGGCAACACGTATGCACATGAACGCAAGGCTTGAACTTATCGAAGGCTTGAGAGTTGGTGTAAACGCTGCATACATCGGCGGACGAGGCAATCAGCGCTTCTTTGTACCTACAACTTTGGGGTCAATAGGCTATATTATAAACCCTGTTGTTCACGCCAGACAAGAGAACAACAACTGGAGTTCGACGCTTGTCGAAACCACGTTGGCTTACGACAGAGTTTTTGGAAGGCATACCGTGAATGCAGTTGCGGGACATTCGTGGCAAGAAGAAATCAATCACGGTTTTAACGCTCGTGGTAGAGACCATCAGTCCAATTTTATGGGCGTACACAACTTGGGTGCTTTGGTGAATGTAAATCCAGGCGATATCGGGTCGTGGAAAAACAAATCGAACTTGGCATCGTTCTTCGGTCGTGCAATTTATAACTTTGACAACCGTTATTTCTTCACAGCAACGTTGCGTAGAGATGGCTCGTCAAGATTTGGTGCAAATTACAGATGGGGAACGTTCCCATCGGCTTCGGCGGCTTGGAACATCATGGGTGAAGACTTCATGAGAGGTGCGCCAAGATGGTTGGATGCATTACGCGTACGTGCAGGTTGGGGACGTG
>Ga0209755_10006982_pt1 | contig 12331 bp, 8 predicted proteins | sample TergutCo191P1_FD_187301 | JGI IMG/M metagenome (GOLD analysis project Ga0209755, IMG submission 187301) | Cornitermes sp. P1 segment gut microbial communities from Petit-Saut dam, French Guiana - Co191P1 (SPAdes) (version 2) | ecosystem: Host-associated > Arthropoda: Insects > Digestive system >... | reverse complement strand
GTATTTATGTAAAGGGTAACGCAGGATACAGAACAGGCATTCACATGAAAGAGTACTGTTCAACAGAACAGCATCTGGATAAAAAACCTTTAATCGTTATCGGCGGAAAGGCGGGCAGCTTTCTTGGAGAGTATCTGGCAGGCGGGCTCATCATTGTGCTTGACATCAATCGTGACGCGGAAGCGAATTCGCCGCCTGTCGGAAATTTTACAGGAACCGGAATGCACGGCGGAAAAATTTTTATAAGATCCGAAAAAGAATTAATCGCTCTTCCCGATCAGGTCGCCGCGGAAATCGCAGATAAAGACGAATTACAAGAAATAGAATCTTTTGTAAAAGAGTATGCTTTACTGTTCGGCGCTGACGCGGAATCGCTTTTAAAAGACAAGTTTTACATATTAAAGCCAAATGCGAAAAATCCGTACAAGCAGTTATACACGGCAAATTAGGAAATTCTTGTGTGCGGAATTATTGGTTACATCGGAAAGGAAGACGCTGTTCCCATCATTGTTGACGGATTAAAAAAATTGGAATACCGCGGCTATGACTCCGCTGGTATCGCGATATTCGGATCAAACGGTTTTGATGTTGTAAAACAAAAAGGCCGTCTTGCAATTCTGGAAGAGCGGCTGGCCGGCCGCCTGCTAGAAAACAATCCTCTTTCCGGCCGCCTTGGCATCGGGCATACGCGCTGGGCGACGCATGGAGAACCTTCTGATGTCAACTCTCACCCTCATGTCGGAAGTAAAAATAAAATCGCTGTTGTGCATAACGGTATTATCGAAAACTATAATCAATTAAAAGAGCGCCTGGAAAACTGGGGCGTTTCTTTCGCTTCACAGACCGACAGCGAAGTAATTGCCCAGCTTGCCGAACATTATTACACAGGCGATTTAATTGACGCTGTCATAAAAGTATCTAACGCGATTGAAGGCTCATACGCTCTTGGGATCATGTGCGTTGACTGGCCTGATACTCTGGTCGCAATAAAAAAAGATAATCCGCTAATCATCGGGGTAAGCGATCACGGGAACTTTATCGCTTCCGATGTTCCCGCTGTTTTAAAACATACAAATAAAATTTATTATCTTAATGACAAGGAAATCGCTGTTCTTCATAAAGAAAGCATCAGGTTTTTTAATATTGATAAAGAGCCGCTTCAGAAAAGTATCGAGACAATTACATGGAGCATGGACAGTGCCGAAAAAAGCGGATATCCGCACTTCATGCTAAAAGAAATTATGGAACAGCCCAAGGTGTTAAGCGATACGATTCAGTCGGCTGTTATAAGCGGCGAAAATAAAAATATTTTAGATAATATTTGCATAACGCGTTTTAACAAAATTATTATTACTGCGTGCGGCTCCGCTTTTAACGCGGGAGTAACGGCAAAGTATGTGTTTGAAAAGCTGTGCAGGATATCCGTCGAAGTGGAACTGGCAAGCGAGTTCCGTTATAAAGACGCAATCATCGATAATAAAACCCTTGTAATTTTAGTAAGCCAGTCAGGCGAAACCGCGGATACAATTGCCGCGATGAGAGAAGCAAAAACAAAAGGCGCGTCAACATTATCGATCGTAAATGTCGTGGGAAGCACGATTGCCAAAGAAACGGACTACTGTCTTTTTACGGCGGCAGGTCCGGAAATAGCAGTTGCTACTACAAAGGCTTTTTCCGCACAACTTGTTTTGCTTTACATACTGGCTATCCGTTTTGCTATGAAATTAGGAAAATTATTCCCGGAAGAAGAAGAGGATCTGTTAGCTGAAATAAAAAGCCTTCCGGAAAAAGTTTCCGCGATTCTTGAAAAGACAGGATCAATCCAGATGTACGCTTCAACCTGCGTCGGATATAAAAGTATTTTTTTTATCGGCAGAAACATTGATTACGCCATCGCGCTTGAAGGCTCGCTTAAATTAAAAGAAATTTCTTACATTCATTCGGAAGCCTACGCCGGCGGCGAGTTAAAGCACGGAACAATTTCGCTTGTGGAAGAAAACACATTAGTTGTCGCTCTTTCAAACTGTTCATACTTATATGGAAAAATAATGAGTAACGCGCAGCAGGTCATAAGCCGCGGCGCAAAAGTTCTGCTTATCGGAAGCTGCCCGGAAGCGAAGTTAATAAATAAAGACAGCGAAAAAATTTATTTTATCAGTCTGCCCAAGACCGCGCAGTTATTTTCACCGTCACTGTCTGTCATAGCGCTGCAGCTTTTCAGTTATTATGTGGCGGCGAATAAAGGTTTGGATATTGATAAGCCGCGTAATCTTGCAAAGAGCGTTACGGTAGAATAAAGGCAAGGAGAAATCATGAAAGAAGTATCACAATCCATGGCAATGGAGTTTGTAAAAGAAAACGATGTAAAATTTATCCGATTAAATTTCTGCGACATCTTCGGCTTTCAGAAAAATATATCGATAATGGCCGATGAATTAAAAGACGCCCTTTATAACGGCGTCTCCTTTGACGCGCATGTAATCCGCGGCTTTCGCGATATTACGCAGTCTGATCTTTTTTTGTTTCCCGAACCGTCAACTCTTGCGGTTCTTCCGTGGCGTCCGGGTCCCGGAAGAGTTATCCGCTTTTTCTGTGATATAAAAACGCCTGCCTCCCCGGGGAACTCCGGAACTGAATTTGATCGTGACACAAGGTTTATCTTAAAAAAAGTTACAGAGCGCGTTAATTCCGCCGGCTTTGTATGCAAGATCGGCGCGGAGTGCGAGTTTTATCTTTTTAAAACAAGTGAAAACGGCGAGCCTTCATTTATCACTCTTGATAAAGGCACATGCATGGATATCGCTCCGCTTGATAAGGGCGAGGATATACGCAGAGAAATCTGTCTTACGCTTCAGGAAATGGGGATAAAGCCTGAAAGCTCTCATCACGAACTTGGGCCGGGACAAAATGAAATTGATTTTAAATTTGACGACGCTGTCGCAAGCGCGGACAATCTTCAGACTTTTAAAACAGTTGTAAAGGCGGTCGCTTCACGTAACGGACTATTCGCTTCCTTTATGCCAAAGCCTCTTGCCGGCGCGCCCGGCAGCGGAATGCATATAAATCTTTCGCTTTATCAGAACGGAAAAAACATTTTTAAAAATGTAAACGAAGGACATTCCAAAGAAGCAGAAAGTTTTATAGCGGGGATTCTTGAAAAAACGCCTGAGATCACTTTGTTTTTAAACCCGTTGGCCAACTCTTATGAACGCCCGGGAAAATTTGAAGCGCCCAAATATGTTTCATGGTCGCGTCAAAACAAATCGCAGCTTGTCCGGATTCCGGCAGCTGCAGACGACAATGTCAGAATGGAACTGCGTTCTCCCGATCCTTCACTAAATCCGTATCTTGCGTACGCGCTGATTATTTCGGCGGGGCTTTACGGCATCGAAAAAAAACTGTCTTTACCTTCTGCGGTGGACGCCGATCTTCATAACGCTGAAAAAAATATTACCAAAGACCTCGCGCAGCTTCCTGACAGCCTAGAAAACGCAATCGCACTTGCGGAAAAAAGCGGTTTTATAAAAAGCGTACTGGGAGAAAATCTTTTATTAAAATATATAGAAATTAAAAAGACAGAGGCGCAGGAATTTTCTAAAGCCTCCCGCTCGGGCGAAGAAGAAAAATTAAAATTTTATAAAGAGAATTATTTTAATGTTTATTAGATGTAAGGCAGTTAATAATGGACCGCAGTAACACTGTGCTGATAGTTTCATGTTCTGAAAAAAACATTAAACTTTTTTCTGAAACTTTAACTGCCGCTTCCATTAATCAGATAACTATCTATACCTGCGCAGGGGAAGCGCGAAGGGCTCTTCTTGATAATGATTTTGAAATAGTCATAATTGACGCGCCGCTTGCAGATGAATCAGGAGAAGGCATTGCGCGTAATATCGCTGTTAAGGGCCTTTCGCAAGTGATCCTCGCTGTTAACAGTGAAAATTATAACGCCGTTATGTCTGTCTGCCAGGAAGACGGTGTTCTTACAATTTCCAAACCTGTAAATATAAATATTTTCTGGACTGCCATTTCTCTGGCAAAATCCGTCAGCAGTAAGTTAAAAAAAATGCAGGAAGAAAACACAAAATTAAAACAAAAAATAGAAGACATCAGAATTATTGACAAGGCAAAATGCGTTTTAATTTCCAATTTAAAATTAACTGAACAGGAATCTCATCGTTTCTTGGAAAAGCAGGCGATGGATTTACGCACGACAAAAAGAACAATCGCGGAGGAAATTTTAAAAACATATGCGAACTGATAAATTAAACGAAGAGTGCGCGGTATTCGGCGTAAGTTTAACAAGCGACGACGCCGCGGGAATTACATACAACGGCCTTTTGTCATTGCAGCACCGCGGACAGGAAGGAGCCGGAATCGCGGTCGCAATCAAACGGAGCATCGTATGCCATAAAGATGAAGGTCTTGTCAGCGAAGTTTTTTACGGAGAGCAGCTTTCGCGCCTTCCAAGCGGAAAGACCGCAGTAGGACACACGCGTTATTCGACAACAGGACAAAGCTCAAAGGAAAACGCCGGACCGTTTGTAACAGAGTACCTGACAGGAAGAATCGCGACAGCGCATAACGGCAATATAACAAACGCGAAAGAAATACGGAACGAACTTACAAGTTATGGTTTAAATTTTAACGCGACAAGCGATAGCGAGGTTATATCTTCTTTAATTGCGTACTGTATAAGCATGGAAAACAATTCCTTGAAAGGTGTCGCGCACGCGGCAAGTCTGCTCCGGGGAGCTTTCTCTCTTGTTATTGTTACAAGCAAAAACAAACTGATAGCGGTGCGCGACTCAAGCGGCTTCCGCCCGCTTTGCATCGGAAAAAACGGAATCGGCTGCGCTGTCGCTTCAGAGAGCTGCGCTCTAGAAACCTGCGGTTTTAAATTTACAAGGGATGTGCTTCCCGGCGAAGTTGTCATGTTTGAAAACGGCGAAATCACAAATCAGATAAAATTTAAAAACGATGACGCGCCGCAGCAGCAAATGACAGCTAACAAAGAGCTAGGTCTTTGCATTTTTGAATATGTTTATTTCGCGCGGCCGGATTCAGTGATTGACGGTCTTAGCGTATACGAAGCCCGCTACAACATGGGAGCTGCTCTAGCGCGGGAATATCCTGTAAATGCCGACGTCGTCTGCGGCGTTCCCGATTCAGGCCTTGAAGCGGCTTTCGGCTACAGCGCGGCAAGCGGCCTTCCGCTTGTTACAGGCTTCGTTAAAAACAGGTACATCGGAAGGAGTTTTATATATCCGACGCAAAGCAAGCGCGACAGCGCGGTACGGTTAAAATTAAATCCGCTTGCCGCAAACATCAGCGGGAAGCGAATCGTTCTTGTTGACGATTCAATCGTACGCGGGACAACAAGCGAAAAAATCGTAAAGAGCCTAAAAAACGCGGGCGCAAGCGAAGTGCATATGCGCATCTCATCACCCCCTTTTCGTCACACATGCCATTACGGAACGGACATCGACAGCGAAGAAAATTTAATCGCAAACAACATGAGCCTTGATGATATTTGTAAAAAAATTGGCGCGGACAGCCTTGGATACATCAGCATAGAAGGCTTAAAAAACGCTTGTAAAAAATGCGCGCTTTCTTTCTGCACCGCGTGTTTTACAGGAAATATTGATACAGAATATGAAAAGAAAAATGTTTTTGAATAAGGGATGATTTAATTTGAAAAGTTTTCTATAATAAATGAAACTATGAGTGACACAGCTTATTTAATTTTAGAAAACGGAACTGTTTTTAAGGGGAAGTTCTTTGGCGCGTATGGCGAAGTAACGGGAGAGATTGTTTTTACAACCGGAATGACTGGTTATCTTGAAACCCTTACAGATCCAAGTTATCAGGGGCAGATTGTTTTACAGACATTTCCTTTAATCGGCAACTACGGAATAATTCCGGAAGATTTTGAAAGCGCCGGCGTCGGAGCCAAGGCGTACATTGTAAAAATTCCGTGCGCCGCTCCGTCAAACTTCAGAAGCGAAAAAGACCTTGATTCGTTTTTAAAAGAGCGCGGCATCACAGGTATATGCGGAATCGACACGCGCGCCCTAACAAAAATCATCCGAAAAAACGGCGTTATGAACGGAAAAATTTCTCCGCGTGTGCCGTCATACTTTGATCATGAAGAAATAAAAAATTATAAAGTTGAAAATCCGATTGCCGCAGTCAGCGCAGCCAACAATGTCAGCGCTGTTTTGCAGCGAATTTCCGCAAGAAGCGCGCCAAGAACCACCGGAAAGCCGGTAAGGCGAATAGCGCTTCTTGACTTCGGCGCAAAACGCGGAATAGCGAACGCTCTTTTGGCAAGGGGCTGTGAAGTGCTGATTTTTCCGCATAACGCGAAGGCGCAGGAGATTTTAAAAATTAATCCGAACGGAATAATGTTGAGTAACGGACCGGGCGATCCGGCTGATCCCGCAAATAAAGTGATAGTCGATACATTATGCGATCTTATTAAAACAGGAGTCCCGATTTTTGGAATCTGCATGGGGCATCAGCTTCTTGCCCTTGCTTACGGATATAAATCAAAAAAATTAAAATTCGGACACCGCGGCGCGAACCAGCCTGTAAAAGATACGCTGACAGGAAATGTTTACATAACAAGCCAGAATCACGGTTATGAAATTACCGCGGATAATTCATCGCAGGGAAAATTTTCTTTTGTCAATGTTAACGACGGAAGCTGCGAAGGCATTGATTACGGCGTTTCTTTTTCTGTACAGTTTCACCCGGAAGCGCGCGGCGGTCCTCTTGATACAGGATTTTTATTTGACAAGTTTATGGAAAGGATAGACGCTTATGCCGCTAAATAAAGATATAAAAAAAGTTTTAGTTATCGGCTCAGGTCCGATTGTGATCGGACAGGCCGCTGAATTTGATTACGCGGGAACACAGGCCTGCCGCGTGCTTCGCGAAGACGGAATTGAAATTGTCCTTGTGAATTCCAACCCCGCTACCATAATGACAGATAACAACATCGCAGATAAAATTTATATTGAGCCGTTAACTCTTACAACCGTAAAACGAATAATCGAAAAAGAGCGCCCGGACAGTATCTTATCCGGTCTTGGCGGACAGACAGGACTTACTCTGTGCATGCAGCTTGCCCGTGCGGGTTTTCTTGAAAAATACAACGTGCGCCTGCTCGGCTCTTCACCGGAAACCATCGATAAAGCAGAAGACAGAAAAATCTTTAAAGAGACAATGGAAAGCATCGGCCAACCGTGCGTTCCCTCGGTGATTGCGACAGAAGTTGAAACCGCAGTTAAGTTCGCAAACGAGATCGGCTATCCTGTTATCGTGCGCCCCGCGTTCACTCTTGGCGGCACAGGCGGCGGAAACGCGGCGGACGAAGCCAAGCTGCGTGAAATTGCAGCTAACGGAATCGCGCTGTCGCCGATTAAACAGGTTCTTATAGAAAAATCAATCGCCGGCTGGAAAGAAATTGAGTTCGAGGTAATGCGCGACCGCGCGGGAAATGTTATCACAATCTGTTCAATGGAAAACATTGATCCTGTCGGAATACACACAGGCGACAGCATCGTCATCGCGCCCTGCGTCACCCTTGCCGATAAAGAGTATCAGATGCTGCGCTCCGCCGCGCTGGATATAATAAAGGCGTTAGGTGTCGAGGGCGGCTGCAATGTTCAGCTGGCGCTTGAACCGAACAGCTTTGAGTACGCGGTTATCGAAGTAAACCCGCGCGTTTCACGGTCTTCGGCTCTGGCAAGCAAAGCGACAGGCTACCCAATCGCCAAAGTATCGACAAAAATCGCAATCGGCTATACGTTAGATGAAATTGTAAACGCAGTGACAAGCACAACTTACGCCGCCTTTGAACCCGCTCTTGATTATGTCGCGGTAAAATTTCCAAAATGGCCTTTCGATAAATTTGTGTACGCAAGCAACGAACTTGGAACGCAGATGAAGGCGACAGGCGAAGTAATGTCAATCGCCGACACGTTCGAGGAAGCGCTTTTAAAAGCTGTACGCGGCGCAGAAATCGGACTTACAAGCCTTGACATGCCGCGTTTAGCCGCGAAAAGCGATGATCAAATCCGCGAAATGCTGAACACTGTAACTGATGAACGCCTGTTTGTTTTATACGAAGCGATCAAACGCGGAATCAGCGTTGATGAGTTATACGACATTACAAAAGTAGACAGATGGTTTTTAAACTGTCTTGTAAACATATATTCTTCAAACTCCCCGCTCCTTCAAACCTCCGGTTCGCCTCCTTGTTCTTCACTTATTTACAAAATGGTCGATACCTGCGCGGCGGAATTCGAAGCAAAAACCCCGTACTTTTATTCGCTGATAAATAAAGCAGGCGAAGATGATACAATTACCGAAAACGAAGCTATTCCATTTATACAAAAATCTGTTAAACAGCGGATTGTTGTCCTAGGCTCAGGCCCGATACGCATAGGACAGGGCATCGAGTTTGATTACGCCTGTGTTCACTGCGTGTGGACGTTGAAAAGCATGGGATATGAAGTCATCGTCATTAACAATAATCCTGAAACAGTATCGACGGATTTTGACACCGCCGACAGATTGTACTTTGAGCCGCTTTTTATAGAAGATGTTATGAGCATCATCGAAATTGAAAAACCAATCGGCGTAATCGTCGCGTTCGGAGGCGGCACAGCAATCAAGCTGACAAAAAAACTTTATGAACGCGGCGTTAATATAATCGGCACATCCGCAGACAGCATCGACATTTGCGAAGACAGAGAACGCTTTGACAAGCTCCTTGAAAAACTGCAAATCAAACGCCCGAAAGGTTTCGGCGTTATGACAGAAGAACAGGCGCTTGAGGCCGCGGAAAAACTCGGCTTCCCGGTGCTAATGCGCCCTTCTTATGTTCTTGGCGGACAGAATATGATCATCGCTTTCTCGCCTGAAGACATCAAAGAGTACATGGAAATTATATTAAGGCAGAAACAGGATAACCCGGTTTTAATTGATAAATATTTAAGCGGACTGGAAATTGAAGTTGACGCGATCTGCGACGGGCAGGGCGGCGATGTTTTAATCCCGGGCATTATGGAACACATAGAGAGAACAGGCGTTCATTCAGGCGACAGCATCGCGGTGTATCCTGCCCTTGATATCGACGATGCTCTCAAAGATAAAATTTATGAAGTAACGAAAAAACTCTGCGAGGCTTTGAAAGTACTTGGACTTGTCAATATTCAGTATGTGTTATACGAAAATGAAATTTATGTAATCGAAGTAAACCCGCGCGCTTCACGGACAGTTCCCTATATCAGCAAGGTAACGGGAGTTCCGATGTGCGAACTTGCGACAAAAGTCAGCGTCGGCGAAAAATTATCCGCGCTTGGTTACTCTTCGGGTATTGCGAAAATTCCTCCTTACATCGCTGTAAAAGTTCCTGTCTTTTCATTTGAAAAACTCGCGGGCCTTGACACTCACCTTGGACCTGAAATGAAATCCACAGGTGAAGTATTAGGGCTTGGAAAAAATCTTGAAGAAGCGCTTTACAAGGGCCTTGTCGCGGCAGGTTACAAAATGAAAAAACACGGCGGCGTTCTTATTACAATCCGCGACGGCGACAAGGGCGAAATCATAGGAATGGCGCAGAAATTTACAAAACTTGGATTTAAACTTCACGCGACGCGCGGCACGGCGCGCTTTCTTGAAAAAAAAGGTTTTACAGTTGAACCTATCGATAAAATTTTTGAAAACCCGGATGTCAATACAGAAACATTATTAGCGAGCGGAAAAATAAGTTACATTATTTCGACTTCGGAAAAAGGAAGAGACCCGGCGTTTGACGACGTAAAACTCCGCAGAAAAGCTGTCGCCCTCGGCGTTCCGTGCCTTACGTCAATCGATACAGCTAACGCGCTCGCGGATTCGCTTCTTTCCGATTACAGCGAAATAAACACTGAGTTAGTTGACATTAATCAATTAAGATCAGAGCGCGTTAAGCTTCCGTTTACAAAAATGCACGGAACAGGAAATGACTACATTTATATTAACTGCATTGATATGGAAATCAATTCACCTGAATCGCTTTCCGCGCTGTTATCTGACAGACACACGGGAATCGGCGGCGAAGGAATTGTTTTAATTTTAAAATCCGAAACCGCGGACGCACGAATGAGAATCTTTAATCTTGACGGCAGCGAAGGCGGCATGGCAGGTAATTCCATCAGATGCGTGGCGAAATATCTTTATGATAAAGGAATTGTTAATAAGCGCAATATACGAATTGAAACGCGCAGCGGAATAAGGGAACTGACCGCGATAATCAGAAACGGAAATGTATCATCTGTCAGAGTAGATATGGGCCGCGCTGAACTTAGCCCGGAAAAAATTCCTGTTAACCTGACAGGCGAAAGCGTCATCTCGAAAAAAGTAAACATCGGCGGCAAGGAATACGAAATCACCTGCGTTTCCATGGGAAACCCGCACGCTGTTGTTTTCTGCGAAAATGTTGACGCGCTTAATCTTCAGCTAACAGGCCCGTTATTTGAAAACGATCCGCTTTTCCCGGACAGGGTAAACGCTGAGTTTGTGGAAATCATGGATGAAAGTCATTTAAAAATCCGGGTCTGGGAACGCGGAAGCGGTGAAACCCAAGCTTGCGGAACAGGCGCGTGCGCCGCTGTGACAGCCGCGGTTTTAAACGACTATTGCGAAAAAGGAAAAAATATTAAAGCGCAGCTCCCGGGCGGCAACTTAATTGTCAATTATAATGACGAAACAGTTTATCTAACAGGCGACTGTGTAACAGTCTTTGACGGCATCGTGGAAATATAATTTTATTACAAGGCCTGCAGACATACATCCTTCTGCGAAGCGTTTACTATTGTACATACCAATCCGTAAAATAACGCGTTTTTATATGCATTGTTAAGCGATATTATACATATTGTATATTTTTTCCGATGTCATCGGTCACGCCAAACCTAATTGCCCATGTTTTATATTAAATAACTGCATATTTTGCGCTTCGTTCCTGGTAACTGTCGTTATGCGCAAGTTTTTTACTTTTTATTTTTCATTACAGCCGATGTAATATCCCAGTACAGACGTTACATTTTCATCTGTAACAGTTTCATTTGTATAAACCTCTGCGGTAACTTCCCATGTACCGGTATATTTTTCCTGTTTGGCTATTGCTTCAGTAGTCAATCCCTCAGCGCTGCCGATCATATCATCAAACTTACCGCTAAGCCAGCCTTTAGCAATAATTATTTCCGGAATGTCGAAGAAGTCCATGCCATCTGGAACAGGCGTATCAGGCATCATAAATCTGCCGACAGTATAACCCATTAACTTTTTGCGCTCGTCATATTTATCCCCGGTTAATAAAGCGGCGTTATGTATTTCCTTTGTGGAAAATTTTTTTAATTTATCCAGTTCATCGAATACCCAACTGCTATTCTGCCATAGCCCTCCAAATATTTGACCGGAATAATTCGCGCCTGCCCGGGCGTAAACGGATTTTCCGATAAATCTGTAAGGTCCGAATTTTTCAAATTCGATTTTGTCCAGTACTGCCATAGAAACTCCTTGTTTGAGGCTTTTTCAAAACTAACTGAGTTTTTTCAAAACTCATTTATTTTGGTGATAATTTTACAGCGATGATTTTTTTATAATCATCAAATATTTTTTTATTATCCGCCTTAATCATCATCCATTTGCCGATTTCCATATAATCACCGGCATTACGATATAAATCAGCCGTATAATCAGTCAACTCCGGAAGAATTTTTTGCATTTCATTGTCAAGCTTATAGCTGATAATAACCATGACATACATAAAATTTTTATGCGGATACCATGTTCCGAACGCCTGCCCGCTTTTTTGAAATTTTATATTCCAGCCGGGCATACCGCTGCATCCGCTGTAAGTCAGTTTTGGTTTTGTTTTATATGCCGTTTCAAAATATAAAACCATGGAAAGCCATAAACTTTTAACTTTTCCAACATAATCAGCAACCTCATCCAATGATGGTTGTATTTCCTTTGGATACAGTTCATTCCATTTCATATTTTCCTCCTTTGAAAACTATAACTGCTTTTTTATTATAGGGATATAAATATCCATTACTTTCCCTATTTCTGAACTGCAGCGCTCATCGTATAATTCAAAATCAACGCCCCTGCTGTCAAATTCATAACCTGAACAGGGAAACCATTCTGAAAATATATATTTCCATGTACCTTGAATTGCATTTGGAAAACTAAAATCATCAAATGAATCCGAATCATTAACAGGAGGCGTTGTAAATATAGCGTATAACGATTCTGGTATTGTGCTGGTGTA
>Ga0209755_10006981_pt1 | contig 12333 bp, 6 predicted proteins | sample TergutCo191P1_FD_187301 | JGI IMG/M metagenome (GOLD analysis project Ga0209755, IMG submission 187301) | Cornitermes sp. P1 segment gut microbial communities from Petit-Saut dam, French Guiana - Co191P1 (SPAdes) (version 2) | ecosystem: Host-associated > Arthropoda: Insects > Digestive system >... | reverse complement strand
AAAACATAGACACCTTGCGGCAAATGTCCCAGGTGAATGGTTTCGTTTTCGCGTGTTATGCGTTGCGTGTGAACAACAGCACCGCCCAAATTCAGAACATATAACGTGCTACCGATGGTTGCATTTGTGATATGAATTTCATCTGAAAAAGGATTTGGAACAATTTTTACCGTTTCAAAATCTGAAGGAATTGTCGGTGCGATGGATGTTTTTTCTGGCAACACCGTTAGAACAAGTCTGTGGATCGTGTCGCAACCGTGTTCGTCGCTACCAACAACGTATTGAAACGTTCCAGAGGTAAAAATCCAACGGTCGTCAAAAAACACGCTGTCGCCGTGCTCAATTGTGTCGCGAGATTCAATCAGTATATCGTAACACAACGACCCTGCCGTAAACAAAACATTATGCGTTAGCGGCTCAATGCGAATGTTTCTAATCGGTACTCTGGATGGGTATCCAGCCCAAGATCGGGTGTGCGTATTTGGATTAGCTGTTGACGCATTGTCGGTCAGTGAGTCCACGGTTGGCTGTGGAAAAGGACTGCTTTGGAAATTTGCAAAACGTGCGTTAATGATTCTAAACAATTCGCGGTTTGGATTTGCGTTGACGCGATTTGTTTGCCACGCTGTTCGTGCAGACATTGTTACGGAATCCATATGATACACCATCATTCCGCCACGAATAACGCCGCCTCCAGCCATAATTCCAGCATCCCACGAGTGCGACGTGTTTCTGTTTTCGATGTAAAAACGTTCGTTAGGGATTGGATTTCCTTGTGCATTTCTTGCGACAAAAACGTAGCCCACACTTTGTGTAGAACTGATTGGCGGAAGTGTTATTTCGCCGTAATATGTGCCACTTTCGAGCAAAATTGGTTCTGCCCAGCCCAGCAAATAGCGTTCAAAAATGTTGAAATAGGGCGGCATTCGTCCTTCAAGATTCCAGGTTCCACTGGCCATAACGCTCCAAGTGCCGAGTCCTCTGGCGTGTCCGCCAGAACCAGAGCCATCCGTATCGTAGAAATCCGGAAGGCCTAACACGTGTCCGATTTCGTGAACAATCACGCCGATATGCGTTGGCATTGGGCCTACGCCAGCCAATTCTGGCGAAACGGAATATTGAAAAAACTGTGCATTACCGATGGTCATTGGTCCTGCAGCAGAGATGGTCCATTTGTGCGACCATACCGCCTCAGCGGGACAAGCGTTATTTTCCTCGCCACAGCCGGCAAAAATAATATGCACGCCATCCACGACATCGCTTTCGGGATTAACAAACGGCGAAAAATCCACGCCTTCGGCAACTAATGCACGCAACGCATCGATAATCATTTGGCGTGGGTTGGCATCTCTTTGGCCGGGGCCTGTATTGCCGCCATAAAACGCTCTGTTGTGTGGCAAAAGAACAGGTCCAAACACGGTTGTTTCCAAAATCAATCGGCCGTGCGAATTGTCGTAAAAATATCGTCGAACCGAGCCCACTGCATTGTTGATGGTGTGTTCTTCGGCGTTCATAATGCTGTCGAAAAGTTCTTGTCCAGCAAGTTCTGTGCCTTGGTAGGTTGTGCGAAAGCGCACGTCTTGAAATTCGGCTAAAACAACCATTTGTGGGCGTCTGCCGATGGTCTGCGTTCTTGCTTGCGTTGCCGACAGTTGCTTGAGCAGTTCTTCGCCTTGCGCTCGTCGGAATTCGAGACCGTGTTGTAGATTTTCTGATCTTGAAAAAAGATGTTGTCCGATGTCTTTCAAAAACTCACGTTTTTCGGGTGTTCGAAGGTTTGGATTGCTGGCCAAAAATTCGGACAAGGTTAGTTTACCAAATTGGTCTAATTGTGCAAATACAAAATCCCCGTTTTCTTTGCGGAGTAGGGTGTATCCATCAACTGTTTCGTGCCAGTTAAAAAACTCGTCGCCTCGGATATGTACGACGACTTCCGATCCATCGGACAGTTGAAATGTTACAGGTTCTGGATTTGCAGGAACGGCAAATGTTTTCAAACAAAGCATTTGCACACATAAAAAAGAAATTGCTGTTGTTAGTTTCAATAGAGTTTTCATGATGTTAGTTTCGTTTTATTGTGATTTGATGTTTTTGGATTTTTCCGTTGAGTTCGATGTGTAGATAATACATGCCTTCTGGCAGGTTAGATACGTCAAATTGAATTGTGTTTGCTTGTGTTCGTTGTTGGCGAACCACAGTACCCATTCTGTCAAGTAAGCGGATGTCAAAGATTATTTCTGAAGTGGCGTGTATTCCGAGTGCTTCTGCTTTTTGCTGGGCGAGGTTAATGGTTAAGACATCATCGACAGGATTGGGATAATAAAACGCCATAATGCACCATGGACAACCAGACCCAAGGCAAACTTGGCAGATAGGAACAAGGCAACCTATACAGTTTACCCGTAAACAAAATGGACACAGAACTCCTCCATTTCCGCAATTGGCAGGCCAAAGGCTGGTACCTTGTACAACTTGAACCGAAAACTGATCAATTAAGCTCTGACCACAAGCGTCCATAATGCGTAAATCAATTCTGTATAATCCTGTTTGAGGAAAACTAAACGGCGTACTTTGAGTGTTCCAGCCATTGAATGACATTGGACTTATCGTCTGAGGAATTCGGGTAACCGTCCAGGCATATATTGATGGAAAGTTCCCAACGGGGGGTATAGCCTGTAAGTAGTAACATTGGCCTGTTTCAAGATAATATACCATACATTGGCAAGTCTTTTCAAAAACAGCTCCTGTTGACGAAACATTTGGACGGATTTGAACTTGCTGTGAAATTACATGATAAATTTCGCCCAAAAAAAGCGTGCAATAAATTGTGGCAAATCTTGGTGCAACAGTTGCTGTGACATTTGCCGTGCGTTCAAAGGTAGCACCTTGCAAACCGTTATCTTGTGTTAATGAGAGATTTGCGCAGCTACTCCATACTGCACTTGTAGCATGGAAAGGAATGTTTGATAGCGTGTAGGTGGTTTGACAAGAATGTTGAGCAAAAATGGGGAGACCGATGATGAAGGGTGCGCGAGTTCCGCTAAGAGCTGTCGTGCCAATGCCGAGCGGATCAAGCCAATCTCTTAGTCTCGTATTTGGAGCACCTCCACCAGTCCACGAAAGATCAAAACGACCATACTCACCAACAGGAGTTTGATTACAAAAGCAATCATTATCCCAAGGCTGGCACTGATTATTTGTATTTCCGTGCAACTGACCTACTATTCTGTGATTTTGATTAAATAGTGGAGAGCCTGAAGACCCATGTTGGACTATACCATCATTAAAAGTAGCTCGCCAGTGAGTTAACGCACCAATAGGCTGAGAATTACCTGGCCAAGTTATGGCAACAACAGAGTTACGATTGTGAGCAATTTTCATTGCGTCACCTCGAGGGTGGTGTATTGCAGTAGCATTTTGTGCAGGAATCGCAGTCCTGTCCCATCCCGCATAGTACAAATTCCAAGAAAAAGGAGGAATTGTGCTTAACTCTAATAATGCTACGTCTGTAGATCGATAGGTTGCTCGTAAGGTTGCTCCTGTAATACTTCGGTAGTTGCTCGGATTGCCAGATCCACAGCTAGGTCTCCAATATAAAAATCTAAAAACAGCTGTAGCAGGATTTCTATTTGGAACACTGCCATGATTATTATCATTAAAAAAATTATGACGTGCTGTTAAAATGTATGGGGTAAGGTCCTGACGCGTATTGTTCACAAGAGCACCTGAAGCCATTCCTCCCCCCATTATTATTAGGCATACAGATCTTTGTTCGTTTCTCCAGCTATTTCCAAGAGCACACATCACATCAATATTGCAGCTCGCAGATGTGCCGAATCCTGGACTAAAAGTATTGATATAAGCATGAATTACTTGACTGATATTGATAATGCCACCAGAAGATCCAGAAGGTTCATAATATTCCAAAATAATGGTGTTGCCTTGCACTAACTCTGTAGCAAATACGTTATATTGGTTATTGCTAACTTCTGGTGTAAAAGCCCCGAGTATCATTGTTCTGTCTTCATTGTAGATAAAGAACCTTGAGCCTATTGCAAGATGAAAATAGTCGAAAATCAAATTGATAGAATAAGCGTCTGGGCTATGTATCCTCAGCAGCCACAAGTTTCCGCCACAAGGTAGTTCTTTTTTTATACCCTCTGTTTTTAGATTAATATCAACATCTATTGCGTATCCAAATCGAAATAAGGGACTTGGCTCATTTTCAATCCTTGCAATTTCATCTTCCATTAGTAGTGCTTGGTTACTCACTACTGGCATCTCCAATAGTGGCGTCCCCCCTCTCCTCATATCAATGTTCAAAGAAAAGCTCAACGGTGTTCCCCCCTCGCTGATTTGGGCAAATGCAGGCTTGCTCACTAAATAAAGAAAGCTAGCCAAAACTAAAGTAAAAATACGTTTCATGATTTATTGTTTTTTGAAGATTAGTAAATTTTTGTTTTCTTTGCCAGTAAAATGAATTATTAGTTCATCATTTCTTAGGATAAAACTATAGGCATTGTTTAAGGCAAATACAACAGTGTCTTGTTGCTGTGAGTTTGGCCAGTCGAATGAGGTTTGAAATAGCGAAAGCTCAATCAGGTTTGGGTAAGATATTGAATACTCAACACGAAACGAAGATATATAACCAAAAAGCCATATAGGAATACCTGTTTCTGTTGTTAGGTCAAGCGCTTGAAGAACGCCATAATGTGCTCCTCCCAAAATGTCATACGTTCTTAAACACGTAGCAATGTTTCCATTTGTTGTGTGAGCGAATTTTACTAACCTCCACTCGCCAGAAATAAGCTCAGGGTCAAAACCTCCGTTTTTTGCCAAATTAGAAGCTATTAATTCGGGAGGTAACAAGTCGTTTTTTGTGTTCTCGTTACCGTTACAAGAGCTTAATCCTCCTGCCAACATCAGCAAAAATGCTGTAAATTTAGTAATAATTTTCATAGATGTAGGATTTTTTAGGTTAATAAAATGGTAAAAAGGCGACGAATACTGAGCGCAGCGTATCGTCGCCTTTTCGGGTTGTTTTGGAGTTAGTTGTTTTGAGAAGGGAAGGCTCTTGTAGGAGCCTTTTCGCGCTCTATGTTTTTAGGGTTAGTTTGGTTTCGAGAAGGGATTATCCATTCAACATTTTCAAGTTGTTCGGCAGTTGCAGGGGCTCCAGTGCGTGTAAACACCAAATCCCACATAATGGTTGCAGTGTACCATCCCAACAATGACCCAGACGGCCAAGTGCCAGCATGTCTTACAGCCATAGCAAGACCAATGCGATCTTGCGGATCATTTGGATCGATAGGCGCATTAGACAATCTAAATATACTGCCATCTTGAGCAGCATCTAAATAGACAGGAAACTGCGCTGTACCAAAATTGAAAACGCCATCGCCTTCCCAATAGCACAACACCATGATTACGCGATCACCATTGTTGTCGAGCATAATGAAGTCGTTGTTAAGGAAATAGTAATAGCCGTTGTTGTCTTGATGCACTCTGAAACCAAAGGGTGATCCTGTGCCAAAATCGCTAAATACGAAGATATTTTCATCGTCTTCATCAGCAACAATTGACGTTGACCAATTTCGCTCTGTAGGATTTTCGCCAGCAGGCCATTGCCATTGCCAATTAATGCCTTCGCCCTGCCATTGGCCTACGATAGGAAATGCTCTTCGGGCAAAAATGATGGGTTCTGGCACAAAAGACACGCTCTCGCCAAAGGTTGTTCCTGCACCGCTTGTTCGCGTGAAACTTCGTATGAAATACGTCGAATCTGCCTCAAGTCCGCTCACACGCACTGTAAAACTTAAATCACTAAGAGATTCAGAAGATTCGGTCAACGACCAAAGTCCACCGCCCACGCCCGACAAATCTTGTGTGCCGCCAGGAATCAATGGAAGTGTAACGATGCTTGAAAAATCTTCATGAGACGAAATCTGAAACCCTCTGCGCATTAAGTTTGCAGGATTAGATCCAGGAGGAAGTGTAACGGTGACAAACGCACCGCCTAATGTAGCCTCTGCTGTTATCGACGAAAGAACAGCCGCATTTGAATCCGGTACAAATAGCGGATCAAGGTCTGGTTTGCAAGACACAATAAGCACTAAACTGACTATTGCTAAACTTGCGATGTATGTTATCTTTTTCATGTGATATTTTTTTTTAATGTTCAACCATACGATTAATGTTCACGACCAACGCGTAACGTTCCAGGAATTGGACGAGGACTTTGATTGAACCCTGGTGCAGGATTTGCATCGTTTTGATCCTCATCATCAATGTATGGATTTTGATCGATTTCCATGCGAGGAATTTGATAAATAACCAACCACGAACGTCCGCTTTGATGCAATTGCACCAAGTGATTACTCCTTGGTTCGGTATATACGCGGTCAATGTCTCTTTCAAAACGGCGATTGTCGTAGAAAATAACACCTTCGCCCCACATTTCTAAACGTTTTTGCAAGAAAACATCCTCAATTGTTGCACTTGTAATATTGAAATCAGGATCGCGTCTGCTCATCAACTCCATCAAGGTTGTAGCCGCTTGCGCGTTGTTGCCTTGACGCGCTTGCGCCTCAGCCTCAATCAACAACATTTCAGAGGCGCGCATATAGATATTGTCCATCAACCAATTTGGAACATCACGAAATTTAAGGTTCCAAAATTCGTCGTTTTCTTCATCCATATGATGCAATTTTCTGCGCACATCATTCTCGCCCATTTGGTGGTACAAGCGGTTGTCCATCGCCTTAAACGAACTGTTTCCGCCCCAGCCTGCATAGCCGTTTCCATCGCTGGCCATGTGCGACTGAAAGGATGCAAACATACGCGTGTTTTCAGCCGTTCCGTTCAAGCCCCACATCCATTCCGAATTTCCAGCCTGAACACCATAGTTGATGGTTCCAGCAGCCTCGAGAGACAAAAGTGGAAAGTTTGCTCTTGCCGCCGCCGCCATTTCTTCGGCCTCTGCCCAGCGTTCCAAATTCATAAACGCACGAGCCAAAAAGCCTTGTGCAACAGCGCGGTTAATGAAGTCTGTAGATGTTCGCGCATCGCCTAAAAGTCCAACAGCACGTTGCAAATCGTTAACGATTTGCTCATACACTTGATACACCGGCACGCGATAAAATCGGCTTGGCTGCCCTTCCGCATTTTCTCGTGTAGAAAGCACAACAGGCACGCCCAATGCCTCACGATTCACCGTGTAAGCGTGTTGAAAACGCTGTATCAGAATGTGATAACTGAAGGCTCTAAGCGCCAAAGACTGTCCAAGAACATTTTGCAAAACCGCATTTTCGGTTTCGGGATCAATAAGGTCAATCGCTTGATTCACACGTCCAATAACCGAATACATCATTCGCCACGAGTGTGTTGGACGACGAAAGTTTGCGAGATTGTTTCCATCGGCAATATCGTAATCAAAGAAATGCCAATCGTTGCGGCGCATAACCATATCTTCGGTCATCAAATCGCCAGCGTGTTGCAAACTCATAATATGTGCTGCATCGTGGTTGCTCCACTCATCGCCAAGCGTACCAATGGCTGCAGCCAAAAAGCCCATCACCAATTCAGGATCGCGCTCTAACATGTCACTAACAACGTCTTCCGTAACACCAGCGAGAAAATCGTGGTCCATATTGCAAGATGTTGTCATAACCAGTGCTGCAACCAATAGTGCAGACAACCAGTTTATTATCTTATTTGTTTTCATAATCATTTATTTTTTTTGATGGTTAATATCTGTGTTTAGAACGTGAGACTAAGTCCCAAAGAATACGTGCGTTGGTCTGGGAAGTTTGCTCCTGCACCTGCTCCAATCGAAATACGTGGGTCAAAACCTTGACGTGCCGACCAAAGTGCGGTGTTGTCAACCGTGGCAAACATTCGCAAATTTTCAATGCCGTATCGCGACAAAAATTCTTGTGGAACACTATAACCAAGTGTTATGGATTGCAACGCAAACGCCGATTTGCTCGTAAATGCGCGATCGCCCATTTCAACCTGTCCTGGCAAATGTTGCAACATTGGGAAATTGGTGAGATCACCAGGATTTTGCCAACGGTTGTTCACAAAATCTCTGTGAATCGTTTGTCCTGGGTGGAAATTTCCTGCAAAACCCGCAAAGTTTCCATCGGAGCCCATACCACCAATTTGGAAAAACGCTGTTATGCCGAAATCGAAATCTCGCCATCTCAAGTTTGTGCGAAGACCGCCAAACGCTCTCACCAAACCATCCGAAAGGATGCGGTGTGTACCATTTGCGCCTGGATTATCTGTTCTTACCCACTCAACAATACCACCATCCGGCTCGCGTAGAACAACATTTCCTTCAATATCCAAACCGCTCCAAAACAGCGGGCGTCCAGTTTTTGGATCAATACCAGCAAATTCCAAGGTATAGTTTTGGAAAATAGATCCACCAACGGAATACCAACGTCCGCCACCTGGCGACCAGCCTTGTTCTGGCGTGCCCGGAGGCAACGAAAGCAATTCGTTGGTTTGTGTGGTGATGTTACCACCAATTGTCCACGTCCAATCGTGTGTTTGAACAATATCGTAAGACAGGTCAATTTCAATACCGAAATTTCGCATCGACATCACGTTTTCGAAACGCCAATCCGGATGTCCCGCCGTTTGTGGCAATGGACGTCTGAAAAGCATATCCTCTGTTCGTCTGTTATAGTATTCTATACTACCCGAAAGCCTATTGAACAACGCAAAACTAAACCCGATATTGAAGTTGTGAGATGTTTCCCACGTCAAATCTGCAGCACCGCGATACACCAATTCGAGCGACATTTCGCCACCCACATCCACAACATCGTATTGCGAGTTAAACACGTTGTGCATACTCATCCCGTGTCGCCAGTTTCTTGGGTCTGAAAAGATGATGTTGTCGTTGCCTTGAATACCGTAACTTGCTCTGAATGTCAAAAGATTAACAAAAGTAAATGGTCTCATAAAATCCTCTTGATCCAAACGCCATGCAGCACCAACAGCCCAGAAATTCCCCCAACGGTGGTCGGGATGAAAGCGCGACGATGCATCTCTACGGAACGATGCCGAAAAGTGGTATCTCGAACCAAAATCGTACAACACACGTGTAAAATACGAATCGTAAGAAAGATCCGTTTGATAACTGTAACCCAGCGTGATATCGCCAGTGGCATTGCCAAGCATAGGATTGGCTGGATTAAAGAAATTTGTGCGATGAAACTGCGATGCTTTGAATCTGTCGTGCGAATATTCGTGTCCGAGGAGCACATTGAAATTATGCACACCAAACGAGCGTTCCCACGTCAACAATTGTTGCGTGTTGATGTTAAATCCTTTGGTTGATGTGTGAACACCTCTACCGTTAACGGCCAGAGCATCACCACCAATAGGCGTTGCCAAAAGGATATTGTACGCGTTTGAATTTTGAACAGTTAGATTGGCTGTAAACGTAAAATCGTTCCAAAAATCAACCGTCAAATAGGTACTTCCAAAAAATCGGTCGATATCGTTTCTACGAATATCCGCAGCCTGCGTAGCAACGGGGTTGTTAAGTCCGCCCCAAGCGCGTCCACCAAACTGATATTGTCTGTTTCCGTTTGCATCCAAAATAAAATTTCCGTCCTCATCGCGTTGCCAAATGGAATAAATTGGCGCAATGCGTTGTCCAAACAACCAAATGTTTTGCAAAGCACCCGGACTTGGGTCGCCTTGCAGTGTGTTTGAAATACGTTTTGAATACGACAGGCTCATACCCGTTCTGAACCAGCGGTTGATGCGGTGGTCGATATTCAAACGTGCACTGTAACGTCTAAAATTTGAATTCATTACATACGAATTATCATCCACAAAACCAAGACCTAAGAAGGCGCGTGTGGTTTCACTTCCTCCACTTACAGACGCTGTATATTCCTGACGAACACCAATTTGCGACACAGCATCCAACCAATTGTCTTGGAAAAGAACTCTGGCCGTAGGATTGAATGTGCCATCGGGATTAATCAAATGATCGCCTTCAAACGCAAAATTTTGCGCTTGCGTTGTGGTAAGCAAATTATTACTGGCCCAAAGTCCTCTGTCGCCCGATTGTCCAGCAGCGTTCGAGTTGTGCAACGCCTCCCACGCAAGGCTCATAAATTCTCTTGGATCCGTGACAACGTCATATTCCGGAACACCGCGTTGGTTGAAACCCACTCTTGCATCAAAATGCACGCGCGTTTGTCCTGCGCGGCCTCGACGTGTTGTAATCAAAACCACACCGTTTGCACCACGCGCACCGTACATCGACGTTGCCGCCGCATCTTTCAAAACCGTAAGTGTTTCAACATCATTCATATTGATTGAACTCAGCGGGCCCGTATAAGGCACACCATCAACAATAATGAGAGGTGCTGATGAGGCGGTCATCGAGCCGATACCGCGCACACGGATTGTGGCCTCAGAGCCCGGTTGTCCGGAGGCGGATGCAATTTGCACACCAGGGAGCACGCCTTGCAACGCCGTTCCAATGTTGGATTGTGTACGTTCTTGCAACGTAGCACCAGTCACCTGTGCAGCAGAGCCCGTAAAAGATTCTCGTCGCACCGTTCCATAAGCCGTAACAATAATGCCTTCCAGGCCGATAGCATCGCTACGCATACGCACATCGATAGTTGTTCGTCCAGCGATTTCAACCTCTTGGGATTCCATACCCATAAAAGAAACCACCAAATGCGTGGCATCTGCTGGAACATTAATAGAGAATCGGCCATTCATGTCGGTCACTGTTCCGATGGTTGTCCCTCGAACAGAAACCGACGCACCAGGTACAGACATATTATCGTCTGCGCTGATAATTGTGCCTGTGATGGTACGCTGTGCCGATAGCGTTTGTGCCCCTGCCAACAGCAGGGCCACCAGTAATAAGATCATTCGTTTCATCGTGTTTTAATTTTGGTTAATATATTGGATTAGTTGTCTATAGGTTCTGTTTTTAAGTTGTTCCGTTTCTTTGTAAGAGACGGAACACGTCCAACTGTCCACCAATGAAATCACACGAGAATTTGCATCATCAATGCGATCGTGATCCAAACTGTCTAAATAAATTTGGGTTGTAAGTATGGAATTATGTCCCAAAGATTCGGAAATTACGGCCAAATCCACGCCACTTTTTTTGGCTAAGGTTGCCCACGAATGTCGCGCCACATACGAACTCAGCGGTTGTTGCAAAAACATCATTTTGGACAATTGCGACAAGTGTTTGTTGTACAATCTCAGCGCATTATCGTAGGTTTTTGCACAGGTTTCAAACGGGTTGATGATGGGTAATAATCGGTCTGAGATTTGGCATGCATAGCGATCCAAGATTTCTTTGGCGCAAGGTTCTACGCGAACGCGCAGGTCTTGTTTGGTTTTACTTCGTGTGTAGCGCAGTACGCCGTTTTGCACGTTATCTTTTTTCAGTTTGGCCAAATCCACAAAGGCCATTCCGCGAAAGTAGAAACTCAGCAGAAACAAGTCTCGTGAGAAGGCAAGCCCTTGTTTATCATCCAGTTCCAGCGATTTCAGATGTCTGATATTGTCCACGTGAATCGCCCGTTTTTCTGTTTTGGCGATTCCTGTGTAAACGTTTGAGAATAAGTCTTGTGGAGGTGTTAATCCCGCCTTGACGGCTTTATTAAAAACAGCCCGTAGGATTCGCATATAAAAGGACACTGTGTTTAGGCAAAGGCGCTTGCTCAGCAAAAATTGTTGATAGCCAGCGATAAGTTTTGGGGAAAGATTTTTTAATATTAATTTTTTTGTATCGCAAAATGCGGAAAAACTTCGCAAGCAATTTCGGTAGCCTTGCGCGGTTTTGAAACGTTTAGTGTTTTCTAATTCAGCGATTTGAACTGTCATCCATTGAAAAAAAGTTGGAGTCATGATGGTCTTAATTTTTAGAGGTTTTTTTAGTCATTTTTTATTAACAATTGTGTAAAGTTATCAAAAAAATTTGGTAGTTTCATTTATTTTGTTTACCTTTGTAGTGCGAAAACCCAAAAGTTTCCGTCTCTTACAAAGAAATGGACACTATATATTGAATACAAAAAAGCGGTAAAAAACCGACATTTTTTTGAAACGGATACGTAAAAAATCATAATAAAATCAAAGTATTAACCAAAATTAAAACAAGATGAAAAGAATGATGTTACTAATGGTGGCTCTGTTATTTGCAGGGGCACAAACGCTCTCGGCACAACGTACCATAACGGGTACTGTAATTAGTGCTGACGACAACATGACGGTTCCCGGTGCATCGGTTTCTGTTCGCGGAACGACCATCGGAACGATGACCGACATTAACGG
>Ga0209755_10006980_pt1 | contig 12334 bp, 11 predicted proteins | sample TergutCo191P1_FD_187301 | JGI IMG/M metagenome (GOLD analysis project Ga0209755, IMG submission 187301) | Cornitermes sp. P1 segment gut microbial communities from Petit-Saut dam, French Guiana - Co191P1 (SPAdes) (version 2) | ecosystem: Host-associated > Arthropoda: Insects > Digestive system... | reverse complement strand
ATTCACATTAGAAGAGAGATTAGCGTATGAGGCAAGTATGATAAACAAGCGCGACCAGTATGCGATTAGGATGACCGCGATGAATGAAGGCAGAGAAGAAGGCGTTGCCATTGGCGAGGCTCGTGGTGAGGCCAGAGGTGTTGCTATTGGTGAAGCTAAAGTTCTTGATCTCATGGCGCAAGGCTACGATTATGGGCAAATCAAGGATATTTTGAAGCTTTCGTAGAGCATTTCTGCGTGTGGACCTTGCCCTTTGAGGCAAGTCCATTCGCTGCTCAAATGTACAGTAGATTTTAGGGGCTTATGCTTTGTTTTGTAGTAAATGCGATTTAACGGCTTTGGGATATATTTATTTGTATATTAATTCCGATGACAAAACTCTTTAAAATAAGCTTTTTTGCTTTAGCGTTTTGCGCAAATTTTGCTTTGGCGCAAGAAACTCCCCACGAAAATCCCACTGACCATGAAACTCCCGCTGCTGAGCCTGCTCATGAAGTGCCCGCTGCTGAGCCTGCCCATGAAGCTCCCGCTGCCGAGCCTGTAGCTCCTGTTGCAGAAGCCCCGGTTACGGCCGAGCTTGCACCTGTAGCTAGTCCTGTGGCTGATCTTGTAGAATCTGCGCCTTTAGCGGCAAAAGCAGCGTCTGAAATAAAGGTTAATATGGGATTTCGCATTGGCCTTGGCTTAAGCAATTTCCGCAGCCATAAGGCGCTTGCCTTTGGCGAAAAGGCTATAATTCCCGGTGTGGATTACTCTTACGGCTTGGGTTTAGCCACTTTCATAGACATAAACAGCCTTTTAAGCATTGCCCCGGAATTGCATTACACATTCTACAGTGCCAGCGGCGAATACACCATAAAACAAGGTGCAGACTTTGAAGATATGAATGAAGTACTAATATATATGCACGCTATTGAATTGCCTGTTTTAGCCCGTTTTAACCTGGGAACTTATTATTTGGAAGTTGGCCCCCAAATTGGCTACAACCAATATGCAAAGATTTATAAAAACAATTTGCCAAAAAGGCCAGATTTGAATCGTATTGCTTTTGGCCCGAGCTTTGGCGGTGGCATTAACATGAACGGCATGCTGCTTGGCGTACGTAGTTATTTTGGAATTACCGAATATGCAGAGAACTCAGATGGCTATCCCTGGAGTGTTCAGGTTAGCTTAACAACATTTTTCTCAACCTTTTTCTTTTAAGGAGAACCCTCAATGAATAAGAAACATTTCTTAACGCTTGCCGCCGGCATTTTCACTTTATTTGCCTGTAGCGATCCGGTAGTCGAAACAGACGGCTACAACAGCCCCATAGAGACCAACGCCAATCTTACCGTTGTGGTGCGAGATGCCATTAGCGGTGTGCCGTTGACCGATGCATCTGTAACTTTTATGTCCACCAATGCCAAAGGCGCAAAGGTTAAAGATGTTCCCGGCGTTTTTGTGTTTAAGAATGTTTATGTAGGCAGCCATAATTTGCTGGTTGAAGGCGGAGATGGGTATGCAACGAGAGTTGTTACTGCCGAAGTTGATGGCGATGCTGCGCAAAATGTGTTCATAGCAAATGATATTGCCTGGGATGCTCCGCTTCCGCCGTTGACTGCGGGCCTTGAAGGTTATGTGTATTATCAGAATAAAAACGCCGTAGATGTTCCTGCTGTTGGTGTTAGTGTGTCGTTGCAGTTCACAGGCGGCGATATTGTAAAAAAGATTTACCCTGCGAATGCTGTCACCGATTCAACCGGCAGATATGTGATAGATTTTTTACCTGCGGTAAGCACTGCGTATAACATTGTAATTGAGGGAAAGGAGCTTGGCGGCATACCTTTCCAGACCTCTGTGTTGGGTAGCAATGTAGGTTTGTCAAATGGAGTTGTGGTTAAGAACAGCCAAAAGACAATTCTTCAAGAACAAAATACTGCGGAATTTGTGGTTTTGAAATACAATGAAGTTTTTACAGATGCTCAAAGAGGAACCGCTGTGACATTTGAATTCAGCAATAAAGTGGACATTGGTCGCCTTGTAAACGATGTATCTAATCCTCAAAATAATAGCACAATTTATTTAGGCGACGAAGTCGCAGATATAACTTGGAGCCCGGATTCTACAAAACTGATTCTCACTCCGGTTGGTAAATGGAAAGAAAATTTTACGATTTACCTTAACAAATTGAGATCTGCCACAGGTAAAGAATTGACAGGAGAATTTTTTGTCCGAGTAAATAAAATAGACCTGAGCAAAACATCGGCTCTTAAACCTTTAAAAAGAGTAGGCTCGCTTCCGGTTGGCCATGATAGTGTTCCTGTTAACTTCACTACAACCAGCACAGGTTTAGTTTGGAACTATGTTCAGGGTGCCGAAGGTTATTATGTGTATCGCCAAATGGATGGAGAGGCCGGTTATACGCTTGTTACTACAGTAAATTCTCTTACCGGGCTTGATACGGTAAGTTCATCTGCTTTTTCCAACCCATCAAACAGCGACCAGATAAGGAACAGAACTGCTAACTTCTTGATTCAGCCATTCAATTCTCAATCAAGAGCCAAGATGGACGGAGTAGAACCATTGGCTGTGCAAGACAATGTTAAGCCGGCATGGAGCAACAACAATATGTACCAAGCATCTCAAGATACGGTTACTTATTTTAATGGATACGACCCAAATACGTTTGCCAATGCTGTGTTAAACTATCCTCTTAGTGTGGCGACTGCTAATACTGCAGGTAGTGAGTGGTGCTTATATTTTAACGAACCTATGGACACTAGCGCTGTGGATACGGAATGGATAAATGATAACGGGAATGCAGCGGCTATGGGCAGATTGCAGATGAAAATGACATGGAGTTCCAATACTTATGAAAACGACAAGTTATGCATGATTTTGGAAGTTAAGGCTGGTGCTGTTATTGCGACAACACATTTAAAAGCTAGATTCAGCATTACTGGTTTGAAAGATCAGAGCCCGATAAAAGGAGTTATTGCTGCCGGCAAGAGCGGAAATCCGATTGAGATTAAATATACCAACCTTCTAAACAATGCTACTTCAACGTATAACAGAGAGAAAATCGTAAATAATTTGGATTTCAGGTTCATAACAACAATGTTTTAATTAAAAAAGCCCCGCAAGGGGCTTTTACATGAATTTTTGGAGAATGCCGATGAACAAAAAGAATTTCATCTTGCTTGCAGCGGGTACGCTTGCCCTGCTGTTTTCCTGCAGCGAAAATACATTCAAAGCAGACAGTTCGCAACCCATAGAACCACAAGCCAAACTATACGTGACTGCGCAAGATGCGAGCACAGGCACGTTTGTTGCCGCAAAGGCTACTTTACTGTCCACCGGGGATGTTCGGAATATTCCGGCCTCCGGCTCTGCGGAGTTTAAAGTTGCTGCAGGTTGGCACGCTTTGCTTATAGAAAAAGACGGCTATGCGTCTGTGGGGGTGGTCCCGGATACTTCGGTTGAGAGAGAAGCCGGTGTTTATGTGGTAAAAGAAAGAAATGTCGTTGCGCAACTCTATCCGTTAAATGCAGATTTAAGCGGTTTGCTGTATTACGCAAATGCCAATGGCAAAAGTGTTCCTGCAGAGGGAGTGACGGTACGTATCAGTTTCAATAACTCTTTGGGTTTTGTGAACAAAATTAAAGACGCAGTGACAAATGAAAACGGTGAATACACCTTTGTCGGTTTGCCTGCAGTTCTTAGCGAATATTCTATTTCTGCATTGGAAGCAGTTTTGCCAGACGGCATTTTTTTGGAAACAAAACTACTCAGCTCTAATCCGTTGATAGCCGGGGTTTCCAGCGAAAACGCAAAACAAGACTTTTCCGCGCCAACTTCTGATTTCAGAATTTCCCATTACAAAAACGTTATTAACGAAGACGAGCCTCTTGTTTTCACCTTTAGCGATGCCATAAACGACACATCAATAACTAACACAACAGTTATTCTGCGCACAAGCAGCAACGGCGCTCTTAATGATGCTGTGGATATTAAGTGGGGCACAAATACGGTTACTCTTACCCCTGCCGGCAAATGGGGCACCGATTTTGGTGGGGTTAGCTTTTTAGCTACTCTTAGATCCGTTAAGGGCAGCACTCTTTCACCATCTGGTTTTTTAAATATAACGGTTCGCAGAACAGACTTGAGCGCAGCAAAGGTGATCGGCCTTGTGAATCTGGATTCGGCTTTGATTACTTTTGATAGCACTTCTGCTATATTGCGTTGGGAAAAGCTTGAAGGTGCGTTAAGCTACGATGTATATGCAGCGAAAAAAGGCGAAGGCAACTACGAAAAAGTTGATAGTGATATTTCGCAGCCCAGCAACCCATCGGATAAAACTGTAACTCGAATTGTGAATATGAATAAACCATTCGGCAAAGTGGCGACTATTTTTAGAGTTCAGGCGGTTAATGCAACTTCAAAAAGCTCATTGTCAAAAGCAGACTCTGTGGAAGTAACCGATATAATCCCACCTACTTTTGCTAATGGTGAATATATTTACGACAGTTCTCAGGGAACCGGGGGTTACAGAAATCATACCAAGGCAACTTCAGATACCACTATATTGTTTATGGATTATTCTGGCAGTTCTTTTACCGAGCGGACTCCAACAGAGTTTAACTCTTTTCATGATTTATCTTCCAAATTAGGTGATGTCACTTCTTCTACATTAACCCGTGGCAGAATTTTCTTCAATGAGCCGATGGATACTGAAAATATGCTGACAATCAATGTTATTGCTGCGCCGGGAACTGTGAATCCTAAGAATAAAATTATCATGACTTATAGTTGGGATCCCAATGCTAATGGTCAAAATCTGGTGATTACCGTGGGATTAAATGGTGAGGCTACTTTGAGTGACGGCGATGTAAATGCAGTATATAGCATTGATGGATTGAAAGATAAAAAAGGCAATAAATTCCGTACAATTTATGGTACCGGTGTCAGTGCTAAAACAAAAAATACTGCGGATATAAGATTCACGGCAATAGTTGGTGAACTGACCCCTTGTCAAATTGACAAGACTTCTGCTGAATGCAACACGTATTGTATCACCGGTGACAATTACAAAACGAAATCGAGCTGTTACTATTATGCTTGCAACACATCACCAACCGGTAACTTATGTAAAGACCATTGCTTGGCAATTCCCGGAAATCAAGACTGCCATCTTTACTGGTCATGTGAGATGTCTGGTTTTGGTTTCAGTTCAAATGAGTGTAAAAATGATCAGTGTGGTGGTTATAACAAATTGAATTATTGCTCAGAGCAAACATGGACATGCGATGTCTTTAACAATGACTCGCCTGAATGTAGAACTTATTGTATGGATGTCGGTGCTACTACTAATAGATGCGCCAATTCTGCCACAAGCATTTTTCCGACAGACCCGGAACTTCTAGACTATTGTGAAGCTGTATCTAAAAAAGCTGGCTTTGGTAATTTCGTTTCTTTGCCACAAGTTTGCAAAGAGCATTTCACAGCATGCGAAATCTACGGTGAAATTCATCAGGATTGCGAACAGTAAACAGGCCCCGTAAGGGGCTTCTTTTTTACTACATTATAGATTCATGAACAAAAAAATAGTCATCTTGACTGGGGCAGGAATAAGCGCAGAAAGCGGAATTCCTACATTTAGAGATTCCGGCGGACTTTGGGAAAACGAACCTGTGGAAATAGTTGCCACGCCGGAAGGATTTGAAGCACAACCGGAACGTGTGATAAAATTTTACGACAATCTACGGAAATCCGTGCAAAAATGCGAGCCAAACGCAGCACATAACGCCATTGCAAAACTTGAAGAGAAATTCGGCGATGATTTTTTGCTGATAACTCAAAATGTGGATGACCTTCATCAAAGAGCTGGCAGCAAAAGGGTGATCCCAATGCATGGCGAACTTTTGAAAGTCCGTTGCTTAAAAAATCATGTATTTCTGTGCAAAGAAAACCAACCCGAAAAATGCCCGCAATGCGGAGCTAAAATGAGGCCGCACATAGTTTGGTTCGGAGAAGTGCCGCTGGAAATGGAACGCATTCAAGAAGCCCTTATGCAATGCAATTTATTCGCATACATAGGCACAAGCGGCGTAGTGTATCCGGCTGCAGGATTCAGGCAAATAGCAAAGCGCGCAGGTGCGCAAGTTGTGTGCCTGAACATGGAAAAAGTGGCAAGCGGCGATGAATTTATTCAAGGCAAAGCCGGAGAAATTGTGCCTAAATGGGTGGAGAGCTTAAATGGATAAAATTGCCGTTTTTTGTGAGCTTGTAGTAGAAGCGAACAAAACCACAAATCTTGTTTCAAAAACCGACGAACAAAAACTGATGACAAGGCACGTGGCAGATTCGCTTAAATTCGCAGAATTTTTAACTCTTGACTCTTCACTCTCAAATTTCAACTCAAAATGGGCAGACATAGGCTCGGGGGCAGGCTTCCCGGTTATACCGCTTTGCATACATTTGCCGCAAATCAAGTTTTATGCAATTGAGCCACGTAAAAAACGATATGAATTTTTAACCTCGGTTAAGCAAAAGCTAAATTTGCAGAATGTGGAAATAATTCAACGCAAAACAGAAACTTGCGGGCTTAAAAACATGGATTTCGTTTCGTGCCGAGCCGTAGGCTCTTTGGAAGAAGACTTCATACGTGCAAAGAAAATCTTGAAACCCGGCGGCCAATTTTTAACCGTGAAATCCAAGCGCATAATAGAGGAATTAAAGCTAAAAAACGATAAATTGCTGAAAATAGCGAAAATTTGGGAATATCGCCTGCCGCAAGAAGAGCAGGAATACGCGCTTATTAATATTTCTATATTACCCCTATGAGAAAAATACTTACTTTTGCCGTGGCTTTTGCCCTCTTTGCTACAACCCAAGCCTTTGCCATAATCGGCGTTGGCGCACATTATGTTATGAACACCGGTTCGCTGAAAAGCGATGCAGGAAATGCATACACCGTGGATTTTGGAGCACTTGGAGAGCAAAGCATAGGAGTTAGACAGGAAAAAGCAGATGGCTTGAAAGGCATAGGCTTCAAACTTTGGATAGATTTACTTCCTCTTGTGGATATAGAAGGAACTTTAAATATTGCAGCTACCAGATACCAAACATTTTTGGATATTCCTACAATAACAGCAAATGGAATAGAATCCGAGGAAATTGAAATTAAATATACGCCGGATGCCCCATATAATATGATATTCGGCAATGCATCTCCCATATTCGGAATTGTCAATGGCGATTTATCCATAACATACCCTTTTGAGCTTCCGGTTGTTCCGATTCGCCCTTATATAGGCGCAGGCGTAAGCTACTTTGCAAGCATTCCGCTGGTTAATGCAAGTTTTACAAAAAAGATGCTTGAAAGTTCAGATGGGCTTATCGATGCATTAAGCGATCCGACCAATCCGGATAACGCTGCGGCAGCATCGGAAATAGGAAGCGTTTTGGCTAAAACATTGAAAGATGAGAGCTACACAACCGGTATAGGTGGCCATGCTATAATTGGATTTCGCATTAAACCTCCGATTATACCTTTAGCAGTTTACACAAACGGCAAATATTATTTTGGCGGTAACACAAACAGCCAGTTCACGCAGGGCTTCGTACTAGAGGTCGGCGGTGGCTTTGCCCTATAAAAGTTCGGCTGATTTTCCTTGCAGCCACTCGTCTTCTTTTGCCCCGTTCAAAAACGAGGCAAAGCGGGACAGCACAAAAAAGTAATCTGAAAGCCTGTTTATATAAGCCATAACAGAATCGCTTATGGCTACGCAATGGTCTGTTGCCTCACACAAAATGCGTTCTACTCTGCGGCAAACCGTGCGGCAAATATGAGCTTCCGCATTTATGGCTTCACTGCCGGGCAAAGTGAAGGATTTAAGATTTTCAAGATACTTATTCATAGCATCGATTGAATCTTCCAAATCCTTAACATGTGCCTGCGTTATGCTTGGCATATTTGTCCACACCATGCTCTCATCCTGAACCAGCGTTGCAAGCATGGTTCCGGCATCAAACAAATGGTTTTGAATATCAACCAGCTCCGTCGCAATTTTTTGAAACTCTTCCTTTTTGTTTTCAAAACACAAAACCTTTAACTTGCCGACAAAAGCATTAAGTTCATCCAAAGTTCCATAGCACTCCAAACGCCAATGAGTTTTTGGAACCCGCCATCCGCCAATAAGGTCGGTATAGCCTTTGTCACCTGTACGCGTATAAATCTTGGAAAGTCGCATTTTTGTAAATTAGAAAAATATGTTCCAAATAGCTTTAATTTCTTCCCCAGAAAACTTTGCCGGTGAGCATGAGATGCTGGAACAGATGTTCAATAAGGGTTTGCAAATTCTCTATGCAAGAAAACCTCAAATGCCCGAGCCTCTACTGGAGAGATGGCTTTTGGGATTTGATTTAAAGCGGCAAGATAGAATTTTGCACTGGCCGGGCTCTGCGCACAGTTTTGAGGAATTGGAAAAAATAGACTCTGAAATATGTTTTTTAAGCCCGATTTATGATTCTATTTCCAAACAGGGATACAGGGCAAAGTATAGCAAAGATGAATTGAGAGAAGGCATAGCTGCTCGTAAAAAGAAAAGTTCTCAAAAATTGTTTGCGCTTGGAGGCGTAGATGCGAGCAATATCGCAGAACTTGCAGAATTGGGATTTGACGGAGCGGCAATTTTGGGTGCTGTGTGGTATAGTTCGGATCCTGTGGGGGCGTGGGAGGAAATTCTATATTATAATAATTAGGAGACTCTCATCATGTTATCATTAGCTCATGTTTGCATTAATGTAAAAAGTTTGGAACGCTCAACTGAGTATTACCAAAAACTTGGGTTTACGCCAAAGTTTAAGTTTACCAGAAACGGGCAATATTTTGGAAATTATCTTAAAATTAACGAAAACAATTATATAGAACTATTTGAAAACTCGGATATGGCTGCGCCGGTAAATACCGGGCTTGTGCATTTTTGCCTGGAAAACGATAATCTTGATGAACTTATAAAAAATCTGGATTTGCAAGGCATTTCCCATACGGATAAAAAACTTGGCTGCGACCACACATGGCAAATTTGGCTGACAGACCCGGACGGAAACACCTTTGAAGTTCATCAATATACCGATGAAAGCCTGCAAAAGGTTGGCGGCGAAGTAGAAGCCGACTGGTAAACGAGGAAAACTCATGAAACCCAAAAATAAAATGTGGAGCGGTCGTTTTGAGAGCGCAATGGCTAAAAGCATGATAGACTTAAGTTTTAGCCTGGACATAGACAAGGAACTTTTGGAAGAAGACATTCAAGGCTCGCTTGCGCATGGCAAAGGCTTGGTTGAAGCCGGCGTGATTACCAAAAAAGAATACGCAAAAATTGCCGCAGGGTTGCAAAGCATAAAAAACGGAAAGCACCTCTGGAACGAAAGCGATGAAGACATTCACATGGCCGTAGAGCGTGTTTTAACGGAAAAAATCGGGAGCCTGGGAAAAAAAATCCACACCGGACGCAGCAGAAATGATCAGGTTGCAACGGACTTCAAGCTTTACATGCGGCACAAAGCAACCGCTATTTTAGAGCAAATTTTATCGCTTCAAAAAACCGTTTATGAACTTGCCAAAAAACACAAAGGCAAGCTTATGCCGGGCTACACGCATTTGCAGCAAGCTCAGCCAATACAATTTAGCCATTACCTGATGAGCCTGTTTTTCGTTTTGGAAAGAGACAAAAAAAGACTTTTGAATTTCTTGTCCCTGCACAACGAATGCCCTCTTGGAAGCGGAGCGATGGCAGGTTCGGCGTTTAGCTATAACCGCAAAGCGGTGGCAAAAGAACTCGGCTTTAGCGATATAAGCGCAAACAGCATAGACGCTGTGAGCCACCGTGACATGGCCTTGGAATTTCTCAGCGACATTTCAATAATCGGTTCAACGCTTAGCCGCTATGCAGAAGACTTTGTGATATGGAGCTCAAGCGAATTCGGCTTCTTAACCCTGCACGATAAATTTTCCAGCGGAAGTTCAATGATGCCACAGAAAAAGAATCCGGACAGCATGGAATTAATCAGAGGAAAATCCGGGCGTTTAATCGGAAATTACACAACGATGTTCGCACTTGTGAAAGGCGCGCCGCTCACCTACAGCCGTGATTTGCAAGAAGACAAGCAACCCGTTTTTGACAGCGTAAAGACAATTTTGGTTTGCTTGCATGTTTTCAGAGAAGCGTTAGAGAGCGCGACCTGGAATTTCGCAAACATGGAGAAAAAGATGCTCCCTGCGCTCTTAGCCACCGACCTTGCAGATTTGCTGGTTGAAAGCGGCGTGCCGTTCAGAGATGCGCATCACATTGTAGGGAACCTAGTTGGCATTGCAGCAAAGAAGGGCGTTAATTTCACAGAATTGCCGGATGAATATTGGAAAGATGTTCCGAATGCAAAGGCATTGCGCAAAAAACTAACCTTTGCATATTCTGTTTCTCGCCGCAACATTGAGGGTGGAACCGGAGAGAAGTCTTTGGAAGCACAGTTTAGGAAGGCATTTTCTATATTCCACACATGAAATACATATTCTTTTTATTTGCATTGTTTGTTGCAATTTTGTTTGTCGGATGCGGTGAAGTTAATGGTGAGCTAAGTACCGAGGGTACAGGTTCGCCTTCCGGTATAAATAAAAGCGTAGTAATAACAGGACTCTCTGCCTACAATGGAGAACCCGGATTAGTTTTAATTACTTCTTTTGAAGGAGAAACACTTAAAGAAACCTATGCAGGTGGAGCTGGAATAACAAACGGAAGAATTATAACAAATATCCTGGAATACAACAACGGTACTTTTGGAGACCCATGGACTGGCAGCGGTGAATATCTTTTAACGCTAGGCATAGGCACACCTACAAAAAAGTTTCTGTACACAAACGGCATGGATATTAATTGCCACGCATGGGTTGTCATGTATACGTACAATTTCATAGATCCGGTATCAACTGTGGATTTCAGCAAGTTTAAGGAATTTGACAGTTCTGCATGTGAAGGCATGGATCTTTAACTTTTCTTCGCAGAGATGGGAATTGGCCATAGGTAAAACAAGCATCTTGCCTTTCCTTTTTTACAAAATTTACTATATTTAGCCTTGTATTTTTTACAAAAACCGTTGGTTTTAGGCTGGGAAAAATGACAAAAAGCTATATTAGCAGGAAAATAGACGGCGATTTGCTCTCTTGGGCAAAGGAAAGCGACCGCAAGCCTTTATTGCTCAGAGGAGCTAGGCAGGTTGGAAAATCCTGGGCTGTAAGGCACTTGGGGGAGAAATTTGAGCATTTTTTAGAGGTGAATTTTGAGCTGGACAAGGCAGCTAGGGAACTGTTTGCGAAAGGAGACTTGGAGCCGGAGAAGTTATGCCGGGAACTCGCTGTTATATATGACATTCCTGTAATCCCCAGAAAAACATTGCTGTTTCTTGACGAAATTCAAATCTCTTTGCCGGCAATATCTTCGCTCCGTGCTTTTTACGAAAAATATGGTGAGTTGCACGTTGTAGCCGCAGGCTCTCTTTTGGAATTTGCATTGCAGGAATTGTCGTCTTTTGGAGTTGGGCGTGTGCGCTCCATGTTTATGTATCCGATGAATTTCTTTGAGTTTTTAAATGCCTGCAAACATAATTTGATTTTGCAGGAAATTCAAAATGCCAATTGCAAAAATCCTTTGCCTGAGCAGGTTCATAAAAAAGCTATTGAGCATTTGAGAAAGTTTCTTATACTTGGCGGCATGCCAGAAGTTGTTTCTGCTTATGTGAATAAAAATGATTTGCTTGCTTGCCAGCGCATTTTGGATGACTTGATAATCTCGCTCCGAGCGGATTTTGCAAAATACAAGGAAAAGGTTCCTACTTTGCAGATTTCTGCGGTCTTTGACAGCGTTGTAGCTCAAATGGGAAAGAAATTTGTTTATGCAAATGTTTCCGAGGATTATACTCACAGGCAGTTAAAGGAAGGTTTGGAACTTTTGAAAATGGCAGGTTTGGTTATTCCTGTAACCCATTCCTCAGCAAACGGAGTGCCGCTTGGAGCGGAGATAAATACAAAAAAGCAAAAAATGCTTCTGCTCGACACTGGAATTTTTCAGAGATTGCTGGGCTTGCCGCTTGCAGATTTGCTGGTTAGCGATGATTTTTCTTTGATAAATAAGGGTAATATCGCTGAGTTGTTTGTTGGTTTGGAACTCTTGAAGTCCACTTCGTGCTATGAGCAGAAAGACTTATATTATTGGCAGCGAGAAAGCAAGAGCAGCAACGCCGAGGTTGATTTTGTTGCGCAGATTGGGCAAGACATAGTTCCCATAGAGGTTAAGAGCAA
>Ga0209755_10006979_pt1 | contig 12335 bp, 9 predicted proteins | sample TergutCo191P1_FD_187301 | JGI IMG/M metagenome (GOLD analysis project Ga0209755, IMG submission 187301) | Cornitermes sp. P1 segment gut microbial communities from Petit-Saut dam, French Guiana - Co191P1 (SPAdes) (version 2) | ecosystem: Host-associated > Arthropoda: Insects > Digestive system >... | reverse complement strand
CACCCCTGTCACAAAGAAATTCCACTAATTTTTAGATATAAAAGTGGAATTTAGTGTCATGCCTGTTGCTATAGGATGTGCAAGAAATATCTAGTTATTCTGTACCATGAGAGATTCTGCACAGCAAATGAGAATCAAGAGGCCTGATGGATCTGCTTCATGGACATGCAAATGACAAGCAATCTCTAAGAAATGGACAAATTAAATGACAAGCCTACCTTAGTATCTCACATGGTTCACTAATATGCGAAGGGTTAAAAAAAACACACATTTCACTGCTTTCTTAAATGACTTTTTAGGTGTTTTTTACATATTAAGCCTGAACACCTTCTATAGAAAGCATGTGTCTGTCTGTACTTCTGTTGGTCCATCCATTCATTCGTCCTGTGCCGTAGCGCCAGTGCACTAAACCAATGGATGGATATTGTTAAAATACTGATTAATAATTAATTTAGTTCAACTTATATACAACAAGAAATGAATCAACAGACCACAATCTAAAAAAGTCTGAAGAAAGTCAATAGGAATTCTGTTTATCACAGCATGGTATATACCCTTTTGACTCTTTGTTTTATACACAAACTGTTCAAATAATGTGCCTTTGACACACGGACTAAACAACTAGCTTGTCTCTGAAACTGAAGTTGACAATTCCAAGAGCATTCAGAGGTGAAAGTAAACTTGTTATAAACCTTTTGAACTTACTTCTTTTGTAAGAAAGCAGTCATCTTCTTGTTACGCCGCATCCACAGAACATACTGTCTGTGTAACCACACATATGCAGCACCTCCTAGTCCTGAGATGGCACTAAGACCAGTCAGTAACAAACACAAAACCATGAAGAGTCAGTAAGGATGAACATGAAGTGATGAAATATCAGTGTCAAACACAAAGTACTGAAGGTTCAGCAAGTTTAGTTTTTTGTGTCATATTACCTGTAACATTATGTACAAACTGAAATATATGAATATAAACAATTGCCAGTAATCATTCTTTGCCCAGGATGTGGTTGATTTTCATGTCAGTATCCAAAGCACAGTACTTTAACACTTCATAGAAGGAATAACAATAAAATTAACAATTAAAGTATACTCACGTAACTATAATTATCTACAGCAGTAAAAGATACTCACCCAATAACAGCAAATACAATAAGTTCCTGAGGGTCGAATGGGAAGTCCCGTTTGAAGCTAGTAGCAAACACAGCTGTAACAGTAGCTGCAGAGAAATATAAAAAAGTATACATTATCATTACTTAATTGTAATGGACTGGCATGCGTATCACAAAACTACAGGTAAACTTAAAATTACATTTTCCAGACTGTCATTTGTATACAAAGTTTCCTGGTGTATGGTAAAACACAAATGACTTGGACTACAGCCCATTATGATTATATTTATGAAAGTAAAACCCAAATTTCTCTCAGCCTTAGTCACAAAATGGAGGTTATACCACTTTACTCCAAAGCAGCAGCTATTGGATTGGAGGTGATTTGGGCCCTAATCACCATACCGTGAAAGCATATGGGAAGAGGAGGTATACATTCATGCTTTCTTAACCTTAGCATTAGATAGAGGCAAGTGGTCAACTTCGTAATATGGCTGATTTATCCCCAGGAAAGGGAATCTGTTACCCACTGATTAGAGGATGAGCGCACTCAAGAGTCATTCTGGATTCTTAGGAGAAAAGGACCATATTTCCTTGGCCATTAGCACATAGTCTACACATTGTGCAGACTTCACTAGCCTGGTTGTGGCAATGAAAAATATCTTAGTCATGACTGGGAATTGAACACCATTTCTTCTACATCCATTCTGTAGGATCCTACCACTACCACTTGGTATGTAAGGGCTACTACACACCTGCAAACATTGTTTGCAAACTTTGGCAAAAACTGTTTATGAACAGTTTGCACACCATGTTTGCGGACCGTCAGCCACAAGTCCATGAATGCTGTTTCGTGTCCATGTATCCCACCAATCAGTCATTTTTAAACATCATGTTGTACAGTGACTGTGTAACTGGAATTTGCACTGCTTATGTATTTCTCTTAATTGAAAGGCACTGGTGAAGAAATTGAAGACATTGGTGGAATACATACTTTCTCAATGAAGAAACGTGGTATGGAGAAAATTGTTTGGCAGATTTGAATCTACAAGATGGGGCTGGCTTCAGAAATTTTGTCAGAATGACACCTTATGATTTTGAAAAGTCACTACAGATAATTCGTTGCAAAATATCATGAACAGATACACAGTATCAAGCAGTGATACCTCCATCCATTCAATTAGCTATTTTGCTTAGATATTTAGCTAGTGGTGAGTCTTTTACTAGTCTTATGTACACGTTTAAGATATCAAAACAGTCCATATCTGCAATTATTCCAGAAATGTGTGAAGCTGTCATCAGTGCACTAAAACCTTACATTAAGGTAAGCAACTGCAATCAATTTTATTCTGTGTTTTGTATTTTGTGAGATACGATAAGAAAATTCATTAAACTTACACTGGTACAGTGTGAAAATTAAGTAATCACTGACTACAAAGAGCTATTTAACTTACACATTTTCAAAATCACATATGTTGTCAATAGTTAAGAACTGTGCACATTCAGAATGTTGAATTACGTGTGACTGGTTAGAGGACTGGCTATATAGAGATGGTGAAAAATTTTATGAAGATGCATAATTGTGATGATCAAGCACAACTGTGACAGGGGAATGACAGCACACAGTTGTGTGCGAGAGATACCTGTTGTATGTATGCACCCACTGTCAGCTTAAATAATACTTCATCAATGTGGTGCTGTACTATTGAAATTCCATGCTACTTCTGACACAGCTCTATAATTTGCTCCCTGTGTGCTCCCCATACACTGAATAGTCACTGCATTTTGAAACTGTGTCACTCATACTCTTCATACATTTTAACACCTCCTGCACATGGCCGTCTTCACAATCAGGGTGCTGGCACTCGAAAATTATGAGTATTATTTCTTTTCTCTTCTCGTTCTAGAGAGAGTTTGTTTGAAGGTGCCTTCCAGTCTGTTGTCTGAAAGTGACCGAGTACTGCCTTCCTGTAAAAAAATCCAGTATGTCTCTCTTTGTCTAAAAACTACACCACAAACTCTAGTATTTTTTTGCATTTCAGATGTCTAAATGGGTTGAAAGAGCACATGGATTTGCTAGCAAATGGAATTTTGCCCATTGCACAGGCACTATGGAGGGCAAACATGTACAGACACTAGCACTGGAGAACAGCTGTAGTATGTACTACAACTGCATAGTGACATTCAATATAGTGCTGCTTGCAATAGCATACACACATTCTAATGCGATTTATGCAGACGTAGGTTGTCAAGATATCTTTTCTGATGGTGATGATTTCAAATACATAAGCTTTTCTAAAAGAACGGAACATAACAGTGTATGTCTACTGTCAGCTGAAACTTTACCTGGAAAACCACTGGCAGTATCATTTGTATTTGTGGCCAATTATGTATTTGCCTTGTCAGTGAACATTATGAAACCTTATGCTTGACACGGCCCTGGAAGTTCATTGCCTGTGAGAATTTTTAATTATAGTCTAAGCAGGGCATGCAGACCTGTTGAAAACGTGTTTGAAATCCTGTCAGTTAAATTCAGTGTTTTTTCAAAACCAGTCACCCTGCATCCTAGCGAAGTTCAAACAGTTGTTCTAACATGCATCTACTTACATAATTTCCTACGTAGGAATATTAGCTCACAAAATTTCTATTCACCGCCTGGTACTTTTGATTTGGAAGACATGGAAAATCACACAGTCTTTCCTGGATCTTGGAGATCAGAAACTGAAGACAACATGGTTTCATAAATTTGCAGAATGTGCCAAGAAGGTCCTTCAATGTAGCACAAAGTATTATAAATAAGTTTCAGGAGTATTTTATTTTGACTGAAGGATCAGTTTCATAGCCATATATATATATATATATATGTACATAAAGCTTCTTGTCCACTGTATTGGTTAAAACTGTAAACATGAAAGAGTAATACAGTACTTAAAACTTACCTTTGTATTATCTGTACCACGAATGCCTCTTGACTCGTGTCCCTGAAGCAGAACAATAACTTTTCATACCCAAACCACATAGCCTTCTTCAGAGAACTCTACTTCTCTTGGAATCTACCAGTTTCTTGTAACCCCTGTGAAACTGCTTTTTCAGCACCTATATTTTCTTCTCTATCTCCACTGCACTAAAACTGTACTTTTTAGCCAGAGTGTCATGTGGATCACTTTTCTTGTTATGGTTCTTGTACTCTGCTGTTTGGACATCCACAAACAGAGCAGTGAATGCAAATCTTCAAAAAGCTTCAAAGTGTTCTCCTTTGTCCACATTCTTAGCTTGTGCCTCAGCTGTAGTGCACAATCGACTGATGATGTGTTTGCGAACTGAATATTTTTTTCCATTTCCCGTGGGAGACAAGAAATATGGAACATTTCTTTGTAGAATGTTTGTGAATGTACTGCTAACAGTACACAAACAGGAACTAAACTAGTTTGCATACCGTTTATATACACAATTTGCTGACAATGTGTGCAGGTGTGTACTAGCCCTTAGAGAAATACAATTTAAAAACCAGTTCATAAATTTCCCATCTGAAGTTATAAAGTTCACATTCTTCAGTCTCACACAAAATAAACTACATGTACAGTTATAAGAGTTACATTTTATATTTATCTAGCCTGACAACATTGCACAGTACGTATCACAGATGTGAGATATTTTAACTTCAACCAAGAAAATTATTTGCATAACTTGTGGTCCATTTCAAAACAAAACACATACGGCTGTGAAGTGCATACACAATGGTAAGATTTTCTGACGTTAAATATGCATTCTGAAATCAACACCAGGCTGCAGCCTGTTTGTAGAGAAATCTGAATTAAATATAACTTCATTTATACCAGGTTCCTTCTTATCCCTTTCACTGCTGATGAACTAATGACCTATCCTCCACTGAGGACTATTTTGCAGTTTCTCTTGGATACAGAAATCGAGAAAAAGCAAGTAGAAATCTTCCTCACACATACAATACACTTACCAAATATTAAGAAAATGGTTTTGAAATACTTATGGACACAATTTTCACAGTCTCTGTGACTGCCAAGTTTAGATGATAAATAATGCTGGGTACATCCAATACTAGAAGCAGCAGTTCCTAAATTCTACCAGGCATAGCACTCAAATCAGCAGAGAGGTCTTACTTCAAATAAATGCAAGTCTGTGTAATTCAGAAAGTTAGTATGAGCATACCTTTGAAAGTAAACATGCAATAACAAAGGTGCAACAACGACACTATGTTGTAGGTGCCAGTATTGTCACAGGTTCACCAGTGAAAAGGGTACCATGCATAGAACAAAACAGAGTTAACACATTCCTGACCACCCAACACACACATTTCAACTCATCCCCTCAGAGTGCCAAGCTTACCTTGTTTCTGAAACCAGACTGCCAGCAGTCTGAATACAGTGGCACCACACACAGCAGCAAAGAACCCACGCCAATAGTTCCTCACTCTAAAGTACGCTGTGGTGACCTCTATGCTGAACAACACACCTGCAACATCATACATGAGCATGTGCCTTGCATTCACTTTGTATAACCCACAGGTGACAAAGTTGTTATAGTTAAACCATTACATCTGGAGATGTAATGCCAGAGTGTTAACTAGCAATCTGCATGTTAAATTGAGAATTACCAGTTTTATATTAGTTGATTTTCCAAAGTGAAGAAGAAGTTACTTCGTTTTGTATTTGTCTATATATATGTTGCAGCTGACTGGGCATGGCTTGCTTCCAGGACCCTTCTTCATATGCTTTAAACACTCAGGTACTGTCTAATAGTGTTGCATGTATTACAAGCACAAAATCATACGTTTTGCACGGACAAAATAATAATGCACAGTAAGTGAAACCAATGACATCACATCTGTTCCAATTTTAGACAAATTTGCAAAATTGCAAAAAGCAACTATCAGCTTCATCATTTCTGTCCGTTCATCAGCATGGAACAACTCAACTCCCACTGGAAAGATTTTCATGAAAATTTTTATTCAAATATTTTTAAAAAATCTGTCACGAAAATTCAAGTTTCAATAAAATCTGAAAAGAATAGTGGGTACTTTATAAGATGATCAATATACATTTATGATCATATCTCGCTTAATTCTTCTTGGAATGACAAATGTTTCAGACAAAAGATGTACAGAAAATCAAAACACACATACTTTATGTTCAATAAATCTTTCTAAAGATCGTGCCATTTATGAGATAACATGGAAAAATACTGCAGAGCCAGACATGACAATGTGGTGCATGAGAACTGCATGCTGGATACCTGAGGTTAAAAGCACACACTGAGAATATGTAATCCTCACTGCTTTTCCACTGCAGCAAAGGTTGTACCGAACCTCAATGTTATGTTATACGTACGCTGCCTGTCTTTTTAACTCTAGTTTATATTTACTAATACATATCTTCCAATCAAATTTTCCATGACATATTTTTTGTATTATACACACACAAGGTTCTATACACAAACTTGGCCGGTATTCAACATCCATCACTACTCATCTAGGAGGCATACCTCAAGATTTTTACCTGTTTTAATATGTACTTCCTTTAAGATCATTTGAATGGTATAATTCTATGCTGTTATTTAAAGATTGAGATCTGAGTCTCCAAAAACAGGAATACATGTTGGCAAAATCAACTATTATCTTGTAAAATTGTGCAGCCTGAAGATGACCACATTGGTTGCAACATGTAGCTGGTCAATTTAAAGACATTCATATTTTTAAAAGAAGTTCACCTTAGAACTGGCCATGAAGGCCCAGCTAAGGAGTAAAGGTATAGCGCTACACTTCCTTTAACCTCGGCATTAGAGCAAGTTGGGTAGTCAACGTCATGCCTCCAACGCTTTATCTGCGGAAAGGAGATCCAGTACCCACCGTACAGGAAGCTGGTTGAGCCCCACAGCTTGTGTCAATAGGTGCAGAAAAATCACCCCCAACCAGGGTTCGATCCTCATACAATTCAGCCCATAGCAAATGTATACTTACAAAACTACAATTACAGTTGTGTAGATGGCACCATTAACTACTTGCAATCATTGAAGTCTAAAACATCAAAGTCACGGTGTTTTGTTGATTTTATTTATAAGGTCTAACACTAAGATACTGGTCTTGTTGAACCATATCGCCCACCTCCATCAAACCTCTCAGTAAGTATGGTACAGAGGAAGGACTCCTATATGTAAGTAACTTCAGTTTCAGATTCAGTGCTTGAAAATTAACTTAACTGAATGGCTGACAATCAAACATAACCAAGCACACATCAATCAGAATTACCAAACAAATTTTCAGGTGTTCAATCAATTAGTTAAGTATCACATTACTGGCCTTAAGCATGTCTGCTCAGTGTGCATCATGTCTGTGTTAATGCTTAACTAAGAATTTTCTGATTCTCCCAAACCCAAAACCTAGTACAGCAACAAGTATTGCTTGATGGCTCTATGTGACCATCCAAGGCAATACTGTGTGGTGTGCAAGGGAAATTTGTAATTTATACACTAAGAAATCATATAAGACATCTGATGCTTTCATGATTTGAGAACATCATGTTCACAATAAAACCATATTTGAGTTTCCACGGTGATCTTGTGAGTTATGACTTAATTTGGTCCAGTGGGTGTGTACTGTCATTCTGGGGAAACATAATGGCTATATCTTAGGACAGAAGAAATGCTAATATAACATGTTCCTCTCAAGCACTGGCAAGCACACACCAGCTACATGGTGTCATACAACCCAGAAGATCAGAAAGTGAACCATAATAAAATGTCTGCCCACACCTGTCTTTCAATCAGCAGTCACTAATAATAGTGCATTAACTGTGCTATTGTCACTGCTGGCATAGCCTTACACAACACAATGGTCTGAACAACTTGTGATTCAAATGACTAGCTGTCAGATGAAACATTTACAAATTCTGCAGTAATCACTTCAGTTCACCTCCAATGGGAGCAGCAAAACATGCAGCAACCCCCACAGCACATGCAGCAGCAAGCATCTCATTGTTGCGACACTCATTCTCATAGATTCCCTGGAATGAAGTCACCATCTTTGAGAGCAGTTGGGCAGTGATACTGGCAATGTGCACAAATGGTCCCTGCAAAGATAAGATACAGTTCACTGTTAGTATACTAAAAAGCTGCTCAGAGACCCAAACATGGGAAGAGTCTGGAAATGAGAAACACATGATCTCAAGGAATGAACATGAACTGGAGAAGACAAAAGAAGACAGTTTACGAATTAAGGGGAAAAAAGAAGATAAACAGGATGTAGAGAAAGAGAATGAGAAAACAAAGGAGAATAAGACAGATGAGTAAAAACAAGAAAAACAAGAAGAAGAAAAGAGGAAGAGAAAGCGTTTACAAAGCTGGCAATTAGTGAATACATCATGGAAAAAGCAGGTCAAACGGCAGTCAACATACGTGTAATATAACACTGATGCGTGTTTGCGTAACCACTGTTACCACGGAAGAGCATTGTTATCTGTGGCATGTCTGGCTGTACCATATTTTTCCACATTATCTCATACACAGTACAATTTTTGGAAAAAGTTACTGCATAAAATGTGTGTTTTTATTTTCTCTACAAGTTTTGTCTTTAACATTTCTTGTTCTGTGAGGAAATAACATAAGTGTACATAAATCTTCATGTAAAGTACCCATTATTTTTGTCCGATTTTAATGAAACATTTTCATGACAGATCTTCGAAAAATACCCGAATATCAAATTTCATGGATATCCATTGAGTAGGAGCCGAGTTGCTACATGCAGATGGACAGAAGAACAAACAGACAAACATGACGATGCTACTGGTTCCTTTTTGCTATTTTGCAAATGTGCCTAAGAACAGAAAAATGTGTCTGTCAGAGAGAGCAACCGAAGAGCTGTCAGAAGTGAATGTTCTGGAGTGTTGGTAGCAGTCACTGAAATCAGTAATAAGTTACTACTGTATTCATTATTAACTTAGTGTCACTATTTTGGTGCTGATAGCTAGTTTCTACAGAACTAATCATAAACATTTATGTATAACTTTATCATCTGAGAATTTTAAACCTCCTGACCCCACAGGGATTAGAGCTAGATAGTTGAATGAGGGTTAACAGTAACAGAGCTGGGAAAAAGCAACACTTGGCCAACTCTACCACACAAAAGCACTGTCATGATAAAGCAAAACATGTCCAAACGAGGTTAAAGCGAGTATGTACCAGAACTTCCTCTGGGTCAAACAGTAAGCCATTGGTACTTCACCTCTTTACCAAGTGGCATGCCACTTCCAAGGGTCGCTGTCAGCCCCACAACCTTGGCTATGAGAGTGCGAAATGTAAGGTACTCCTTCAGGGCCACCCCTCGCAGGATTGTTTTCATCTCAGGTATACCTGAACCTGCAACAGAAAGGCAACACATGATAGGCCTTCCATAAACTGACACTGAAAGAAAACAAATAAAGATTTAAACATTGACCATTAATAAAACAGGTAGGTTATCTCAGTAGTTTTGAACTGAATATCCAAAACTGCCACTACATACTACCAAACCAGCTAGAATAATCAACTACTTAACTACCTAACCAAATCCTACAGTTCAGGTTCAGAATTCCTTCATATTCTGTGGGTCCAGAAGTCAAATTTTGGCCCAAAGACTGGCTATACTCGCCATTATTTTTCATGGCTTCCCTCAGTCACTCCTAGCAAATAAAAAAAAATTATAGCATGACTGACTTTCCAAACCATTTCCAATTCATTATTCAGTAACTGTCCTACATGTATGCCACGTGCATGTGTCAGCCACTGACATCGTTACATAAGCCACAAATAAACAAAACTAACATACTGCTGAATCTGGTGAATGGTGGTTATCAACATCACACTTGGTCACACGGCACATATTCACCATGATCAACTCTCACAGAACTTCAAAATCCTAATTTCACTAAATATGCGCGGTGTGAATTTGAAACATTTTGGAAAGACGACTAAATTCATAGTGGTTGACCTAGGCAGAGATGAAAGAGATGAAAAGATAATATTAAAATGGCCCTTAAAGAATAAAATGCGAGGGCAAAGAATGGATTAATTTGCCTCATGATTCAGACAAGGGGTAGGCTATTGTAAACATGGTAACGACCTTCAGGTCTAGCAGGAAAATGCCTGACCGGATAAAGAAGCATTATATTCTTGAGAAGGATCCTGCTCGGAAGAGTGAAGTCAGATGGTGAACTGGATAGAATAACCTAATGAAACCACTATACTATCTCAAAATACTGGAAACCCTTTACACATTGACACAGAGTCATATATGAGAGGACTGGAAAACTCATCTGTTGGGTCATCAGGGACTGTTCCATGAAGTTACATGCACATTCACAAATACCAGCAAATTCAAATATATCATTCAGCACCATTTACTGGTGCTATCTTCTGCTACAAACTCTTATACAACAGACATAATGGTAGAAAAGCAAGCATTTATTTCCAGCTTCTGAATCTATTCATAACTACATGTTAACATAAAATCTGGACAGATTAATGACACAAGAGCTAGCTTAAGCCTTCAAGAAGGGCATGCCTTTGGCAAATGACTTTTATTGTGCTGATCAAAATATGTGTTGCTGTTATGGGATTTGAATTTTTTTCACCAACTAAAAAAAGCCCAATGCCACACCACTTCAATACGCATTGTAAGTGTATAAATCTGTTTCACACATAGAAGCATGCCTAAAGAAATTAACAATAAAAGCATAGCCATTTACTGAGCAATGACAATCGCACATGCACTTACTTTAAAGCCAACAAACTTAACATTTCACACACACACACACACACACACACACACACACATACACTGTATTTTTATCAGCTTAAACTTTTTCTCAGATTAGACAAAGAAAATTATCCTTAATATCATTATCCAAACAAACTCCATAATATATATCCTGTATGTATTCTTCAGAATGAGAACTAAGCTTTTATCCAGTATTCTGATTAGCTTCATATTTTGAAGGAAAGAGGCGTCTAAAAAGAAGCAACATGTCATGGTCATCAAGTTACCTATTGATTGTGGAGCTACAATGTGGGCAAAGCCAGCAGAAAAGAGGATGAGGAACACTGGGAGACTGACCCACGCTATGTACTGCAACACAGGATGTGTGGCCAAGTCCTTGTATAACCAGCCACGAGCTGAAATATAAGATGTAAAATCAGTCTGACTAACATATCTTGAATTTGATTAACTAAATTAACAAAAAGAGGAATTCAGTGGCAATTTGGTTTAGTTATGGAAAAATCCTGAGCAAGTAACTTGTTAGTTATAGTTATATTCTCCTGCCTCCCTATGTGCTTAACAGTAAACACCTCACATTATTGCTGTCATTTTGTCTTTGGTAAGAAATCCAGTGGTTTAATGACATGACCACAGTGCACTTTGATTGTGCACAAGAAAAGAATGAACTATGTATTGTTTGTGCATATGTCAAAGATCACAACCATATACTGAACTGTACATACATGTAATTTCTGTGAAGTAGGTCTGATATTGGTCACAGATCAGAGGTCACACCAAAGTGATTAAACTACACTTTGGCTGCACACAGACTAGAGTGCAAATAAAATGACTTAACTAAATTTTCTTGCATGCAATGTAAAGGTCACAACAAAATAACAAAAGATAACGTAGGTTATGTTTATAATATTAAGGTCACATTAAATCAACAGAACTGAACCTTGTTTTTGCACATGCTAAAAGTCACAACACAATAAACAAACTGTACCTTGGTTGCACATGCTGATACCACGATCCATAAGAAAACTGATGAAAGCCATGATAATCCCTAGGAGTGCGAGAAACACCCAGTCCTCTCCCAACCTGGCAAATGTGTGGCGCCATACAAAGCTGAACACTGCTATTACCTTGCTCGCACATTTGCCCCGGTACTTATGCAACTCCTTGTTACGCTGACGGTCCTCCTTTTTGCGTTTGCGCTCAAGTACCTTCGTTCTGCGTGCCTCTTCTTTAGCGTATTCACCTAGGTCTTTGGTGTAATGACCATACATCTGGAAATAGACACAATATCTGGAATTTCATTCCAAAGTCCTGCTATTACCTACAGGAATGTGATAAGAAAATACACCATATGGATTAATATTCAATTTCTCTGTATTCAGGGCTTAAAGAGTATTTCTGGGCTGGGCCAGAGCAAGAGTCTGTGTTGACGGGACGGGGACGGTG
>Ga0209755_10006978_pt1 | contig 12335 bp, 10 predicted proteins | sample TergutCo191P1_FD_187301 | JGI IMG/M metagenome (GOLD analysis project Ga0209755, IMG submission 187301) | Cornitermes sp. P1 segment gut microbial communities from Petit-Saut dam, French Guiana - Co191P1 (SPAdes) (version 2) | ecosystem: Host-associated > Arthropoda: Insects > Digestive system... | reverse complement strand
GCAAGACGTACCGGACGGTGAGGATTGGGAACTTTACGTGGATGGCGGAGAACCTTAACTTCGTGACGGACAGCTCCGTATGTTATGATAATTATGAGAGCGGCTGCCGGAAATACGGGCGGCTCTATGATTGGAACGACGCGATGAAAGCCTGTCCGGCACCGTGGCGATTGCCGGGCGATGAAGAGTGGAACGATTTGATTCTGGCGGCCGGCGGCCAGCTTGTGGATTATGAAAGAGATAAGTATTATTGGAAAATTGCCGGTAAAAAGCTTAAATCTAAAAACGGCTGGAATCGCAATGATGAAGATAATACCAGCGGCAACGGTACAGATGATTTTGGCTTCTCGGCCCTGCCCGGCGGCCGCGAGAACTATTCTGCTTTTACCGATGGTTTCAAAGATTCCGGCTTACACGGTTACTGGTGGAGCGCCGAGGGCGGCAAGGATTTAGCCAGTTTCCGGAGCATGAACTTCAATGACGGCTTCGTGAACAGGTACTACTCTTTCACGACGGCCATGTATAGCGTGCGTTGCCTGAAAGATCCAGGTGGACGTTGATTTCGATTTTGACTTTGACTTTGACCTTGACTTTTTAAAAATGCTATGGGAAAATGTTTTGTCGCCTCATTGAGCCAATGCCATCCCATGATATAGGGGAAAAGAGGCGGCTTGCGGCACGGGCGGGAGCATGCAATCATTTGCATTCACATCTCGGCCGCAGAAGCATCAGCACCAATGGAACTACTCGCCGCCCGGCATGAAAGAAGTTCGCTTCTACGGTACGCGGATAAGTCAAAAGATTAAAACCGCACATCCATCCCATCCATCACCGCCGTCATCCGTAGGGGCGTTGCGTGCAACGCCCATTCGGTTGGATGCGTGCCAAATGACAATTTATCCGACACGTCCACCGGAAACAAAACGAATATTTGTAGGGGCGATCGTCCCCGATCGCCCGTGCCGGAATTGCGAAATTGCGTTTGATTTGACGTATACCGCAATCCCGGCATCGCAGGGCGTTGCACGCAACGCCCCTACGTGGGATTGTTGGTGTATTTTGCGGGATATTGTAATCCGTGCGTTGGCGGGCGACCGGGGACGGTCGCCCCTACGGGTATTATTGGTGGAAATTGCCATTTGGCGCACATCCCGCCTTTTTTGTCTGAACCATGATTTACCTGATTAAAGGATTTCCTTGATTAAAAATCAATATCAAAACCCGGATTGTCGGTGATTTTGACGTTATCTTTTGACGTTTAATCATGTTAATCCTTTAATCATGTAAATCATGGTTCAGACAAAAAAGGCGAATCATCCCACCACTAAATTCCCATTTACCCTCTACCCATAATATATATTCACTTCTATGACAGCACCCCCAAAAACCCACCGCCCAGCAACAACGCTCCTCGCCCTCGCGGCCCTCGCGGTAATCGCGGCCGGGTGCGGTAATACGGCGGTGCGTAAGGATGCTGATACCGTACAGACAGCAACGGCAGCGCCTAATGTCATTGGCGGGACGTTTACCGATTCGCGGGACGGCAAGACGTACCGGACGGTCAAAATCGGCAGGCAGACGTGGATGGCGGAGAACCTGAATTTCAAAACGGAAAAATCGGTGTGCTACGACAACGCGGATTCCAATTGTATCAAATACGGGCGGCTCTATAATTGGGATGACGCGATGAATGCCTGCCCCGCGGGGTGGAGGGTGCCGCGTGATGAGGATTGGGACAGTTTGGCTGTGGCGGCCGGCGGCAAGCGTAAGGAAGATGAACACGACGATGGCGACTCCTGGGAAATTGCGGGTAAAAATCTTAAATCGGCAACCGGTTGGGCGGAGTGGGAGGAGGACGGCGTCAACGTGGCATTTACCGACGAATTCGGTTTTTCGGCCCTTCCCGGCGGCGGCCGTTCAGACAATGGCCGTTTCTACGGTGCCGGCCAATACGGTTCCTGGTGGAGCGCCACGGATGACGATGCGTACAGCGCCTGGGGTTGGTTTATGTACTACTTCAACTCCGGGGTAGTGGGCAGGAGCTACTATTTCAAGACGAACCTGTACAGCGTGCGTTGCCGCCGGGAATCTGCGGCCGATACCGCTTTGGCGGAACCGGCAATACCCGATACGGCCGCCTGGACTGTTACCGACCCGCGGGACGGGCAGACGTACCGGACGGTGAGGGCCGGTAATCGGCGGATCGGTTATCTGACGTGGATGGCGGAGAACCTGAATTTTGCGATTGGCAGCTCCCGCTGTTACGACGATGACACGAGTAACTGCCAAAAATACGGCAGACTGTATAATTGGACTAACGCGATGAAGGCCTGCCCCGCGGGGTGGAGGCTGCCAAGCGATGAAGAATGGGACAAATTGGCTGTGGCGGCCGGCGGAAAACCGTTGATAGACATTAGTTCCCTTGATGGCTGGTCAGGCGCTGGTAAAAAACTTAAATCCGAAAACGGATGGGCAGACCGGGGGGAGGATGGCGGTGGGAACCCATTACCCGGCAACGGTACCGACGAATTTGGCTTTTCGGCCCTGCCGGGCGGCAGCGGCTGGCATCGCAGGGCCTGCGGCTGCGGCCGGGATGGGGATAAGGCGTGGAGCCATTTCAGCAATGCCGATTCGATTGGCGTCTGGTGGAGCGCCACTACCGCATGGTTTGAAGATGGCGGCGCTGTGTACCTGCGCATGAATTCCGGCCACAGCCGTGTGGACAGGAGCTTTGCCCCCAAGTCGGCGCTCTTTAGCGTGCGCTGCGTTTGGGATTCCGCGGGCTTGCGGCAGCGCAGAACCGCGGCAGTACATTAAAGTGACGTTGAAAATATCTTATTTGCAATGAAAGGAAAGTAAAATGAAGTTAAAAAAATGGATTTTTATTATTGGCATTCCCGTTGCAGCGCTGGCTCTCGCTTTCGCGCTGAGGTTATTTTATGTAGAACGGGACGTATTTGGCAGAATCGACATTTGGTATATGGTAGGCAAAAACACATATAGGCAACTCGCGCAAAAACATTCATTAGCTAAATTTTCAAAAATTAAAATAGAGATGAGATATGACGAAATGATTGAATTAGCGGGAAAACCGACAAATTTGATGCTTGAGAGTTACGGAGGGATGTATTATAAATTAGGTGATTATTGGTATATTAAGATGCAATTGGGCGATATATGGATAAGCGATGGTTTGGGTGACCGGAGATTTGAACTTGAACACAATGGATGCGGGCGCATTCTAAGAGCCGTCGCCCAAAGCGGCGACAGCGGCGGGGCGGGCGCGTTCACCGATATACACGCCGGCAGGCCAAAACATTCACTTGCCAAATTTTCAAAAATTAAAATTGGAATGAGCCCTGCCGAAGCCTTTAAGTTAGCGGGAACACCGACAGATTCGGTTGGCACAGAATATATTTGGCACCGGTATAAATTAGATACAGGCTGGTATATGAATTTATATTTTCACAATGAGGAATTAGGCGATATGGCAATAGAAGATTCTCCCAATAACCGGAAATTTGAATTGGAACTGGATGATTACAGTGCCGCGCCGTCATATTTAAGGGCTGTTGCCCAAAGCGTCGGCGCCGGCACGTTCACCGACAGCCGCGACGGCAGGGCCTACCGCACGGTGAAGATCGGGAAGCTTACGTGGATGGCAGAGAATTTAAATTTTGTAACAGACAGCAGCTGGTGTTACGATAACGCAGATTCCAATTGTACTAAATACGGGAGGATGTATACCTGGAACGACGCGATGGAAGCCTGCCCGGCGCCGTGGCGTTTGCCTGATTGGAGTGAGTGGTGGGATTTATTTACCGCCGCCGGAGGCTGGAGGGTCGCGGGTACGACGCTGATGTCCGCAACGGGGTGGAGAGAGGGCAGGCCGGGTACGGATGACTTCGGTTTTTCGGCGTTGCCCGGCGGCGGAACCACGTCATGGAGCAGACCCTTCAGTGACATTGGCAACACCGGCAGATGGTGGAGCGCCACGGAGGTCGATGAGAGAGAGCGCGCGATATACACGTCCATATACGGTTTCCCTGACAATAACAGTCTGGCATTGTACAGCAGTCGCAAAACGGACCGGTATAGCGTGCGCTGCGTAGAGGAGGCTGCGGGCTTGCGGTAGATGTTGACTTTGACAGCTGTAAATTGGGGTTTGTCGGTGAGATGGATATACGGTTTTGACGGAAACAAAACGGTTTTGTAGGGGCGATCGTCCTCGATCGCCCGCCGGAATTACGATATTGCGTTTGATTTCAACGTATAACGCAATCCATGCGTTGCGGGCGACCGGGGACGGTCGCCCCTACAGGCATTATCGTTATCAAAACCCGGATTATTGGTGATTTTGACGTTTAATCATGTTAATCCTTTAATCATGTAAATCATGGTTCAGACAAAAAAGGCGAATCATCCCAACGATAAATTCCCATTTACCCTCCACCCATAATATATATTCACATCTATGACAGCAACCCCAAAAATCCACCGCCCAACAGCACCAACGCTCCTCGCCCTCGCGGCCCTCGCGGTAATTACTGCCGGGTGCGGGACCGGGGCGGTGCGTAAGGATGTTGCTGCGGCGGATGGCACCGTACAGGCGCCGGCGGCGGCTCCCCGCGGCAAAAGCGATACTTTTACCGACCCGCGGGACGGGAGGGTGTACCGTACGGTGAAGATCGGGAACCAGAGGTGGATGGCCGAGGACCTTAAGTATAAGACCGGCGCTTCCTGGTGCTATGATGAAAAAGATAAGTGCCGGGTGCTCGGCCTGAATTACAACTGGTATACGGCGCTAACGGCTTGCCCGGCGGGGTGGCGCCTTCCGGGCGCCGCGGACTGGGATACTCTTTTAAGCTTCGTTGACCCGGATTATGATTATGAATCAAATAAGGGCATTGCCGCGGGAAAGAAGCTGAAAGCGAAGAGCGGCTGGGATGACTATGAGGGCCGAAGCGGCAACGGCACCGACGAGTACGGTTTCTCGGCCCTGCCCAACGGCAGCGACGCGGTCGCGGGGCTGACTCACGGCAAGAGCCGCAACTGGTGGAGCGCCACGGAGGGCTATAAGAAGCGCGGCACGTTACACGCCAGGAGCTTGCACATAGACAACGAGGGCCGCTTGATCTGGGGCATCGGCCGCGGCAGCCCGGATAACTGGCGTAACGCGGTGCGCTGCATAGAAGGTTCCGCCGCGGGGGATGCGCGCAGTTATGTGCGTCCCAGGAGCTTCACACCTGCTGAGCCGACGGTTGGCCATGTACAGGCCGCGGCTGCGTCCGGTATCGCCGGCGTGATTTTCACCGACCCGCGGGACGGACAGAAGTACCGCACGGTGAAGATCGGCAGCCTGACGTGGATGGCGCAGAATCTTAACTTTGAGACGGGGCATTCATCGTGTTTTGCGGGTGAGGACCCCGACTGTGCCAAATTCGGGCGGTTTTATGCCGGGAGGGACGTGTTGAAAGCCTGCCCTGCGGGGTGGCGGGTGCCGGATGATGAAGACTGGGACAATCTGGCGGTGGCGGCAGGCGGCAGGCGTACGGGTTACGGGGATGGTACTTATTATTGGAAAGGCGCGGGTAAAAAGCTTAAATCAAAAGTCGGCTGGAACAATAACCTCAACGGTACCGACGATTTCGGATTTTCGGCCCTGCCGTGCGGGTTCCTCGGCGATTTTGACGGCGGCGTCTTCGCCGGTTCCTACGGCAGCTGGTGGAGCGTCACGAAGGGCGGGGACGGCGCCGTGAAAGCGGAAATCCGGAAGATAGACGATGGTGATGATCTGGAAAAGAACTACGGGGGCTGGAACCCGCTGAGATGCGTTAAGGGGCCCGAGGCATCGCGGTAATGTTGAACCACCTCAAACCTCAAGATAAGTAAAGGAGCCGACAGTGATAAAGAAAATATTATCCTTTATGTTCTTTAGGTCATTGGGTCTTGCAAAAGTTATTGCTATGATATTGGCATCTACTGTATCTTTGGCAATATTTGGAATAATATTGTGCATGTTTTTTTTATGGTCATTGGAAACAACTTCTATATTTGCGGGGATTGTATATCCCAAAAAACAATTTATGTTTGTACCTATCTATGAAGAAGGAGAACCCCCTGGTGGTTCATCTGACAGATTAAATGCTGGGGCAGCCTACCCGCAACCGATTATAGTTTATATTCGCAAAAAAGGACCTAATCACTTTGAAATGTTTTTTGCTACCACTATATTTGTAAATAAACCATATGACACCTTACATATAAAGGAGATGTCATATGAATGGGAAGGCAATACAGGTGTCTTTGTGAAGGAACAGAATTTTAAAATATTCACAAATAGATATGTCACCAATGATAATTGGTATTGGTATAATAAACTAGGTGGTTTACCGGATGTTAATTTCGAGAAGTTATTCAGAAACAAAAAAATTGGTGATGAGTTTAAATTTAGTTTAAAGTTTGTATATTCTTTTGACGAAGAACCTGAAAATTTACAATGTTTAGATTACAATGTAGAAGTATATAAAGGAGAATATTTTCCATCGCCTTGGTTTTAACGATTTCTAAGTGACGAGATGGATGCATCTTTAAGACGTACGGCGACGGATTTAAAGTGAAGATAGTCCTGGCGGCGTTCTTCGACCGGTACAATACCCGCAGGGAGCATCAATCGCTGGGGTACCGCACACAGTGGGAGGTCTATCGGGAGGGTTGCCGTCCTGCCGCGGCGGCTTAAAATCAGGCTGCTTCATGGCCCCCGGCCGGGGGCCATGGGGAAACAAACGTCAAAAAAAGAATCAAATGTCTTGACATAGCTGTTTACAATATATTATCTTTATTAGAAAGCGGGATACACCTTAAATGCACATGAAAAACTGTCAAAAATACTGAACCACCTCACATCTCCTTATAAAAGGAACTAGTGCAAAGGGGTTTTATATGAAAGATATAAATGTACCAATGAAAACACCAACATATATAAAAATAGCATCACTTACGTTCCTGTTGGCTATTGTGGCACAGGCGCATCTCGACTTTTTAGACTCTCCGCCACCAGGATCGCCGTGGGCATCAGGGGCGACGTCCGTTACGCTCTCTCCGGGCGGGACGCTCACTGTCAGCGGGAACGGAGATATGAAAGATTACCCTGGCTTGTTTGACGGAGTCATAATCTTACCGCCATGGATTAGCGCTTGTAACACTATCACCGAATTGGTCATTGAAGAGGGAGTAACGTCTATCGGTGCTCATGCGTTTTTTGGTTGTGACGGCGTAATATCTGTGACTATCCCGAACACTGTGAAAAACATTGGGAGCGACGCATTCTCCCGTGCACCCCTAATGTCTGTGACCATTCCAAATTCCGTGAAAACTATTGGGGACAACGCGTTTTTTTTTACTGACCTGATGTCTGTAACTATCCCAGGCAGTGTAACATCTATCGGCAACGATGCTTTTGGGAACTGCTCAAGCCTGGTATTTATACATGTGAGCGAAGACAATGCTGCTTACAGTTCCATTGACGGAGTGTTGTTCAATAAAACTAAAGACACATTAATGCTATACCCGCAAAACAGACACGGCGCTTATACAATCCCACAAAGCGTGAGGCATATCGGGAATGACGCATTTTTAGGTTGCATCGGCTTAACGTCCGTCACAATCCATGACAGCGTGGCATCTATAGGGCTTTCGGCTTTCCGGCATTGCAACGGTTTAACGGCCATTACTATTCCCAGCCGCGTGAAGACTATTGAGAACGCCGCGTTTAGCGAATGTACCCGTTTGAGGGCGGTAATTATTCATAATCCAAGTCCGCCTGAAATTAATTTTCAAACATTCGATAACATCAACGCATGCCTGTACGTACCTGGAAACAGCATTGATACCTACCGCGCCAAGAGATTTTGGAGTGGGTTTAAGTGTATAAAAGATACTGCATCATCCGGAGAAACCGACGCTGATTTTGCCCCTTATGAAACAGACCATGCTTATATCTATGAATTAGTACATATCATGCATAATAGCCAAAAATATAGCGCGCGCTCCATTCTGATTGTAATAATATTAGCCATAATTATATTCTTCGGAATAAAAATATTGCAAACCCATATATCAAAACGTAAAGCAAAATCATCATAAGTGGAATGGAGCAAATAATGAAATTACGAATTATTTCATTAGTATTTGTCGTGTTTGGGTGTAGTGGCGCTAAATACGATCCTGCATTGCGGCCGCATAGAGAATATGTTGTATCTACATTGTATCAAATAGAAAAAATTCCATATTTACCGGAATTATCAGGGGACAGCTTATATTGGGTACTGGCAATGAAAGGACTTGAGATCGTCCCAGACTTAATAGGCATGATAGATGATACCACCGTGACAAACGTACCTCTTGAAAATATTCCTAGCGATCATACGATTGGAGATATCGCTGTTAGTGTGCTGGGAGAGATACTCCATGGCACATTTTACACTATTGAAGACATAATCAAAAATAAGAAAGGTTTTCAATTAGATAATGTTACAGGATCTCCTTATGTATATTATTTTGATTTTGTACGTAATAATAGTAAAGAAAATAGAGTTTATTTAAAAACAGAGTTATATAAATGGTTTATTAAAAATGAAACCAACTTTGTATGGGTTGTTGATACAACAAAATACAGTAAAGCCGCTCATGACTGGAAGTTTAACACTAATTACTACCCCACAAAAGGATATTACATTTTGAAATAATTTACAGATTGATCTTACAATGAGCCCTGTTGGATAATAACAGAGCATGGCGCTCGCGTACCAGAGCTTTTCGTCTGATTTGTGATGCCGGGGGAAGACAGGGACGGGGCAAAAGGGCCGATTTTCAGAAAAGCCGGGCGGTTGTTTGGGGTGGGGAGGCAGCGCAGAATGTATATTATCAAAATAATATCATATACAAACTATTTACAATTACAATAGGAGTGTCCGTATGAAAAACAGTACAATAACATTATTCGTCATCGCCGTCTTCGCGGCTGGGTGCGGCAGCAGGGATACCGTACAGACAGCGGCGGCAGCGCCCAATGTCATTAGCGGGACGTTTACCGATTCGCGTGACGGGAAGACGTACCGGACGGTGGGGATTGGGAAATTGACGTGGATGGCGGAGAATCTTAATTTCGTAACGGATAGTTCTGCTTGTTATGATAATGCTGATTCCAACTGTACCAAATACGGGCGGCTCTATAATTGGAAAGATGCGATGACAGCCTGTCCGGCTGGGTGGAGGCTACCGAGTGATGAAGATTGGGACAAATTGGCTCTGGCGGTTGGTGGTCAGCGTAAGGAATATGGATATGATGGTTATGATTGGAAATTTGCGGGTAAAAAGCTTAAATCAACAACTGGTTGGAACGACTGGGAGGCTGACGATGGTAAATTGGTATCAGGTAACGGCACTGACGAATTTGGTTTTTCGGCCCTGCCCGGCGGCCTCCGTTGGAGCGGTGGCTATTTCAGCAATGCCGGCAACTACGGCGGCTGGTGGAGCGCTACGGAGCGCGGTGCGAACTACGCCTGGAGCCGGGGCGTGTTAGACGACATGTACAGGCGCAGCTACGACAAGACAAGCCTGTATAGCGTGCGCTGTGTTCGGGACTCCGCGGCCCCGCAATAGCGCAGAACCGCGGCAGTACATTATAGTGGCGTTGAAAAATATGTTATTTACAATGAAATGAAAGGAAACTAAAATGAAGTCAAAAGTATTGTTTATAACTATCGGTATTTTCGGCACCCTCGTTATCGCGCTGGTTCTGGCTTTCGCGCTGAAGTTATTTATAGTATACCGAGGAGATTTTGACCGGATTGAAATTTTGTATCTGGCGGAAAAAGATAAGCAGGCGTATAAACGGTTATACACGCCAAAACACTCGCTTGGCAAATTTTCAAAACTAAAAATCGGGATGACACGTGAGGAAGTCTTTGAATCGGTGGGGTATCCAACAAGTTCGATGGATTTTCACGGCGAACGGTATCGATATAAAATAAGTAAGGATTGGTATATTTATTTACGTTTTTCGGGTTTAAAATTAGACGAAATACGTATAGTGGATTATTCCGGCGACCGGGAATTTAAAGTCGTCCAAAAGGTTGATACACTGTGGTTTGCCGGTGATCAGTTCAATCGAAGCGTTGCCTACGACTCGCTTGTTTATGGCGGGCAGACCTACCGCACGGTAAAAATAGGCGCGCAGGTTTGGATGGCTGAGAATCTGAATTTCAAAACCGGGCGTTCCGCGTGTTATAAAAATGATGAGGGCAGCTGCGAAAAATACGGGCGGCTCTACGATTGGTACGACGCGATAAATGCCTGCCCCGATGGGTGGCGATTGCCGGGCGATGAAGACTGGGACAGTTTGGTTCTGGAGGCCAAAGGTCAGCGCGTGGTTTGGGGAACGGGCGGATATTATTGGGACGTTGCGGGTAAAAAGCTTAAATCAAGAATTGGCTGGAAAAATACCAGGGATGGCATCAGCGACAGCGGTACCGACGATTTCGGTTTTTCGGCCCTGCCGGGCGGCAAGCGTTCGTCCGGCAGTTCGTTCAGATTCAGCCGTGCCGGCGAAGAAGGCACCTGGTGGAGCGCCACGGAGCACAATGAGCGCCTCGCCAGGACCCGGGACATGACCTACAACCTTGAATCCGTGCATTATGGCTACGACAGCAAGACCACCACGTACTCGGTGAGGTGTTTGCGGGATTCTGCGGCGGTGCGTACGGTTAATACCGTACAGCCGGCGGCGGCCCCCGATACCGCCGGCGGGAGTTTCACCGATTTGCGGGACGCCAGGACGTACCGGACGGTGAGGGTTGGCAAGGTAACATGGATGGCCGAGAACCTGAATTTAAAAACCAAGCGGTCGAAGTGTTACGGCAATAAGAAGAGTAACTGTCAAAAATACGGGCGGCTCTACGATTGGAATGACGCGATGAATGCCTGCCCTGCGGGGTGGCGGGTGCCGGGTAAAGAAGATTGGGACAGCTTGGTTGCGGCGGCCGACGCCTATCTTTCTCCAAATCATGACACGTGGGAAACTGCCGGTAAAAAGCTTAAAGCCAAAGACGGCTGGGACTACGATGATGAAAGCAACATCACCGGCGGCGGTACGGATGATTTTGGCTTTTCGGCCCTGCCCGGCGGCTGGGGCTACGGCAGAGATGATGTTTATTTTTCGATTATGCCCGCCATCGGCGGCCGGGCAGGCAATTTCAGAGATGCCGGCAGCGACGGCCACTGGTGGAGCGCTAATGAGGACGGTGCCAGCGCATATAACTGGAGCATGAGTTATCGCGACGACGACGTGAGCGCTTCCGGCAGCCGCAAGACGACGCTGAGCTCGCTGCGGTGCGTTGAAGACCACGAATCTCCCCGCCCGCCCCGGCCATGATGTATATTACAATTATGACAGCAACCCCCAAAATCCACCGCCCAACAGCAACAACGCTCCTCGCCCTCGCGGCCCTCGCGGTAATCGCGGCTGGATGCGCCAAGACGGTGGTGCGTAAGGATGCTGATACCGTACAGACAGCGGCGGCAGCGCCCAATGTCATTAGGGGGACGTTTACCGATTCGCGGGACGGTCAGGTTTATCGTACTGTAGTAATAGGTACGCAGAGGTGGATGGCAGAGAATTTGAATTACGATGTACCGGGTGTTGATACTGATGTGTGTTACGCTAACAATTCGAGTAACTGCGATATGTACGGTCGTTTGTATGATTGGACAACGGCAATGAATTTATCATCGGGCTGTAATTATTCAAGCAGTTGCACGTCTCAGGTACAGATAGTACAACATCGTGGTATCTGTCCTGTTGGCTGGCATGTTCCGAGTCAGGCGGAATGGAGAACTCTTGTCAAGTATGTTGATCCTAATGCATCAGGGGATCATAATAACATTGCTGGGACAAAGTTGAAGTCTGCGACCGGCTGGAATACAAAAAACGGTTCTATCCCCGGCACCGACGATTTCGGTTTTTCGGCCCTGCCGGGCGGCAACGGCAGCGGCGGCAGCTTCTACAATGCCGGCTACAACGGCTACTGGTGGAGCGCCAAGGAGGGCAGTCCCGCGCTCGCGAGGGAGTGGTACATGATCGACCACAGTTATGTGTTCTCGAATGGGTTCAACGCCAAGACGTACCGGTTTAGCCTGCGTTGCGTAGAGGATTTTGCGGCCCCGCAATAGCGCAGCAATTGCGCCCCGCCGCCCCGATCCGCGCCTTTTGCGGCACAGGGCGCGCCCCCTTTTATCCCGCCCCCCCAAAATCCCCGCCCGCCTCAAATCCCCCC
>Ga0209755_10006977_pt1 | contig 12337 bp, 12 predicted proteins | sample TergutCo191P1_FD_187301 | JGI IMG/M metagenome (GOLD analysis project Ga0209755, IMG submission 187301) | Cornitermes sp. P1 segment gut microbial communities from Petit-Saut dam, French Guiana - Co191P1 (SPAdes) (version 2) | ecosystem: Host-associated > Arthropoda: Insects > Digestive system... | reverse complement strand
CTGGCTCAGGGTAGGGGCAGGTGGTGGGCACTTGTGAATGCGGTAATGAACCTTCGGGTTCCATAAAATGGGAATTTCTTGACTAGTCGAAAACCAGTTAGCTTCTCAAGAAAGACTCTGCTTCTTGGAGTAAGTAAGTAAGTAAGCTACTAATTCATTTACATACTAATTTATGTACTTATTTATTGATTTTTTTTATTAAGCTCAAGTTAAGTGTTGTCAAATGAATTGGAAGGGATGTGGAAGAAATTGGTTGTAGCCTGTTTGAGATATTACCCCATTATTTGCCTGAATGCACCGAGTACAGCCATGATGAACCTGAGTAAGAATAGCCAGCCCAGGGGCCAAGATTTGAACCTGGGATCTGCATGTGAATCAGCAGTGCTACATTTGTGACTGACATGTTCAGTTTCTCCTGAAAACTACAGGCATTTCAGCACTTGGAAGTTTATATGTATATATATAAATGATGAGTCCTGAAGAACTGAGTAATTTATTTTGCCACAGTAGGACACAGTACGTTTTGACTGCTTGACTCTGAAGATGAAGGCATTATGATTATTCAAAATATGACGAACTGTTTACTCAGTGGCACTGTGTAACATCCCATAAGACTTGAATTGTTGACACTGGAGAAGTTCATAACTTTGTTAATTCTCACAGTGCTTTACGTATATTTACCACAAAATCGCTCAATCCATTTGTAAATTTTTAATTAAGGCAAAAGTCTTGGTGTAAATGATGGGAAATTATATTTTGAATATAGTAAAATTTGGAATTTTTGGTTAATAATTTAAACAGTAAACTCATACCAAAAGTGGCATGGCATTAGATTTGAATAGTTGCATTTTTTTTTGCTTAACCTTGTGTCTATATGTAACTGTAAAAAAAACCCTGACGTGTTTCTCTGTTACTGATAAGTTTTGTAGTCCGTTAGTCACGGCTGCTTGCTTGACTGTAATATAAAGACAAATCCCTTTGACTTGAAATATACACACTGGGTGAGTAAAAATGGGGCAGTCAATTATTGAGAAGATTAGGTCAGTTGTGGAGACATTCTGTTCTTTGTGCATGTTTAAGTCATTGTTTAGATAGCATAGTCATGACAGTCTCAACGAGAGGAGTTATGGTTTGATTCCCTTCATTAGCAATGAGATTTTTTCTTTTTCCAAAGCATCCAGACTAGCTCTGGGACCCATATAACTTCCTATTCAGTGGCCACAAGGGACCTATAACTTGAAGGTAGAGTGGCCAGGGTATAAAGCTGATAACTTATGTCCATTAAGAACCAAGGTTAAGAATGAGTGGAGCTGTACATTCACTACCCCATGTGCCTTCAAGGCATGCAGAGGAACAAGTTTACCTTTCATTTTACCAGGTTAAATTGTTGCCAGAAAACAGGTTAATCAGACATGTTTTATGGTATTCTAGGCATGTGCTGTGACAGTACCATAAATTACACCACAACCACTTGCACAATGCCCCAAACTCACTGATAGTAATCACATTATTTAAAATGTGGTACAATGTAATTTCTGTGTTGTCACATATATTGTGGAAGTAACAACACAATGTTAAACACTGTGTAGTTGAACTTGTCATCATAATTTCTAGGCCTGTTCACAAAGTTGTGAGAAGTGCTTATTAGCATTGTCACATACCCTGGTCCACCCATCTGTACATCTGTCTGCATGTATCAGAGCAGCTCCCACTGGATGAGTTCAGTGAAATTATTAAAGACTTCTCTGAAAATCTGTTGAGAAAATCCCAGTTTAGTTGAAATCGGCCGAAAATGTTGGGCACTTTACGTGATTAGCCCAGCCATTAAAGCACTCTCTTTGAGTGAAATATTATTAGGCTGTTATGATAACCAAGGAGGTACGAGCATTACTTGAACACACCACAGTGTTACATTATCCATGCACTGCTTAGCTTTTTTTAATGTAAAACTTGCCATGTTGCGGAAATAGATTCTGTTTCCAATCTTCAGATGAGAAGCCTATAATGAGATTCCTATTCTGCTGTGCCCCCAGGTAGAATTTCTGTCATACTCTCATTTAGAGTTAGAGGAACCTTGCCTACCACATGTTCAGGGTACATGATGCCTCCTGTACTCTGAATATGGAGAGGGCTGTTTCCTCAAAAATGTTAACATTTGACGAGCTACCTGGTGTCACACACCAGAAGACAGTGATGTCTCTGTGTTTTAATTGTTTACTTTCAAGTGAAGTATTGAATATGTATGTGTATAGTATTAGTTTTTGTGGATGTGACAGTACTTCGTATATTGGGACAGGTGGTGAAACGAGGATTAGTAAAATTGGTTCATCTGTAAGGTCTGTCATTTGGCATTACATTACCACTAAATCTGTTTTGTGTGACAGGAGATCAGTTGTGCGCAAACCATTACAGACATTGTGTATGTGTTTCAGTGACTGTTTGATATTGACTTGTATTACTGGAAAGATAAGGGAATGAGCAGAAGATGTCTTGGTAATATTTCACTTTTTTATATGTCATTATTACTTGTAGCATTTGTTATAACTGTGATTCCCAGAGTAAATTACTCTGATGTATGTGAAATCATTGCTACCAAGTCTTTGTTGAATTTATACAGTAAGAAATGATTGGGAGACTATTATCATGTGTCCGGTTGCAAGTTTTATATATAGTTTTTTGCGTGCACATGCATGTGTGTGTGTGTGTGTGTGTACAGGGTGGTTCAGGATGAATCACCTGTACTGCAGAAGAACATTCCTTAAGTTAAATTACATTAATATAACCAAAAATACCTGTATATAAAGTTGAGTAGTTATGGAGGTAATGATGAGGTAAGTTTTAAAGAATTATAACTGTTATACATTTATTGGTTACCAAACACAAATGACAGGGAGGATGAATTTATATTTTCTGTAATTTTCGTGCCTGTACTTCACATCTGATTAGCATTTGATTGACAGAAAGACATTAATTAAGCTAGAAAAAACGTGTACTACTTCCAACGAACTGTCCTTTGGTTTCCATTTACCTTAATGTTCTATCTGTCCATGACAATAAAATTGTCAGTGTGGAAAACATTAACATTACAGTTCAGCAAAATGATTTTAAAAAAGGAGAATTAGAGTGAGTAATGACCTAAAAACTTTCAGACGTTGTTATAGGATGAATTGTGGGATTTAATATACAATGTGAATAATGTTAATGAAAGTTTTAATAATTTTCATTGTGCTCTTCTGTGACACTTTGAAACTAGCTTTCCCAGTTCTTATAGAGATCATAACCTGAATGGTAATAACTGGATTACAAAAGGTATTAGAATATCTGTAGTAAGAAACGAGAGCTTTGTTCTATGTGTAGAAATAATAAAGATAATATCCTAATAAAAGATCATAACAAAAATATACTGTACAGTACTAAAATGAGTAATAATTGAAACTAAAAAACTTTATTTCAACAGTGAAATAATAAGTTCTTCCAGTAATGTTAAAATTGCTTGGAAAATTATAAAAAAAATAATTCTGGGAATTCTCAGTTGTATGCTACAGTTACTAAAATAAACTCTGAAGAGGGTATATGATCTGACAATAAGGAAATCACAAATGCATTTAATAAATTTTACATACAGGTAGCTAAAAACCTAAATAATGAACTTACCAGTAATTATATAGCATCATTGCTCTTAAGAAAGATTACATTTGATAATATAACAGAAATGAAGGTAATTTCTGTTTCAGAAGTAGAGATTAAATATACAGTAATATCTCTCGAGTTCAAGAACTCAACAGGATATGATGGAATATCCAACAAAATTTTAAAACGTTTTATGAACTGTATAAATAAATCTTTAACCTCCATATGTAATTTTTCGCTAAGTACTGGAATTTTTTTGGAAAGGTGTAAATTTGCAGTTGCATGGCCCATTTATAAAAAGGGGAAAAAAAACTGCAGTAAGTCATAGGCCAATATCATTATTAATAGCCTTGTCCAAAGTTCTAAAAATAATACTGTTCAAAAGATTAGATCAGCATTTAGAGTCAAATAATAGTCTGGCCACTGGGCAATTTGGTTTCAGGAAAGTAGTTAATACTGAAAGTGCAATTTTCATCCTAACTGATAATATGCTTACCTCACTAAATCAATGACATCAGACATGGGGTGTCTTCTTTAACCTGACTAAAGTGTTTGACTGTGTCAACCATGATACCATTTTGAATAAACTACATTATTATGTAATTAGAGGAATATGCCACCATTGATTCAAGTCCTACGTTACAAACAGTAAACAAAGGGTCAATATCTCATCACATATTTTAAAATAAGAAAATTCAAGTTGGGAAACTAAGTGTGTAGTCCCCCAGGGCTCATTCCTGGGACCCTGCTATTGTTAATTTATATATATGATCTACCACATGGAATACATCATGAAACAAAACCTGTAATCTATGCTGATGACAAGAATACTGTTAACTTCTAGGAGCACCTAAAGAGTTACAAACCTTTATTAATTCTGCTTTGGATTATGTAATAGATTGGTTCTCATGGATTGGGTTAGTTTTGAGTACAGAAAGACAAATATATCTAAATTTACCCCTAGTTATTGTCAAAATGAATCTTTCCAAATTACGTACCAAAATAAGGTAACACCTGGGACTAATAATATGAAATTCTTAGGATTAGAGCTTGACATAATTATAAATTAGAAGAATCATGTTTACAAAATTTTGCCTAAAATAAGTAGTGTATGCTACCTTGTTAGAGTGATCTATCCACACAGTAACATAACCACTCTCAAAATGATTTATTTTGTCTATTTTCATGCTCTAATGGAGTATGTTGTTATATTCTGGGGGAACTTGGTAGAAAGTCAAAGAGTCTTTCAACAGCAAAACAAGAATAACTAGAATTATGACCAGATCAAATTCTAGGACATCATGCAAACTGTTGTTTCAAAAATTGGAAATAATAACCTTATCCTTTCAGTACTATCCTTGATGTGGCTACTATCCACAAATCTGGACATTGACAAATTTTTCAGTTCATGGTATAAACATGAGACATAAATTGAAGCTACATAAACCATCAACCAAGCTTACAATGTTTCAAAAGGGTGTTTATTATAGCAGTATAAAAATATATAACAAAATTCCAGAGCTTATTGCAGAATTAGTCTTAAACAAGAAATGTTTTTTAGTACAATTGAAAAAATGCTTAATTGTTAAACCTTTTCCATTCATTAAAAGAATACTTGAACTCCTAATATAGACTCATGATGTGAGGCCTGATGCGATATGATTTGTTTTTTATTTAAATATATTAAATTATTGTATCTTCACTTTACATATTTTTAGGAAGATAGCAATTGTATATATTGTTCATTATTTTTTATGTGAAATCATATTTGTTTTGAGTGTGTACAACAACTGATAATCATTATCATAAAAAACTTTTTAGTGACCTGTTTCAAATCCAATGCCATTGAGGCTTTTAGAATAGATGACATGTAATATATAGGTATGTACATATTTGCGTATACGGGCCTGCATGTGGCTTAGCTTGGCTTTCAGCAATAGGATGGACCTGCACCATGCACAGATTACACATAATTTCAAACAGGCACAGTATGTGGAACTGCAAGAAGACCACATCAATGTAAATTAATGTAAGGAACTTCTAGAGTATGGCACATTTCTTCTGGTATACAAACACATGAAACTAGCTTACCATATGTATGTGCATTCTTATATAAATATATATGTGTGTGTGTGTTTATGTATGAATAGTGTGTCTGTTTATTTTTTTCATATGTTGGTAACAAATATTGGACTTTTTTATGTCTGAAAGGTGTACCAGTGAACAGCGAGTCTGTGATGGAGTGTCTGCAGAGAGCTTTGCTCAGTGTGGATGCAGACCGGAGTGTGAACATGCGACAGCTATGTGATGTGTTGCTCAGATGTGCTGTTGCTCAAAGCTACCGTGAACAAGTGTTACCTCCAAACAGAAAGCCAAAGGTATGTTTCCCTGTTCAAAGAAGTCCACCTATGGAAGTTGTTATTGCAGCGTGTGTTTTCTACCATGTACACGTGTTGATATTTTAGGTTCTCACAACAGTGAAGATTTAAATTGGTGGTTCTCAAACTTCTTTGTCTGTGACCCAAAGTCATAAGTACCAAACCAATAATTACCCATCAGACACAACATATCGGCTAAAATTCCCATTCCAAGTACCTCACCCCTTAAAATTTACTTAAAACATAAATTTTTAGAGCAAAAGTATATGTTGTGTGCACCCAACACATGCTGGTTCTTTAAACAGTTGGCACATCAAAATGAGTCATGTTGAGATAATCATAAACAACATTCACCTTGCAACTCACACTTTACCAGTACCTACCGAGCACCCTGCTTAAGCTTTCAATTTCACTAGATTATTTTTAAGTTCATAACCAGTTAGGCATAATGAAAAACATTCAAATGAATAATTATATAATTGTTAACTTAAATTACGCATCACTGTTAACAGTTGCCATCACTGTTGACTGGTGTTGGTGGTGGAGCCACGTGGGATGAAGGTGAAGACGAGGATGAAGCTGAGGCCGGGGATGGAAGTGAAGGGGGAAGTGAGGCATACGTGACAGCAGATGAAGGCTATGAGGCAGATGTAGAAGTTTTGGAAGTGGCTGGTACAGGTGTGACAACTACTGTAGGTGTTGGTGATGTAGGTGAAGATTCAAGTACTTCTGTTGCCACTACAGCAGCTTTGGCAGCACCTGTCCCTGCAGCACGTGGAGGACTGAATTCAGCACGATTCCCTCGTCGCATTGCACACCCTTCACTCTGTCTTCTGGCTGTGGAACTTCTCATTCACCTCAACAGAAGGTCAGTCCCTTAGATGAGAAGAAATGTCAGGAGGAAAACTAAAGTATTACACGAAATGTTTGTGTTAGCCATAAGTGATATGATCCAGATAATTTGGCATGAAGGCTGCTGAATTACTGGGATTTTTTTCCAAGAGTTCCAATGAGTTGTAGTATTTTGGAGAGATGTGATTTTCACAGTAAAGGATTGTTTTCGGTTGGAAATAAAGTATTTATATATTTACTTGCCATCAAATTTCAATTGCTTTTGTGGCATATTTTCTGCCTTCGAAGTGACACTGATTGTGAAATTTCAAACATTTCATTTACACTGATAAATTGCCCTTACCAAATCCATGAAAATTTGAGAGATACACACATAAGTACTTCAAATCTTTATATTTTTGTCTCCTACATTTTTTTAAAATGTAGGAGACAAAAAGTTAAGTTAAAAGGTAAGTTTCTGGTTGAGGTATATTAAGCATGCTGTGATAATATTTAACTCGGCAGTTACTTATCATTTCTGTAAAAGGCCGGTGATGGTGTACAGTTTCTTTGCCTTCAAGTCTGAGACATAATCTCCTCCACATTATCAGTACAGCCACAGCAAGAGTCTAGGTATTCACGGGTGCTGCAGCATCATTAATTAAAGCACTTAAAATAAATAAATAAATACTCCAAGTCCTTGTTTTATGCTCATTTGTTTTACACCTTATTTCTTTAATGTCTCTTGGCCATTTTACACCACTTCTTATTGTGTGCTCTTTCATTTTTGGTGTAACACCCTGGCTGGTTTATTCACATTTATGCAAGTCTTATTTTCGTATGGGAATATTATTTTTTATTTGTGCCTGTTTAAATTATGCCCATTTTTTCAAGAATGCAGCGAGGGCATTCAAGAAGTCCATGGTGTAAATAAGTATATACAGGAAAGTACAAATTTTCCAAAAATATAGGAGCCACCTCAAGATTGTATTGTCCGTAAAAGTGACATGACCCTAGTTTTATGATACAAAATTTAGTTGCCCAGGCATCCTGGTGCCCAGGATTTGTGCACCTTTGATTTTATATGTTATTGTTGCCAGTTACAAAAGGATTTTGGATTAGTGGCATATGTTCCCTTTTCCATTTCTACATTCAGTATCTTTCATTTGGTATATTTCATGACATTGGCTATTAGTCTGTTTGCCTTTGTGCTGAATGTGGATTGTCACTTGGTAAATGTCCGAATCATCAAATTCTTGAATGAAAGAGCCTGGAGGTACAGTATTATGCCCAAATTATTTGAAAGTGATAGTGTGTATAAAGAAGTTTAAAGACTATGCCAACTGTGAGGACTGTGTATGTCTTGAAGCTTTCTTGGTGACAGTATTCAGTAACATCTTCTTGGGCACACAGCCACTTTGTGGTGTGAAAACTCTCCAGCATTTCAGGAACTGACTTATCCCCATCTTTTTATCAGTAGCAGCCAGAAGATGGGGACAGAGTCAGTCCCTAAAACATTGGAGAGCTTTCATACCTTGAAAAAGCTGTCTGCCCAAGATGATCGTATTGTATTGTGAATGTAATATGTATTTCTAATTGTATTAACTTTGTGTTTGTTCTCATTCTGTGCCAAAATACAAACTCCATAAGACTACTGTTGCAATGAACAGAAGGTTATTGTACCAGCATCCATTAACTTCATGACTGAAATATTTTCTTTCAGGTATTATGAGATGCCGGTTGAAGTCGCAGCTTCATATCCTGAACGACCGAATGAATCAACGCATCTTCAGGGGTTAGTTCACTGTCTACAGCGACTTGTTGCTTTATGTCGAGATAATGCACAGAACTGTCTGCTGTTGGCAAACAGTGATCTCATGACAAAATTACTTAAGGGATTTACGCCTGTTCTGTCTGTCAATGAGACTAAATTTACTGGTGAGTCTGCAGTGATTATTTTATGTCTACAGTAATTAGGAAGGGTAAAAGATAACCACAAGCATTTTCCAGTGATTGGTTTTGTTCAGATTGAAATGTTGTGTGTGATTTTTGGTTTGTAGCAAAGTGTTTCATAGTTTATATAATAACATTTAGGATACTTGGATGTGGGACTTCATCCATTGTTTAGTAGTCAGACCAGCACACAACATTTTGGAAACTAGATCTGTTTCTGTCTTCATGTAAAGAAGTGGTGAGACTAATCTCATTTGCTGACCTTCACATTAGCATAAAAGCAGATCCATTTTCCAAAACTTTATATTCTGTTCTGAGTACTAAGTTATGGACAGAGTTCAGAAACCCAGTAATACTACCTGTAACATACAATTGTCTATTCAGAATTTTGGTGTGTAAACCTGACAAAAAGAGACAACTTGGAAGACATAGGCATGGGAGAATATTGTTAGAATGGATCTTTTAGAAGTGGGTTTTGGGGGCATGTACTGAATTGATCTGGCTCAAGATAGGGACAAGTAGCTGGCTCTTGTGAACATGGTAATGAACACTTGGCTTGCATAAAATGTGGGGAATTTGTTGACTAACTGAGGATCTATTAGCTTGTCATGAAGGACTGTGCTGCATGGAGTTGATTAATTTTTGATTGACAGAACCTGACAGAATTTAGAATGCTTGAGAAGATATGAGGAATAGACAGTGTATTTGGTAGCTGGTCAGAGCACTGTGCTGCTGATATACTGCAATGCATTCATTGAACTCTTGTCCTACCACCCAGGAAGTCTAACTTACCTTGTCCGAGAGAAAGTCTCAAGGTGTTGATGCTCATCAGCAGGCTTTGTGTCTGGAGGTACTCAGCGAAGGATCTTCTGTCCTATATAAAAAATTCTCTTTTTAATTTTCTTTCAATGTTTCCATGAATGACTGTGGAATTTGTATATGCTGTGTGAATGAAATCTGCATTATTTTCATAATGATTTTCTGTGTAATGGTTAAATATTTGCATGAAGTTTGTCACTTTCATTTATGTTACTCAGAGCTACAACGAATCATCCTGGAGCTGGTTGCCCAACTTGCACACTACAAGATCAGTGCCAAAGAATTGTCCATATACCTCAATGTTTTTAAGTTCGAAAATCCTCCACTGGTAAGTATCATTATTTGATGCACTAAATTGCATGGTCTGAGGGTTTTAATAGAACTTTGTTCTGTTCTCCTCTGTTAAATATCAACTGTTGGAAATCATTTATAAGTTAGCACAGTAGATTTCCACTTAACCAGCATAAGTGGGACTGACTGGTTGGTATGGCAGTTAATTGAAAAGCTGTTTAATGCAGGGAAATAAGTAAATAACAAGTAATAAAAATACAATATAGAGTGAAATTGTTACTGGCATTTACTAAGTATGATAATGATGTAGCTTTTATAGATTCACTGCACAGTATTAATTGTGGACATACCTAATTGTGATTGTTGTTGTTGTTGTTGTGGTTGTCGTCATTGTCATCATCATTATCATCATCATCCTTGTTGTGTTTGTTGTTGTCGTCATCGTCATCATCTACATCACCACCACCACCACCACCACCACACCATAACTTAAGTTATTAAATTCTTTATTGAAATCTTTACTCTTTCTGTTTGTAGCTATCATTGCTCATTTCAACAGAAAATTGTGGCTGTTGTGATAAATTATTTAGTTTAGAATCCAAGCAGTTATGGTGTAGAGCCAATTAAGAGCATAAGTTAAGAGAGAGTACATGGTGTTGTGTTATTTAATTTTATGTTTTTGAGAAGTTTTTGGCATGATAAAATCAAATTTGCTACAGAAGATAAAAATACAAGAAGTATATTTTTGTGACCGAACAGTCCAACTTGGGCCTAGGCTGCCTAATTGTTGGGATTTGTAATCACACACACATACCTGGTAGGACTCCTCTGAAAGATGATCAGCTCATACCTATACAACACACAACAAACATAAGAGAGGAACATCCATACTGTCAGTGGGATTTGAACCCACGATCCCAGCCATTGAGTGTATGCCTTAGACGACTTGGCAACTGGGATCAACTGTGACATATTAATAACCATATTTATTATGCTACTAGTTGAAAATTATACATGAACAGGGTGTTTGCCCATCAGAAATGCTGTCAGTTGCTAAAATTGTATAGTACTGGTACTTGATAGTGTGCATTGAAAATTCTGTAGTGAAGCATTTTTTCAACTCTCATTCATATTTTACTACGCACATTTAGTATACAAATAAGAGATGAAAATCAGTAACAGTAGCTTACAATAACAATTTTGTCTTACCATTCCCTTTTGTTTGTAGGGTCCACTGTTGATGGCGCTTACTACACTTATAACAAGTAGCCATCCACAACCAAACTACATCCTGTGCTTCCCAACAACAGTAGAAATGTACAGTCCTGCGCCCAGCCGCAGGCCATCAGGGTCAAACAGTCCAACTATTGATAGTCCCACAGCAGATAATGTAGCTGGCAACCTGGCTTGGACACTTCATCAGCAGCATATTAGAGCAGGTACAGAATTGAAAGAGTTGCTTCTGGTCTGTATCTGGGCAGTGTCTGGTTTGAATCTCAACCATAATGCCAGGTGGTTCCTCTCAGTTTTTGTCAATCTCTCCAGGAAAGTGCGGGGACAATATCTTAGACTAAGATATGACCACCGCTTTCCATGTTCTTTGCAATGCATTGCTCTCTCTCTTGTCATTATTTGATGCTGTATAATCCGAGTTACTGATAGTTTTGTTAAAGAACTTTCTGGTGATTTGTGTTTGACCTGTGCTCTAAATGTGTGTAAGTAATGGTGTCTTTACTTCCACTAAAACTTAAAAAAATTCTTAGGTATGTCTTTGAATTGTTTGTCTTTAATGTGAACCTCATTTCCTTATCAAGGTAATGTTCAGATTTATATTTAGGCACTTGGAAAACAATTATTAATTTACTGAACTCTTGCGTGAAGCTGGGGTTTGATTTCCAACTGCTGCCCGGCTTGGAGGAGTTCAAAGTTTAAATGATCTTAAAATGTACTCATGTAGTACAGTGCACAGAGGATGATGGTGAAAGGTTAATGTACAACTGGGTATCTAATCATGATATTTTTATTGCGTATTATCATCCTTACAAATATCACATTGATTCTCCTGACCTTTGCCAGTTTGAATGATTTTGAAGGTGGAAGCATCAGTGAAATAGCGTTTGCTGCTCCCAGTAACAGGATTATGGCTGTAGGATGGTCATTGCATCTTAATGTGGACTGAATGGTGTGATAGCTGTCAGTTGACGCATACAGGTTAATGTGTACTGTGTAATGTGGTAGCTTTTGGATGAAACAAATTAATGTGGACGGTAGGTGTGGTGACTCTCAGTCGGCACTTACATTTTTATACAGACTGTGTAGTGTGGTTGCTGTCAGTTGCAACTTGTGCTCTACTGTTAATACACAGCGAGTAGTTGTAATTTCTTACCAGTGTTTCAGGACAACCTATCAGTCCCATCTTCAAGTGTCAAGAATCC
>Ga0209755_10006976_pt1 | contig 12338 bp, 5 predicted proteins | sample TergutCo191P1_FD_187301 | JGI IMG/M metagenome (GOLD analysis project Ga0209755, IMG submission 187301) | Cornitermes sp. P1 segment gut microbial communities from Petit-Saut dam, French Guiana - Co191P1 (SPAdes) (version 2) | ecosystem: Host-associated > Arthropoda: Insects > Digestive system >... | reverse complement strand
ACATGGAGACTGACTTGGGGTGACAGAACTTCACTGTACATGGGGACTGACTTGGGGTGACAGAACTTCACTGTACATGAGGACTGACTTGGGGTGACAGAACTTCACTGTACATGGAGACTGACTTGGGGTGATAGAACTTCAATGCACATGCAGGCCGACTTGGGGTGACAGAACTTCACTGTACATGGAGACTGACTTGGGGTGACAGAACTGAACTGTACATGCAGACTGACTCTGCGTGACAGAACTTCACAGGATATGGAGGATCACTTTGATTGACAACTTGACAAATTCACATTGTGTGGGGAATTACTCTGAGTGACAGTTTCGTACTATGTGGTAATCACCCTTATTTCGCCGTATATGTGGATTTCCTTCGGATGATAGATGCCTGATGTATTTGGGATTAGAAGGGAAATCGGTTTTAGTGGGAGTACTCTGGTGTACACGTGAAATCGCTTCGACTATTAAATGTTTGAAGTATCTGAAGAATGACTGATAGCATTCGGTGAATGCTAATAAAATAAATTTGACTGAGGGATCTCCTGAGAATTTTCATACTGCATGTCACTGAAATATTTAGATTTTAACTGTAGTGTTATAAGTACTGCTTTTAAGGTAATGGTATAGAGAAGGGTGAGAGGGGTGAAGCTTACATTATGGGTATACGTACCACATATTTGTGTGGGATACATGCCTTTTGAACCCATTCCGTTTGAAAGTTTTCGCGACAGAGTCTTCAGGCGCGTGCACAGAAATTTTCATTCGAAGGGGTTATGTGGACTGACACTGAGGTTATGTATAATATAAGGTTCCCATGTACAATACAACTATGTTACAAAAATCAAGTCCTAAATGTATATGTCACATAATGCTGTTTAAAAATGCATTTATGTACATATAATCATAACTACATATTCCATGACTAAGTCACCTAATTTAATTCACAAATTCTAATTTTGGTTTTCTAAGATAATCTAAGACTTTCTATGTTTTCCTTTTATTTTTCAAAATCCCAATTTGTCAGTCATCAGCTGATTCAGTGAATGGTTTCGACTGACGTAAAACCTTTTTCTTTATGGTTTCTACAAAATGTGTTTTTTAATGTAATTTTGGGGAGGGGGTCCAGGGCGGCATTGACCACCCTTCGATGCGTACCTGGTAGCCGAGTGATTACAGTGTGTTGCATCAAGCTTTTCCGGCTAGTGTATACACACAATACACACACAAACACACACAAACACACCAAGATTGTTACCTTCTTTCCGATTAATTGTGGTTATTATTTTCGCAATAGAAAACATATTTAAAATTTCAGACCAGACTGTTCGTGTTGCTGGGGTCATATTGACTCTCTACTGGGAAAATTACTTCTGTGTTGTTGCACATTTTATGCCTATAAAATGTATTTACTCAAAAATACCTAACCTAGAAAATTCAAGAGATGGGGGTAGTTTCTTTCATAATAATACACTAGAACACAGAAGCTCAATATCCCCTAGGCTGTGTTGTTATCTAGAACGGTATTACGAACTGTTTTCGGGAAAGGTTGAACTACAGTACTATAGAATGTCAGTACCACAGTACTACAGTACTATATTACGACATTACCACAATACTTACTGCAGTACTAGTGTACCAAAATACTACAGTACTACAGTACAAGAGTGCCACAATACTACAGTAATATGGTACTACAGTACAAGAGTACCACAATACTACGGTACTACAGTACCACAGTACCTTAGTACGACATTTACCACCTTACCACAGTACTATCACACGACATTGCCACAGGACTATAGTTCGACATTGCCACAGTACTACAGGACTATAGTTCGACATTGTCACAGTACTACAGTACTAAAGTACGACATTGCTACAGTACGACATTGCCACAGTACAATAGTACGACATTGCCAGAGTATTATAGTGCGACATTCACACAGTACTGCAGTCCGACATTGCCACAGTACCACAGTATTACAGTACTATAGTACGACATTGCCACAGTACTATAGTACGACATTGCCGTAGTACCACAGTATTACAGTACTATAGTACGACATTTCCACAGTACTACAGTCCGAAATTGCTACAGTATACAGTATTATAGTACGACTTTGCCATAGTACCATAGTACTACAGTACTATAGTACGACGTTGCCACAGAACCACAATACTACAGCAATATAGTACGACATTTTCATAGTACCTGAGTATTAAAGTACTATAATACGACATTGCCACAGTAATATAATGACATTGCCACAGTACTATAATGACATTGCCACTTTACCATAGTACTACAGTACTATAGTACGACATTGCCATAGTACCAGAGTACTACAGTAATAAATTACGACAGTGACACAGAACCACAACACTACAGTAATATAGTACTACATTGTCATAGTACCAGAGTATTACAGTACTATAATACGACATTGTCACAGTACCGCACTACTACAGTACCGCATTACTTGAGTACTACAGTACTACTGTACCAATACCTTCCAGTTCTGCTATTCTTCCCGCCGGCCCACATGTATAAAGACGTAACAACAAGCATCTGACTTTTAATTACATTATAACCATCTAATAAATTTTATTTATTAATTTTGAAATTAAAACAACTACGCAAATGTCGTGAAAGTTGTTTAAAAGTTTTAGCAATAATTTTTACTGTTTTTGCTAAATTTGTTTTCAGCGGAAGTAACACTTACTCATCCTTCAGTGTTAGACATTACGTGATCTACCGGTTCTAACTTTAACATGAATTTTCTGCGTCGTGTTAGGCACAAAACTGCCACGAACGTACAGACACTGCGAGACAGGCATTATTTTCCACAAATAGTAAAAATATCTATGAAAGATATTAGAGTATCAGTTGTAGAAACATTTAACACACTTGTGCACGCGGTGGCGCAATTTCTGGAAGATCGCAGGTTCGAATCCCGTTAGGGTCATGGAGATTCTTCATTGACTGAATCCTCCCGGCCACACTAAAGCCATAGGGTCGACTCAGCTTGTAAGAGCAATGAGTACCAGAAATATCTCCCGGGTGAGGGTAAAGACGGCCGTTGCCTTGCCTCCTTCTTTTGCCGATTGTCTAGAAATCCCGGGAGCCTGCTGGAAACCTAAGGGGCTGTTCAGGTATGTACAGGGAGAGATTTAGCTCTCGAATGTTATCAAGCTGTACGTTTCCTACAAAATTTTAAAGTCCTATGAAGGTTATTGCATTATTCGTTTCTACAAACAATCAACACGTTTGTGAATTAAGTCACAGCTCTTACTTTACCAGTACTTGATAAGTTGACGGAGAATATCACCACTAAGAATCTCACTGATAATATCACACTTATAAGTTTACAATAAGTTAAAACATCTGTGACAGAAATCACGATTTCATTTCTACCGGCACCAAACACTCTTACGTAGGAAGCCACTGTTCTCGACTCTATAAATATGTAAACTCGCAAATCCTTGTGCTCTACCTCAGGTTGTTAGTATCCGGCATCTCAGTGGGAAAGTCCGAATTAAATTACTGGCGGGCCACGTGTTGTTGACGGTGTAACACGTGACCCTGGAACTGTCACCTCCAAATACTTTCGCTTTCCTCTGTATGAAAACTTCTGAACAACGTAACACGTATTCATCATCTGGGGCACGAACACTGAGCCACTTAGTTACACAGCAAACTTGTAGACCCACAAGAAGCATTAGAAAGAACACTTATGGCATCTCATCGGCAAGCACATTAAGTGTGAGGTAAATTCAATTGGAATTTTATGTCAAAAGGTCAGTACAACATCGTATTAGGTGTTCTGAGAAGAGAGCGAAGACGTGATCCGAAGGTATTGTCTATAGCGCTGGAACATTCAGTCTTGCAGTAAGAAAAAAGAAAGCAAAATGCCGCCATAACAAGATGATTATATTACATCATAGTAGAAATAAAACGTATGCCTGCCAATCATTGTGCATTTCCGCCATGATTCTATGTAACTACAAGCAAGGAAAAAAAAACAATTCTGCATTTGTGTTCGGACACTTTGCAGTACTACAGCTAAAACCGAAAAGATCGAGATGGAGTAATGGGGGCTCTTCTTCAGCGACAAGAATAAACGTACTCACAAAAATAGTTAAAAAATTTCATTTAGAAACGAGAGCCTGAAAGAAAGAGGCCACTTCATTGACCTGGCTAATGGTGAATTTTATGAATGGGTGATATGGATGTGGTGAAACGCAGTGCCGAATGATTAGTGTATGATGAATGGAGGGGATGTGGAAGCCTGCAGTCACGGCGCGAAAGACTGAGTAACAACACGGTACACCTCGGAGGAAAATAGCGTCCAGGAAGAGATCAGAAAAGGGCACCCCTCTAATATGTGCTAGGACAGTGTCCTGGAGGAGATACCACAGGTCAAGTCCCTGATATATTTTAGGACAATGTCCTCTGTAATACGTGTTAGGGTAGCGTCGTAGGGCATTGTTTCTCAACCTTTATGAGACCGCGGCCCGGTAAATTCTTTTTTCATAAGACGAGGGTCTGGTCCCACAGATTTACTCGTCAGTACCTTTCTAATTTTTTTAAGTTCATACATTAAACAAACATAAGTATTAATAATTAATTACGGCATCATCAAAAAGAGTATTAGTACACTTATGTGTACGGTGTGGCATGTTGACAAATATAAAATTACATTTAAATTAGTTATCAATTCCAGGAGAACCTTTCACGGCCCGGTATAATTGATGCCAGGGCCAGGTATCGGACCGCGGCCCGGCGGTTGAGAAACGCTGTCGTAGAGGACTTTATGAAAGGACGACACCTCTACAAGTGCCAAGACGGTGCAGCTGTGCACAAAAGTCTCTGTGAAGAGAGGGAGGCAAAACACAAATAGAATTCAAGCTAATTTTTTCGCTAAAGATATTAAAGATATTAAATACGCGTTATTTCTTTCATAGCGTCGTTTGTACAGTTGTCTTTAATGTAGGCTGTATTAGAATCAAGCGACAGTCTTCTGATCTGAAGGCAATGATTTGAAGTACAAAGTTGTTTGACCCCGTGAAAGGCGAAGTTGTGTGAGTCATATATTCATTCACTTCTAGAACTTGTCTGTCTGCAGATCTCAGCGTCGTGATAACTTACAGGGGCTTGTCTCATATTTCTTCAAAGAGCGAATTACACGACTTCCAACAGCTCAGTGACAATGAATACAGGGCGTTTCGTAATGTGCTCTGGGATTACAAAAAATTATTATAGGAAAACCGCAGGACATGTAATTACGAAATCTGTACAGATAGGAAGAACAACTCAAAAATTTTCTTCCCTGTAGGTTATTTTTCATCGTAGTTCACATTTCTCCCGCTAGGTGATGCGAGTGTATGTAGTGAGAAAATGGCCGCTCTGGAGGAAAAGTCGTTTTGTGTGTTGGAATATTACACGAGTAAGTTTGTAGTTACTGTGCAACGTGCACTTCGTGCGAAGTATTCGTCCCACCATTGCCACGGCGAACATAATGAAATGCGCTGTATTTAGCATAAAACTTTTGGACTTAAGACTTCACGTTCGCCCCTCTAAACCACAGACAGTGTCAGACCTATATTGTAATAGTCCACCTTGTGTATTTCTGCTGCATATAGCTGGCTTGTTTATAACTGTTTATATCAGTATGAGCCTGTGGCTACAAAGCGGTCCGGCATAATGGCAACTTTGATGTGCCAGATTGTACGAGAGAGACGGAAGCACTAGCGTACAGATATACGTCGCTTATCGGCGGGAATACGTTCTGAGAAATGTGTCGTTAGGTGATTTCGTCGTTGTGCGAACGTGTAATTACATCGACCTAGATAGCACAGTATAGCCTACTACACACTTAGGCTATATGTTATAGCCTATTGCTCCTGGTCTGTAAACCTGTACAGCATGTTACTGTACTGAATACTGTAAGCAACTGTAACACAGTGGTATTATAATATTATATTTTATCATAATATTAAAATCTTATGGGACCACCGTCTTATATGCGGCCCATCTTTGACCGAAACGTCGTTATACGGCGCATACCTGTATACTAGAAAACTTTTACGAACTCGTTGAATCATCCCTCTATGACAGGTGTCTCATGGGGAATTTCACTGACAAACATTGTATAGCCTGTCAAACCTGTAACGATAGGTTGTGACTGCGGTCAGACCTACCGGTTACATGTTTTCCTGACCTGGGACATGCGGAGTATTAATTCGCGTATATCCTTGGTTCGAGTGCTGAAAATTTAGCGACGACATTTGGGGGTCGTGTATTTGGGACCGTGGCGATGTTTCTCTGTTATTCTCTCTCCGTTTGCCAAAAGAACTTGCAGGTCTAGAATTTTTATCATTTGTAGGTGGGCGCGGATGAATGAACGCGTTTCTTCTTACCGTTGAACAGCACAATAACAATTCTGCATCAGTAAGTTTAAAGATGCCAACTGTAGTTGGCCCTGCGTACCGAAAGCCTGCTGTACACTCACCAAGGACCGCGACCACAGGAAAATAACTATTAAAAAAGCCGCAGAACCTAATACCTTTAATTCTGATGGATTTACGTAAACACGTTGTCGACACTTCTTCAGTTTATTGCCTGCAGGCTTGTGTCTGCTTTAGAATAAAGTCCCGAAATGACCTTAAAAATGTATAGACCGAAACGGTGACCATTTTCCATACGCAAGCAGTTACAAGTATAAATAGTAAAACCAATTCCTGCTCCACAAACTTCTAATTTCTTAAGCCATCAGAGATGTGGTTGCTTTATCCTTTTTTATAAAGACCTTTACTAATTGAAACAATTTATTATCCAACCGATACACAAATATTATAACTCGTAGATAAAATTAGAATTATTATAAAAAATTTTTAAATATTTTATAATAATTCTAATTGTATCTACGAATTCTATATTTGTGTATCTGTTGGATAATAAAGTGCTCTAATCGTCAATGATGCAGGACAAACATGAAGAACTTTACTAATTAATAGGATCTGTCATTTACCTTCGCTATGTTTTATACTTACTTATTCATATTTATTTTTCCTGTAGTTTTCTTTATATTTAATCTCTGTTCACATCCTCCTCCACTGACATTTGTTCGTTGCATTTCTACCAGTATACTGGCACTGCCCTGTGGCCCTCCTATTCCAGAGTTAATCATCACATCTATTAACAGTGCCTCTGAGTTTATCGAATTTCGGCCCCAATTCTAAGGCGCCCCAGGTCGACACCAGCGGCCCTCTGAAGGCCCATCTGTCGTCACTCGCAAGTACGCTTCCAATTACCACACTGCCATTCAGTGGACTGTCCGGCAGTTTGTTTCACACCAAACCACAGAGTATTCATTCCACTCTGCTGGCATTCCTGCGAACCTGACCACCCTCTATTACCAGCTCTCCTTCAAAATCCTTTCAAAGCCTACTGGTTACTTTACATACCACCAGGTACCATTCAAAATTTTTGCGTGTGATCACATTGCGTTTGTGTGTTTTGTGTGGATCTCAGAACAAACAGTAACTTTTGCCTTATACATAATTAACAGATTGGTTTTATAACCGAGTCGGAGAGTGTTTTCTTCGCGGTACGGACGGAGTCTTTAAATAAAGCAGTCTGCGCTTCGTCTGTAAATGGTTAAAATAGAGACTTATATAACTCTTATAGCAACTCTATAGATAATTGAAACGTTATGAAAAGTCTACTGGTCACGTGATGCACCAACAGTTTAACATTCAACAACAGTACGCTCTGCCCACACTGTATTTATGTGTTCTGTATTTATCTGAGAGGAAACAGCGACTTGTGCCACTTACAGCATAAATTGATTGGTTTTTATATAACGCACATAAGCTTCTTCCTTAAAGGGTTAACTTACTTCCTTGTTTCATAGTCAGATCGTTTTATGCCAACGAAAAGTGCATGAAGAAACGCGTAAATGCTCCGAGTGACAAGAAAGCTGTAATGCTCGGCCGAAACATGTTGCTTCCAAATGTGAATGAAGTATTAACAATTAGAACGCTAAATGCCTTAATGAGTATTCTATATGACACAACACGTGACACAGGGCGGATCCTGATTCCTGTTACTAGACTACTATCACCAACAATAACAATAATAATAATAATTTTGTTGTTGCTGCTGTTGTCTCTTGCCAAAAGCCATTTCTTCCTGGTCCTTCTCTTCTTGGTTCGATTCCTGATTGTATAATTGGAATTTTTCATTGACGTAATCCTTCCTGCCGCGCTATGGCTGTGGAGTTGACTCAGCTTCTGACAGAAATGGGTACCAGGAATATTTCCTGGGGTAAAGGCGGCCAGTGCGTAGGGCTGACAACCTTACCACCTTCTTGTGCCGATTGTCTTGAAATCTGGGAGCCTTGCCCTCCTGGAACCCTCAGGGCCTGTCCAGGTCTGTAATGGGATTGCTTTACCTTTACCTTTACCTTTACCTTTTATTTTTGAAGCAACGGTTTTAATCCCAGACGCTCAGGCTTCAAGTTTCAGACTGCAGAAATTTCCGCGTGTCTCCTACTTCTGCTGTCGATATGATTGTTCCTTATTTACCAGTTTTTCTTCCTGGGAATTGTCCGTGCATCCTTTTCCTTTGTCATCTTTCTTTTATATTCTCTGTTTTATGTCTTTCATTTGTTCTGTTCCTGTCTGCAGTTCTTCCAGTTGTGATAGTCTAGAACAGTGTTGAGTTTTGTGTTGTTTTGATACTTGCGATCCATCAATTTGTGTTAGTAGATATTCCTTCCTGCCCATAATTCCATCAGCTTCATTATTATTATTATTATTTTCTCAAAATTTATTTTCGCCCATTAGTTGTCAGGTGACGGTCTTATGGTTATATCCAGATCTCAACAGCAGACCAGAGTGATTTCCCCCAGCACTCTACGATTGCTGTGTGTAGTGCTCATTAGTGTGGTCTTCTGTAGCTCTATAGCCGATGGGTGACCTGGGAGCAACTGACGTTTCAGATCTAATCCCATCTTACTTGTTCCTAATGTTTCAGTTATAACTGGCACAAATTTTTTCTCATTTTCCTCATTCTGCTGAACTCGATCCCCAGGTTTTTGTACTTGCTTAGTTTTTCAGTTTCTTGTGTGTTAGCATCTGAAGCATCTGGTAAGGCTATATCGATCGGCAGGCAAGTCTTCTCTTTTTTATCACGCAGTAATGTATCAGGTTGGTTTGCTAGTATTGTTCGATCTGTGATAGCCGGTACGTCCCACATAATAGTGGTACCGTTGACATTTATGATCCTCTCAGGTACATGTCCACAGCATCTGTCAGTGACCTGTAACCCACTATGTTTGCATATCGTCCAGTGGATGTAACCAGCCAATTGATTGTGTCTGTTACTGTATTCAGACAGTTCAAGTGTTGTACATCCTGTAACAATATGTTTTATGTGTCCTGCATTACAGCACATCTTGCATGTGCTGTCAGTTGGTTGCTTCATGTTCCTCTGATAATAACGCATATTGAGTGCTTTATCTTGGGCTGCTATTATCAAAATCTCCGTCTCTCCCTTTAGACCTGGACCACATAACCACGCCAGGAATTTTTCTTTATCTACTGGTGGTCTTTGAAGGTCCTGGTAGATTTGTCCGTGCATTAGTGTCCTCTTGAGTTCTTCCAGCTTCTTTGTTTTTAAAGCTGGGCTTCAGTTGATTTTTCATATTTTGGGCTGCAGCTTCTTGTGTCATATACGTTTGTTTTATTAGAGTAGTTCTTTTTGTAGAGAGTATTTGGCTTTCCCAGTGTCATATTATTGCTCCTATCTGGTAAGCCTATCTTTCATTACAATTATTATTTTTCAAAGGACATATTTTAAAAACCCATCTTTACCCAGCAGGTCGTAAAATTTGTAACCTACTACTGATTCAGGAAACCCTGCCACGGGACAATATTCTGATCCCGACTGTTCAATACACAACATAACATTCCGTGTCTTAAAAGAACTTTTTAATATTATCCTCTTTCATTTTACATTTAACACGATTTTATTGTGATTATATACCTATACATTTGAAAATTATGTCTTATTTCGTGTTTGACCTATAAATGCAATCGATATTATGGCGCAGTCTACAGCAACAGTCCCGGCTGAACAGGTCAGTTGATTGGCTGATGGATCTCTCAGCGACACACGGTTGATTAAGTTTCCTCGGTGTGAAAATACACATGGTGGTCATGGCAGGCTGTACTGATCGATGTTGGGCCCTATGACGTAAGTACATTAGAGTACTCCGCATCAAGTGTCCGCTTTAACAAGCGGATGTCGGGGAAGGAAGGGACTGTCATAAGGGTGCCTTCCACCCAGCAGCCACAAAAGTTACCCTAGAAACTTACTACTTTTCTTTGCGCGCTTGCAATCAACTATTATTCGATTATAGACCTACTGACATTTTAAACACCACACGAGAGAAAGTTTATTCAAATACGAATAGGAAGAGGCAATAAAACAATTCGAAAAAAAAATTTCCTTCAATGATCAAAATATGTAGTATAAAATTATAGAATTATATAGTCATACACAAGTTTTAGTTTATTAGAAGTGTTAGTTGTATTTCTAGCTGCATGTTTCGGGTCGTATACAGAATCATCTTCAAGCTAGTCTTCGGAGTGATTTGTATGTACAGTTGTTGGTGCTTTGCAAGTTGCGAGATCTCGTAATACAGTAGTAGTTAAAATATTCGTGGTAATTCTATATACGAGATCTCTTAACTTTCAAAGTACCAACAATTGTACATACAAACCACTCCGAAGACTAACTTGAAGATGGTTCTGTATACGAGCCGAAACATGTAGCTAGAAATACAACTAATACTGCTAATAAACTGACTGTTGTGTATGACTGTATAATTTTACAATTTTATACCACATATATCGATCATTTAAAACGCAACGATGATGCCTCTTCCTTCAATGAAGTCAAAATGGCCTTACTATTTTGCGGTAAAATTATAATCATTGGTCAGTCTTCTTTTTAACTCTTTGCACACATGACAGGATTTAAGATGCTGAAGAAAGAGGCAAAACTGATGCCATAATGAAATCTTAGCCGCAGCCACAACAACTTACCTTAGCCTCATTCCTCGTTGCTTGCCAAATCTGCATCGTCAAAGTTGCGTTCCATAACGAAGGAACGGCCATACAATAAACAGCAGAAGTTAAAAAAAAAGGAAATTGACTTTATGTTTATTTAATTGTGAACTCGAAACAATTTTAAAAATTGTTCTCTCTCCCGGCTGGGTAAACAACTACAAAATGCGGCACGCGTGGATAAACGTCGGCCTTGCCATACAAATGAAATTTCTAGAAATTTGCACCTCACGTTTTCTTCATTTGAAAAGAAGCGAATATTTTCTTTGGTGGTAAAGCTTTAATTACACTGAAGAACAAATTTAAAATTTTTGTTTTGCCTCCGGACGAAAATAGGGGACTTTATTTTAAATTTGGCCACGCTGAATCAAAATATGAAAACGAAAATACACTGCCACCTAAAGTTTTTCTGGAACTCTAGTTCGTGTTTTTTTTTACATTTTCAGCGATTTTTACTGTATGTTACTAAAAATCTACAATTATGTAACTGGGTCCGATGGTCTAAAATTACTTTTTCACGTTAAAGTGAACTTAAGGAATTAAAAAATGGAGACAATAAAGCAGTATAAAAGTAGCTTCAAGCAATTACATAACAAAAATATAAAAATAAACGTTTAATTTACTCACGCTTAGAACTTCTTTCTGTAACCCATTCGTCTGCAACTGACAATAGCCAGTCACGTTCTGTGACATGTTCCCTGCTTGTCGTCTCTCCGTGGTGGAAATATCCTGGTGGAACCTTTCTCCTTGTTCGTCGCTCACTGTGCTCAGTTTCGGAAGGAAGAAGTCCGAGTTGGAACGTAAAAAATGAATCGCCAATGACATATTACACCCCACAGTCTGGTGTGCGTTTAACAAGTCCTCAACAAGTTCCTTGCAGTTTTCGGTTTTTACGTTTCCAAGGAAATTGAGACAAAACTCTTTGAACGTTAGCCATACAGATTTCTCAGTTTCCGTCAACGGGTGTTCATATAGCTCATCATTTATGAATTCATGAATTTGCCGTCCAATAGTGAAGCTCAACTTAATTTAGCATCACTGACTTTCGGACGTTTTTCTCTCAAATACTCAAAACCCTTACCGTGTTTCTTCAGTTTTAACGAACTTTCCGTCGATTTCTGACAAACTTTTCCCCTGGAACTCAGTTTTCTGGCATGTGCCATTCCTTAATTTTGTAATGTCTGTCTTTTGTTCGG
>Ga0209755_10006975_pt1 | contig 12338 bp, 11 predicted proteins | sample TergutCo191P1_FD_187301 | JGI IMG/M metagenome (GOLD analysis project Ga0209755, IMG submission 187301) | Cornitermes sp. P1 segment gut microbial communities from Petit-Saut dam, French Guiana - Co191P1 (SPAdes) (version 2) | ecosystem: Host-associated > Arthropoda: Insects > Digestive system... | reverse complement strand
GCCCTTGCCATGCCGGCGGAACCTTTCACCTTTTCATTCGACGCGAGCACAACCGTTGTCCCGCGAGGCACTCTCGAAGTATTCAGAAAGAACGAACAGCCGTTACCCGAAAACTGGGCGCTTGACGCGAACGGTAACCCGTGCGCGGACGCGGCAACCGTCATCGACAACATCATAGCTAAATCTGGCGGCGGCATCGCTCCCCTCGGCGGATTGGGTATGCTGAACGGCGGTCACAAAGGATACGGTCTAAGCGTCATCGTCGACCTTTTTACCGCCATAATCTCAGGCGGCTTAACATCAAACCATGTAAACAGGATTCCAGGGCATACAGGCATCTGTCATTATTTCATGGCAATTGATTACGGCATCTTCGGCGATAAATCCGCGATTAAAAACAACCTTTCAAAATTCTTACAGGAACTCCGCGACAGCAAGAAAGCCGAAGGCCATACCCGCATCTACACCCACGGCGAAAAAGAAGCCGAAACTATGGCACAGCGCCTTAACGGACAAATCCCTCTCAATGAGAAAACACTGCTAGAGATGCGCAAGATAGGTGAAAAACACCTACACCATATATAGCGCCTAAAAATTAAATACGGCGCTATATACAGCGGCGGTATTAATTAATAAAAAAATTTTCATTCCCGGTAAAGCGCCGCTCATCTTTGCGCCATATATATACATGAAAGAAAAGAAAAAAACAAACGCGTTCTCAGATGTGCCGCTTGAACAGCGGCCGCGCGAAAAACTGTTAGCTTCGGGGCCGGCTTCCCTTTCCGACAAGGAACTTCTTGCAGTGCTTTTAAGCACAGGCACAAAGGGAAATAACGTTAGAAAACTCGCAGGCAGTTTACTCAGTCTTTTGGACAGATACAAGGACATTCCCTCAGTAAAGGAAATCGCTCTCTTAGCGGGGATCGGGCAGGCAAAAGCCTGCTCTGTTGCCGCAATGCTGGAATTCGGAAGACGGCGTTACGGTTCAATCTCAGCCCGTATTAAACAGCCTTCGGACATATTCACGCTGGTCAGACATTATGCCGACCGCAAGCAGGAAAGATTTCTCAGTCTTTCACTGAACGGCGCCCACGAAGTTCAGGCTGTAAGGATAGTAACCATCGGCCTTGTCAACAAAACAATTATTCATCCAAGAGAAGTTTTCGCCGATCTCATTGAGGACAGAGCCGCCGCCTTCTGCGTCGCGCACAACCACCCGTCAGGCCAGCTTGAACCATCTCCCGAAGATGATGAAATCACGGAACGCCTCCTTGGAACAGCAAAGATTCTTGGCATTCAATTTGTCGATCACATTATTTTCACAGAAAATAATTGGTGGAGCTTCAGAGAGAACGGAAAATTAAAAGGCGAATGATTAAGAAGAGAAAATGAACGAAAAAGAAATACAGGAAAAATCTGATTTTCTCAGCAAGCTGCCTTATAACATCAGTAATAAAAAAGTTAAAGAACTTCAGCTTGAAGATTGGGGAACACTTGAAGAAGTTGAAAAGATGGCAGAAATGCCAATAGATAAACAAGATCAAAAAAGAACAAAAATTATATTAGAAGAATTAAGAAAAAACGGAGAATTAAAAAATAATTTTAATGAAAAGTTAATTGCTACATTATCTGCTGATTCAATAAAAAAATTATTAAATGGTAATTGGATAGTAGCTGCAAATATTAAAAAATTATTTGAGAATGCTATTGAACCATGGATATTTGAATTTGATTCAAACAAAGACAACAGAGATTTAAAAGAAAGGAAATATTTATATTCTCCAATGAATTATAAAGGGAAAATAGTCCCTGTAAAGATAACAGTGTTTATCTTTAAAAAACCAGAAAACGAGGTACGGCTATACTCTGGGGAGATAATAAACTACGAATTAAAAAAATCAGGGCGCTGGTCTCAAATGCAGGGGCTGCAAACAACAGCTCCACCCCTACCCGCTAGGCGCCCGATTACTTTAAAATTTATAACAATTTCCTTCAAATGTCAATAATAATTCTACTTCTTTTTAATTACATCAAATCCGCAATAAGGAGCTAATGCTCTTGGCAGACGCACCGTGCCGTCGGCTTGCTGGAAATTTTCAAGGACGGCGATGATAGCACGGGAAATCGCGATCGCGGTTCCGTTGAGCATGTGAACATATTTATTTTTGCCGTCAGAGTCCTTAAAACGGATGTTAAGACGGCGCGCCTGATAATCGGTACAGTTTGAAGTTGAAGTAACTTCGCCCCATTCGCCGCCGTTTCTGCCAGGCATCCATGCTTCAAGATCCCATTTACGGTAAGCGGGAGCGCCCAGGTCTCCGGTGCAGGTATCAACTACACGGAAGGGAATATTGAGGCCTTCAAATATCTCTTCTTCGATTGAGCGCAATTCTTCGTGGAAACGATCGGAATCTTCGGGCAGACAGAAAATAAACATTTCAAGTTTTGTAAATTGATGGACACGGTACAAGCCCTTGGAAAATTGACCTGCAGCCCCCGCTTCGCGCCTGAAACAATGAGAAAGTCCGGCCATGCGAAGAGGTAGTTTTTCTTTGGGAATGATGGTGTTGGAATAGTAGCCGCCAAGCGTTATCTCGGCAGTGCCGACAAGACACGCATCCTCGCCTGAAAGCGTGTAAACATTGGACTCCTCTCCGCGCGGATTAAAACCAATACCTTCGAGAATTTCCTCACGCGCGATGTCGGGAGTGATGCAGGGGGTAAAACCCTTTTTTTGCAGGATATCCAGCGCGTAACGAATTAGGCCCAGCTCAAGGTAAACGCCTTCGTTCTTTAAATAATAAAATTTGGTACCTGACACCTTTGTCGCGGAATCAAAATCAATTATATCAAGGTCTTGCCCAAGTTTAATATGATCTGCGGGTTCAAAATTGAATTCCGGCACGACGCCTGACTTCTTCACTTCAAGGTTGTCCTTGTCTTCCCTGCCGACAGGCGCGTCAGGATGCGCCATATTGGGGATTTTACGCGCTTCGGTTAAAAGCTCATTTTCTACAACGGCAAGATCCGCTTCAATGAAAGAAATCTCTTCTTTAAGTTTTTTTCCTTCGTCAATCAGAGCGCTGCGCTGCGTAATATCCAGCATCTGCGCACCTTTGCCTTTCATAGCGTCGGCATTCGCGTTTCTTTTCTGCTGAAGCGTCTGCAAACCTGTTGTAAGTTCAGTTCGTTTATTGTAAAGGCGCGCCACTGCCTCGGCATCAGCCTTCATAAAACGGTCGGCAATATTAGCCATTACCGCTGTAAGATTTTCGGCGATAAATTTGTAATCAAGCATAAAAGCATTGTAGCAAAAAACGCTAAATTAGACTAGCATTAAATCATGCGTGTTTTACTAATCTGCGATGATCAATGGCATCCCGGACAAGTTGCCATTGACGGCATTACCCCGATAATGAGCAGCTTTCAAATTGATATCATCACAAACGCCAAGGAATTTTCGCCTGATATGTTGGAAAATAAAAACAACTCTACAATTCCTAATTCATTCAAATATTCTGCCGTTCTTTTATGCAAGTCTGACGAAATTTCCCAAACCGACAAACAGCCGTGGAAAACCGAATCTGTTCAGAAAACTTTTACTGATTATGTTGAGAACGGCGGCGGGCTTGTGGCTGTTCACAGCGGTGTTGTCAAGGGAGAACATACCGAAACCCTGGATAAATTGATTGGCTGCTATTTTCTGAGCCATCCCGACAAGTGCCCTGTAACCGTTCAGCCATTAAAGCCGCATCCTGTCACAGAGAATGCGGATAGTTTCCTCGAAATAGACGAGCATTATAAAATTGAAATAATCTCGCCGGATGTTGATATCCTGCTCGCCTCTTATTCACCGTCTGTAATATGCCCGGCAGGATATGTCCGCACTCAGGGGAAGGGACGCGTCTGTGTTCTTACGCCGGGCCATACGCCTGAGGTTTGGAGCAATCCGCAATTTCAAAGATTGCTGATTAACGCGTTAAAGTGGGTATCTGGTACAGAGAATTAAATTTTCTAATAATGCGTCGTAACCGTGCCTGTCCCGTTACAATTTACACAAATGCCCGTCCCTTTACATACTTTACAAGGGTTTCCGTCAATAGGTTTTTTAAAATCGCAGTTATAACAACGCCCGCCTCCCCAGCAAACATAGCAAGTATTATCGCCTTCATAACAGGATAAAAACATACTAACCATACATAACAAAATAAATATTGATATTAAATGTTTATGTTTTAACAGCATGTTATTATTACCTCCCGCAGCAATGTTTATACTTTTTTCCGCTTCCGCATGGACAAGGATCGTTCCTGCCGACTTTCGGCGATGAGCGGACTATAGTCCGCGGAGAAATTGTTCCTTCAACATAAAGCCATTCATCGTTTTCCTTTTTAAATATTGCCGTCTCATGATGCGTGTCTTTAAGGCCGTCGCGTTCATAAACGGCTTCAAATTCAACCGTTCCCTCATTGTCGGAAACACCGCCTTTTTCGACAGAGATAATTTTTAAACCAAGCCATGTTGACTTTTCACTCCAGTCGCGTGTTGATTTATAGTCAATATTTTCTTTATCACGATGCACACATGTGTTGATTATATAGTCAATTGCGTGTTCAACATATGCTGAATAGCGGCTGCGCATGAGCGCTTCGGCTGTAGGAGCTTTTACCCTGCCGCCGATATATTGTTCGCAGCAGGAAGAATATTCACGGCCAGAGCCGCAAGGACATTGTTTCATAGAATTATTATATCGCGAAATTATTGATTTATCTACTGTGCTCCACTATTGATTGCCTTTCATAATCTGCTCATCAATAGGTCTGCCGCCAGGCACCATGGGGATAACTTTTTCGTCCTTGTCGATAATAACTTCAATCAGCGCAGGCTTTCCATCAGCAAGAATATCAACGCATTTTTTAAGCGCATCAATAAACAATGATTCATTTATTACCCGAAAGGCTGTTACGTCATAGGCTTCCGCGAGTTTGATAAAATCCGGACCTTGATTATCAAGAGCGGTTTCGTAATAATTCGCCGAATAAAAGAAATTCTGCCATTGTCTTAACATTCCAAGCGAGCTGTTATTAAAAATAATGATGAGTATCGGAAGCCCGTATTTAACCATTGTTGCCATTTCACCCTGATCCATTCTGAAACTGCCGTCACCTGTAAAAAGCGCAACGGGAGCTGAAGGGTTAGCGATTTTTGCTCCTATACTTGCGCCCATACCGTACCCCATTGTTCCCATGCCGCCTGAACTTAAAAAAGTACGCGGGTTTTTAAACGGATAAAATTGAGCAGCCCAAATCTGATGCTGCCCGACATCCGTTACAACGATTGTTTTCTCTCCTAAAGCTTTTGCCGTTTCCTGAATAACAAAACACGGCTGCAATGTATTTTTCCCATGCCGTTTATTCGGAGCTTTCGCATTCCATTTATTAATTTCATCGTTCCATTCGGTATTTTTTTTCGCATGAGTTTTTTTTATCAGCCTGTTTAAAACAGCCTTTAAATCACCGACTATAAATACTTCGGCGCTGATATTTTTATTAATTTCCGCAGGGTCAATATCAATATGAATAATTCTCGCGTTAGGCGCGAAACGTTCAACACTGCTCGTTACACGATCTGAAAAACGCGCGCCGAGAGCGATTAACAAGTCCGCTTTTTGCACCGCTTTATTGGAAGCGACAGTACCATGCATCCCGATAAGCCCGGTGCAAAGAGGATGCCCGCAAGGAAACGCTCCCATCCCCATGAGCGATAATGCGACAGGCGCTTTTATAAACTCCGCCATCATTTTTATTTCTTCGGTTGCTCCTGAATTAACAACGCCTCCGCCTGCGTAAATCATCGGCCGTTTGGAAGCATTAATAAGAGCGGCGGCTCTTTCAATATCGTCATCGTTAAATGTTTCCCGCTTTGTTTTCCCGATTAACCGTAATGCCCTCTCATTCAAAACCAAACCGCTATTTTGCTTATTTCTAATTGCTAATTGCGCATTTCTAATTGCTAATTCCTCACTGCTCACTGCTGAGTGATATTCGCAAAACGCGCTGCTGATATCTTTTGGTATATCAATAAGAACCGGCCCCGGTCTGCCGGAAAGAGCGACAACAAACGCCTCCCGCACAATTAGGGCAAGTTCGTTAACGTCTTCAACTATCCAATTATGTTTAACAATCGGCATTGTTATACCCGTTATATCAACCTCCTGAAAACTGTCCTTGCCAAGAAGCGGAATGCTGACATTTCCGGTAATTGCCACAATCGGAACAGAGTCAACAAAAGCGGTCGCAATTCCCGTAACAAGATTGGTCGCGCCGGGCCCCGAAGTCGCAAGGCATACTCCTACCCGTCCGGTTGAACGCGCGTATCCGTCGGCGGCATGAGCGGCATGTTGTTCATGGCTTACAAGAATGTGGCGAATACGATCTTTATATTTGGAAAGCTCATCATAAATATGAAGAACAGATCCTCCCGGATAACCGAAAATTGTATCCACGCCATTTTCAATGAGAGACTCAATTAAAACCCGCGCGCCTGAAAACCTCATATTTAATCCTGATTGTTATCTGCTGATTGTTCACTATTAATAAGCATATATTCAATTGAGTCCACAAGAGCCGCGCGGCTTGCGTCAATTATATCCGCGCTTACGCCGACAGTATTCCAATTACGCTGACCGTCTGTCGATTCAATTAAAACCCTTACTTGAGCCGACGTAGCGTCCTTGCCGTCAATTACCCTTACTTTGTAATCTTCCAGCCGAACCTTCGCAAGATTGGGATAAAAATGAGTGAGCGCCCTGCGGAGAGCGCTGTCAAGAGCGCCGACAGGGCCGACGCCTTCTGCGGCGGCTACTTCCGAAGTGTCTCCAACCTGAACTTTTACCCAGGCTTGAGAGCAGGCTATCGCTCCTGTGGGATGCTCGCTCATTACGCGATACGCTTCAATTTTAAAAAACGGAGAATAAAGACCCAATTCCCGCCTTATCAGTATTTCAAAACTCGCGTCCGCTCCTTCATAAGCCCATCCTTCCGCTTCAAGTTTTTTTAATTTTTCGGCTAACGAAATGATTACGGGGTGATCCTTATGAATATCCGGTTTTATTTTTTTAACACGCTCGGCAATCGCGGAGCGTCCGCCAACCTCGCTCATAAGAAGATGACGCTCGTTGCCTACCACAGCTGGATCAATATGCTCAAAAGAAAATCTCGTTTTCAAAATACCGTCGGTATGCATTCCCGCCTTATGAGAGAAAGCATGGGCTCCGATATACGGCATATCGTCGCTGATGATGATGTTCGCGATTTCAGCGACCCTGCGCGTCAGCTCCCCAATACGTACAAGACTGCCCTGCGGCAGACAGCGAAGCGACATTTTCAATTCCAGAGAGGGAATGAGAGATGCAAGCGCGGTATTGCCGCAGCGTTCCCCAAAACCCGCAAGCGTACCCTGCGCGTGAGTACAGCCCGCCTGAACAGCGGAAATCGTATTCGCAAGCGCGAGACCGCAGTCGTTATGCGCGTGTATGCCGATTGTTATAGCTGGAAATGTTTTAACTACTTCCTTAACCGCGCAGGCAATCCTGTCCGGAAATGTTCCTCCGTTTGTGTCGCATAACACAATACGATCCGCTCCTGCTTCCGCGGCTGCTTTTATCGTAGAAATGGCGAAAACAGAGTTAGCCGCCCAGCCGTCAAAAAAATGTTCCGCATCATAAATTACAGCGAGGCTTTTTGATTTTATAAAAGAAACAGTATCCGCGATCATGGCAAGATTTTCTTCAGGCGTTACCTGAAGAACTTCGTTCACATGAAGTTCCCAGCTCTTTCCGAATATAACAACACCTTCCGTCCCCGCGTCAAGAAGCAATTGCAGCTGAGTGTCATCTTCCGCTTTAATATTCTTTTTTCTCGTCGAACCAAAAGCGCAGAGTTTCGCGTTTTTTAACCGCAAGCAGGCAGCCTGGCGAAAAAACTCTAAATCTTTAGGATTACTGCCGGGATTGCCCGCCTCTATCCACGAAACACCAAGTTCATCCAACGTCTCTGTTACGGCAATTTTATCACGCAGAGAGAAGACAATTCCCTCCCCCTGCGCTCCATCCCTCAGCGTTGTATCAAGTGTTTCAATATCAAATTTATCATTCATCATTTCTCATTTCTCATTTCTCATTGTTAAATCATATTCCATCGCATTAATCGCCGCAAGATACGCCTTAATTGAGGATTCTATCACATCTGTTGAAACTCCGCGTCCGTTCCACCTCCGTCCGTCAAGAGCGATTTTTACCATTGTTTCACCCTGAGATGAGGATCCCCCTGTGATTGCGCCAAGTTCGTAAAGTTCAAGCTCCGGTTCCTTTCCGATAATCTGATTAACCGCTTTAAAAATCGCGTCAAGAGGGCCGTCTCCCATTGATATTAATTTCTCATACCTTCCGTCTTTATGTAATAATCGTATAACGCCCGAAGCTCCCAGAGCGGAACCTGTATTAACCGCCCAATGATCGAGCTTCCATGTTTCCGGCACGGAGGCGGTATCCATCACAAGAGCTTCAATATCGCGGTCGCTTACAATTTTCTTTTTAGCGGCAAGTTCTTTAAATTGATCAAAAATCTTTTCAAACATTTCACTGTTAAGCGAAATATTTAAATCTTTTAAACGTTCTTCAAAAGCATGACGCCCTGAATGTCTGCCGAGAACAATTCGATTTTTAAGGATACCGATCGATTCTGGCGTCATTATCTCGTAAGTTTCGCGTTTAGCGAGAACACCGTGCTGGTGAATCCCCGCCTCATGCGCAAACGCGTTCTCTCCTACAATTGCCTTGTTCGGCTGCAGTTTAACGCCCGTCACCTGCGACACAAGACGGCTTACGGAATAAATCTGCGTCGTGTCGATTCTTGTATCTGCGTTAAAATAATCGCTTCTGACTTTTAAACCCATAACAAACTCTTCAAGCGAAGCGTTTCCTGCTCTTTCTCCAAAACCGTTTATCGTGCACTCAACCTGATCCGCTCCGTTGATAACCGCCGCGATACTGTTAGCGACGGCAAGCCCCAAATCATTGTGGCAATGCACGGAAAGGCATGCTTTATCAATGTTGCGTATATTTTCTTTCAGATAGCGGATACGCCTTCCGAATTCGTCCGGCATCGCAAAACCGACAGTGTCCGGAAAGTTTATAGTCAGCGCGCCCGCTTCAATAACCACGTCGAATATTTTGCAGACAAAATCAGGATCGCTTCTGAAAGCGTCTTCCGCGGAGAACTCAACATCATCACAAAACTTTTTAGCGTATTTTACACTGGAAACAGCCTGCTCCAGCACCTGCGCTTCCGTCATTTTCAACTTATGCTCCATGTGAATGGGGCTTGCAGCAAGAAACAAATGAACACGGGGAGCCTTTGCTTTTTGAAGCGCTTCCCGGCAAGCGTCAATATCTTTTTCTAGACACCGGCAAAGTCCCGCTACAATGCTCCCCTTAATAATCGCGGAAATTGACTTTACAGCTTCAAATTCCCCTGAACTTGAGACAGGAAAGCCCGCCTCAATAATATCAACGCCGAGCTTTTCCAGCCGTCGCGCGACCTCAATTTTTTCCGGTAAATTCATGCTGCATCCGGGCGCCTGCTCGCCGTCTCTCAGGGTAGTATCTAATATTTTTATCATTCGCGGATTAACTTTTGACATATCAGCTCAATATAATATAATATACAAAAAAAATCATTTCTTTTAAAGTTCCATGCCTGATTTTAACAGGTATATTTTAGCACTTCACAGCTTTTTTTACAGAATGATACCGCGTACTGGATGATATCTTTATAACATTCCGCTTCCAGCTCTTTGGCGTATTGGCGCTCTTTAATCTGGTTAAGAGCTTCTTCGCACTTTTTTTCAATTTCGCTCATTTTTTCCGTATACTTAATTTCAAAAAGAACGGCCTTGCCCCGGCCGCTTGCATGACGCATAACAATGTCGCATCTTCCGGTTCCGGCTTCGCGGTTTGACTTTACGCTAAAATGACGCATCCCTGAAAGAACGCCGATCATTACGCCGTGGTAAAAAGATTCCCTTCCGTCCATGTAACTAATCACATCTACAAGAAAATCGTTTAACTCATCTTTAATAATATCCGCGCTGCCGTTCAGAACCGCGTCATAAAGTCTGCTGAAATCTTTTTGTTTTATTTTTTCACTGAACCAATCCTTTACTTTTGTCTTGAAAATATATCTCAATTCGATGTTAGGAATTGTTAAATTACAGGATATTTCGCCGTCTTCATTTTTTATTCCCTGATTAATTTTCTTCAGATAACCGGTAAAAAACAAAAAGTTCCATAGATTATCCGGACTTTTTTCAATTTCATTATATGTAATATCCTCGTGGATCAATTTTGTTATAGTTCCGCCTGATATTAGTATTTCAAGCTCATCTCTTGTATCATTGTCAGCTATGTCTATTAGTCTGCGGACAATGTCATTACTGCTGGTGTTTGCCCAATGAGGCTCAGGATATCTGTCAATATTATTTTGCCAATTACTGATTACCTGAATTGAGCTCCATGGATTGTATACTTCCTTTCTTCCAAAAAGATAACCATCATACCAATCTTTAATTATTTGAGTTTTACATTCCAAGCTGTAATATTTAAGCATATAGTCCATTTCACTTTGAGTAAAACCAAAATGTTCATCGTAAAAATCGCTTAATATAGATACAACAGATAAATTATTAAGCCCGGTAAAAATGCTTTCTTTGGAAATCCTCAGGCAGCCTGTTATCACCGCTAACTGTAAAGAAGGATTATCCTTGAATGCGCCTGCCATGAGCGGGCGGATAAAATTGATCATTTCATCGTAAAAACCGCAAGACCATGAATTTTCAAGAGGTACATCATATTCATCGATCAGAACAACAGCTTTTTCGCCGTGATAATCTTCCAGGCATTCGCAAAGAAGTCTAAGCGATCTGGAATAATCTCCGGTAGTGCCGTTATTGGAACACAGTTTCTCAAAATTAACCTTGTTGTCTTCTCTGGATATTTTTTCAATTACATAATAATGACGGTTAAATTCCTGAATAATCTCATCTTTAATATAATTATACGACCCTTCAAAATTATTGATCTTCGCGTCTTTAAAACTTAAATAAATAACAGGGTACTTTCCCTGATGCCGCATGTAATCTTCGCCGGAGCTTTCTATTTTGAGTCCGTTAAAAAGAGCGCGTGTATTTTTACCGCCTATAACATTATGCAGCAAAGGGGACGTATCTTCAAAAAAGCATTTGAGCATCGTCTGGTTTAAAGTTTTTCCAAACCGCCTGGGACGAGTGCAAAGAGTAACCATGGCGCCTTTGTCCAATAAATCTCTGATAAACAAAGATTTATCGACATAATAATAGTTGTCTCTTATTACACGATCAAAAAATGAGTGTCCTACCGGCAGCGGTTTCAGTCTTTCTTCCTGCATATTTAGAAGAATAACATAGAAAACGGGGGATGTCTATGATAAGGGTAATGCCGCTACCACTCTTTGGGAACAAACCCCTCCGGCACATCTATCTTCATGGTGTCGCCGGTCTGCACAATCGCGTAAAAGCCAGCGTCGATACACGCTTGTTTCTCAGCTTCTTCAAAGATAGCTCCGGCAATCGTTCCGTATATTTTTCGATTATCATTATTTTTATTAAAGTGCCGCTTTAATATTTCCAGCGGTTTTATATGATGCTCTACATCCTGAATTTTTGGTTTTGTTTTTACTTCGACAGCCATAATACTGCTGCCGTTTTCCATAAGTATATCAACTTCCGCCGCGACATTTCCTTTCTCATCATGAACAATAAAACCGCGTGAGTGATATCCTGTATATTTATATCCTAATTCATTAAATTTTTTAACAATACCGGGCGCGACAAGATGTTCCGCTATTTCTCCGAACCTGTTGTTCAGGTATCCCATTCTGCGCCCAATCTCTTCATTTTCCAGCTTGGTTTTTTCCATCCGCCGATCGGTTTCTTCCATCCGCCGGTCAGTTTCCTTCATCTGTTCGGCTGTTTCTTTCTGCCGCTCCGCCACATCCCTAAGCACTGCCCATACGTCACCCAGCGTAACGCCCTTTGGGTATTCATGAGTCATTGTTGTTTCCATAATGATCCTCCCAAGCTGTACGATATATAGTAAATATAAACAAATAGTCGCGGGAAGTCAACAAAACGCAATGTCTCACGTTAAATCTAACCATTGGGGGCAAAAATCCCAAGTAAAAAACTAACCATGGAAAATCTAAAATACTCTAAAAAACGAGGTTTTTTGGAGGAGAAGGATG
>Ga0209755_10006974_pt1 | contig 12338 bp, 7 predicted proteins | sample TergutCo191P1_FD_187301 | JGI IMG/M metagenome (GOLD analysis project Ga0209755, IMG submission 187301) | Cornitermes sp. P1 segment gut microbial communities from Petit-Saut dam, French Guiana - Co191P1 (SPAdes) (version 2) | ecosystem: Host-associated > Arthropoda: Insects > Digestive system >... | reverse complement strand
TCAAGATTGGCGGACTTTTCCCTGATCTGCTGACGTTCGCTTTCACTTAAGTTTTTTTCTATCTTCGCGAGTTCACATGCGAACTGTTCTTCCTGCTGTGATAAAAAATTTTCCTTGGGCTCAATAATTACAAGCGCGCGATGAGGATTATCAAGTAAATATTTTTGTATTAACGATTCAAAGTAACGTTTATCCGCCGCAAGATTATCTTTTATTTTTTTAAACGAAGGTTCAATCAACAGGCTTTCCCACGGTTTGCTGCCGTGAAGCCATGTGCGAAGCGAACGCCTCAGCCATATAAGGGAAAAAGGACCTCCCGCGCGATTAATTTCTTTCTGAGAAAATTCCAGAGAAAGAAGCGCGGCTTCAATCTCTTCAGGCGGTATGCCGTCTTTTACAAGACGGCGCAAAACGTCCAGTATCAATCCTTGAACAATTTTGCTTATTTTTTCAGGATCGCCTTCAACGCCTTTTAAACCGGCTACAAATAAGTTCTCGCGTATTTCACCTTCAAGTCCGGAAACGGGAGAAATATCCTCGCCGATGCCTGACTCAATTAAAGCTCTTGTTAATGGAGATCCGTCGTGCCCTAAAAGAATTTCAGCAAGTACGGCTAACGCGATATTTTCATTCATGTCGGTAATATCGGAACACAACCAGGAAAGGAAAATTGTCGATTTTAGCTCGCTTCCGGCGGGACACGGCACATGAATTTTTTTAGGTTCATGCCAGCGTTCGGTTTTTATAATGGGGGTACAGGCTTTACCGCCGTCAAGAGAAGAAAAGAATTCCCTGTTTAAAAAGTCCAATTGTGTTTCTGTCGGGATATTTCCCGCAAGGAAAATTCTGCAATTAGCCGGTGAATACCGCGTTCTGTGAAACTCTTTAAAACCTTCCCATGTTAATTCCGGGATTTTTAAAGGGTCGCCGCCTGAATCAAAAGCATATACAGTGTCCGGCATCACGGCTTTAACCGACCAATTGGCGGCATAGGTATCAAGCGATGAATAGGCGCCTTTCATCTCGTTGTACACAACTCCGGTAATAGAAAGCTGATCTCCTTCGCTGTTTTCCGCCGGAGCGTATTCCAGCCTGTGTCCTTCCTGCATGAATGTCCACTCAGGGATCAACGGTCTGAAAACCGCGTCGCCGTATACCGACATCAGGTTGAAATAATCGTGTTCATTGACAGAGCTTGCGGGGTAAACGGTTTTATCGGGAAATGTCCATGCGTTAAGATATGTCTGCAAACTTCCCTGGGCAAGCACAATAAACGCGTCTTTTAGCGGGTAACGTTCTGAACCGCAAAGCACCGAATGTTCGATAATATGAGCGACGCCGGTGTTATCCTGAGGAAAAGTCGCGAAAGAAAACGAAAACAGGTTTTCGATATCGTCATTTAAAACATGAAAAACTTCCGTGCCGCATTTTTCATGCCTTGCCCAAATACCGACAGCCTTAAGCTCTTCAAGATCAACAATGTCAAGAATGACAAAGCCGTTGTCAAGCTTCTGCCCTTTAGTCAAATTTGTTTTAACATTTTGTCCGTTCATAAAAACACATCCTCATCGCTTTTTAATATGATATTTCCGCGTTCGCGCGCAAGCCTGAACCATGAAAGAAAATCGTTTGCGGCGGCGTCGCTGTCGCGTTTAGGCACAGGCCCCAGAATCTCAAATTCTTCAAGAATTATTTTTTTTCGTCCTTCAGAAACACAGGATAGAATTTTTTCGCAGAATTCGTCTTTTCTGCTCTTTAATAAAATCGCGATTTCTTTTTCTGTCATCATTTTTAATTTATCCTGAACCGACCTGTCAATGGTAATAACTACGTCATCAAGAGTATAAAGTTTTTCTTTTAAATCTTTTCCGATTTTAGGATCTTCAATTTCAAGCTCGTTTATTAACCTGTCACCGAAAGAATATTCCCCCTGTTTTAAAATTGCGGCTAACGTTTGTATGCCGTCAATCTCAACATCCTTCGCGCCGCCTGATATATGCCTTACCTTATCTTTAAATGCCGCCGAAACCTGCTCAAGCACTTCAGGCATTATTTCCCTCTGGTGAGCCATGCGTTTTAAAATATCAGGTTTACGTTTTGGAGGAAGTTTGCTCAAAGTTCCGGCGGAAAGCTTCGCGGGAAGACGCGCAAGAATTAAAGCTATTGTCTGATCGCTTTCAGCTTTAAAAAGCATAACAAGCTGATCCGGGGAAAATTCCTCCAGAAAAGAAAAAGGGCTTTCCTTGGATTCCGGAACAGCTCTGTTGAGCAGCGCTTCGCCTTTTTTCGGACCTTTTGCCGCGTAAAGAATCCGCCGGGCTGTTTCGATACCGCCGGAAGGAAAACCGTTTATACGGTAAGGCTGTAATTTCGCGTTAACAAACAAAGCATGAAATTCCGCAAAAATCGCGTCCCGCTCTTCAACAGAAATTGTTTTAATTAGTGTTATTTCTTTTGTTATAGCATTTACCTGTTCCGGATCCAGTTCAGAAAGAATACCCGCCGCCTGTTCGCTGCCGATAAGAATTAGAAATTTTGCTACTCTTCTGAATTTGGATTCATCCGCCGGAACCGCAGGCACAGCGTCTTCATGGCGCGAAAAAGGCTTATTTTTACTGATTTTATTTGTTTTTAAAAAAATTCCGGCTGATTTTCTACTTGAAGGCGCATACTCATCAGACAATAAATTATCAGATAATTTATTGTCATTATTGATAGTTTGTTTATACATATCAATTCCATGTCTCAGAAGGTTCCCCATAAACAAAAATTATATTACAATGTAAGAATAAATAAAAGAGGACTTATGTTTAAAAAAACAGCGGTTATTCTATTAATACTCGTTATCGGAATTTTTTATTCTTGCGGTATAAAAAGAAATAATCCTGTCAATATAACGGAAAATAATCAGGAAATTGAACCGGACGAAACGGAACTGCCTGAACCGACAAGAGCTGAACGTGTAATGAGAGCGCTTATACAGGCATATCCTGACAGAATAGAAAAAGTTGAATTCCGCAATGATGATTGGGCGCTTCTGCTGAGAGGCGTATGGTATTATTTCACGGCAGGAAGATTACTGCCTGAAAACGAACTTGAAAATATTGATGAATACAGACCTAATCAACTTTATAATTACCCTGCTGAATTACCGCCATGGATAGAGCCTACTCCCGAAGAAACAGAAAGACGCAGAAACTGGACAAGTAACAGAAGACAAAATCCTCTTAAGCGTTCGCATTTTTTTCTTGACGCTCTATGGCAGTCGCCTAACCGGACAGAGACAGAAAAGAATCTGGAACAAATAACTTTTCTTGGAAAAACAATTAAGATTCATAAAATGATATTAAAACAAACAGTATTTGTAGAAGATCAAATTCTTGCCGCCGCAAAAATTGATCCGCAGGTTCAGGCATGGATAGACAGCATTGATATACAGGAAGGATATGTTTGGCGCAATATTGCCCAAACCCAATCCCGATCATATCATTCTTATGGGTTAGCAATTGATCTTCTTCCGGGAACGCTGGGAAATAAACATACATACTGGCTTTGGACTTCTCAAAACAAGGAAGATTGGTGGAATGTTTCGTATAACGAACGTTATCACCCGCCGGCGATAGTAATAAAAACATTTGAAGAAAATGGGTTTATCTGGGGCGGTAAATGGCCGTTATTTGATACCATGCATTTTGAATACAGGCCGGAGATATTGGCGTTTAATGGGTTGCTGCGGTAAAGTATAGAACAAACTGTCACCTATTTACAATAAACATAACAATATGCTAAACTCCATAAATGCCTAAGATAGAAGTAAACGAACAGGTTTTTTTTAAACTCGCAGGTAAAAGCTGGAACAACAAAGACGAATTTGAGAACGCTCTTGTCTGCGCCAAAGCCGAGTTGGACGAAGACAGTGATAAAAGCCTGCCTGAAAGCGAACGTGCCTTAAAAATTGAGTTAAATGACACTAACCGCCCCGATCTTTGGGGGACAGCGGGATGCGCCCGTCAATTGAGGGTATATAACGGCGGAGAAATGCCAAAATACGGCTTTTTCTCAAACCCCGGTAATATTAAAAAAGCCTCTTACAAAGTCAAAGTTGAGACAAGCGTTAAACAAGTACGCCCGTATCTAACGGGTTTCATCGCTAGGGGAAAAACGATATCCGACCCAATGCTTCGCGATATAATCCAAACTCAGGAAAAACTTGCATGGAATTACGGACGGAAAAGGCGCAGCATATCAATGGGCATCTACCGTATTTCCCTCGTTAAATGGCCGATTATTTACAAGGGAGCGGATCCCGATGCCGTTTCTTTTGTGCCGCTTGCGTGGGATGTTCCGTTAACCCTGCGTGAAATCCTTAAACAGCATCCAAAAGGAAAGGAATTTGCCTTTATTCAGGAACATGAGCCGATTCACCCTCTTCTGACTGATGTAGAAGGAACGATCCTCTCATATCCGCCAATTATCAATTCAAACGATTTAGGCGCAGTTCAGGTCGGCGACAGCGAAATTTTCGTCGAACTGACAGGTACGGATATACATTGCCTCACCCTTGCAGCTTCAATCGTAGCCTGCGACCTTGCTGACAATGGTTTTACAATCGAACCGTTAGAAATTGAATACGAGTTTGATACACCCTTCGGCAGAAAAATGGTTACCCCGTATTATTTCCAGGAACCGGTTTTTTGCTCCCTCGCGAGAATAGAGCGTTTCCTAGGCGAAAAACTAAGCGCCGAGGAATGCGTCAAAGCTCTCACGCGAATGGGTGTTACAGCCGAAGCGGCAAATGCGTCAGAAAGAGGCGCTCAGACACAGGAGCCGGGCATCCGCGCGTACCCGCCGGAATACCGCAACGATTTCCTCCATGCCGCCGATGTTGCAGAGGATGTGATGATAGGCCGATCTCTTAGTTCCTTCAAACCGGAGCGTCCAGCCGATTCCACCGTTGGACGGCTTCTGCCAATCACTCTTTTCAGCAGGCAGGTCAAAGAACTCTTTATCGGTATGGGTTATCAGGAAATGATCTATAATTACCTCGGATCCCGCAAGGATTTAGTGGAAAATATGCGCGGTAAAGGCGATAAAATAATACGCATTTTCAATCCAATGACAGAAAATTACGAATATGTGCGTGATTCCGTTATTGCCTCGCTAATGGCAAGCGAATCCATCTCTGGCCGCTCGGTCTATCCTCATAAAATATTTGAAGTAGGGAAAATTGCCTATCTGAATAATGAGGAAAACTACAGGAGTTCCGCCCGCCAATACTCAGGATTCCTTCATGCGGGGACAGACGCTAATTTTAACACCGCAGCCGCGGAGCTTCAGACGTTGTTTTACTATATTTCTCGTGAATATCAGGTAAAAGAAGCATCTGACCTTCGATTTATCCCCGGACGGGCGGCTGTCATCATTTATAATGATAAACCCATCGGCGTTTTTGGTGAAATTCATCCTGAAGTTTTGGAAAACTGGGGTATCACCGTTCCATGTACCGCAGGGGAGATCGATTTAGACGCGCTCCTATAAGATGCTCCGCCCCTTCAGTAACCATTTGACAACAATCCGAAAACATTTTATTATATTTTTATGGCTGGAAATGATAACCACGGGGACATGGATCCCGAACTTGCCGCTTTACTAGGAACAGCAGACAGCGGCGACAACAGTTTAACGCCCGATTTTAACGATATTTTCGGCGATAAAAAAGACGGGATCGTTACACCTACAGGCCAGGATGACTCTCTTGGCAAGAGCGGATTTCCGCCTGTAACCAAGCGATTTGAAGAAAAGGGACACAATTTCTTTAACGATCCCGCGTATTATAAGAATGCTCTTTCCAACGAAGGCGAAATCGCGCAGAGAGTACATTCCGTTCTGCAGAAATACCTTACCGCAAAGGATCCCAAAGATAAAAGCGTTTTCCGTCAGCAATTCGCGTCGCCGTATTGGGAATTTCTTTTGAACGTCGCGCGTAAAGCGACAGGAAATATTCCGCCGTCTAAAAAATATCTGCTCCGATTTGGAATTATACATCCAACTTTTTTAAAACAGGAAACACGGGATTTTTTCAGTACGATAGTAATTGAAAATACTCTTGATCAGCCTGTTTACTACATGGACGAATGGATAGGTAATGTAGGAGCAGGCAAGATGCGCCCGTCAACCACCGACGAAATAAAAGTATCCAAGTCAAATACATCATCAAAGTTAAACCAGCTGCTTGAAAAAGCTCAAGGCAAACTTGACGGCGCAAGATCGATATTAAAACAGAAAGACAGGGAACGAGGTGATATAGAAAAAATCTTACGCGACAGAATCGAAATACTTTATGAACACACTCCGATGCGCGAATTGCCTGACGTATCCGACTGCCTTCAGGAAAGACAAAAAGCCGCAATCAGCGAGATTCAAAATCTGCTTAAAGATTTACAAAAAAACGATCGCGATTTGGAATCGAGTATTAAAGAATACATCAGTTCGGAAACCGACGTTAATACACTGGTGGAAAAAATCGAAGCGGAAGGAGGCGCGTCTATAACCGTCGATGTCGGCGCTATTGATACCGAATTCGATACCATCCGCCAAATGGCGAAGATGACTGTCGGCCGTCAGGGCAACCATTTCCCCGTTTTAACAAGCGAGTACTACCATTGCGGCCCAAACGATATCGCGACAAGAGAAAACGTCATAACGCTATTATCAAGAATAGAGAGCATTGACGCGGAAGCGTTTTGCCGCGTATACAAAAGCAAATTAAACCGCATCGCCCCGTATGTTTTGTTAATACCTACTTACGGCGACACAGGTTTCTGCTGGGAACCGTTTGACCGTTTCAACCGCGCCACAAGCCGCGGACGCATCATAGTCCCCATGTATCCCAGAAACCTGTATTACGCTGTTCTTACCGCGGTCGCCGATCTCCGCTGGCAGGTAGCTAAAGAAAAAGCATCGTTCTACTGGATGGAAGAAGGCTTAACAGGCCACTATTACCAGTGGTTCCAGGCGAGCAAATTAAAAGGCGATATAAAAGAATATTTTATCCGCGATTATATCCTCTGGATGACCAAAGAAGCCGAAGGCATTCAAAAACTTGAGAAAGATGTGCGCGGGACTTTCTGGCGTTATATGCCATTTACCAGAGAAGTTAAAGAAAAGCTTAAGTTGCGCAGTTTTATTTATCAGGAACTTTATCAGAGAGATGTTAACAGGACAATGTCTGACGGGTATTGATTAAGAAATTTCCGATGCTTTATCCGCGGCGGACGCGGCTTTTGTATACTCTCCGCGAATCAAACACATGGATATTTCATTAATAATTTCGTTTATTTCGCGCGGCCATGTTCTTTGTTTCAGTTCTGATATTGCCGTTTTAGCGTCTTTAACAAGCAATTTTCCGCAGGCTTCAGAAATTGCATTCAATTTATCCCGCAGGAATATTTTATCGCCGGCGGGCATCTCGGCAGAAATATTTTCGTCTTCTTTTGATTCCAACCGCTCTAATCTTTCAATTAATAAGCGAAGCGCGTTTATAAATTCTTTGGTTTCGGCTGTTATTACGGCTGTATTGCCGCTATTCCCCGCCTGTTCAAGTTTAAGCGCAAAACCTGAAAGTAAATTTTCTCCGATATTCGCGAGTGCGCTTTTAATGCCATGAACGGTTGTGATATATAATTCCATATCTGAACCGCCGACGCTGTTTTCGTTTATTTCCGGCAATATCTTTTCCAGAACAACTATGGCGTTTTTTAAATCCAAAACAGCAGCTGCCGCCAATTCACCGCTTTCAATGGCAAGTCCTTTTTCTCCTTGCTTTAATTCCTGCTTAAGCTTTCTATTTCGTATTAACTCGATCAATATGTTGTTTAACTCATTCGAGTCGATTGGTTTGGAAATAAAACCGTCAAAACCGTTTGCAAGAAACATTTCTTCCTGTCCTATAACAGCATTCGCCGTTAAAGCGACAATAGGACGCGTATAGCCCATGTCACGCAATTTTTCCGTCGTTTTTAAGCCGTCCATTTTCGGCATCATATGATCCATGAACACGATATCGTAATTTTCATCTTTTTTAATTTTTTCTATTGCTTCAAATCCGCTGGTTGCCGTTTCAATATTCAGACCGTACGGCATTAGAAGTCCTTTCGCGACAATTAAATTAGACTCAACATCATCTACAATTAAAACCTTGCCGTACGGCATATACTCGTAAACTAACTGCGATTTTTTTTGCAATGATATGCTGCGGAATTTAAATTCTCTTAAATTTTTCGCGATTTCAGGGCCGCAAACAGAAGTGCCGCAGCGGGTCTGAGGCAGGCGCACTGTAAATAACGATCCTTCGCCGGGTTTGCTTTCTACAAGAATTTCTCCGTTCATCATATCGATGAGATGTTTTGTAATACTCATGCCCAAACCGGTGCCGGAAATACTGCGGTTAGTTTCCATATTAAAACGCGAATATTCCTCAAATATTCTTGATACCTGGCTTTCTGTCATACCCTGCCCCGTATCTCTCAGGCGGAAAACAAGAATCGCGGTTTTATCATTCTGTCCGTCTTCCGCGCAGACAGAAAGTTCAACTTCGCCGGATTCTGTGTATTTGAAAGCATTGGAAAGCAGATTATAAAGTATTTGTTTAATACGAAGTTCATCGCCAATCAGCTCGTGAGGCGTATCTTTATCTAAATTTAATTTAAAAGAGATTTGTTTATTTTCAAAATGCAGGCGATTCAAAAGGATTGCATCGTTAATCAGGCTTGGGGTGTCGTATTTCGCGCATACTATTTCCAGTTTACCGGCGTCAATTTTGGAAAAGTCAAGGATATCGTTGATTATATTCAACAATAAATTTCCGGATTCATGTATCTTTCTGTACCCTTCCTCCGCGTCCGCAGAAAGATTTTTATCCAGCAGTTGAATTTCGGAAATTCCCAAAATCGCGTTCATCGGAGTGCGTATTTCGTGACTCATCTGCGCTAGAAAATATCCCTTGGCGCGGTTGCTCATTTCGGCTGACTCTTTCGCGGTAATCAATTCCGTTAAATCGACAGAGTGTTGAATATGAACAGTTTGTCCGTTCTGCCATTTAATGTACCTGTCAACATTGCGGTAATTACAATTTGTCAGAGGGCTGTGCTCATTCCAAACAACCGCTTTGTCAGGTTCTAAATCCAGCCTGAAACAAGGACAAAAACCGCATCTGGTATCCTGATCTTTCTGAAGTATTTTATAACATTTTTTCCCTATGGGATTCTCTTCAATGCCGTAGTGCTGTCTCATGCTGTCATTCATAAAAAGTATTTCATTTTTCTGCGGATCTGTGACGTAAATCATAGTGTCAAGACCGTTCATTATATTTTTTATATTGGCGAGCATATTTTTTTCTTCGACTACAGTCCGCACCATCTCATCGGCTTTGCGAACTTCATTCATCATGCCGCCCAGATGACGTTCAACAGTTTTAAGTATAAATCTCGCCAGCAGAATACAGATTATAATCACAATAAGCGTCAAGAAAACGCCGCCCATAATGAAAATAAGTATTTTATTCATGTCTTCCGCCGTATAATAACCTACGCCTACAATCCCGACTGCTTTATCATCCTCGCCGAATATGGGGATATATTTTGCAATAACATCCCGCCCCGCTATTGTTATCTTGCCGGAATATGAATTTCCGGCAAGCACTGTATTACTTATATATTCCGGCAATTTCATCGCCGTGCTGTACGGATCATCCTCTTCGGTGATAGTAGTAGCAATTCTTTTGTCATTGCTGAAAATGCTGATTTCACACATTGTAAGCTTTTTCATTTCGGTGACATACTTTTGATTACTTAATATAAATCCTACTGAAACAACACCGATAATATTCATTTTGTCATCGTATATAGGCGCGCCCGCGCACACGCTGAAACTAACGGTTACGCCGTGTACGACGAATACTTCTATTTTACCGTCAAGCGCCATCTTTACATGAGGTAGATGCGCAAGGCTATCGCCGTAAATATCAGGCTCCGATGTTCTTGCCAAAACAATGCCGTCTTTATCAAGTATGGTACAAAAATCAAGGCGCGCTATCGCCTTTAGCGTATTTACAGTTCTTACTACCCGGTCACGGTCATTGTTTATAATCGCTTCTGTCAAACCTTGATCATTCGCTATTCCCATTGCCGCAATACGCCCATTTGATTTTAAATTTTCAATTTCATGTCCGGTTACCAGCGCGGCCACCTCAACATTGTTATACATTGCGTTGTTTAATTCCCTGTAGAAAAGCAATATATAAAAAATAAGAACAATTAAACAGCATCCGGTTGTTAATACAATTAATGGGATGGAAAGTTTTAATCGAATATTTTTATTTATTACTTCATTTCCGATTTTAGACATCATTTCACCTTTTCGAATAAATCATTAATTTCACAGAACATGTCAATTATTTCAGGATCAAATTGCTTTCCCTTATTTTCAAGGATGATTTCAACAGCTTCCTTATGCGTTAATGCCTTCTTGTAAGACCTCTCTGATACAAGCGCATCGTAAACATCGGCAACAGCCATTATACGTCCCTGTAAAGGTATATCCGTTCCCTTTAATCCTCGGGGATATCCCGTGCCGTCCCACCACTCATGGTGGTTGCCTGCAAACAGTTTGGCGTTTTGTAAAAATATTTCATCGCCGGATTTACTGATAATATCATCAATTATATTTTCACCTTCGACGGCATGTGTTTTTATTATATCATACTCGCCTTCTGTCAGCTTTCCTGGTTTATTCAGAATCAAATCAGTAACAGTGATCTTTCCCAGATCATGCATACGCGCCGATGAAATGACAACGTCAAAATCCCAATTTTTCATTTCATCAGCATAAAGATCGCGCCTAATCATCTCATCTATTAATATTTTAATAAATAATGTTGTGCGTGATATATGCTCGCCTGTAAGCTTGTCACGATTTTCAACAATGCTGGAGAGAACTGACACCATGCTGTTTTGTAATCTTAGAAGCTTTTCGGTACGCTGCTTTAACATTTCAGTTTGATTATTAATTATTGCAGTGCGTTCGACGATCAATTCTTCGATATGTAAATGCGTTTTAATGCGGTTAAGGAGAACCGGCTCGGAAAACGGTTTGGAAATAAAATCCAAAACACCCATTTCAAAACCAAGAGCCTCGGTTGCGGCGTCGTTTTTACTGGTTAGAAATATAACCGGAATATCCGCATAACGCGCGTCGGTTTTTAATCTTTTTAAAGCTTCAAAACCGTCAATATCGGGCATCATTATATCAAGCAGTATTAGATCGGGTAGAGTATTGTTCAGAAATTCAAACATCGCCAGAGCGGAAGCAAAGGTGATCACATTATATGAATCAGATAATGTTTTATCCGCAGTCATAAGATTTATTGTATTATCGTCAACCACAAAAATGGTCTTCATGCTCAAGTTCTCCTTTACTAATAAAAAAAAGCGTTTGACCAAAACGATCAAACGCTAATAATACTTATTAAAACCTATGCTTTAATTTAATGCGCGCCCTGTTAAATTACGCAAACCACGCGCTCAAAATATTGTTTGCTGTAGCTTTGATAATCTGATCGTTGATATATGACGGGTCTTCCATTTTTTGCCTGAGTTCAACAATCCTGGCCTCGTCTGTCTCTGGGGCGGATTTAATAAGTTCCATAACCTGATACATCTCCGCCTTTTCCAACGCTTGCGCGGAAAGGTCGATAGTATCGGCTTTTTCATTTCCTCCCAGTCGTTCACTCCTCCCGGATTTCTTGCCCGGAGAAATGGGTTCCACATGACCTATCCTGTCTACCATCATAATCTTACCCTACCTATACCTATTATCGGTAAATCTATACTATAAGTTTACTACCTATTTAAAATAATTTCCAGAGATTAGTACGGAAAATTCACCAATTTGTTCATTTTTTTGCGTTAAAACACCGAGGATTTCAGCCGCCGTGCCTCGCAGGTACTCCTCATGGATTTTGGTCATTTCCCGTCCTATACAAACATAGCGCTCACTGTCAATTTCGGCAATGTCGCCCATCAGCTTGAGTATTCTGAACGGGGATTCATAAATGACACAGGCAGCCTCCATCGCCATCAGTTCCCGGAGGCGGCTCCTCCGGCGTCCCGGTTTTGGGGATAAAAAACCCTCAAAAATGACGGTTTTATCCTTTCCGCCGGCGACACTTAAAAGCGAAGCGAACGCCGACGGCCCCGGAATGGGGATAACGTCATGCCCCGCTTGAACAGCCGCCCTGACCAGCACTGCGCCCGGATCACTCAGAGCGGGAGTACCTGCGT
>Ga0209755_10006973_pt1 | contig 12342 bp, 4 predicted proteins | sample TergutCo191P1_FD_187301 | JGI IMG/M metagenome (GOLD analysis project Ga0209755, IMG submission 187301) | Cornitermes sp. P1 segment gut microbial communities from Petit-Saut dam, French Guiana - Co191P1 (SPAdes) (version 2) | ecosystem: Host-associated > Arthropoda: Insects > Digestive system >... | reverse complement strand
TCCAATACTCCATTTGTGTCCACGGTTTGATCCTCGTGTTGTCATGGAGATGTTCTTTTTCCTGCCTCTATTTGTCCTTCTGTCCCTTTCTGCGCAATGTTATTACATAAATATCCCGTCTAGCTGCATTCCTGTATGCTAGCCTGGGCTGCCTCTCTTTGTTCGTCTGTTGATTCTCGTGGTCCCTTGCGATCCTCTTGTGACCCGACGGTACTCCGTGTGTCATAATGATCTGGCAGGGTGTTGGGTTCCTTTATGTGACAGAGTTCGACATTCATGTACAACTGACGCCCCGGGAGTTATCAAGCAGTGTAGGTAACCCACAATTCCAGGCAAGTACTCGCAACTTCAGTGATACAAAGACCGTCATGCCGTGCAATTCCTTAGCTCTGAAAGTGCACATTGATGAATAGTGTTATCATCATCATCATCATAAACATCAAGGATTGGACCCTTTGATCCGTTCCGTCTCCAGAGTTACAGCTTCTCGCGCCAACGCTTCTTCGGTCTTCCAATTGTTCTCCTTCCTTGTGGTCTGTAGTGGTATGATTTCAAAGGGATTCGGTTTTGTGGCATTCTTTGCAAGTGTGAAAACCAGTTCCGTCTGTATTCATCTAACTTGTCTAGTACGCCTGTAATCCGTAGTTCGCGGCATATGTAGTCATTTGTTTTGTGGTCATAAAGGGTGTAGCCTGCCTGAGATCTCAGTAACTTCATTTATGCCGCTTCAATTCTTCGTCTTCGTAAAGCTGTTAAGAGTCCAATTTTCTGACTCATATAAAGTGTAGGTAAAACTAGTGTGTTGTATATTTTCAAAATAGTTTCCTTTCTCACTTTCTTAAAAATAATTCACTTAATAGTACCTACTAATTCTAAAAATTTTGCTAATTTAAATTCTACATCAATGGAAAATTGGTAAGATATATTGCAACCCAGATAAGTAAATTGGCTAACTTGTTCTGGTGCTTCATCAATTATAATAATTTTTGTTCTTAGGTGATCCGTTCCAACGAAACCAAATACTTTCGTCTTTTTTGTAGAAATTTCCAAATTATATTCTTTAGGTATGTTATATAATAAATAGACTGCCTTTTGTAAGTTTTCTTCTGTGTCAGAAATAATAAACTGGTCATATGCAAATAACAGTGTGTTGAAAATTAACTCTTTAAAATATTTACTAGTTTTTAGATTCTGTAACCAAATCCTAATAACTTCGTCCAAATATAAATTGAATAGTGTTATCAAACTGTTTACAAAATGTTATTACGATAATCAGATCCAAGAATATGAGTGGACGGGCTTGTAGCATGCATGGAAAATACGAGAATACACACAAAGTATTTTTCGGGAAACATAAACGTCTATAACACCCGGCAAACCTAGGTTCGGTTTGGAAGATGAAATTAAACTAGACATTGAATAAATAGGGTGCAAGATGTGTACCTATATCTTTTGACTCAGAGCAGTTTTGTATGGCCTTGTTTCGAAAAAGACAATAGAATTTCAGGGACCAAAAATATGAGGAAATTCTTGGCTAGATGAGCAACTGGAAGATTTCAAGAACGCCTTTCTTTTGTAGAGTTATTACCTACAATTCTTCCGCATATTTATTTTCATGTCGATGATACAGAATGAAGAAAATATTAAAATGAGACAGCATAGAGCCCCAGTTCATTTTAGAATTCAAGACGAAGTTATTTTACGTGTCTGATGCGTTTAGCGAAATTTGGTAATGTACAGGAAATATCGTAAATACGTGTCTACTGTTAGCAAGACATTATTTAAAGGCACATTTTGTGTGCTGGTTGTGCTGCATTGAGACGAAAAACACTCTTTCAGAAGTAATGAAGGTGTCTGATAAGTCAGTATGTCATTTAAAATTTAGTAACATTCTGTCACAGAACTGCAGTCATTGTGTCCAAACATTGCTTACATTTACGGTATAAAAGTTGTTTGCAGCAAAAGACTGTTGTCTCTTTTGACCTAATGTAAGAATGAAAACTGCAGTGTCATGGCGAAGAAAGTTTGAATGTCACGTGGGTGGCCTGTGAGGGAAGAATAAACGTTTGCACGATTAGACAAATTGTCATTAAATTGCTAACTTTCAAGCAACACATCAGGCCTTGATTGCTTAGAAACGTGGGGGGTGAAAGAAGAAATGTGGAAGTGACGGCCAGTAGGAAAATAAAACTAAAAAAAATCCCCAGATAAAATCTCTTATTCCCCATAAATTATTCGTACTGTCTGAACATACTTCTTGGATACGTACTTGAGTCTTAACGGTTACTTATAATAAAACTCTTAGTAATTAATTCAGACAGGACGCTCTAAATCGTGATTTGTGTTCTCGAATTCTTAGATACGACCAGGAAGGAATCTGCAGTGATCCTCACTGAGTTTCTTTACGGTCGTTTGGGAAATAAAATAGTAATTGTGTTCAATTTCCTTACAATATCATAATGTTTGTACTTTATTTGCAGTTACACTAATGTAATTTAATGTTCACAAAAAATAGAAGGATAAAAATAGCTTTCTAGTGTCTCAATAGTCGTTACAGGGTTACACCGCCCAAATCTGTCACAAACAAATCGTTACCGGGACATCGACTGTCTTTTGTACCTTCTAGAGTGATAAAATGAAGTACAAGTATTTTATTGTACCTAAAGTAGGCTGATGGCAGCTTCCTGACCACTCTGAATGCCCGACTCTTATGCCACAATGCTTCATTAAAACCGCTGCTATCAGAGCACAACAGTAGTTGTTGTCATTGTGATCAAACACGCACCGGACTCGTCTACTTGGCGTCGGCAATAAAGGGCCTTTGTTTCGCTTTGAGGCTGTTCGCTCTTTGTAAAAGCGTTTTGTGGGCGTCCTTAGTGCTCCTGGTGGCGGCAACGCAAGGGAGATTTTGTCATTTGGTTCCTGCAAAGCACGTTCTGGGTACCTTACTGAAGCAATCTTATTTCTTTGGACTTTCTCAATCAGCTAAGTTTCAATGGAGTACTACCTTTCGGGAGCCAATTCTGCTTCCGTCTTCAGGTAAACGAAAGCATCTAATCTGCCAAACCCGTTATAAAAATCTCTTCCCACTCACTGAGCTCCATAGTTAGTTAATTTGTTAACGGATGTACCTGAGACCAGATGTCGTCCATGAGTAGTAACAGTAAAATGAAGGCAAAACCTCTTGCGCCATCGAAAAGAAAGTGAATGGTGTGGGGTACCTAATTTTGCGTTCTCATAGCCACATATTCACAATCACTCTGTTTATTTCATGATGACTGTGGAGTGTAAATAAACATGGATGTGTAAGGTAGGACGTCCACTTCACAATGAGCCTCCAGTTTGATCGACAGCGTTGCCAAATTCGGAGCGCCATACGTCGCAACTAACAACCACTAAATGTCATGGTGGCACTAAAACACTTGCAGGGAATTAGAGTTAACTACTCTGCATTAACGCAACTAAATTAGCTGCAGTGCTGGCGGATGACAGTTGAGTAGCTGAGAGCAGAACGGGGATGGGAAAATATAAGCCTTGCCTTAGGAAATTCAATGTTTTCAGTTTTACTTGTTTTTCTCAAGCAGCCACAATATCGATTTTTATCAAATTTGGTTCAGCTGCATTTCACGGTTTTCGTTAATGTCTACCTGCTTATTGTTACTACAGTTTTATGTTTGTAAACATTTGAAAATATTTCATCTAGAAGAACAAAAATCATTTTAAGAAGTTGACACGTAAATGACTAAAGGGAAGCCGACAGAAGCAGAGAATCGTGAACGATATCTGAGCCAGATTTCTTTAGTAGGACATAATTTTGACGAGAGGCAGAAAGTGCTTGGAATTATGCTAGCACTAAGGTAGCGAATGATGTTTTCTTTTGTTTGGAAAAATTCTATCCCGAGGTGGCAATTGCATGCTGCTAAAAAGTTTCCACGCTTTAGAATAGATATTCAAAATCATAGTTCTTACAAGTGGAGCCTTACTGATAGTTACATTAATGTCAACAATTTTCCTTCAGCTTTCCTCTCCGTTAGCGAGATGTAGAACAAGAATTGAAACAACAGGTTTGTATAGTGTGTTATGTGTTTGTGTACCAGCTCCATCTACTTGCCATCTGCACACCTCATTCGTTTGAGACCTATGAAGATGATATCTTTCATATTTATATCTCTGTGTCAGGCCGTCACTTGCAGAGGCTGCCATACCATCACTGTCATTTAGTTTCCTTTTTCTGCCATATGACTTACGTTTGCATCCCATTGTACCCTAGTAGCATTCATTAATCTTGTAACATTAAGTGACCTTATGAATCGCACTGCTTTTGTTACATGCTGTCCTAAATAACCTGCCTAGTCCATTACTTTGTGTCCGGACATGTTAATTAGTACGCGGTTTAAATTCATTGCAATTAGTAACCTTTCCTCGTAATTTACTGACTAAGAAAATCTTGTAACTCTTCCATGGCAAAGAGGAGGATTCGTTTTTCAATCCGCGGTAACATGAAGCCTACGACAGATCTGAACACCGAGTGACGTATGGAGTAATATTCATAAAATAACTAACAGTCCGTCATTTACATACAAGATCCCCCAACATACACGTCACATCTTTGTACCTGAATTTTATACTTCAACAATTTTTCAGTTTTACTTCCTTAAATAAGGTAAGACCAACTTAGGATGTACAGCCACACTCAGTTATCATTTACACGTGTATATTACACACAAAAATCATGTAGTTATAACATTTCATATTTATGTATTTGCTTTCTAATTTGATATCAGAAATTTATGTAATAATATTGAGATTTCAACCTTGAGAAAGTGTCGAAGTTTTATCTTTCTACCTTTGTATATACATCCTGATTATGGCCGGTTTAATAAAGGGAACATGTAGTTGGATTTATGTATTTAGTGTAAATATAAGTTGTTTTAGATGGGTAGTTTATATGATTGGTTTATTGTTGTAAGATAACCTTCATTGTCTCAATCACAGTTCCTGAAATATAATTTTACGTTGCCATGGAAAAATAAATTATTAGCAGTCTGCAACCGATCCTACGGTTAAAATGTTGTTGAAATTATTGGCTTTGTTTTTAGGCTATGCGCCTATATCAACAACACTAACAATATCTGTATTATGTGAACGGAGTACATACTGCTAGAAAATATTTGTATAATTATTTTGCAGGTGAGTTATTTTTAGTGTTCATGTTAGCAAACTGCAGTCTTCGGTGGTATTAAAGAAAACTGTAGCTTGACGCCAAATTTGCAACCAGCTTCTGTGGGAAGGTGTCGATCGTATGGCACGGCTTCTGGCTGAGGCGAAATTAAAGTTTCGAGAGGAACTTCAGGGGCGGAAACAAGCAATAGTACACTGTAATCCGGTCTTGCATTAATATTCTCTACACGATGGGCAGTTCACATAACGTGTACTGTTTTCGCGAACAGCCTCCAAGACGGGTTCCTTTGAACAGTAGCTGAGTGGCAGATAATACGTAGTTTCACTTGCATACAAACAAAAAAAAAAAATTTACATACCATTGGGTAAATACATATGTTTGCAGATGCACTTAGAACGGAGCACTGGAGTTAATTAGTGTTTACAATCGACAAATGTATACGTAACGTGTACATTCTGGCGCACTTGCGCTCTTGCTGCCTCTTAGATTTTCAATTCGTTGAAGCTTGTTTTTATGCTGTCCTGTAAGTAGCATACAGCTGATGATGTCGAGCAGATCACTGATAGTAAATGCATTTCAGAGTGTCTTTACACTTTCCACAAAAACACCTCAGGGTTAAAATCATGCGAATTATATATAAACGATTAAAACTAAGATATAATACTTTTCTTTCAGTAAAGAAGCATTGAATTGGCAAGTAGCTATTAAAGATATATTTTGATGGGCGGAAAGTCAAATTTAAGAAATTTACCGAATGAATAAGTAACTGAAAAATTTGAAGCTGGCCTCTTCGCCGGTATTACGAAGACTATAAAGAATATATTTACATAGGCCTAATTTACATTGTATACTTACTGACTCCGTGGAAGAGAGTCTTTCTTGAGATTTAACCGGTTTCAGTTAGTCAGGAGATTTTCCTCATTTTATAGAACTCGAAGGTTCATTATGCCATTTACAAGTGTCCATCACCTGTCCCTATCCTGAGCCAGCTCGATCCAGTCCATGCCCCCACATCCCACTTCCTAAAGATCCATCTTAATACTATCTTCCCATTTATGCAGAGGTCTTCCAACTGGTCTCTGTCCCTTAGGTTTCCACACCAAAATCCTGTATACGCCTCTCTTGTCTCCCATACATGCTACATGCTCGGCCCATCTTATTCTTTTTGATTTTATCAACAGAAAAATATTGTGAGAGGAGTACAGATCATTAAGTTCCTCATTATGTAGTTTTCTCCACTCCCCTGTTATCTCGTGCCCCTTGGGACCAAATATCTTCCTTACCACGCTATCCTCAAACACCCTCAGCCTACGTTCCTTTCTCAGTGTGAGCGACCAAGTTTCACACCCATACAAAACAACAAGGAAAATTATAGTTCTGTATATCTTAATCCTGAAATTTTTGGACAGCATACTGGAAGACAAAAGATTCTGCACCGAATGATAGCAAGCATTCCCTGAATTTATGCTGTATATCTCATGATATATATATATATATGCATATATATATATATTTATTTATTTATTTATTTATACGTTTTGGTGTCGTATTTTAAGAGAGAATTAGCCGTGTAATGGCTGAGGCTTTTCGTCCCCATTCTCACCGATCCCTCACCGTCGGGGCTCTGGTTCTGTCCCACGTGGGGTTTGTGATGGATCACTTGTAACTGAAACAGATTTTTCTCCGAGTACTCATCTTGCCCTGTCGGGAACATTTCACTAAGTTTCAATATTTACGCCATACGCCTGGTGTTATGCAATTGTAACAACCGACAGCAGTGTACAGTAGCTAGATGAGTACATGTAAAGAATAAAAAAAAATAAAGGTTTCTTTTCATAGCTGTCCGAACGTATTTAAGACTTTACTTTGCTTCTGCCGTGTGCCGATATACAGGCGTTATGTTCGGAACGAATTTAACTTGTCCCATGTACAAGTTAGAAACTGCACACATCGAGCGCACAGCTACTTTGAAGTCTTCACGTAGTGTCCGTTACTTTGAGCCGATCGCAACCAAAACTGGAACGCATGGGCAGTGTTCGGCGAAATTTCGCAAATATTAAGCTTCATGAAAATCAGTTCGGCAATTCTAAAATTGTTCATTTACCAGAACATACAAATTTCAAAAGGCGCTTCTCAGTAACGAGAAAACATCTAAAATTAACCAAATTTGTACACGTAGTAAGACGTGAACTTGACATACAGGGCCGTAAATATGATATGATGTGGAAATCCGTTGTTGCAATACCGCAGCTCAGCACCATCTGATTGACATTAGCATCGACAGTGCAAGACAAGCCAGCGCAGTTAGCTTATAAGTCAGGCTGTGTTAACAAGAAGTTTCACATGCTGGATCATTTCCACGCTAGGTATAGTTGTGCAGATCTTCACACGTGTCTAGAATTTTACTTTGTGTGAAATAGGGTGTCGTCCGTTGAAATTCATCGTTGTGGTAACAGTAACATATTTTGGGTTATGGATCAAAGATTTGTCGATAGGGAAGCACAATGTGGAAGCTTTGGCTGGATTCACCTGATCGCCTTACAGAATTTCTATCAATTTCTTTAGAATTTCCAGGTGAATACCATAGTTGCACTTTTGAACACACCAAACTACACTTTGTCTAGCACTTCCAGTTCACTCTATCGTCAGCTGTTCTTAGTCGCTGATAAATAGCTTCTGTAACTGTACTAGTGACGATATATGACCTTGAACCCAAGCTGAAGATTTCTAATGTGATGGACACTCGGCAGTGCATGTTAAAACTCTGCTTCTGCAAGACTTACCCGGATGAACTTTTGGAAAATGAAATATCCATTCGGGTAATGCAAGCCGAAAACTGGAAGCCAAAGTATGGGATGCAGCGGTCAGAATAAGCCTACATAGTTTTATCTTTCACCACTTGATGTCACTGCTTTTTGGTCTGATGAATTTACTGGCAGCACTTTGGCGCGAATTTCACGTTTGTAAGCGCGTTAACTGAAGCAATTCGCGCGTGGCAGACGCAGTGAGCGGGGCAGCTTTCGACGTGTTAGTTTATTCGGCTGAATGGTTATTTGCGTCTGCAGCCACATCAAGGGAACACGACAAGAACTACTTGCCGGCAGTGATATTTCCTTCACACCAATTGAACATTTACTCCATCACAACTACATAGAGTTAGAGCATCATGTATGAGAACATTTATACCTTCGAAACAGTAAAGTTGGCATTGACGTAGAATATGCTTCCTTTGTGAGCCACCACAATGTTTTTGTTTTCCATTTATGTCTAAAATTTATTTCGATTGGGCTTGTAGATGTCGGCAAGAAGAGTTTTCCGTCAGTGTCTTTGTCATTCCTGTGTAATAGCCACCATTGTTGTTCTGGTGCAAATATAACATTGGAGCACCGCGCTACAAGCCAGAATGGCGTGGGTTCAGTTCCCGATTATGTCATTGGAGATTTTTATTGACATAGTTCTTTCCGATCACACTGTGGTCGAAGGGTCTACTCAGCCTCCAACAGAAATGAGGCCCAGGAATATTCCCTGGGGAGTAAAGGTTGCCGTTGCTTAGGTCTTGACAACCTTAACGCCTTCATGCCCCGATTGTCATGAAATCTGCGAGCCTCATCTTCCTGGAACCCTCGGGTCGTGTCCAGGGCTGTATAGGGATTGCTTCACCTTTTTACCTTCTACATCACCGGGGCAGAACAATGCGCTGTTCCACATACCAATCTCAGCCTAAATCGGTTATTTCTAAAATGTCGGAATGAAATCGGCTATTGTATTGCTGAAATTATTCGTCAAGGAAAAAGTGGGCGCTTCCCGGTTATCGCTCTGTAATAGAGAGTACTTACTGGACACGCTATCAATAAACAGATCATTATTCAACGTGTTGCCGCGAAACCTGAGCGCCCTTGTGAACACGTGGCTGCACCTAGTGTTTTTCATATTGCTGCGGGTTGATTGATGTAATCGAGAAGAGTGTAAACACACCGTCTCTCTCCTAACACTTAGGAGAGAGACGGCGTGCACAGTTGCTCTCAGCAAAATGTAACATGGTTTATAGCACGCTCCACAAATACAAGGTGCACCTTGCGACTGGGGTTGCTTTCAGAGTGTGGCGCCCTTCCCAGTGGTAGGACTAGTGATATATGTGCACATTTTTGCGGATATCCCAGCTACGTACCTCGATTTTTATGTTGCTTGCAATACCAATGCAAAGACTGGTAATATACAGGCCTGTAAAGACTCTTTCGAACCCCCTTTAAGGCTTTCTGGCCTATAAGAGGAGTGGGTGGGCAGCTTGAGGAAATTTGGGTGCTGGGCTGGAGGGGGCAACGTTGGCATCATCCACGTCTAACCATCAAGGCCAACGTGCTGTAGCAACACTAATCACAACCTGCGAGAACAGAGCAGAAAATTTCTGTTATTTTGTGGAGGCACCGTGCGCGATCCGCACAAGTGACGTTTAGCAGCTGCGTTGTGACCACCCCTAGACTATGCGGTGACATTCATTCCGCATACGGTGACATTCATACAGTGTCACAAATACTCCAGACGCTCCAGTTTTCTTGCAGGATTTGATAAATATTGCAGCCTTTGTGTTATTTAAACAGATTGTTATTTATATCCCAGTAGCATCATTACAACATGTGACATCTTTCGTGCGTATTTTTATGCAGGCTCTGGTAGTAATTATTACAGAATATATTGAAATTTTACTGTAAATTTGACAATGTTTATCTCTAGCTACGATTTAAACAGTCAGTCCTTCTGGCGATCTAATCTTGTACAGCTCTTGAGAGATTCTTGACAAAAACAGGTTTATAGTAGAAATGGTGCTAGAGCATAGAGATAACTTATCGGGAAAGGTGAAGGTTGCAGTATCGACCAACACACAATTATAATTCGGCCGCTTAGTAGCAACTGTCGGTTTGTGACAATCGCTGTCACCTGTGGCTCAGAGGTACTTTTACGCGGCGATTCAAGAGGAAAGGTCAATATTTTGGGATGGGATAGTATTGGCCATTGTGGGAAAAAATGTTCTTATGGACATGTGTCTAATTCTGAATGGATACCTAGACAAAGTTACTTGAGTCCACAAATGCAAAAGCATTGTAAATGACGACAAACAAAGAGAAATTGCCTACTGTTAATTTTATTCTAATTTTAATTTAATGTTTAAATGACAGATTTGTTACAGTTTACAAAAAGTGTTAGAAATTGTCCCCGTCAACATGATTACGCATTGCAACTAGAGTACGAGGATCGCGTGTTGTTCGTCTGAGTTAATCTTTACGTTTTTGCGGGGACAGCAGCATCCAAAATGCGAATGAGCAATTCGTCTCTTGCATCCACCTTTCTTTTGTAAACTTCGCTCTTCAACCAGCCTCACAAACAAAAATCTAGTGAAGCTAAATCTGGAGATTCAAACAGCTGTACTACAGTAGCCATCGTAAATTAGACACATGTTCATACGAAATTTTTTTTCTCCCAGTGACAGATTCTATCACCTCCCAAATTATTGACTGTTCTCCTGAATTACCCTGTGTAGTTATCTGCTACATGTGGAAACATAACTACAGAATTTCAGCTTTTATGCCACTCTGAAGCAATATGTACACACTCACGCAAATACACACGGTGTGCAGATATATGCATTTGTGTATATTACAGGCACATTAGTCCTGTGCAAGCCACAATAGGTACCTCAGGGTCTCTGATATTTATCCAAGGCGTGACAAATAACCACACAATTCAATGGCTTTATTGTGCTTGTGTGTATGTTAAACTATTTAACGCCAGAACTTAATAATTACCATATACGGTTTACGAAATATATGAATTACTCCCCAAATATATTCATTTCCCAAAACTTCTTAACGCTTTGTAATTATGTTTTGTATTTAGGGATCTGCACTAAAATGCGTTAGGCGAATATAATTTTGGTCTGTCATAATCCCAATTTCAACACGAAGCTCACTGATGTGTGAATCTAGTATTTTGATTATCTTCGAATGCTCTGTTAATTAAAGAAATTAAGTCTCCTTGCCAGCTAGAATATTACTTGTTACCTGTTTCTGCGCTGTGGAAGCGTATGGGGGTAATGAAGGCATAGTTCTATTTGTTCTTGCCTCGGAAAGAGATAGGAGGAAGCACTCGGCTTCACTTCCCGGCCGCTTTGCTCCAGGAAAGCGAACCGTACTTATTGCATAAGAGGCTGGTTTTGCTCCACAGAAAATTCCGGTCTCTTGGAAGGAGAGGCGAGTCTCTTTTCTCCCAGCCGTGAATCGAACCAAGATTCCTGAGCGTTTAGTTACAGTACCGGTGTAATTTAGTTCTATTAACAGTATATTATACAGATACCAATGGCCATACGACATCCTTTGATACCGAAAACCTTCTTCATCCCTTTACGTTTCGCCACAAAAGTTCTGTCTTCTTCTTTCCTCTTCTTCTTCTTCTTCTTCTTCTTCTTCTTCTTCTTCTTCAGGCGCTACACCTTCAATCTATGATTGTTTTGGCCTTCTCAACATACGATTTCCACTTATTACGATCCCGGATGCAGCTAATCCGAATCTATATTTTCATTTTCTTTATGTAATTTCTTATGTCATCTTCCCATCTGTCCTTTTGTCTCTCTTGTGGTCGTATTGACATCGGTTTCCACTTATATACTTTTTTTGCCATTCTCTCTTCCGGCATTCGATGCAAAAGGCCAACCCATCTCAATCTGACTGCCCTCGCCTGGACAATTTGCTCTTGTTTTAAAGTAAGTCCTGCAACTGAGGGCAGACCTTTCGTGACTCAACCATTTTTATGCGAAACTTTTATTTATAATTTTTATTACACTTCATAATTTCATACAACGTTTCTCTCTGACTTGTACAAGAACCCGTTGTCTCTTTTCGTCCGTCAGTTACACTCGTACTTCACTCGTTTCTCTTGTCTGAGTTAATTGTTTTTGCTTTTAGCCTGCTTGTGCTATTGCCATGCACAATGGTTTAAACCTCTGGTCATTTTGTTCTTTTCCTTCAGAGTATTTGAATTAGGGTTTTATTGCAGTTAAAATTCGCTCTTCGTGCTGTCGTTCGCCGTCACACAAGAAATTATTTCTCTCAGCGGTACGAAAAGAAGTGCTTACAGCATCCAGTGTGCGTGTGTGCGTGTGTGTGTGT
>Ga0209755_10006972_pt1 | contig 12342 bp, 9 predicted proteins | sample TergutCo191P1_FD_187301 | JGI IMG/M metagenome (GOLD analysis project Ga0209755, IMG submission 187301) | Cornitermes sp. P1 segment gut microbial communities from Petit-Saut dam, French Guiana - Co191P1 (SPAdes) (version 2) | ecosystem: Host-associated > Arthropoda: Insects > Digestive system >... | reverse complement strand
GGCATCTGGTGGAGACCAACCCGAGCGCATTAGGCTGTCCTTGTTGCAAACCGCCTGAAATATGGCGGTTTTTAGTTTGCAATAAGGCAGGAAAGCGAAAAACTCGGTTTTGGTTTTTGGTTTTAATTACCAGTTGACTTCATATAGTTGGTCTCTTGAATGGTTGGTTTGACAGACTATTGCCAAAGCATAGGTTTATTACCGAAAAGGTCGAGTCCCCAACAGCGGTATATGTGGGCATGATGAGATACAATGGTCTGCCAATCGACCGCCAGCTTATGGAGCGAAAGCGTGAAGAGGCTGAAATCCAACTTATACAACTAAAGGGCAAAATAGGCTTTATTATTGGTGATGTCAAAATAGGAGCTAATGCCTCGACAGCCGCCTTCAAGAAATATTTGTTTGACACGCTGGGCTTACCAAAAATGAAACTAACAGCCAAAGAAAAAGATGCTCTGGATGATGAGGCTCTGGTTATGCTCAAGGAGTGGTGTGCAATACACCGACCAGAGCTAGTGGAGCTTTTTGGATATGTGCAAGAATACAGGCATTGGGGGAAATTGAAAGGCACATATATTGATGGCTACTTAAAGCACATCAATGGGGCTACTGGCAGATTGCATCCAGATTTATTGCCTTTGGCTACGGAGACTGGGCGTTTTGCCTCTCGTTCACCGAATTGCCAAAATATGCCGAGGGCTGGTACTGTTGCGAGTGTTGTTGTGGTGGCTGGTGATGATGGCGGCTCTGCCGATGCGGAGAGTGATGGAGTAAATGTCAGAAACTTCATTGTCGCCCCTGAAGGCAAAGTGCTATTATCCCTAGACTTCTCCCAAATAGAACTGCGGGTCGGTGCATTCTACTGCAAAGACGAAAAAATGCTGGAAACCTACCAAACTGGCGGTGACATACACGCCCTAACCACAGGCGTTATTTATCGCATCTCACTATCCGAGGCAGAGGACAGAACACACTCCGACTACAAGGAACGCCGCACCATAGCCAAAAACTGCAACTTTGGCACATTCTTTGGTTTATTTCCAAAGGGTCTCCAGAAAACCCTTAAATTCAAAGCTGGGCTTGAAGTAGACTTGGCAGAATGTGAAACAATAATCCGTAATCTAAAAGCTGGCTACCCTCGATTATCACGCTGGCAAGAGGAAGTTAAGAAAAGGGCAAGTTTTAGAAAATACACAGAAACATGGCTGGGTCGCAGACGGCACTTGCCCGATATAGCCTCCAAAAGCTGGAGCAAAAAATCCTTTGCCGAGCGTGTGGCTATGAATACACCAATACAAGGTACTGCCGCAGACATCTTGAAGCTGGCACTCGGTCGCATAATAAAAGGGCTACCAGACCGCCCGTGGCTAAAGCCATTATTGCAGATACACGATGAACTGGTGTTTGAAATACCAGAAGATATGGTCGAAAATGCCGTTATTTTTATCAAAAACTGCATGGAAACACAGCCTTTTGATGCGTTTTCTGTGCCGATTGTTGCAGAGGCATCCGTGGGTCGGCGGTTTGGTGAGCTTGAGGAACTAGGGGATTTTGTCATGCCGAACGCTGTCGGCTCTGATGCGGAGGAGGTGGCAGCTAATGGATAATAACTCAAAACATAACACCAACTACTCCCTAACTGGCATAAATGTCCCACCAGAAGAATTTCTACGCCCATTTTTCGATTTACAGGAAAGAGTCTGCCTTCGTGTGTTCTCAGATAAACCCGACACAGCCTTCTCTGGACAAAAGCTGGAGTGTGTGCTGGAAGGCTACTCAGATATAGCTGATACCCTCCGATTGCATAACGAACATCAGCGTGGTGTCTATTTTGTGATAAATTATGGCGGTCATGAGGATACGGATATAACCCGCATCAACGCCCAATTCATGGAGATGGACGATTTACCCCTAGATGAGCAACTGGCAAAAATACAGGCATTTCCACTAGAGCCGTCCATGATTGTCAAGACCAGAAAAAGTCTACATTGCTATTGGTTAATGAAAAATGCCGAGCGTGACAAGTTTCGCCACATCCAACGCCAACTTATTGCCCACTTCGGTGCAGACCCAGCTTGTGTCAATGAAAGCCGAGTGTTTCGTCTGCCCAGCTTTTATCACCACAAAGAAGAGCCTGTATTGGTGGAGTGTATCAAATTTAACCCAGAACTTCGGTATACACAGGAGCAGTTAATGGCGGCTTTGCCAGAGATTGTGCATGATGCCGCTCTGGGCGGTGTTGTTGGTCACAGCGGTGGCTTTGGTGCTGGCGGCGGTCGTGACGGCACATCAATCCCCAACCGAGGCACACAAAAGGGGCTAGTGATTACAGGCAAAAACTGCCTATTTCTCCAACATTGCAAGAAAAACGCCAAAAAACTCTCTGAGCCAGACTGGTACGCTATGATTACAAACCTAGCCATATTCGAAGGCGGTGAAGATGCTATACATAAGCTGTCAAAGGCATATCCAAAGTATTCCTTTGAAGAAACACAGCGTAAGATTGACCATTTCCATAAATCTGGTACTAAGCCCATGACTTGTGCTAGGATTGCGGAGAAGGGATATAAATGCCCGAAATTGAAAGGTGGCGGTGCTGGTGCTGGTGATGTGTCTGGCGGTGGTGATGGGAGCGGTCGCTCCGCATCAAGTGGTGGCAGTCAATGCAAATGCAAGTCCCCCGCTGGCTTGGCGTTCTTTCCTTTGGATATAAAAGAAATCAGAAAAATGCTGACGGCTTGCAAGGTGACAAATATCCCTGTGGACGATATTGCCATAGCCCGCAAATTTCTGTCAGATTATATGTACAACATAGATACTGGCATAGCTGGAACATTTATCACATCCGAGGTCAAGGCAAAATTCGCTTTCAAAGCCAGCGATATTAAACAGCTTGTGGCATATCATAAAGAACTGGCAAGCGACTTTTTTAGAACGCATCAAGCTAAACAAGACAGAACTGGACTAGAACTGCCAGCGTGGTATGAGCTAACAGAAAAAGGCGGTCTGCGTTTCATGCCTGGAATTTTATCCAATCATCTGTCTAAGGAGTTTCATGCCTTTTATTGCACAGAGCAATATTATTTTTATGGTAGCGGCGTGTATCAACCCCGCAATGACAAAGATGCAAAAGCTACTGTTCGGACATATCTAAACCCAAGAGATGTCACCATGAACCAGATAAATGATGCGGAAGGTCAATGGCAGTTATTGATAAGAAAGCCAATTCAAGAGGTAAACCCTAACCCATTTGTTGTTAATACACAAAATGGGCTATTAAATGTGATTGATGGGAGCTTTAAGGAACACGACCCAAACTATCACTCGACTGTGCAAGTGCAAGCTAAGTACGACCCAGAGGCGAAATGCCCTCGGTTTATAGAATTTCTGCACAGCACCCTGTACGAGCCAGAAATCCATTTGTTGCAGGAGATATATGGATATTTCTTAGTGCCTATCACGAAGGCACAAAAATCCTTCTTGCTCTGTGGTCTGCCAAATGTGGGTAAATCAACCATACTAACCGTGCTACAGGAGTTTTTGTTAGGGGCTCAGAACGTGTCAAATATCCCCCTGCAAGCCCTGTCGGAGCGTTTCCAGCCAGCGGAGCTTTTTGGCAAACTGGCGAACATCTACGCTGACCTACCAAGCAAGAAAATAGATGATGCTGGGATGTTCAAGGCAGTTACTGGTGAGGATTACATCACGGGCGAACGCAAACACAAAGACCCCTTTTCCTTCAAGCCCTATGCTCGTTTCATGTATTCGTGTAATGACATCCCAAGAAACTATGGGGATAAGAGCGAGGCGTTTTATCGGAGGCTGATAATAATGCGGTTTGAAAGGCAAGTGCCGCCAGAAAACAGAGACTTCCAGCTAACCGACAAGCTGTCGCTGGAGCGTGATGGGATATTGCTGTGGGCTTTGGAGGGCTTAAAGCGTGTTATTGCAAATAACTATCAATTCAGCGAGACCGACCGCACCAAAGCGGAGCTTCGTGCCTACAAAATCCAAAACAACAGCGTTCTGGCATTTCTGGATGAGATGTGCATTATAACTCCCGATGCTGTGGGTTACCGCCAAGAAATGTTTGACGAGTATATCGCTTTTGCAGAAGCTGCCAACATTGGCAAGGTGTCCCAGACTAACTTCAACAGAGAAATAGCAAAGCAAGATGGCGTTGAAATGGCTGATGAGTCCATCACACGCAGAAAGATATTTACTGGCATTAAGATGAGGTAGCTGTGTTGGCGGGTTTGATAACGTGGTAAATTGTGGTGCTGTCGAATATAATATATGGAGCTACTTTTTGTAGCGATGGATATATTATGACAATTCCCAACAACGCAATACGACACGCCCGCTCCCTCGGCAATTGCAACCTTCGCAGAAATTGACACCGCCCTCCGAAACACAACAAATTTTTTTACCCTTTTTTGGAGAGGCTTTGCATCACATCTGCAACACATAGGAGCGGGTTTTTCCCAGCAAATATGCGGCTTGGAGCGACTTACATCGGTATTTTCCACTTATTGCGTTACACGAGACCAAAGAAAAAACAGTCAAAAGAAATAAAAGAATATATAGGCGAGCCGCTCTACCTTCTCTACCCTCTCATGCTTGTCTATGCCAACACCTTCCAAACCCTTGATTTTACTGCGTTTTGCCACACAAATATAAAAGAAAGGACATACATCATATGGCACAAAACCCTCTCCGACCCTGTGCATATCCTAGATGCCCAGCCACTATCCGAGAAGGCAGATATTGCCCAAAACACAAGACCATAGCCAGTAGGGAGTATGATAAACAACACCGCAGTCCAGACCATAACAAGATTTATGGACGAAGATGGAGAAAGATTAGAAACCTGTATATTTCCAAGCATCCTCTTTGCGAGGAGTGTCTGCTGGTTGGTAAACTTATCCCTGCTGATGAGGTACACCACAAAAGACCGATTGATGATGGTGGCACTCATGCTGATGATAATTTACAGTCGCTTTGTAAAAGCTGTCATGCCAAGACCAAAGAGTGATTTTGTTTTGTGTCTTTGGCTGGGATAAATATTTATCAGCAAACCTAATTTCAGTTTCACATCCGCTCCCCTCTGCCCAACGGGTAGGGGGGCTTTCAATCTCCACAACCTTTTCGCTGGACACCGCCCGAGGGTCATCTGCGTAATTTTCGCAAATTCAGAAGTTTTCATTATGCCCGCCAACCTTGATTTTGCGGGCTTTTTTCGTTCTGAATAGGGCTTTGGACTTGCTGTTTTTCTAAAAGCCAGCTTTTTTCAAAGAAATCGGTTCGAGAATTTCCCAGAATTGCGGGATTTTGGGGTTAGGAGGGGCGAAAAACGGCACAGGCGGGTCGGGTCGGGGTGCGGGACACACCAAGCGGCGGCAGTCAGTCGGGGCATACCGCAAAAATCGTCTGTCATGCGACAAAAAGCGGGCAATATTCGGACAGGCAGAGATATAAAAGGACGAGCTACGACAAAAAATTCAGAAAAGCAGTAAACTTTCATAGGGTCGGAGCATATAAATCCACAAACAGGAATTTATCGCAGGGATTGTGCGGCGGTTTTGTAAACACCAGCACCAAAACGGCACATTTCCAACACAAGGAGGAATTGCTCATGCCCAAAGGCGGTGCAAGAAAAGGGGCAGGTCGCAAACCAACTCCCCTAGCAGAAAAATTAGCGGCGGGAAATCCTGGCAAAAGACCTTTGAAAAAAGTGGTGTTTGAAAATAATGGCTACAGCCCAGCCACTCCACCGAGGTATCTTGCCGAGCTTGAAAAGAAAAAAGGCTCGACTGTGGTATCGCCACTAGAAATTTACGAGGAGTGCATGGAATATCTTGAGCCTACTGGATGTCTGCATTTAATCCCAAAACAGATTATCCGTGAATGGGTTATGGCGAATTATCACGTTGTGGAGGCACATTACCAACTTTCGGCATCAAACTTTGTGGGACTTAATGCTAAAGGCAATGCAGAGATAACTGGATATGCCAAGTTTATGCAAATGCAACAGAAAAAGGTTGAGGATTTGTGGAAATTGATTTGGGATATTGTGTCAAGAAACAGCGAACAGCTTATTGATAATCCAGAGCATGATTTGCTGGCTTTGATACTTGGTGGTCGGACTCGTAAGAAGTCGGGGGCTGGGAGTATTCCGAAGGCTGGCGAATAATTGTGTGAAGTATAGATGTGGCAGATATGCCGCAAACGGAGGTGGCAACATTGCAACAAATGGACATTAGAAAAATGCCAGCAGATAAACTGCGACCCGCTGATTATAACCCTCGCCAAGACCTAAAAGCTGGTGACCCAGAATATGAAAAGCTGCTCCGCTCGATGGAGGAGTTTGGCTATGTTGAACCTATCATCTGGAATGAACGCACAGGCAATATCGTGGGTGGGCATCAGCGATTGAAAGTTTTATTACATCTTGGCTATTCAGAAATCGAATGTGTCGTTGTCGATATGGATGGACAGCGTGAAAAAGCCCTAAATGTGGCACTCAATAAAATAGCTGGTAACTGGGATTATGAAAAGCTGTATGGGCTTTTAGAGGATATAGAGTCAAGTGGTATCGAGCCAACCATTACAGGCTTTGAACTTGAGGAAATCTCCAAAATGTACAAAGATGTGCAAAAAGCTAGTGGTGAAATTGTCGAGGACGATTTTGATGCCGAAGGTGAAGCCGCCGCTATTGAAACGCCTATCACACAGCTTGGGGATATATGGTTACTTGGCAGACATAGGCTTATGTGTGGGGATAGTACAGACTTGGGGAGCGTTTCCAAACTGATGGATGGCAAAAAGGCAAGGATGGTATTCACAGACCCTCCGTGGAATGTGGACTATGGCGGAGCGGCACATCCCAAATATATCAACCGCCAGATTATGAACGACAAAATGACCACAGAAGATTTTTATAACTTTCTGCTGGCGGCGTTCAAAACTATGGCATCCGTCAGCGAGGCGGGCTGCATGACATATGTTGTCATGTCTGCACAGGAATCCGAACCAACATAAGGAGACCAAACAACCCTAATTTTGGAGGCTCGAAAGCCTCTTTTTTGTTTTTGTTGATGCTAATTATGACTGCTTGTGTTATGTGTTTGAATGGTGATATTTAGCAATTCTACACAGTTTTTGCTCCTAACTGCAGTCTAACATCTAGCCGTCATTTTCGCCATCATCGCCCTCCATGCCCACCAAAAGTCCCCCCTACACCCCCACAAACCCCTCTCCAACAAACCGATAATGAATATCGACTTGTTGCGTCCTCTGCTTTCCTCTGCCCTCTGGAGCGTGAATATCAATACTCTCAATGAGGTTATACAGCATTGTGGCATCCAGCTCGGTTACGTCTGTGTATTTGAGCATAATATCGCAGAAATGGCGGTATTTGGACTCTTGGTTTTGTTCATCAGCAAGTGTGGTTTCGAGCTTGGTGATTTTGGCAGAAACATCTTTTGACTCAGCCTCATATCCGCTGGAAAGCTCGTAAAATCGTTCCGAGGGGAGGTTGCCCAGCACATTTTCTTCAAATAGCCGCTTTATTATCTGGCTTAATTCGCTCTTTCGCTTGACGAGCTTTGCAAGTACGACTTTGTCGGCTTTTTGGCTGTGATTGGTGCGAGTTGCTAGAGATTGCCGAATAAAGTTTTCCAGCAGGCGTTGGTTTAATGTTGTGGTGTCGCTATTAGTGGTGTTTGCTTTTATTATGACGGCATTCTCTTGAATACCCTCCAAAACAAGCTGATACAGGCGATTATACTGGATAAAATGCGGAGTACATTTATCCTTGGTAAAATTCCTATATTTATAACAACACAGATATACCGTTCCATTTCCACTATGCCTTGAAATAGTCAAACTAGACCCGCAATCAAAGCATTTTGCCAGACCTACGAAGATATTCTCAAAACCTGGATTGCTTGAAGATGGGCGTTTTTTAACACCAAACCTTCTCTGCACCAAATCGAAAATATCCTGCTCCACAATTGGCTCATGTACTCCAGTTACTTCCACCCATTCAGATTCATCTGTTCGTACCCGTTTATTGGATTTGAATGAGGGTTTTATATGCTTGTTTGATACCATATTGCCGAGATAAACTCTGCTTTTAAGCATTTTTGCAATTATGGATGTTCCCCATTCTGCTCCTGTGTAAATACCACTTGTTGAGTCTTTTGGTGTGGGTATACCTTCAAGGGTGAGGGTTTTGGCGATTTTGTATATCCCCATACCCTCTGCTGACATTTGGAACATTCGCCTGATTATTGGGGCAGTTTCTGGATTGATGACCAGTTTATGCTTATCCAAAGGGTCAACCATATATCCATATGCTGGCACCCCGCCGAGGCGTTTACCTTGTTGGGCATGAACAGTCTTTACAGAACGAATCTTCTTGCTGATGTCCCTAGCATAAAATTCATTAATTATGGACTTAAATCCCATAATCTCATTCTCACCTTTGGCAGAATCTATACCATCGTTTATACAGATGAACCTTACATTATTTTCCATAAAGAAGATTTCTGTATAGAAGGCGACCATAGCGTTGTGTCTGCCGAGGCGACTGAGGTCTTTACATATCACAATCCCGATTTTTCCATCTTCAATATCGCTAATCATTCTTTTGAATGACTCTCGTTCGAAGGTTGTGCCGCTGACCCCATCATCTACATATTCGCCATAGATTACAAAGCCTTGCTCTCTGGCGTATTTAGCCAGTAGCATTCGCTGGTTTTGGATACTGTTGGACTCGGAGTCGCCCCCATCGTCTCGGCTAAGGCGTAGGTATAGAGCTGCCAGATTTTGTTTGTTGTGGACATTATGGGCATTGATGCCGCCCAATCCATGTGGTGCATCTGGCAAACCGAACCTATTTGAGCCTATTGTCTTATTAGTATCAGCCAATCCTGTACTGTTATTAAATCCGCCCAACCCATTTGAGAGTTGTGGATAATTTTGTTGTTTTGCTTGATTTTCCTGTAGTTGCCGCATTTTCTACTCCTTTCCATCGGCAACAAACAAGGTTGATTGCTAACTTCTATGATACCATGAAAAGTCGCTAAAATCAAGTTGTTTTGCCGATTTTTAGGTTGGTTTTGTTGGAAGGGGTGGGAGATATTTGGAGTGTGTACGTAACTCCAAATATGACTATAGCAACGCTGTTATTGTGGTAAAGCGATATGTACCCCGCCAAGCCTTGCTCAATTATCAAGTTTTATTTAGCTCCATCTTCAAAACATCTTTTACAGTTTCTGTATATGTTTTTGTTCCAGAATAGTAGGAAACTACGGTGAACATGGTGTTGCCGATTGTTTTGTATTGCACCACCTTATCTTGGGAGCATTGAGGGCTTTGTGAGCTTTCAGCAATAGCACAACCCGACCCAGTCCTCCTATATCTATCACCATCAAACTCATATTTTGCAGAATAGCTCAAATTTCCATAATTGTCCATAATATCACCCTGCAAAATTCTATGAAGGTTACAGAACGTCCAATTACAATAAATTCCAATGTTGTAATAACTGGGTATGAGTCGAATGAAGGCGGGTTGGAAAGGTGGGTTTTATGGGCAAAATAAAAAAGACCTCGCAAATGTGCTGAGGATTTGGCGGTTCTAGGCAGTTTTGCTTGCTCTTATTTAAGTAACTTCCTAATGGCTATACAAAACGATAGAACGCTTACAAGTCCATCATTTTCAATGGGTTACGACCCATTATGTGTTCGTTGCAATCAAGGGCAAACAGAGTTATCATGGTGTTACCTTGCGGGGCGGTTGGGCGAAGAGTTTCCAGCATCAAAGCACCATACACCAGCCAATCAGCCAGCCTAAGGAAAAATAAAACTGGGGGAATTTTATGGATAACAACAAAATTTTAGAGGTCGCCAACAATGTGAACAATACCAACACCAATATCAATAATGCTCACAACAACGAAAATGCGGCAGAAATAGCAAGAGCAAACAGCACCAACACCTACAAATTCGGAGTTACTGGAAAACAACGAAAAGCACTTGTAACAGCAATTGGTGAGATTTTGGGAGTTTTGCCTAAATATCTCGGCACACCAAGTTATGGGTATACTGTCGGGGATTACCATATCGACCGAGATGGCGTGCTTACTGGCGAATTTAACCTCAGCTTATTTGCGGCACTTGCTGACAAGGGCTTTGAATCAGAAGTGGAGATTGAGCCCGAAACGACTGATGAGGCGAATGTTGGGTATTTGGATAAACCTGCCAAAATTATCGACATCATTACCGATGTTGACATCGACGCCATCGAAATCCATGAAAACCTAATCAACACAGGGGTTACTGCTATCATTCCAGAAACTGCCGCCGACCCAGATACTCCCATGATGGAAAGCAAGGATGCAGATGCTGGAAATAGCAACAATGATGTGATTAACATTGCAAGCGGCACAAATGATGGAGATATAGACACCATCACAATCGAAATCCCGCTCGATGGCTTTTCACCAGAAACCATCACAAACCTCCAAAGAATGACTATCGCCAAAGAACCGCTGATAAAAATGGCACTTGGTGTAGATAGTCTGCCTATCAGAATTTTAGAGGACAGAACTGCATTTGACTGGTTTAACGCCAGCCATAGTGACAATATTAAGGCGTATAGCCAGTTTATAGAGGCATTATGTGAAACTGCAAAACGCAAAAAACGTGTATTGGAGCGTGTTCGTGCTGATGAACAAGGTGAGCGTGATGCAAGTGTAGAATTTCCAAACCCACGCTTTAGTATGCGAACATGGCTGACATCACTTGGGATGGTTGGGGGTGAATATTCACAAATTCGCCATTTGTTGGTATCAGGCTTGGAAGGGGATGGGGCGTATAGGTACGGCAAGCCAGAAAGTGGTGGGGTTTATGGCGAAGGCGAAGGTGCGAATGCAGTTTATGGCAAAGCCAGACCCTCCAGAAAACGGAATACTGTGCCACGTGAAGTTGTGTCCATTCGGTTCACCCTGGATATTCTCGAAAAACTAAACATCCTAGCCGCTCAAGCCGAGGCAAAAACTGGTTATCGCACCAGCCGAAATATGCTGATTGAGCAGGTGGTTGAGGCTTATGTGGCGGAGCGGTTTGTGGGCGAGGTGGTATTGGCAGAGGCTGAAATTTTATCAGATGGTGGCGATACTGAACATTCACCAGAAACGCCCAATGATGCCAACTCACCAGAAATTGCAAAAAATACCGAGGCGGATAGTGGCGTTACGGATATGAGCGACCTTGATGTTGCCGATATAAAGGCGAACATTCCTGCTCAAGCCAGCGAACCGAACGAACTTGCCACATTTGCCGAATCAGCCAACGAAATGCCCAACAATTCCGACGAGCCCGAAAATGCCGCCAAAGTTGCCTTAGAGGATGAGGTTATAACATCAGCCGAAACTGCGGAATAGCCACAAAATCCAACAACTATCAAGCCATCCGAAGTTTGGTGTATAACCTATTTTATCACGCATGGCGTATTTTGTCAAGGATGTCGCAAATAACACAAACGCTATAACTGCCGCAAATAACACAAGTGTCACGAATGCCTTAATCTCCAGTAAATCTACATCAATCTAGCCTCCAGCATTCGCTTGGGGGCTGTTTTTGTTGGTTGGGGGCAGGGATTATAACTTCCACACAGGGGTGTGCCTCAAAGTCGCCAGCAATCCAGCAAACATCCATTTTACTACCGACCTACCTTCTTGTCAGTCTTGCCAACCTTGCAATTATTACAATTCCCACTATTTTTCACCACACCTAGACTTCCCATTTTCCCCATATTATGCTGGAGCGGGTTGTCTTAATTACTCCAGCGGAATTTTTGGCGGCGGAAAATTTGAAGTGGCAGAAACTGGCGTGGCTTGCCTCGTTATCGGCAAGGCGGACAATCTGGAGATGAATGGGAAGTGGATGGCATTTCCGCTGGATTGTGGTGAATGAGCGGTTAGCTTACCAGCGGGGCGAGCTTTTTTGAAAGAGAATTTCCTGTTGGCGATGGCTCGATGGTCGGTAACTCCAATAAGCGGCTGGTAGGGCTGGCGTTGCCCTGCACCAAGCGGGGTGGACGCTGGTGGGTCGGGTGGCATTTAGGGCGGACTGACAGTGGTGGGCTAGGCAGGGGCGGGGATGGGCGAACGCCAGCGGTCAGCTTGCCCAAACCCCCGCACCCCCATATTGTCACCATCCCCCGAAAATTCTCGGATTTTGAATAAAAATCAAGAATCGGCTGTTTTATCAAAATGAAACCCTTACTACAAGCGGCTTTGCGGCTCTGAAAAATCTTGAAATGCGAAAAGTC